>OGPR01002432.1_pt1 | contig 12853 bp, 9 predicted proteins | sample 1552981 | NCBI WGS metagenome assembly OGPR01 (sample SAMEA2580260, study PRJEB22360) | human gut metagenome | biome: human gut; feature: human-associated habitat; material: faeces | place: Denmark | collected 2008/2010 | reverse complement strand
ACCATTACCAGGGCGGCGGCGAACTGCTGCCGATGCACAAGGCCGCCACTTGGGCCGCCTTCACACTTGCCGACTATCCGGACGCCGTGGTTGAAATCCTTGACTGGCCCGGCACCGCCGTGCGCGTGGTGTCGAAGAGTCGCCAGAGCATCATCGACGTATCCGACATCATCCGCGAGGCATGGGTCGGTTATGACGACGCGGCGAACGGCATCGCCAGCCATGACGCGGATGGCAACCGCCAATCCGCCCTCTCGCCCAGCGCGATCATCACCGAACGCGGCTATGAGATGAGTCTCATCTTCCGCAACAATGCGATCAGCGACGAGTACCCGGAAGGTATTTTCCATGCACACCCCGAATACTGGCCGGTCAAGCAGGAGCCGATCGGACTGATCGAGGCCCAAGGCTTGTTCATTCTGCCCGGACGGCTCGTCGACCAGCTCGGCATTGTCGAAGAGGCGCTCGCCGAAGGCCGCGATTTGCCCGATGAAGTCAGCGAATTCAGTCTCGAATGGGGCGAACTCGCTGAAACGTTGGCCGGAAACCACGACCGCGAGGCCATCCGCCAAGCCGTACACGACGAGCTCGGCAGCGTCTGCTACCGCATCCTCGGCAACACGGCCGTCTTCAAGCAGAAAGCCACCACGCAAACATTCCTCGAAAGCCTTGGTTTTGCCGCTAGGTGAAACAGGTCAAGTGAAGTAAGCTCAATACTGAAGGAAAAACCGAAGGCAAGTCCTTCCAAAGGAGGGAATATGACTACTGTTCTGGTTACGGGCGGTGCTGGATTCATCGCCACCCACACCGACATCGAACTGCTCAACAAGGGCTACGACGTTATTTCCGTAGATAACTACGGCAACTCGTCGCCCGTGGCGCTTGAGCGCGTCGAGCAAATCACCGGCAAGCCGGTCAAGCGTTACGACGGCGACGTGCGCGATGAGGCGCTTATGGAACGCGTCTTTACCGAAAACAACATCGACTGGGTCATTCACTTCGCCGGTCTCAAGGCCGTGGGCGAGTCCGTGGCCAAGCCGATCGAATACTACGACAACAACCTGTACTCCACGCTTGTGCTGCTCAAGGTGATGAAGAAGCACAACGTCAAGAAGATCATCTTCTCCTCCTCCGCCACCGTGTACGGCACGCCGAAGGAATTGCCGATTACCGAGGAGACGCCGACCGGCGGCACCACCAACCCGTACGGCACCTCCAAGCTGTTCCAAGAGCAGATTCTGCGCGACGTGCATGTGGCCGATCCGTCCTGGACCATCGTGCTGCTGCGCTACTTCAACCCGGTCGGCGCGCACGAGTCCGGCCTGCTGGGCGAAGACCCGAAGGGTATTCCGGCGAACCTCACCCCGTACGTGGCCAAGGTCGCGGTCGGCGAGCTCAAGGAAGTCCAGGTCTACGGCGACGACTACGACACGCCCGACGGCACTGGTGTGCGTGACTACATCCACGTGGTCGACCTGGCCAAGGGTCACGTGGCCGTTATTGACCACATCGACAAGGAAGGCGTGTTCGTCTACAACCTGGGTACTGGCCACGGCTACTCCGTGCTTGAGGTTATCAAGGCTTACGAGAAGGCCGCCGGTCATCCGATTCCGTACGCGATCAAGCCGCGTCGCCCCGGTGACATCGCCGCCTGCTACGCCGACGCTTCCAAGGCGGAGAAGGAGCTTGGCTGGAAGGCCGAGCTGACCATCGACGACATGGCCGCCTCCTCCCTCAACTGGCAGACCAAGAACCCCAACGGTTTCCGCGACGCGGAGTGATATGAGCAGATGAGCTCCCTCTGATGAGGGAGCTCATTGTCGTTTCATCACACGATGCGCCTATCGGCGGCCCAGCGGGTGAGCTCGGTGCGATTCGAAAGCTGAAGCTTTCGCAGCACCGAGCTCACGTGCGTTTCGACCGTCTTGATCGAAATGAACAGTTCGGCCGCCACCTCTTTATACGTGTAACCACGCGCGATCAGCCGCATGACCTCCTGCTCGCGGGCGGACAGCCGGTCCAGCTCCTCATCATGAGCCCGTGCCGCACCATCAGCGCCGCCATCAGACCCCGCCGCCGGCACACCCTGAAAGGCCGAAAGCACAAAACCGGCCAGTTTTGGCGAGAACACGGCATAGCCCTCATGCACCTGCTTGATGGATGAAATCAAATCAGCGCCGGTAATCGTCTTGGTCACATAGCCCTGGGCGCCGGCGCGAATCACCGCCCCCACATCCTGCGGCGCATCCGAAACCGACAATGCCAGAAACACGGTAGTGGGGGAGTAGGGCCGCGATTTGGCGAGGATCTCGGCACCGCCGCCACCCTCGCCGCCGGGCACATGCACATCCAGCAACACCACCTGCGGCTTGGTCTGTGCGATCATCGCCACCGAACCGGGCACGTCCGCCGCTTGGCCGACGATATCGAAGGAATCGCGCAACGTGGCGATTACGCCCGCACGGAACATCTCATGGTCATCGACCATGGCCACACGAATCTTGGCTGTCTCGTTCTCGCTCATCGATGTTCTCCCTGCGCCGCTTTCAGCGCGATCGGCATATGCATTCTGACCTCGGTGCCCCAGCCGGCCCTGGACACTATCTCCACTGTACCGCCGCGCCGTTTGATGCGGCCGATAATCGATTCGCGGATGCCCAGCCGGTCGGGCGGAATGGCGTCCATATCGAAGCCTTCGCCATGGTCGCGCACGAACACTTCAACCATCGTGTCGCTGGCCTCGCAATACAAAGACACCGGCTCGCCGCCATGCGTGACCGCATTGACCAACGCCTGACGGGTGGCGTCCAGCAGCGCATCGGTCTGGGCGCTCGGCCGCGCGTCGCCCACGGTGACCACCTCAATCGGCTTGCCGTGCTCGTCCTCCACCTCGGCGGCGATCTGCTTCAATCCGGCTCCCACCGAACGATCCGATGTGGAACGTTCCTGATACAGCCATTCGCGCAGCTCGCGCTCTTGGCTACGCGCCAGGGCGAATACGGTGGTCGGTTCCTCGGAGTTCAGCTGAATCAGCGCCAACGTTTGCAGCACGCCATCATGCAGATGGGCGGTCATGTCCGCGCGCTCCTCTTCGCGCTCCTTCAATGCCTGCTCGTGGGTGAGTCGTTGCAGCATCGCGTTCGCCCACGGCATCACCGCCACCACGATACCGACGATCATCACGAATCCGCTGGCAACAATGCGTCGAGGAGAGGTGCCCCACTCAGGAATGCTGACATTATGCACATACAATGCCCATCCCATGAAAATCAGTGCGATGCCGCCCAACATAGACAACAGCTGCGTGCCTCGCGGACTAAGATTCATCCATGCCAGTGCGATGCCGCCCAACCCTACCAGCAGCGGAAACACAATCTGGACATCCGCACCGGTGCTGGTGAGCAACAGTCCAGTGGCCATCAACGCGAAACCGGCCAATGCCACGACGGCCGGTTTCGGAGCACGTTGGATGGCCTCGGACAATGATTCCGGTGCGGCTGCCGATTCGTCGTCATGAGCGGCAAGTGGCTGATTGCCTCGCGCAAGCGGCGCCTGATCAACGGGCACTGTGCGAGCCGCAGCCGCCACCGGGTCTCCGGCAGGCATGAACACCCACAGGAATACATAAGCGATGATGCCTGCGCCGTAGAGGACGGTCAGTGCGATGAACGCAATCCGAACCCATGCCACGCCGATGCCCAAGTGCAGGGCGATGCCCTTGCACACGCCGGTGAGCCAACGGCCCTGCCGGGGGCGCATCAACGGCATGCGCGCGGGCAGCAATGGTTCGGGAGATGACGTCATACTCCTATTGTGCCGCGCTCAGGGCGTTGCGGCCGGGGTTTTACCCGGTGTTCAGGGAACAATCAGGGTGTTCCCCGAGCGTTGTGGCAGTGGTCGGGCGGTGTAATGGAATCATGAGCAATCCAAACGCGAATCCATATCAGCCACAGCCGCAGCCTGGTCCGCAAAAAAACAAGACATCGCGACGCTTCTTCACTTGGGTGCGATCCAGTGGACTGGTTCGCGGCGACGACCGGTGGATCGGCGGCGTATGCAGCGGCATCGCTTTACGGCTTGGCTGGAGCCCCACATTAGTACGTGCGTTGGTGATTGTATGTACATTGTTCTTCGGTTTTGGCGCAGCTCTGTACGCACTCGGCTGGTTTCTGATGCCGGATGTACGCGATGGGCACATCTTGGCCGAGGACCTCATTGCCGGCCAATGGGACTGGAATTGTCTGGGATGCTTCCTGTTCCTCGCCGTGGCAATCGTGATTCCAGGTGCGGGGTGGGGTTGTATTGCGCTCGCCGCCTTAGCGCTATGGCTGTTGGCCAAAAGCGGCATTCGCCAGCAGGAAGGGTACGGATTCGGGGCATCTGCGCCGCGACCGGTTTCACAGCCTGTGTCATATCCAGCTCCACAGCCTGTCTCATATCCAGCCGCGCAACCAGTACCTCAATCTCCTTTGTATTCAGCTCCGCAACCTTTTCCGCAACCTGTTTCACAACCTGTTTCACAAACCGCGCCTAGTGTTTCACAGCCTGTTTCACAGCCTGTCTATCAGTCGATGCCCAGCGTGATGCCGGGTACTGTGCCCGGCGCGATGCCCGGCACAGTACCCAACGGGCCGTTTGCCCCCGACCGTATGAATGCGACGGCCTATGCCCCCACCGAGTCCAAGCGCCGCAAGCCGGCGGGCCCAATCGTGGTCTTGAGCATACTGGGCCTTACCTTCCTCTCCTTTGCCGGTCTGATGGGACTGATTTGGGTAAACGACATGGGCATTATCGGCATTATGCGTCTGGGCACCATCTGGATTGCCGCAGTATGCATAGTGATGGGGCTGGTGGTCATCATTCTCGGATTCAGAGGACGGCGTACCGGTGGTCTGATTCCTCTCGGACTGGTTGCCGGTGGATGCGCGCTCTGCATGACCATCGTTTCAGGCACGTATGGCGTGTACTACCGTGATCTTGGTGCCAGCGGCATCAATACTGTTGTTTCACTGAGCCAATCTGTCAGTGCGAGAAACAGTGACGGCATGAACGATGTGCAAAAGGATGGCATCTTCGTTGCCGATGCCAGCGATGCCACGTTTGAAACATTGCAGCAAGGTGTGGCGTTCAGCGGTGAAAACTACAACACCGATCAGGCAATCATTGATTGGTCCGATTGGGACAAGACACATGGACCGCACACGGTGAAGATGCTGGATGGCAAAACTTCCATCAGTAATTGCCCGGTCGGTACCATCACCATAGCCGCAACACAGGCGCAAGTGCATATCGTTCTGCCGGATTCCTGCACTTACGCCTTCGGCACCGCCGACTCCTACTACTCCACTTCGAGTGACGTTGGCGGCAAATACGAGATGGTATACAACAACTACATGGGTCCAAGCTTTGTTTTCTTCGAAGCTGAAAGTGCCACCAATGGGCCTGATCACGAATGGTTGTATAAGGAATCCGCCATGCCGGACAACGGCCCAGAATTAAAAATCAATATTCCCTATGTGGTGGAAGCACGTGTCAACGTGGTGTACGCCTCCGATTGGGAAGGCTCTACGTTCCAGCCGCTTGCCGATATATACGACGGCAACAGTACAAGCAAGAACACAACCGAACAATCGGAATGATCAAGCCGTTGCAACTAGGAGATGGAATCATGACTGATGAAACCAAGGAATTCGCCTCCATCGAGGATGCGACACCGACCACGGCCATACCTTCCGAAACCGACGCGACCACCGCGACCACAACCATGGTGACCGTCGATGACCGAACCGATACCACGGTGCTGCCATCCGCAGCGGATGATGACGAAACGGCTGTGCTGCCCGTCCCCGACAATCATGCGGATGCGTCGGTCTCGGATGTGGATACGCAGGCAACAGCTGCCTCTCCATCGCCCATCGAACCAACCACAGATCGGATTGCCCTGGAAACAGTTGCCGATGCCGTGGAGGGAGATGGTGGGCCGATTCCATCTGCCGATGATGTGCCGATGTACGCAGCATCTTCAGCACGACCTCCCTATGGGCAGTCTCAGACCGCCGGCAAACCATGCCAGCCTGGGGGGAGCGCCAAGAACGTCCAGAGCGCCAAGAACGTCCAGAATGCTAAGGATGTCAAGAGTGCCAAGAACATCCAGAAACAGAGCACCAGCGCGCCTACTGTGGTATTCGGACTATTAGGCGTGATTATCGGCGTGATCGCGCTGGTTTTCGGGTACATATCTCCGGATCGGATGATTTCGTTGTTCTCGCCGAATCCGCAATTGCTGACGGCTATTATTTGCGCCGTAGTGGGACTGATTCTGGTAATAGTGGCCGTTGTATGGGCCATAGTCGGTGCCGTCAAGAAGAGAAAATAGCGTTACAAACCATTGCATTACGGTCCCAGTAGAAGCACATTATGACGGGAGCCGACCGATAAGAGCCGACCGTTCTATGCTGATGGGGGGGAGGCATAGTAACTATGAAGCGGATTTCGGTGCGGCGGGTAGCGAGCGTCATCGTCACCGCGATGGCGATGACGCTGGTATTCGCCACACTTGGCTGGGCGATGATGCCGCAATGGAACACACGGCCCTACACCAAGCACATCGTTATCGCTTCTGCCGACACCACCATCACCCCTGCCCATGCGAACATTCCCCACGAGGGGCGATATCGTACGCGTGAAACCCGACTATCCATCAAGACCGGCGACGGCGTCACGCTACCCGCCGTACTACGTGAACCGGTCGGCGCTCCCGGGCCACGCCCGGCTTGTCTGTTCATTCACGGGTCCGGTACCAGTGGTGCCGAGGATTTCGGCGATATCGCCAACGCCATGGCCTCTGCCGGTATCGTGACCTTGGTGCCGGCCAAGCGCAACGACAACTACACCGTGCTGCATCGCGACTACCCGCGTTTTGCTCGCGAATACGGGCGTTCGCTCGACGTGTTGCGTGGCAGAATCGGCGTGGACCCCGCCAAAACCGGCATCTACGCCGAATCCGAAGGCACCTGGATCGCCACGATTCTAACCTCGAAACGGCAAGACATTGCCTTTGCCGTACTTACATCCGCACCGGTGTTCAATGGACGTGAGCAAATGGCCATGGCTGTCAGCGCCTATACGCATGAGGCCGGCGCGCCCAAGCCCGTGGTCAAAGACATGGCCAAATTGATGTCGCTGGACTACGCGCCATTCGATCTAGCCTATGCCGACTTTGATGCCGACCGGTATCTGAAATCCCTCACCATGCCGGTGCTGGTGAACTACGGCACCTACGATACGGCCATGCCCATCGAACAGGGGGCGCAGCGGATCATCGCCACGGCCAACAAGTCCGGCAACGAGAACGTCACCGTACGCTATTTCGCCGGCAACCATCAGATGCGGGCTGGTGAGGGCTTATTCACCCCGAACCTGCCATTGGCCGAAGGCTATACGCAAGCGCTGGAAAATTGGGTGAACGGTGTGACTGCCGGAACCAAAGCCGATGGATGGGCAACGCCCCAAGTCGCCGGTGCAACACCTCACCAGCGCTTCGCCGCGTCGCAACGTACCAGATCCGGTATCGTCGGCTCGCTTGGCGTGCTGGCCGGTCTGATGGTGGCAGGGCCCGTGCTGATCGTGATGGCGGCGATATTAGGTATTGGCTTGACTGTGTTTTCTTGGCTACAGACGTTGCTGGCCGGGCGACGTAGTGTGGCGACTGTGCGGGCCGTGCATGCGACGCCGAGTGAGCTGGGGGCCGCCCAGCGGCGCATGTTGCACGGCATTGCCGGCTTATCTGCCGGTATCGGCACAGCGGTGATGGTGATTACTGGGCTGTTGTACGGCTATATGAGCGCCGTAGGCGTATCGGCTGTATTGGTTATGCCTCAACCGCGGCTGTTTGCCGTCGGATGGGTGGTGCTGCGAATAGCGACCATGCTGTTGGTGGTGCTGTTTGCTTGGGAAATGGAACGTGTCTGGTATTGCCGCGCCGATATCGTCGGTGTGCGGCGCGTCATATGCGTGATGGTAGCGCTCGGCACTCTCGCCACACTGATGACACTGGCATTTTGGGGCCTATTCTCGCTGTAATTCTGCCGATGTGCGCTGGTAAATGGGGCCTGGCGGGCAGGCTGCGTTGGTGGTCTGGGTGTGGGGCGATCGGCAGATTGCGTTGGCCTGGGTATGGCCGGCCGACGTACATCAGTCGGGGTGTCCGATACACAGTGAATGGCTGAGTATTACGCTTGGGAGGCTTCGGCCTCCTCTAAGGTGTCGAAACCGCCGAGCTGGACTGTGTGCAACAAGGTTTCCTCAGTGATATTGCGTTGCGGGCTGGCTGCGGCGCGCTCGCCAATCATCGCTTCGTAACGTTCGAAGGTCTGGTCGGAATACGTACCAAGCTCGCCGCGCAGATAGGTTTCGAATGAGGTGGCAGATGGTGTGTCTTCGGTGGTGGTGAGTGCGCGCATCGCCTCGCCGAGCTTGGGGTAGCGCTCGCGGAAATCCTTGGCCCAGGCGACCTGCTGGGCGATGACCTGTTCCTGACGGGCCGCGCGCTCTTCAGAGAGACGCGGAATATACGGCTCTATGTTCTTCGTGAAATTTTCCGGTGCGGTGGAGGCCATCATGCGGCCGTATTTTTCGGTCACGAGGTTGCGGCCCACGTGGTCGGCCGCGTCAAGATCAGCGGCATAGCTGGTGAGTAATGGCCGCTCCCATGTGAGGAACTGGGCCAACCGCATCTGGTGGAACACCGGCCAGTTGCCTTGGCATGCCGCGCGTCCACCCTCATTGTTGGTGCGCTGGAACTGATCCCATTCATGACGCACAATAGCCTCGCGCAGTTCATCATCAGTCAGTTCGTTGGTCATCGACGTTCCTTTCACTGATACCTCCCTCTGATGAGGGAGGTGGCACGGCGAAGCCGTGGCAGAGGGAGCTTGAATCTACAAACTTTTAAGCACCGGATCATCAGAGGCGATGTGGTCCTCGACATACGGGCGCTGCCATTCGAGGAAGGTCTCGCCGGACGTGGTCAGGTGTTCGCGTTTGAGTTCCTTGACGATATCCACCGCAATCTGCTCCACAATATCGTTGATTTTCTCGATTGCTGGAGCCGCGCCCTTGCCGCCTTCGCCAAATCCGGCCCCGCCATAGCAGGCTGCCGAACTCAATCGCATCACGGTTTCCAACTGTTCGCCCACGTTCGGCAACAGCGCGAACATCGAGCCAGACAGCTTGCGCAATGCTGCGAACTGCCACTTGTAATACGGCATATAGCCCACCACCATCGGCACGTTAACCAGGAACACCAACGAGGCGGTGGCCTGCACGAACTCGTGGATGGACAGCCATGCGGCCGCGCCGTCGCCGCGCTTCAACGAACGCGGCAGATTATATTGACCGGCCTGGGCGATCATGCCGAGTCGCTTGGAGATCAGCGCGAGCCGCACATCGTCGGGCATGTTCTTGAACCCTTGGCGCGTCTTGGAAAACAGACCGGTGGGATCGGCGAACACCTCGCCATTGGTGGCGGCGGCCAAGGTCGATTCCTGAAGCATTAGCCACTCATGCGGCGCGGTCTGCGCCGGCGCAGTGTGATACCCGGTGATCGACTCAAAGAAGTCACCGATGCGGAACACGCCGTCACGGCGATTCGCGCCCTGTGCGCGCGGCGTGACGGGGGAGAGCGGTGCATCAATCGGAGTCGTCATCGCTTCCGCCACATCAGAGGACGCCGCGCCTGACTCGGCAGTGGCGGGATCGTGCGTAGCGGTGCCGGGGGTGGGTGCGTTTGCCGCATCGGGTATGACGGTGGAGCCTGCACCTGCGGAGGGGAATGCTCCGGAAGCATCGGACCTGGCATGCGCCTCGAACGTCACGCGGCCTTGCGCATCCACGCTGAACTTGCGCGGCAGTGCCTCGTAATCGACCTCAAGTTGCTCGCCGATCGCCGCGTAATCCTCATCCGTAAGCCACAGGCAGAAGCGCGGGCCGAAATCGTGGTCCTGCGAATACGCATCATCGAATCCGTAGCATTCCGAGCCATGACCCACCAGACCGGCGGCGATACGCCCGGCATACTGCGGATACTTCGCCGCAATCATCGGCTTGCCCATCTGCGTCCAGAACGCGCGGGCCAGCTTCAGTCCGGACACCGGGCATGCGGAAACGGCCTCGGCCGCGCCCGCAGAACCGGTCGACACCGAAACGGTGGATGGGGAAGATGTCGCGTCCGCACCGGTCTTGTCCTGTGCCGGGCTGTCCGGCAGCCGTGATCCGGACTGGGGTGGCGTGCCTGCATCGCCGGCAACACCCGCATTGTCAACCGTCACCCCGGCCTGCGCCGCCGTTTCCTCGGCCTGCCGCAGATTGTCGGCGGTGATACGCCAGTAATCGGTGTCCTTGCCGTAACATTCCTCGATCACGGCCAGCGCATGCCGGTATCCAGTAACCGCATCCGCATGCCGTCTCTCGGCAAAGCACACCTGCGCGAAGCCCGCCAGTGCGGAGGCATAATGCGCGGAATGTTCCAGATGGCCGGTGCGATAGATTTCCAGTGCCTTGGCTGCATGCCAATGCGCGCCCTCCAACTTGTGTTCGGTCAGCAGGGTCAACGCCAGATTCGTGTGCGAGCTGGCCACGTCGATATCCGCGTCCGGGTTCACGCTCGAGGCTTCGATAATGCGCAGCGCTTCACGCAACTCCAGTTCCGCCTTGTCGGGCCGATTCGTCTCGCTGTAGAGCATCGACAGATTGTTGTGCAGTGCTGCGAGCCTACGGTCGGTGGGTGCCAGCGAATGCCGGCAGACACTCTGCGCCTGATGATACAAATCCTCGGCCTGATCGTATTGTTGGGCCGCGCGCATCGCGGTAGCGCAATTGATTAGCGTGGTGGCCCACGCCTCGGATGTGCCGGTGGTCAAGCCCATACGAGCGGCCAGTTCCAGCGCCCGCTGCACAATCCACTGATTCTCCTTGTGCCGGCCCTGCGAGCGATAGAAGCCCATCGTTTCGTTGAGTACGGTGAGCAGTCCGGCCTCGTCGCCGGCGTTTTCCGCGTCCACCATCGCCTGTTCCAAGTACGGACCGGCTTCGGTGGCTGCCGCGTGGCGATCGAAAATCGCGTCCAGTCCGTTCAGGAATTGTTGGGTATCAAAGGTTGCGGGCGATTGATCGGCATCGTCCGTGGCCTGGTTCGCAGTAGAATCGGCACCTTGCGCTGCGGCCGCCGCATCGGTGTCGTCGGCATCGTCTGGACCATGCGCGAATTGTGCGGCGAATTGTTTGAGCAGTGCTTCCTCGTCCATACCGCCAGACCTCCCTGAATCGTGTCTGATTTCAGTCTATTAATACTGTGAACAAACGCGTCAGGGAGTTTGCTGTGAGCTTGGTCTCAGTCCACCTTGATTTCGCGCATGCGGTGAATGGCGTCGGTATCGGTTTCGCAGCGCCACGAGTAGAAGGCCAGCAGCCCTACGGCAAGCAGAGCCAGCGGCATACCGCCCAGACCGGTATAGCGATAGTTCATCGAGAAAGTGGTGAGCATCGCGCCGCCGACAATCGAGCCGATGGCATTGCCGAAGTTGAAGGCCACCTGCACGGCTGCGCCGGCGATGAGCTCGCCGCCGCCTTGGCCGGCTTCGGTCATCAGCAATTGCTGTGGAGCGGAAGTAAAGAACAATCCGACGGCGATCCAGAACGTCAGTACAGCGGTCATCGGCTGATTGCCCGGAGTGATCAGCACCAGCAGCAAGCCGAGGCAGGAGATGGACTGACCTATTGCGGCCGCGCCGGCATGCCTCCAATGGTCGGTCAGACGACCTCCAAGCAGACCGCCGATGACCATACCAAAGCCGGCAAGCATCATCAGCATCGGCACCAGGGAAGACGACCATCCGCCGGTTTTCTGCAGCCAAGGGGAGACGTAGCTCCACCAGCAGAACACACCGGCATTGCCGGTGAACACGGCGGCCAAAATCACCCACGGGCCACGGCGGGTGAGGAACTTGAACTGACCGGCGATGCCTGCGTCCTTGATCGGTGCAACGTACGGAATCCACGCCGACGCCAGCACAATCGTCATTGCCGCCCAAGCGGCCAAAATGCCGAAGGCAAGACGCCAGGAAAGGAACTCGGCCATCAGGGTGCCCGCCGGTACGCCGAGCATATTGGCCACGGTCTGTCCGGTGACCATCACGGATACGGCCTGCGCCTCCTTGCCTTCCTCCGCCAGAGTCTTGGCGATGAGTGTGGCTGTGCCGAAGAATGCGCCGTGCGGCAGGCCGGCGACGAATCGTGCGACGACCAGCATGGCGGCATTGACGGAGAATGCGGAAGCCAGATTGCCCACCAAGGCAATCACCATAAACAATATGATGAGGTCCTTCGGCGGCACCTTGCGGCCGAATACCAGAATCAGTGTGCCGAAGCACACGCCGATCGCATACGCGGAAATGTAATGGCCTGCGGTGGGGATGTCCACGCCGGTGGCGGCCGCGGCCTGCGGCAGAATGCCCATCATCACGAACTCGGCGGCACCGAGAATGAACGCGCCCGAAGCCAGTGCAAGCAGACTCTTCTTCATGGTTCCTCTAATTACTTCAGTATTACTTACAAAAACAGTGCGGCAATCGATTGATTCGAGCGATATATTACGGTGGTCCGCCAACAAATACGGGGGCTTGCCGTGATGTGGTTTGTCGCTGTGTGCGGCGGGTTGTTTACCGCTGTTCGATCGCTTGGTTTGATTGTTGGGACAGGAAACGAAAAACCGGATTGCTGATTTCTCAACAATCCGGTCCAGTTGTCGGGCTGGCGGGATTTGAACCCGCGGCCTCTTCGTCCCGAACGAAGCGCG
>OGPR01002407.1_pt1 | contig 12948 bp, 9 predicted proteins | sample 1552981 | NCBI WGS metagenome assembly OGPR01 (sample SAMEA2580260, study PRJEB22360) | human gut metagenome | biome: human gut; feature: human-associated habitat; material: faeces | place: Denmark | collected 2008/2010 | reverse complement strand
CCGAGACCGACATCGACACGCTCTTCGCAAACCTCATCTCCGACGACACGCACCCGCACACGCTCGTGGCCAACGGGCACCTCGACTACATCCTGCGCAAGGCCGTGGAATGCGGCATCGACGCGGTGCGCGCCATCCAGATGATGACCATCAACACCGCCACCTGCTTCCGCATGGACAACGAGCTGGGCTCCATCACCCCGGGCAAGTGCGCCGACATCGTGTTTTTGGACAACCTGGAGGATTTGAACGTCACCCGCGTGCTCATCGACGGCGACGTGGTGGCCGAAAACGGCGCGTGCACCTTCCCGCTTCCGCCTTTCGAATACCCGGCGTGGGTGACCCACTCCATGCACCTGGGGCGCGCCATCGCACCCGAGACGTTCCGCGTGGAAGCACCCACCGACGCCGCCGAGGGTGACGCGGTATGCGTGCGCGTCATCGAAGTGCTGCCCGGATCGGTGCCCGACCGCGAGGTTCGCGCCGCGCTCACCGTGACGGACGGCGCCCTGGAAAGCGATCTTGACCAGGACGTGCTGAAGACCTTCGTCTTCGAGCGCCACCACGAGACGGGCACCTTCGGCGTCGGGTTCACCAAGGGCTTCGGCATCAAGCGCGGTGCCATGGCCTCCACGGTGGCCCACGACGCCCACAACCTGCTCGTAGTGGGCACCAACGATGCGGACATGGCGCTGGCGGCCAATACGCTCGCCGAGGTGGGCGGCGGCATGGTCGTCGTGGCCGACGGCGAGGTGCTCGGCCTCGTGGAGCTGCCCATCGCCGGCCTCATGAACGACCTGGACGCCCCCGCTATGAGCGAGAAGGTGCATCATCTGGAAAAGACCTGGGCCGAGATCGGCTGCACCATGCCCTCCCCCTTCATGACCATGGCGCTCATTCCGCTCGCCTGCCTGCCGGAACTGCGCCTCACCAATCGCGGCCTGGTGGACTGCACCACCTTCCAATTCGTCGATTTGGTGGTGGACGAAAACTAGCCGCGCAACGTGCCATTGCCCCATGCGACGCAGGGCGGCTCCTCTTTACTGGGGCCGTCCCTCTTTGGCGGGATTGTTCCTCTTCGCGAGGGCCGCCCCCCGCTAAAGCGCGTCGGTGTCAAGCACCACCGTGAACGGCCCGTGGTTCACAAGCGCCACGTCCATCATGGCTCCGAACTCGCCTGTCGCCACCGTGAAGCCGTCGGCTCGGGCCATCGCAGCAAAGTGCTCGTACAGCCGCCGGGCGATAGCTGGCTCGGCCGCGTCTGTGAACGAGGGACGATTCCCCTTGCGGCAGTTCGCGTACAGCGTGAACTGGCTCACCACGAGCACTTCCCCACCCACATCGGCCAAGCTCAGGTTCGTCTTGCCCTGGGCGTCTTCGAAAACGCGCATCTTGGCGATCTTGCGCCACAGCCGCTCCGCCTCGGCCTCGGTGTCGCCGTGGCCCACGCCCAGAAGAATGGCGTACCCCTTCCCAATGGCACCGACCACGCGACCCTCCACCGTCACCGACGCCTCGCTCACGCATTGCACTACCGCTCGCATAGCCGCTCTCCTCTCTTCATGTTTTCCTCAGCACTAAGATATGCTCGCATAGCACCTCGCTCTTGAAGCATTTTCCAGACAAAGATACTTCGCACGTACCAACTGCTCTAATCCGGCGAATCTTGCACTCGACATTGTGCAAGAATTTCGACTTGTTAGCTATCCTCGACGGCAAGATAAATCCAGCTGTCCCCATCTGCAATCAGAATACACGTTTTGCGATAATACCTCCCTGGATTTTGTTAGCCTTCCGCTGCTTGAACCGCAAACCAATCAACGCAGAGTCTAACAACTCGAAAAAAGCCCTCATTTCCAGCACCAAGATCGTCTGACAACCGCTCTCCTTCCCAAGCCAAGCCATGCGGGTAATCTTGGATTGTGCACAGGCGCAGTCGGTGGTATGTTCTATTGCAACAAGACAGCTCCGAAGAGGCAATGGCGTATCTGCTGCCAACTCGCCGCGATAGCAACAAAAGGAACAATCCCGTGATCATTGGAATTACAACAACGCTGAACGAGGCCGATGGCTTTCAGCGTGTGAATGTGGAATATATCAACCGCGTGGCAGCTACCGGGGCCGTGCCCATTCTCCTCACCCCCATCGCCGGGGGCGCCGAGGCAAACCGAGAGCACGCCCGCCACGTCATCGAGCTGGTGGACGGCCTGCTCATCACCGGAGGCGGCGACGTGCATCCGCGCTACTACGTGCCCGACCCGGCCAAGAATCGCGATGCACTGGGCCTCGATGATCTTGCGGCCATGGGCTGCGGCTCCTCCTCCCACTGCCGCTCCACAGGAGCAAAAGTTCCCTTCTGCGGCCATTACGTACCCGACCGCACCTTCGAAGAGGCCATGGATGGCACCTCGGCCGTGGAAACGGTGGAGTCCCTGGACGGCCGCGACGTGCTGTCTGCCACGGGACGCCCGCCCATCCCCTGCCTGGACGGTTTGCTCGCCGTCTGCGAGGATCGCGACGGCTTCGAGCTGGAGCTCGCCCGCCTCGCCCATGAGCGCAGCCTGCCCACCTTGGGCATTTGCCGCGGCATGCAGGTCATGAACGTGGCTCTCGGCGGCAGCCTCTACCGCGACCTGTACAACTGCGGCGTCACCGAAAAGCAGCATCGCCAGAACCCGCCCTATTACGGCATATCCCACAAGGTCACCATCGCCAAGGGCAGCTTGCTGGAATCGGTGGTGAGCGCATCGGGGGATTTCGAGGTGAACTCCATGCACCACCAGGGCGTCGACCATGTGGCCCCCGCCCTGCTTGTCGCCGCCCGCTCCGAGGATCGGGTGGTGGAAGCGGTGGAGGATCCTGCGAAGCCCTTTTTCCTGGGAGTGCAATGGCATCCGGAATCCCTCGATCGCCACCACGGCCTGTTCAACGCCTTAGCCGCCGCAGCCCACCACCGCGACGCACGGAGCTCATAACCTCCTGCCTGCAAAAAACATTTCTCTTTTTGGTCACAAAGTCGAGTTCTGGGTTTCTGGAGCACAGATTTACCCTAATATTCACCGCGTTTAAGCGCTTGAATAATACCGTAATTAACGTTATCCAACTAATTCGAAGATGCCGAGCGCCATATTAGGGCTCAGAAAAACCCAGAACTCGACTTTGTGACCATTATCTCTAAAACTTTTGCAAGGTGCCCATGGAATCACGCGATAAAGAGCAAGACGTCTTTCTTCCGTTCCCCGAGCCCCTGCGCGAGGGCATTATTCTCGCGCGGCCGAACCGGTTCATCATGGACGTCGACTTCGGAACCTCCGACGAAGGCAGCGCGCCATCGGGCATCATGCGCTGCCACTGCCCGGCGGTATCGCGCATCGGCGGCCTGGACTTGGCGGGGCGCCCGTGCCTTGTGTCCGACTCCCGCAACCCCAAGCGCAAGATGCCGCTCACGGTGGAGGCCTTCTCGCTGCAGCAGCCGGACGATCCCGACAAGCGCTGGATCGGCATCAACCAGAACGCGTCGAACCGCTACGTGGAGCACTTCCTACGCGAGGGCGCATTCGCAGCCATAACCGGCCCCGTTCGCACGGTACGCCGTGAGGTGCCTTTAGGCGACTCGCGCCTCGATTTCCTCGTGAACGACGACTTGTATTTGGAAGTGAAGACGCCGCTCGTGCAGATGCAGACGGACATCCCGCCTTACGTGCCGCGGCTGCCCGAGGCGCCCTTCAGCTCCACCGAGCGCTCCCTGCGCCATTTGCGCGAGTTGGCCGCGTCGCTGGCCGACCACGAGCGGGCCGCCATCCTCTACTGCCTCTACTACGACAACTTCGGGTTCCGCTTCTACCACGGCACCACCTACGAGGAAGTGCTCGCCACGGTGGACGCCTGCCGGGAAGCCGGCGTGGAGCTCTGGCAGGCCGACTTCGAAGTGACCCCCGAGGGCGTGACTCTCAAACGCTATTATGAGCTGGAAGAGTGGTAGGCGGCGTGGTCGGGCACGTAGCCGCGGTCATCCGGCACGAAGAAGATGAACACGAGCGAGCTTATCAGGAGGAAGAACGGGTAGAACAGAAATGGCATGATCTGGAAAGCCGACACCTGAAAGCCCAGCTCCGTGCAGGCCGAGATGGCCACGAGCATCTGGGCGCCGTAGGGGATGACTCCCTGGAACACGCAGGAGAACGTGTCCAGGATGGAGGCCGTCTTGCGCCTTGAAACGTTGTACGTCTCGGCCATCTCGTGGGCGATGGGGTTCGCCATCACGATGGCCACGGTGTTGTTAGCGGTGGCGATGTCCATGGCGCCCACGAGCAGCCCCATGCCGAGCTGGCCGCCCTTCCGGCTGCGGAACAGGCGCTTGATGCCGTTCAACAGAGCCACGAAGCCGCCGTTCTCGCGAATGAGCGCGCAGATGGCACTCACGAGCACCGCCACCATAGTCGTCTCGAACATGCCGGCGGCGCCGGTGCCCATGTTGCCGAGCAGATCGGTGGCGGCCACGGCGCCCTCGGCCACCACAATGATAGAGCCGGACAGAATGCCGAGCAAAAGCACGATGAACACGTTGATGCCCACAATGCCGCCCACAAGAACGATGAGGTACGGGATGAGCTCCAGCAGGTTGTAATCGTTTTGCACCGTGCCGGAGATGTCGGTGCCCAGCGACAGCACCAGAATGATCACCAGCGTCACCAGCGCCGCCGGCAAAGCGATCTTGAAGTTCTCCCGGAACTTGTCCTTCATTTGGCAACCTTGTCCCTGGCAGGCGGCAATGGTGGTGTCGGAGATGAACGACAGGTTGTCGCCGAACATGGCACCGCCCATGACCGAGGCCACACACAGCGGCAGGCTGGTGGCCCGCCTGAACCCCGAGGCCGCCGCCACCGCCACGGCGATAGGCGTGATGAGCGTGATGGTGCCCACCGACGTGCCCATCGAAAGCGATACGAAGCAGCTCACCACGAACAGAACGGCCACGGAGTACTCGGCGGGAATGACCGACAGCATGAGGTAGGCCACCGACTCGGCGGAATCACGTCCCACGGTGCCAACGAACACGCCGGCCGCCATGAAGATGAGGATCATGGTGACGATGGTCTTGTCCCCGATGCCTCGGCCCATGACGACGAGCTTGTCGTCAAAGGAAAGGCTGCGATTCTGGAAGCACGCCACCAGAAGCGCCACCAAAAAGATCACCACGATGGGGATGTTGTAGAACCCCATGGAAATGCCCATGCCGTACTCGAACAGAATGCCGAGCCCCAGATACAGCACGAGGAATACCCCGATGGGCAGAAGCGCCGCCACATTTCCCTTTTTCACGTTGCACCCTAACTCTCATAAGCGCATCCCTGCGCGCTGGACGCCGCTTCCGGAACGGCGGATCTGCAAGGCTCCAACCTGCCCACGACCCGCCTTCCGCACCAACGGCTCCTTGTTTCAGTAAGCGCCTATACTACACCACGGGAACCGCTGCCGATGCGTCATCTTCGATGCGCGGGTCTTACTTATAATAGATGGCGAACGATCGCGCCGTCAGAACGGACACCCCATGACCGATACCGCCAAGAACTCCGCCGCTGCCGAAGAGGGCGTCTACGAGACGCCCGAGGACATCGCCGCCGAAGCCGCAAAAACCGCCGAGCGCGCCGCCCGCGCCGACGCCGACAGCCCCATCGCCCCCGTGGATCCCTTCGAGCCGGGCTCGCTGGGTTGGCTCCTTCCCTGGGCCGAGACCGGCGAGGGCGACGTGCTCACGCCTGACGAGGCGCTGGAGGTATTCTTGGAATGGGTGGACGCCCGCGGCATGGAGCTGTGGCCCCACCAGGAGGACGCGCTCATGGACTTGGCCGTGGGCGACTCGGTGATTCTGGGCACGCCCACGGGCTCTGGCAAGTCCATGGTGGCCTTGGGGCTCTGCTTCATGGCCGTGGCCACGGGGCGCACTGCCTACTACACCGCCCCCATCAAGGCGCTCGTGTCCGAGAAGTTCTTCGACATGGTGGACATCCTCGGCCGCGAGAACGTGGGCATGATCACGGGGGACTCCACCATCAACACCGAGGCGCCGGTCATCTGCTGCACGGCGGAGATCCTCGCGAACCAGGCCCTGCGCGAAGGGCCCGCGTCGAAGGTGGCCTGCGTGGTGATGGACGAGTTCCACTTCTACGCCGATCCCGATCGCGGCTGGGCCTGGCAGGTGCCGCTGCTCACGCTGCCGAATGCGCAGTTCCTGCTGATGAGCGCCACCCTCGGCGACGTGAGCGACATCGCGAGCGCGCTGGAAGAGCGCACCGGCCGGCCCGTCGACCTGGTGACCGACGCGCCTCGCCCCGTGCCGCTGTCCTACGACTACACCTTCGAAACCCTGGAAGCCACCGTGGAGCTGGGTCTGCGCGCCGGCGAGGCACCCATGTACATCGTGCACTTCTCCCAGGACGAGGCGCTGAAGAACGCCCGGGCGCTGGCCAGCTACGGCGTGTCGGACAAGGCCCAGCGCGAGGAAATCAAGCAGGCCATGAAGGGCACGAAGTTCACGACCCCCTTCGGCAAGATCCTGCAGCGGCTGCTCGCCGCCGGCGTGGGCGTGCACCATGCGGGCATGCTGCCGCGCTACCGCCTGCTCGTGGAACGCCTCGCCCAGCAGGGGCTGCTCCCGGTCATCTGCGGTACCGACACGCTCGGCGTGGGCATCAACGTGCCCATCCACACGGTGGTGCTCACCCAGCTCACCAAGTTCGACGGCACCAAGATGCGCCGTTTGCGCTCCCGCGAGTTCCACCAGATCGTGGGCCGCGCGGGACGGGCCGGCTTCGACACCGAGGGCATGGTGGTGGCGCTGGCCCCCGAGCATGAGATCGAGAACCACAAGGCGATGCTCAAGGCCGGCGACGACCCGAAAAAGCAGCGTCGCGTGAAGAAAAAGCAGCCGCCCGAGGGCTTCGTCAGCTGGAACAAGCAGACCTTCGAGCACCTCATCGAGAAGCCGCCGGAGAAGCTGACGCCCCGCATGCGCATCACCCATTCCATGGTGCTGTCCGTGGTGTCGCGCGGAGGCGACGCCTGGGCCAACGTGCATACGCTCATCGCTGATTCGGCCCAAACCCCCGAGGAGAAGATCAAGCTGAACGCGCGGGCCGACGAGATATTCGCCACGCTTTTGGAAGCAGGCGTGGTGGTGCGCGGCGAGGACGCCGAAGGTCGGCCGTCCTACGAGCTTACCGTGGAACTGCCCGAGGATTTCGCCCTGGATCAGCCCCTTTCGCCCTTCCTGCTGGCGGCGCTCGACTTGCTGGATCCGGAAAGCCCCGACTACGCCCTGGACGTCATCTCGCTCGTGGAGGCCACCCTGGAAAACCCCGCCAAGGTGCTGCGGGCTCAGGAGCGCAAAGCGCGCGACGCGGCCATGGCCGAGATGAAGGCCGACGGCGTGGAATACGAGGAGCGCTTGGAGCGGCTGGCCGAGATCACCTACCCCAAGCCCTTGGAAGAGCTGCTCGCCCGCGCCTTCGAGCTGTACTGCCAGGGCGTGCCGTGGGCCCGCGATTACGAGCTGTTGCCGAAGAGCGTGCTGCGCGACATGGTGGAGACGGCGAGCGATTTCAAGACCTACATCGGCCGCTACGGCATCGCGAAGTCGGAGGGGACGCTTCTGCGCTACCTGTCCGACGCCTTCCGCGTGCTCGTGCGCACGTTACCGCCCGATCGGCTGGACGATCGGCTGCGCGATATCATCGCCTGGCTCGGCTTCATGGTGCGCACCACCGACTCGTCGCTGGTGGACGCGTGGGAGAGCGCCGGCGAGCTGCCCGAGGCCGGCGCGCCCCCGCAGGCGGCCGATGCCGTGGTGGCCGACCGCCACGGCATGGAAGTCATGGTGCGCAACGCACTCTTCGCCCGCGTGCGCCTGGCCGCACTCGATCGCACTCGCGAGCTGGGCAACCTGGACGAGGACTGGGGCATGAGCGAGCGCGCGTGGAATGCGGCGTTGGACGACTACTTCGCCGAGCACAACGAGATCCGCCTCGATGGCGACGCGCGGTCCGCCGCCTATCTGATGATCGACGAGAGCCCCGAGCAGGAATCGCACGCCTGGCACGTCCGTCAGATATTCCTGGACGAGGAAGACGCCGGCGACTTCCGCATAGAAGCCGATGTCGACCTAGACGCCACCCAAGAGCAGGGCGAAGTCATCTTCCGCAACTACCGCGTAGGCTTTGTGGAGGATTTGGCGGAGTAAGCACACCTGCGCCCCACACAGGACAGAATGGCAGCGCTTTCGCTTCACCGCGGAGAGGCCGCTGCCATTCTTCCCTACCCCTCGGTGGCCGCAGCGCTGCCGGAAAGCGATATGGGATCGCCCAGAAACGTCGGAAGCGGCTGCGCGATCGCTGTGAGGAAATCCTTGTTCCGGGCCAGCACCTCTCGTATCTCGCGGGCCTGCTGCCCGGCGTAAGGGCGCAGGTCGGCCGACACCCCGTAGGCGTCAAGCCCGAGGCGTTCCGCCACGTAAAGCGCGCGGTACAGATGGTACTCTTGGGAAACGACCACGATGCGCTTCGCCCCGAACACATCTCGCGCCCGGTACATGCTCTCGTAGGTGGAAAAGCCCGCATGGTCCATGAACACGTCGTCCACCGGAAGCCCCGCCTGCACCGCCGCATTCCGCATGACATTCACCTCATCGTAGTCGGCACGTCCGTGATCGCCGCTCATCAGCAGCTTCGGCGACGTGCCATTCTCGTACAGCGCGACGCCGCACGCGACGCGATCCGCCAGCATGTCGCTTGGGCGTCCGTCGGGATGCACCCCGCACCCGAACACCAGCACGCAGTCCACGTCGCCGAGCGCCGCCGCCTCGTCAACCGACACGATGCGCGGGCCGGCGGAAGAGCGCACATGGGCATCAACCGCGAAGACCACCACGGTGCAGAGAACGACGAGTGCCAGAGCGCCCAGTCCGATTCTTTTCAGCCACGTGCCCATGCCTCATCCTCCTTACCGTCTGGGACGAATATACCCCGCTCACTCGGCAAGCAGAATCAAGTTAAGGAAAACGTAAGCGACATTCAAAACCTTTCCAGAGCCTACTTCGAGGGATCTTCCAACACCTGCTTGAGGCCGATCTCCCGAAAAGCACGACTGCGGAAGAGGCAGACATCCAGACTCGGTAAACGGAAAGCGCGGTTTCTGGATGAGATCGACGGTTATGAGCGTCTCGGGGGTGCGGAATCGGCGAACCGGCAAGTTTTCATTTCGCACGCAACGTTCTGACCAGGCACTTTCCAAGCGCTCCTCCGACCAGCTTCCTTCGGTGCACGATTCAGACGCTTACAACTCAAGATCTCATGCAAAAAACGACCCGGATGCTGCCTAACCGCGCAAGAGGACCTAGCCTTCATCCACCAGGTAGTCGCGGATCATGGGCATGTCGAAATCTACGAAGCCCCTTCGCCTGGCTCCGATTACTTCCTGCTCGATGAGGCGCGCGCGGATTTTGGTCGCGTTGTTCTCGGTGATACCCATGCGGCCGGCTATGTCGGAAACGCGGTGGGGACCTTCGCCTTCCGTCATCGCGACGAGGAATTCCAACTCCCGCTCACTCAAGCTGTTCACCGTCGGCTCGAGCACCATGCGGTACATGTCGTTTCGGGCGAGAACCACAGCCTGCTCCATATCTTCTAAGGTGATGGTTTCCCTCTCGGGATGCTGCCGCCAGGCATGGTAGCCAAGAAGCTGTATGAGGAAGGCATAGCCCTCCGAAGCATCGGCAGCCACCTTGAGCGCAGGGGCGGCGATTCCCCTTCCGGCACCTTCCACCGTCTCCTTAATGGCGTAAGAAGTGTCGGTTGCAGAAATCTGGTCCATCGTATGCTTGAACGCCCTGCGCAGAAACGAGATCGCATCCACATCGATAAGCGTCGAGACGTTGTGCGGCAGACCAGCCAAAAGCAATGCGACGTCCCGGCGCTCGCGAACGAAATGTTGGAACGAATCGATGAGAACCGGAAGCTCATCGGATTGTGCCGATGCCTCGTCGACGGTGATGAGAAGGCCGGCATCCTTCTCGTTGAGCTCGCTGACGGCCTTCGTCATGTCCGCGCGCCACGTAGAAGGCACTTCCTCCCTCGTTCGCGTGAACCCTACGCCATGGACATGTATTTCTGAGAGCCACGAGTTCGTCTCAGGGGCAAGGATGTGCGACGCCTTCTGACGAAGTTGGACGATTATCTCCGAGAGCATCCCATCGCGATCGGTCACATTGACGCTAATCCATCCCCTCATCTCAGCCCGTTCGGCAATGGCCGTGAGGAGCACCGTCTTGCCCGTTCCTCAAGCACCCACAAAGATAGTTGCCCTGTTAGGGTCGCCCGGCGCGTTATCCAGCCCCTCGAGAATGTCAGCGATGAGCCCGTCTCGTCCAGCAAGTTTGGGGGGCACACATCCGAAGGTCGGGGTGAATGGGTTGCATGTAGATGTCGCCTTATCCCGCTTCATTTCACAATCTTTCACTTCGTTTCACAAGTTTTCACTTTCATAGCATACAGCACGAGAGAAAGTTTCTTGGCATTCATGCGAGTCTTCTGCCAAGCACAAGACTATGCTCAAGCGCAAAACAGACGAGCCCCTCGTCAACGAAAAGGGCAATTTGCGCACGAGATCTTGAGTTATAAGCGCCAGCGAAAGTCCGTTTCGCCAGCCGCCGGCCACCTTTTCCGTCGATCTTGGCCTATTCCGCCAGTCGCTTGAAGCGGACGGTTTGCTGTTTCATGGATATCTTGCCCACTTCCCACCCGTGGGGCACAAGCTCCTTCTTGTAGTTGAGGAACGAATGATCCAAAGGAACGCCGGCGATGGTGCCAATCTCGTCGAATGTGAGCACCAGCTCGTCGCCTTCTTGCTTTTCCACGTATTCCCACAGCTTATCGTACTTGCTCATGGCGATCTCTTTCCTTGGCTTTGCCGCTTTCGTCGCCCCAGTCTAACACGGGCACCGCGGCCGGATCCCGTTCGTAGGCATCTCGCAACCACCGCGAGGACACCACCTTTCGCGGGCGCTACGGAGCATTGCGGGGGCAACGCGTAACGTTGAGCGAAATAGTTGTTGATCGACGCCGCGTCAGGGCGTATAGTGGCCGAGTCAATATTTCTGTGAGGCCTTCGGAATGCTGTGGCGCTCGCGCGATGAGGCAAAGCGGCTCGCCCGCAACGCCGCAACAGCACAAGCGCAGCATAAGCAAACCGGGGGCGGAGAAAACTCTGGAGAACTCTTAAGTGAGTGCCGAAGGTGCAAGGCTTGCGCGCGGACGACCTCCGCAGGCAAGCTGAATCTCTCAGGCAAACGGACAGAGCGATGACGCGACCTCTTCGGCCGCCCACGCATGAGCTCCCCCGAGTTTTCTCGCGAGAAGAAGGGAATGCCGTGGAAGAGGCGCTGCTTGGTATCGTTACCACCATCAACAACTACCTGTCCAACTACATCCTGATCATCCTGCTGCTCGGCATGGGCATCTGGTTCACCGTGCGCACCAAGGCGATCCAGTTCCGCTGCTTCGGCGAGGGCTGGCGCCGCGTGTTCGGCAACTTCAGCCTGCGCGGCGGCAACCAGGGCGGCGGCATGACGTCGTTCCAGGCGCTGTCCACCGCTATCGCGGCCCAGGTGGGCACGGGCAACATCGTGGGCGCCTGCGGTGCCATCATCGTGGGCGGCCCGGGCGCCATCTTCTGGATGTGGATCATCGCCCTGCTCGGCATGGCCACCAACTACGCCGAGGCGGTCATGGCCCAGAAGACCCGCGTAGTCGACGAGGACGGTACCGTGCACGGCGGTCCAGTCTACTACATCACCACGGCCTTCAAGGGCAACGGGGGCAAGTTCCTCGCCGGGTTCTTCGCCGTGGCCATCATTCTGGCGCTCGGCTTCATGGGCTGCATGGTGCAAAGCAACTCCATCGCCGAGACCATGAACACCGCCTTCGGCATCCCCACCTGGGTCATGGGCCTCATCGTGGTCATCCTGGCCGGCACCGTGTTCATCGGCGGCGTGTCGCGTTTGGCCGCCGTCACCGAAAAGATCGTGCCCATCATGGCCGTGCTCTACGTGCTCGGGTCGCTCGTCGTGCTCATCATGAACGCCGCCAACATTCCGGCCACCTTCGCGCTCATCTTCCAGTGCGCCTTCAACCCCGACGCCACCGTGGGCGGCGCCACCTTCGGCATCATCGCCGCCATCAGCCAGGGCGCCAAGCGCGGCCTGTTCTCCAACGAGGCCGGCATGGGCTCCACTCCGCACGCTCACGCGCTCGCTGAGGTGAAGGATCCGCACGAGCAGGGCGTCGTGGCCATGATCGGCGTGTTCGTGGACACCATCATCGTCGTCACCATGACCGCGCTCGTGGTGCTGTCGGTGCTCTACGTGGGCGACGGCACGCTGGCCACCGGCGACTACGCGACGCTGACCGCCGAGACCATCACCAAGACCAACATCGCTCAGCTGGCCTTCGGGCAGTTCTTCGGCGCGAATGTGGGCGCCTGGTTCGTGGCCATCTGCCTGCTGTTCTTCGCCTTCTCTACCATCCTTTCGTGGAACCTCTTCGCGAAGCTGAACGTGGAATGGCTCTTCGGCAAGAAGGCGGTGCTGCCCTTCACCATCATCGCGCTGGCCTTCATCTTCATGGGCTCGCTGCTCTCCAACGACCTGGTGTGGGAGCTCGCTGACATGTTCAACCAGCTGATGGTCATTCCCAATGCCATCGCGCTGTTCGCGCTGTCCGGCGCGGTGCTCGCCATCGCCAACGCCAAGCACGACAAGCGCGCGCTGGACGCGGCCGAGGAGCGCCTGGAAGACCAGGAGCGCGCCGCCATCAATGCCATGGTGGAAGAGGACAAGCGGAAGTAGCGCTTTCCCGGCTGGCGCTTAGCCGAGACAAGGGATCTCATCCACACGGG
>OGPR01002403.1_pt1 | contig 12962 bp, 9 predicted proteins | sample 1552981 | NCBI WGS metagenome assembly OGPR01 (sample SAMEA2580260, study PRJEB22360) | human gut metagenome | biome: human gut; feature: human-associated habitat; material: faeces | place: Denmark | collected 2008/2010 | reverse complement strand
GCCGCACCTCGCTCGCCGTATCGGCACTTAGAATTATGCGGTATTGCCCTTAATATCTCTGGATCAGGGGGAATATCATGGCCAGAACCGCCCAAGCGACCTGATACAAGGCCAGTGCCGGAAGCGGCAGCCCGGCCAGGCCGCCGGCCAGCGCCATGATCATGGCAAGAATGCAGCTGATGAGCACCGAGGCCGACAGCACCATCGAAGAACGGTGTTCCCCCTCTGCCGCACCCGCAGCGGCTTCCAGGCCGCCGACAAAGCTGGCAAAGCTGCCCAGGTGCAGCATGCTGCCTTCGCTTTCCGGCAGCCAGGCCACAGCGGGCTCCAGCGCCTTGTGTTCCTTGCCGCTCAGCACCTTGACGGTACCAACCGGCAGGTTATAAGCAGTCTGCAGCAGCGCTTCATCGCAGTTAAAGTCATCGCAGTCCACAATGAGCGAAAGTCCGGCGCGGCGCAGGGAATCCAGCACGGCGGCGGTATCGGGATCACTCTGATAAGCCACCTGGAACATGCTGAACAGCTTGCCGGAAACCGCCAGGTAGATGACCCGGCGCTGGTTCACGGTATGGCGGCGTTCATATTCCATGCTGGGCAGCTGGATATCATAGGTATCCATCAGCCGGCGGGAGCCGATCATGACCCGCTCGCCGTTGATCCAGCCCACATAGCCCAGGCCGTCCAGCGTTTCCAGGTTTTCCACCTTGCACAGCAGCTTGCGGTTATCGCCCGTCATGCCAAGGAAGATATCTTTCAGCGGGGTATTCACATCGGCCAGCATGGAAGCGGAGTAGATGATGGCCAGCTCAATATCCTCTTTGCGCACCGGCTTGATGCCGCGCAGCGTAATGCACCCTTTGGGGAAAAGATCCTGCGCCGTGACCTGCAGCACGTTCACACGGCCCAGCAGTCGGATATCCTTCCAACCGGGGATGACCGCGCCGATCTGCGCGGCACTGCGCTGCATCAAACGCATGGGCATGGCGGAGATCAGCGTACCGGCCAGCGGCGCGCCCAGGCAGAGTACACCGGCCAGCGCAGTGAACGCCGTTCCGGCATCCTTGCGGTAAAGCAGGGTGAACAGGAATGCAGCCACGCCGCAGCCCAGCAGGATGCGGGCAAACTGCTGCTGGTTTTTATCCGATGTGCGGCGGGATTCGCTGCCCGCCAAAAAGCCTTTCATCAGGCGGGTGGGACGGCTGACCAGCACATTGGGGCGCGGTTCCGCCAGCCCGGCGGTCACGGTGCGCAGTACCCCGGCATCTTTCAGCCGATATGCCACAGCGTGGTCCATCCCGGCGCTGACAAGGGTAAAGTTATCCCGGATGGTGTGGGCGTCGATTGCCTTGCCTGCTGCGTTGCCGCACAGCAGCAGCGCCGCGGGGCCGGTCATCAGGCAGAGGGTTGCGGGGTTATACCATTCCGGCTTTGCCAAAAACATGATACATTGCAGGATGGAGGCCACCGCGGCCATGGCGGGCATGGTATCTGCGGTATTGCCCCGGCGCATGCTGATCAGCCCGGCCAGGCCGCCCAGCATCGTCTGCCAGCACAGGGCCGCGCTGGCAGCAAGCAAAATCAGCATGGTCACCAGCAGCGGTTTGGTGCTGGCTGTGGTATCCAGCGGGCCAAGATTGGCTCCGGTGGCCGCCATAGTGCCCAGAACGATCATAATCAGGGCTGCAGCGCCCACAGCGATTGCTGTGCCGGTGGTGATCATCACCCGCAGTTCCAGGTCATGGCGCACCACGGGGGCATCATCGGTGCTTTCGTATTCGTGGCGGTGCAGGACGGCGGCCTGTGCGGCAAAAGGCGCTTCGCCATCGGGGGTGGTTTCGTCCTTCGGCTTGCCTGCAAACCGGAGGATGTTAAAGCCTTTGCCGGGCTTTTTTTGTTCCGGTGCTTCCGGCTCCGCCCCGGCGTTGGGGTCGCTCAGGTACTGGGCAGCCGCCTGGTAATCGGTATCGGTCTTTTCTGTTTTTGCCTTTGAATCCGATTTGATCTTTTCCAGGTTGATGGACTGTTCAATGCCGCGCACAAATTCCGCGGTATTGGGCTTTTCATCCACCAGGGGGCCGATCAGCTCCTCAAAGCTTTCTTCCGCTTTTTTCGGGGCGGGCTTTTTCGGTTCTTCCGGCTGCTCTTCCACCCCTTCGGCAATCTCGCTCAGGCGGATCTGCCCGGTCAGGGTCTGGGCCAGCTCCTGCGGCAGTTCCTCAAAGGTATCGCCGCTGGCGGGTTCTTCCTGCACGGGGGCAGCTTTGGGCGCAGGCTTTTTGCGGCGCGGCGGCAGGGCTGCGTTCAGTTCATGCAGGAACGACTGGGTGCTTTCCGGTGCGGGCTCGTCCCCCAGCTGCATGGTAAAACCGGTGGTCGCCTGCGGGGCAGGCGCGGGCTGCGGCTGCACCGTATCGTTTGGGGTCATGACCGGCTCGCCCACGGGTTCCGCTTCGCGGCGGGGGGCAGGCCGAGTGAACGGCATGGTGCGTTCCCGCTCCTTGCGGGGGGTGAACTCCACGGTATCCCGCTTTTTATTTTTGCGGTAAACATTGGGCTGAGGTTCCGGCTGCGGGGCCGGCTCATCCTTCGGAAGCGGCGGTTTGCCTGTGGCGGCAAACTGGGAAGTCTGCCGCCCGGAGATGGAAAGCCCTGCGTTGGTAGCGGTCAGGCGGGGCATCTCGCCCGTTTCCTCTGTTTCCGGCTCCTCCCGGGGCTGTTCCGGAACCTCCCAGTTTTCTACCGGGGCTGGCTCGCCCTCATACGGGTCATAGGATTCCAGCTCGTCATAGACATCGTGCTTTTTGCCGCCGAACAGGCTGGCAAAAAAGCCTTTTTTCTTTGCAGCGTAGTGGCGGGGCGGCTCTTGCTCGCGCAGTTCCATCTCGTCCGGTTCATCCTGCAACCGGGGCAGTTGTTCTTCCAGCTGCTGGGTGCTCTGGTTTTCCACCCTGCCGCTGACCGAAACATTGATCGGCTCAAACTCCCCGGTATCGGTAGCATATCCAAAGCCAAACAAGCCCTTTTTCTTAGGGGTCTGCTGGCGCTCCTGCTCGGACTTCATATCATCCGGAACAACGGCCACGCTGGTGCCAAAAAAGTTGGTAAAATCTTTTTTTCCTTCATCCAGGTACTTGCTGTCCGCTTCCGGCACCCTACGGCCCAAAAAGGCTTTAATGACGCTGGTGCGGGTGGTATCCCCTGATGTTGCATCTGCCGGTCTTGGTTCCGGCTGCGGGGCCGGTTTTGTCTCCGGCTGTACCTGCGGGGCCGGCTGCTGGGGCGCAGTTTGTGCCGGGGCAGGGCGGGCAGGCTGCGGAACAGGTTCCGAGCGCACCGGCTGAGTCGGTTGTACAGTTTGTATATTATTTTGTTTTTCTACTTTAGGCTCAACTTCCGGCATGCGGCGCGGCTCCGGCACAGAAGCAGGCCGGCGGGCCGGGGCAGCGGGGCCGGGTTTATTCTTTTTGGCAGCCCGCATACTGGGCAGATCGCCCAGCAGGTCGTCCAGCACAGCGGTGGAAAACCGGTCCTCGGTGTTAAAATTATTGCCTTTGCCCAGCGTGATATCCGGCAGGTCCTCTTTCTGGATGGGCCCCAATGCCGAACCGCCGCCGGAGGATTCCTCCATGCTGCCGTGGCCCAGGCTTTGCAGGATGGCATCCACCTGGCGGTCTGTTACACTATCCCGGATGCCGCGTTCGGCCTGCTCATGGCTGAGCTCTTCCAGAATGCGGTCCACGGAATCATTTGTACGTTTGCTTGGCATGTTGTTCTCCCCTTTGGTATGGGATTCCTTTTTTTGCGCAGCCGTTACTTGCGGCGCTGCATGATGTTGTACATCAAAATACCGGCGGCCACGCTGACGTTATAGCTGTCCACACCGGTTTCACCACCGGCCATATCCAGCGTAACGGCGGCATCGCACAGTTTGCGCACCAGTGCGCCGGGGCCTGCGCCCTCGCTGCCCAGCACCAGCGCCACCGGGCCGGAAAGATCGGTCTTTTCCAGCGGAGCACCGCCCAGGTCGGCACAGTAAACAAAAATGTTCTGCTTTTTCAGGTCACGGATGGCCTGCGGCAGGTTGGCGACCCGCGCCACCGGGATGCGGGCAGCTGCCCCGGCGCTGGATTTCATGACCGTGCCGGTCACGCCAACGCCGCCGCGCCGCGGGATGATCACGCCGTGGGCACCGCACAGCAGCGCGCTGCGCAGGATTGCGCCCAGGTTGTGGGGGTCCTCAATACCGTCACACAGCACGAGGAACGGCGGTTCGCCGCGGTCTTTTGCGATCTGCAAAAGTTCCTCCACGCCAACATACTGGATGCGGGCAGCCCAGGCCGCCACACCCTGGTGGTCCTGGGTACCGCACAGCTTTTGCAGCTTGCCGGCGGGTACACGCTTGATGACCGCCCCGGCCGCTTTGCCCAGCGCGGTATAATACCCGGCCATGCGCGGCTCCATGCTGTCGGCCAGCAGCAGGGTGTCCACCCCGGCTTCGCTTTTCAGCAGTTCGGTCACGGGGTTTTTGCCCCATACCAGGGCGGTATCCTGCTCCGCAGGGGCCTTGTCTGCCTTGGCCTGGGGGGCCTGCTGGGGCATGCGTTTTTTATTTTCCATCTGCAATGTGGTTACTCCTTAAAACGATTGGGTAAAGCCCTGTGCGGCGGCGTTTGGCAGCCATTTTGCCGCGTATGGCAGCCCGCACAGCTTTCTGGCATGATTCGATAATTATACAGATATAGTATAGCACATTTCCTATGCTTTTGTCACCTTTTTCCTTGGCGTCAAAAGTACAGATTTTTCACCCTTTTGCCCGGTGCTTTTGTGCGTGTTTTCGCGGTTTATACAAACCGTACTGGAAAGGTTTTCCTTTGAAGATGTTGAAAACCCTGTTGAAAGCGTGGAAAACCCGCTTGTATGGCCAGTTTTCCACCGTTTTAGGGGGTGTTTTCAACATATTGTGGAAAACCTTTCAACATAACAGTACGGATAAACACCCCCGCTCACTGGGCAAACTACCAGTTTTACCCCCGTTTTTGCGGGTAAAACTTACAATTATTACGGGGGTTTTGCCCGTTTTTTCACTTTCCACAGGTTTTCCCCACCCCGTCTGTGGACAAAAAGCGAAAAGTTCATCCTGCATGTTGAATGCAAAAATTCCCCACAAAATTCCATCCCGTTCAGGCCATTCCGGCTGCTGCAAGCCAGTCCGCCGCAGCCCGCAGAACGGGCGCGGCATTGCTGCCCCCGCCGCCGTATTCGATCACCACCGCCACCGCAAACTGCGGCTGCTGCACCGGCCCATACCCGATGAGCACCGAGTTTGTGTAGTGGGTGCCATCCGGCAGCGTGCCCGCCAGCTGGGGGCTGCCGGTCTTGCAGGCAAGGGGAATGGGCGATTCCCGCAAAGTGCGCAGCGTTTGAGCCATCTGGGCCATCCCCTCCCGGATGGGGGCAAACACTGCCGCCCCGCCGGGTGCCTGGGCTAAAACGTCCGGCTGCGCCTGCCAGGTTATATTCCCGGCGGCATCGGTGGTGCTTTGGGCAAAGTGCAGTGCCGGGCGCTGGCCGTCCCGCGCAAGGGCCCCGGCATAGGCCGCCAGCTGCAAGGGGCTGACCGACGTATTGCCCTGCCCGATGGCCGCCATCAGTGCAAGGCCCGCCTGATAGTTCTCATCGGTGCTCCAGGTCAGGCGGCCTATAGTTTCCGGCAGCTCAGTACCGCAGGGTGCTCCAAGGCCCAGCTGCTGCGCGGTAGTTGAAAACGTATCCACCCCAAGGCGGCGGCCGACATCATAAAAATAAATGTTGCAGCTGTGGCGCAGCGCCGTAACCATGCTGACGGCCTCGCGGTGCCCCAGCTGCAAACAGCGCGGCTGGTAGCCCGCATAGTAGGTGTACCGTCCGCCGCAGTTTACAGTGCTTTGCGGGGTGATGATCCCCGCCGCCAGAGCCGATGCCGCTACTGCCGGTTTGAACGCCGACCCCGGCGCATACTGGCCGTTCAGCACCCGGTTGACCAGCGGTGCTCCCTGGGCTGTGGCCAGTGCGGCATAATTCTGCCGCCAGCTGGCAAGGTCATAATCCGGCAGGCTGACCGCCGCCAGAACGCCGCCGGTCTGCACATCCACCACCACAGCCGCCCCGGCGCGGGCTTCTTTGCCCTTGCCTTCCGGCTTTGTGGCCTGTAAAGTTTCAATTTGCTGCTGCAATGCGCTGCGCAGGGTGCGCTGCAGGTCAGCATCCAGATAGAGATGCAGGGTGTCCCCGGCCTGCGGGGTACTTTGTATGGTTTCGGTGCGGCCGCCACTGCTGCGGTCCACCGTCACTTTCAGGCTTCCCGCTCTGCCGCGCAAAGCATCCTCCCAGGCGGCTTCCAGCCCCCATTGGCCGATGGATTCATCCATGGCAAGGCCTTGGGCCTTTTTCTGTGCCCACTGCTCGGCGCTCATGGCCCCCACGCCGCCCAGCAGCTGCGGAGCGAGGGTGCCATCCACCGCCGTGCGGGTACCGCGGGCAGTCAGCCGCACCGCCCCGCTCTGGGGCAGACCGGCAGCCAGCAGGCTCTGGCACTGTGCCTGGGTCAGATTTTCAGCCAGCGGCAGTTCCCCCGCCGAAACGGCAGAACAAAAGGCGGCAAGCTGTGTTTCCACATCCTTGCCGCCTAGATCCAGTTCTTTTAACGTTTGCAGGGTCTGCGCCATCTCGGTGTCCGGTGGGGCCGGAACGCAGAGCGCCAGGTCATACACGGTGTCATCCTGCACCAGCGCCGTGCCGCTGCGGTCCACAATGCTTCCCCGCGCCGCCGGGATTCGCACGGTATAGCTGGTCTGAGATGCCTGTTCCAGCTTTTTAGCATAGTGATCCGCCATGGTAAACTGCATCCAGTACAGCCGCACCAAAAATGCCGCAAACACGGCAGTGCAGAAAATCAGCAGGAACCACACCCTCTTTTTGCCGTCTTTTTTCATGCGCACCTCCCGGCAGGCCACTGCCTGCTCTGGTCTGATCGTTCTTTGGTCTGTCCTTTTGCCATATGGGTATTATACAAGGTTTTGCCGCAGCTGTCAGCCCCCGATGAAATACAGGCAGTCGGTTTCATCGGCAGTATCTTCCAGCGGGGCACGCAGGGTCAGGCCGCCGGGGTCGGGCTGGGGCGCTGCTGCCAGCTGCCCGGCCCAATACTGTCCCTGCGCGGTAACGGCTAACTCCCCCGCTGCCGCCTTACAGCTGCAGGGCAGGCCGGTCACCCACAGGACTCCGTTCTGGCGGGTCAGCGTGCCAAGGGCCTGCCCCACCAGAGCCGGGACTGCCCCCGCTCCGCTGCCCGCCGGGGACACCGTGCCATGCTCCCCTGCAATACCCGCAAAACGGCCGCTGCGGTCCAGCACGGCGGGCCCCCCCCGCCTGCACCGGCTGCGCCAGCAAAAATCCGCCGGGCCAGCGGGCGGCGGTCCACACGGGGTTCCAGCGTTCGCCGTCCGTCTGCCTGCTTTGCAAAAAATTGCGCAGGGCAGCGTTTTCTTCGGCATCCGGTTCGTGTTCTGCCAGCCGGCGGCGCAGGGCAAACAGCTCCCGCTGCATCACGCTCATTTGGGCGGCATAGTGTTGGGCTAAGGCATCATCCAGCCGCCGGGGCAAAACCGCCCCCCACACGGCCATGCCAAGCAGGGCAAGGCCCGCCAGCCCCAGCAGCAGCGCACAGAGCTGCCGGAGCGTTTTGTGCCGTCTGCGCGGTGCCGGGCGCGCAAGGTCCAGCCCGTCCCGTTCTTTTCGTCTGGTATGCCGCATGGTGCGCCGCCCGCCTTTCGCTCATTGTTTTTCTCCACAACTATATGTTTGCCCGCCCCCTGCTAGACTTTGGGGGCGGATTTGATATAATAGAAGAAACCAAACCAAATGTTAAGGAGTACCTGCCATGCCTGCCACTTTGCTTGTTTTAGATATTGACGGCACCCTGCGCCCCCATGGGGAGCCGCGCGTGCCCAAAGAAAACGTCGATGCCCTGCGCACCGTGCAGAAAGCCGGGGTCAAGCTCGTGATTGCCACGGGGCGCTGCCGGGCAGAGATCCCCGCCAAAATGCTGCGCGGCATCCGGCCGGATTACTGGATCTGCGCCGCCGGTGCCCAGGTGGAGGATGCCGCCGGGACCGCCCTGTACACCAGCCACATGACCGCCGAGGAAATGTACGCTCTGGTAGATTTTTGCGAGGACTATGAGCACCCGCTGGGATTCAGCTTTTCGGACGGCGGGTATGTTTACCTGGATTATGAGGCCTTCCATGTGCAGGAGAAAGCCGCTGCACTGGAAGGTTGCCTGAAAGACGGCGAGGACCAGGACCGCCACCTGTTGGATATGCCGTTTTCCGCGTTCGGCATGCTGGCGGCGGAAGATATCGCCAAGTTCCAGGCCAAATACGGCTACCTGGGGCTGAAGTTCCTGCCCTACCACGTGACGGGGTGCGATATCCTGCGCGCCGGACAGGACAAGGCAACCGGCCTGCAGGCACTGCTGGACCATCTGGGCCTGGCCGCTGCGGACTGCGTTGCCGTGGGCGACGGTCCCAACGATGCCGGAATGCTGGCGCTGGCCGGGCGTTCCTACTGCATGGCGGACGGCATGAAAACCGCCAAAGCTGCCGCCAAGGCGCTGGCCCCTGCCGCTGCACCCGATGGCATTGCCCAGCTGTGCCGCAGTCTGTGGCCGGAGATATTCCGTTGAACACCAAACAACCGTACACCCATGTGGGGCCGGGGCTGCCCCCACTGTACGGCACACAGGCCAAAGCGCTGATCTTAGGCAGCTTTCCCAGCCCAAAGAGCCGGACACAGGGGTTTTATTACGGCCACCCGCAGAATCGGTTCTGGCCGCTGATGGCTACCCTGACCCACAGCCCCACCCCCGCATGGGAGGATCTGGATGCCAAACGCGCCATCATCATTGGCAGCGGGCTGGCGGTGTGGGATGTCATCCACGCCTGCTCCATCCGCGGGGCATCGGATGCTTCCATCAAAGATGTGGAACCGAATGATCTGGCAGCCCTGGTGAACCGCCTGGGCGTACAGGCCATTTTTTGCAACGGTGCCACCAGCGGCAGGCTGTACCGCAAATACGCCCAGCCCCTGACCGGGTTGGAAGCTGTGGTGTTGCCCTCCACCAGCCCGGCCAATGCGGCGTTTACCATGCCGCGGTTGCTGGATGCCTGGGGCACTGCGCTGGAAGGATATGTGAACAAACCGTAAAAAGCGCAAAAAAGCGCCGTTTTGCCGCCCGAAAAGGGCAAAATTGTTTGCATTGTCCCCGCCGTTGCACTATAATGAAAGGGTATTCCCTTTGCTCCGGCGTTTGCCTTTGCCGGGGCGCACCTTACTATAAGGAGCTTTGAACCCATGAGCAAGTGGATCGAAAAGCGCACCCGCCCGGTTCTGCCGCTATACCTGGCTGCACTGACCTGGCCGGTTGCTTCCCTGATTCTGCCGCCCTACCGGCTGGTGAACCTGGTTATCATTGCGGCACTCAGCACTGTGGTGTATCTGGTTTCTTCCCGCTTCTGCCCCACACGGGTGCAGCGGGTGGAACAGCCCTACGCCACCGGCAGCGAGAACACCGATGCCATGCTGAACGGCATTGCCGCCAACCTGGACGCGCTGCACAAGCTGAATGACGCCATCCCGGATGCCGAACTTTCCCGCCAGCTGGACCGTATGGAAAAGGCCGGGCGCGGCATTGTGCAGGCGGTGGAGCAAAAGCCGGATAAAGCCCGCACCGTGGATCGCTTTGCACGGTATTACCTGCCGGAAGTGGTCAAGATCATGAGCGCATACGCCCAGATGGAAAAAGGCGGCATTACCGGCGAAAACGCCGCCCAGATCTTGAGTGAAGTACGCCGCAACGCTGGCACCATGGCCACCGCATTTGAAAACCAGCTGGACGCCCTGTATTCCGCAGAGGCAATGGATATTTCGACCGACATCGAAGTGCTTGAAAACATCATGCGCGGTCAGAATTTGACCTGATGCTCCCAACCCAAAATATAAAAAGAAGAAGAGAAAGGACTTGCCACTATGTCTGATCTGGATTTTGACCTGAACGCTTCCGCAGCACCTTCCCTGACCTTGGATGCGGCCCCTGCCGCCCCCACCCTGACCCTGGATCCCGAAGCGGATGCCAAGGTGGTGGAGGAAGCCAAAAAGGCTACCCCCGTTACCGTGGAGGATACCCCGCTGAGCCCCGAAGAGCAGAAGATGGTGCAGGATTTTGCTGAAAAGATCGACTTGACCAACTCCCAGATGATTTTGCAGTACGGCGCCGCCAGCCAGAAAAAGCTGAGCGATTTTTCTGACAGTGCGCTTTCCCGCGTGCGCACCAAGGATATGGGTGAGACCGGCGAACTCATCACCCAGCTGATCGGCGAGCTGAAAGGCTTTGACGCCACCGCAGAAAATCAGAAAGGCTTCCTGGGCTTTTTCAAGAAAAAGTCCAACGAGCTGGAAGCCCTGAAAGTGAAATACGACAAAGCTGATGTGAACGTGGAACGCATCAAGGCCCAACTGGAGGACCACCAGGTAACCCTGATGAAAGACATTGCCATGCTGGACAAGATGTACCAGCTGAACCTTGTCTATTTCAAGGAGCTGAGCATGTATATCCTGGCCGGCCGCAAAAAGCTGCAGCAGGTGCGGGAGAACGACCTGGCCGCCGCTGAAGCCAAGGCCAAAGCATCCGGCCTGCCGGAAGATGCCCAGGCCGCCCGCGACCTGGCCGACCAGTGCGACCGCTTTGAAAAGAAGCTGTATGACCTGGAGCTGACCCGCAATATCTCCATCCAGATGGGCCCACAGATCCGCCTGATCCAGTCCAACGATACGATGATGGCCGAAAAGATCCAGACCACCATTGTGAACACCATCCCCCTGTGGAAGAACCAGATGGTTCTGGCCTTGGGCATGGCACACAGCCAGCAAGCCATGCAGGCCGAGCGTGCCGTGACCGATGCCACCAACGAGCTGTTGCGCAAGAACGCCGCAACCCTCAAGCAGGGCACCATCGACATCGCCAAAGAGTCTGAGCGCGGTGTGGTGGATATTGAGACCCTGCAGCAGACCAACCGCGATTTGATCAGCACACTGGATGAATTGAACAAGATCCGCGCAGACGGCAAGGCCAAGCGCGCCGCTGCCGAGCAGGAGCTGGGCCGCATTGAGGGCGAGCTGAAGCAGAAGCTGTTGGAAATTAACAAGTAATTATTTTTAGGGTGCATTATTGCATCCCCGTTAAGTGAGGACGACCCATGCAGTTGGAGCAGCAGGAAACATTTGAGATCAAAAGCCCGCAGCTGGAAGTGTTTGGCCAGGTGGAAAGCAAACTGCCCGCCCCCGCCAAAAAGCGGCCTTTTGCGGCCGGGTTCCTGGCCGTGATGGTGCTGGTTTCGGTGTTTGGCATTGGCGGCGTGCAGCTGAAAAGCCGTTACCGCAATGTGGCTGAAATTTACACCAGCGAGGTTGACAAGCATGGCAACAGCATCCAGGGGGATTTTACCACCCTGACGGATACCGCTGCCAACCTGATGCGTGCCTGCCAGAAGGTACTGGGCGAAGCTGACAGCAACTGCACCACCGTAGCAGACCTGCTGGCCCAGTGGCAGGATACCGCCATTGCCCCAGCCGCGCAATATGCGGTCATCCACCAGCTGGATAACGCTGTGGACGCCATGTACACCGCCGCCAAGGCAAAAGCCACCGACGATGCGCTGGATCAGATCAACAGCCTGGATGCCAGCTATGTGAGCACCCAAAGCATTTTGCAGCGCGAAATTGCGCAGAATTATACCACCGCTGCCCAAAGCTACAACACCATAGCTTCCGGTTTCCCCGCCAATGTGATCGGTACATTGTGGGGCGCGGGGCAGGTGGAGCTGTATGCAACGCAGTGACCCCGGAAAGGAGGGGGCCGGATGAAAATTTTGACCCGCACCGCAGCCGCCGTTCTGGCGGCTGTGACCGCGGCGGCAGTCTGGGCGGTACCGGCAGCGGCAGCTGCTTCCGTTCAGGGCATCAGCAGTACCAGCTGCATTGCCGATAATGCCAATATTCTAAGCCGCGATACCGAAACATATATCACCAACATTTCCGTTGCCCTGCAGGAAAACTGCAGCGGTGCACAGATCGGCGTTTACACCACCGATTACGTCGGCAACAACACCATGGAAGGCTATGCCTACGAGGTGTTTCAGGCATGGGGCCTTGGCAGCGCTGACCAGGACAACGGCATGGTGCTGCTGATGGCCACCGGGGACGACAACTATTGGGCCACCCCCGGCGAAGGGCTGGAAACCGCGTTTTCCGGCAATGTGCTGAGCGATCTGTTGTATGATAACCTGGAAGCTTCCTGGGCAAAGCAGGATTACGATACCGGCGCACGCAAAACCGTGCTGGCCATGGCCGAGCGCATCTGCGATGTATATGGCGTCAGCCTGGATATGGATGCGATCGGCTCCGGCCTGGCAGATTCTTCCGGCAGGATTGTGGAAAACACCCAGAGCCGCAGCAATGGAGGGGCGGTGCTTACCTTGATTTTACTGACGATTATTATTGCAGTGATCGTGATTGCAATCCTGAAAACGCCGCGCGGACCCCGCGGGCCGCAGGGTCCCACCTACACAGGCGGCCGCGGGCCGAACGTATTCTTTTTCGGCGGACCGGTTTACCGGCCGCGCCGTCCCCGGCGTCCTCCCCCGCCGCCCCCTCCGGGCGGTGGATTTGGTAATCCCGGCCCACGCCCCGGCGGCGGCTTTGGTGGGCCTGGCCCCGGTGCTAGACCTGGCAGTTTCGGTCCGCGTCCCGGCGGCGGCTTTGGCGGAATGTCCGGCGGGTTCCGTTCCGGCGGCGGCAGTGCCCGGCCGGGTGGTGGTGCCGGGCGCAGCGGCGGGTTCAGCGCCCCGCGCGGTGGGGGCGGCGGCTTC
>OGPR01002399.1_pt1 | contig 12993 bp, 5 predicted proteins | sample 1552981 | NCBI WGS metagenome assembly OGPR01 (sample SAMEA2580260, study PRJEB22360) | human gut metagenome | biome: human gut; feature: human-associated habitat; material: faeces | place: Denmark | collected 2008/2010 | reverse complement strand
GGAGAACAACGGCCCCTTCCGGGTGACCATCAAGGAGTATATGCCCCTGACGCTGTCGGCGGAGCGGGGCACGGACGCGCTGCTCCGGCCCAAGCTGGGCAGCGAGGTGCTGTTCAAGACCACCCGGATGGACTTTGCCGATCTCTACCGCTCCATCCAGCGCATCACCCCCGCAAACGGTCTGGAGGCTGTGCTGGACGTGTTCGAGGAGAACAACACCGTCTACGCCGTGATGGAAAACCCCGGCGGCATCCCGCTGCAGCAGTGGCTGGATGAGCGCCCCAGCCCGGTTTCGGCCGAGACGGCCCGCAATATGCTGCAGCCTGTGTTTGACGGCGTGGAGGCCATGCATCAGGTGGGGCTGGTGCACCGGGGCATCTGCCCGGAAAATATCCGGGTGCTGGAAAACGGCCGGGCACGCCTGACGGGCTACGCCACCGTGGGGCTGCGCACGGCGGGCAGCGGCCTGCACGAGCAGCTGTACGAGGGCTACTCGGCACCGGAGCAGTATTCCACCACCGAATTCGAGGGCCGTTACACCGACGAATACAGCCTTGCCGCCGTGGTCTACCGGATGGTCTGCGGGCAGAGCCCTGTTCCTGCGGCACAGCGGCTGGTGTCGGACTCCAACCCCCGCGCCCGCACGCTGGAACGGGCGGTGCCGGAGTATGTTTCGGATGTGCTCTGGATGGGCCTGCAGCTCAGGCCTGCCGAGCGCATCCAGACCGTGCCCCAGCTGTTCCAGGCACTGAGCAGCCAGGAGTATACCACGGAGCTTACCCAGACCCTGCAGCAGGCCGCCCCGCGCCCTCAGTCCACCGAGGAAGAGGAGCGGAAAAAGCATATCCTCAGCCTGCGCAACCTGCTGGCGGCCATCCTGATCCTGCTGGCCATCCTGACGTTGCTCATCGTGTGGGGGCTGGTGAATCAGGGGCTGCACACCGCAAAGCCTGCGGAATCCACCCCGGCCTCCGAACCGGCCAGCTCCCTGGTGACAGAGCCGGTGAATCTGGCCCCGGACTTTGTAGGGATGGACTACGATTCGCAGGTGCGCAACAACCACAGCTATGCCGGGGATTACCTGTTCTATGTGACCATGGAATACAGTGATACCGTGGAAAAGGGCAAGATCATCCGTCAGACCCCCGAAGCCGGAGAGGTCATCGAAAAGGGCAGCACCATCGATCTGGTGGTCAGCCGCGGCCCGCAGATGGTGGAGATGCCCAACGTGGCAGGCTTTACCCGGGACGGCGCGGAGCAGCAACTGGCGCAGGTGGGGCTGAATGCGAGCTTCTATCCCATTTATAACGATGGCTCCTATGTTTCGGGCTGTGTGGCCTATTGCAGCGAGGAGCCCGGTGCCATGGTGGAGGTCGGCTCGACCATCATCGTCTATATGGCGGCAGAGGTCGAGGCCGAGGTGCCTGCCACCCCGCCCGAGACCACGACTCCTTCCGTCGGTACCACACCGTCTGCCGCGCAGACGGAGCCGCCGACCGGTGGGGCCGGTACCGAAAACGATACGGATTGAACGCAAAGCGGCCTGCCGGAGAGGGCAGGCCGCTTTTTTGATGAGAACGCTTGAAGAAAATGAATGATTCTGATAGAATTATATTAGAATCATTTAGGGGGGTGTGCACTATGATCATCAAGTCGTCTACAGCGCTTCGCAATGACTACGGTTCCATTTCAAATCTGGCGCACGGAGCGGGCGAGCCAATCTACATTACAAAAAATGGAGAGGGTGACCTTGTTGTGATGAGCATTGAAGCATTCGAACAGCGGGAAGAGGCGTTGAAACTCCGGGCAAAGCTGGAAGCAGCGGAACAGGGAAGGCTTGCTGGTGCTCCGGCTTACACGCTGGAGGATTCCAGAAAACGGCTGGAGGAGATCTATCGTCGTGGCTAAGATCGAGATCCTGGAGTCGGCACAGCGGGAACTGGAAGCGATCGCAGAGCTTCACATGAATCTGGTAGGGCCGAATTCTGCCCGAAAAATCACGGATCGAATCTTGGATTCTCTTTCGCGGTTGGAACGTTTCCCGCTGTCGGGTTCGCTTCCAAGAGATGCCGAACTGCTGAAAAGCGGATATCGCTATGTGATCGCCGGGCAGTATCTCTGCGTCTATCGGCTGATTGTGGATACTGTGTTCGTCTACCATATCGTGCATGGTGCAAGTAATTACCCGGTTTTGTTCAAACGGCTGCTGCAAGAAGAATTGAAGAGAGAAGATTGACGCAAAGCGCCCTGCCGGATAAGGCAGAGTGTTGTTGCTGTTTCTGTATGGGTTTGTCATTTGCAAGTGGCTTGACAGATGGTTCAAGGCCGGTAAGCACTAACCCCCAGCAAAGCAGGAAGCCCCGTCGGTATAGGCACTACCGATGGGGCTTCTTGCTGCTTGGTGATACCATGGATACGCACCAATTTACATTCGCGACCTTATTATGTGCTGCACAGGTGCAAAAGTCAAGGAGAAATCACCGCCTTCCTCGGGACGAAATGCAGGCTGAAAGGCCATTTTACCGGATATTCGACAATTTGCCTTAAAACATTGCCAAATGCTCCAAAATTTGTTACAATGGTGCTGATGATTTGTCCACCGTGGACAAAAAAGCAACGGATGCGTCCGGCTTTCCTGCCGGGGCAGATCTGCGGAACATATTTTTATAAGGGGGCTTTTGCAGATGAAAAAACGATTGATTAGTATGGCACTGGCAGTCAGTATGGCAGTCAGCATAATGCCTGTACCCGCTCTGGCAACAGTAGGGGGGGGGGTATAACTCCGGGAGATGATGCGATAACGCTGTCGGACGCAACGGGCGGCACTTCGAGCGGTACAGCTACATCGGTTTCAGATTTGACGGGGCTGACAGCTGCTGCTAAAAACGGCGGAAATGTCCAATTGAGCGGCAATATTACGTTAACAGACACTCTCTCTATCAATAGTGAAAAACTGAGCATTGATCTGAACGGCCACACCATTACAGCGGCAAATAACCAGAGAGCGTTTAACATCTCGAATGGCGGCACGCTGGAAATCAAGGATAGTGTGGGCAAAGGTATCATTCAGGGCAATGGTACGGTAACAGGGCGCGGCGGAGCAATCTATATGGAAGGCTCCGGCAGTGCCCTGACGATCAGTGGCGGCACCATTCAGGGCTTTACCGTCAGTGCGCATGGCGGTGGTGTGTACATGAGAGATGGCATCTTCAACATGACCGGAGGCGCAATTGAAAATTGTACAGCACCAGAAGGTGCAGGCGTAGAAATGTATCCTGACTCTGAAAACACCACCTGTACTTTTACCATGCGCGACTCGGCTGAAATCAAAAATTGCAGCAATGATGGTGTTTCGATTGCTTGGAGTGGAACGTCCAAGTTCATAATGAGTGGAGGAACCATCGACAACAACAAAGGATATGGTTTATGGACTTCCGCTCGTAGCAAGACAGAGATCTTACTGAGTGGCGGCACCATTACAAACAGTGAACGCTATGATATGGTCATTCATAAAGGTGTTCAGCTGCGTGTAAATGATGCTACCGTCAGCGGAAAAATCCAAAACCGTGGAACGATTATCGGAACGGGGAATGCTGAGTTTACCGGAACAGTCGTAAATGAGTCTGCGGGAGAGATTAAAAGCGGAAAATTCGAAAGAATTGAAGATGCTTCCACTGCTGGTGTATGCAATGCGGTAGAATATGAGGCGTATGTCAAACTGATTGGCTACAGCTGGCCGGATGAATCAACCTTAAAAGCGATTCAAGACAAAGCGCATGGGAATGCTCAGCTCAAATTCCTGAGCTATGTGACACCGAACGGCATACCACCGTACGGCATGGATAATACATTGACCATCCCCGAGGGCGTTACAGTTACTGTTGATCTGACGGGCAAGCAGGTTGCTGGAGTAAACACCGAAAAGAAAATCATCAATCATGGTAATCTGACATTGATTGACAGTGGTACGGGTGGTACCCTGAACATTCCCATTGAAAACAACGGAACCCTGAACGCCAACGGCGGTACCGTAACTGGTGAAGTGACCAATAAGGGCACAATCACAACGACCGGAGAAAAGGCGACTCAATTCTCTGGAGGCGTGACAAACGAGAGCAATGGTAAAATTGAGAATGGTACGTTTTCCGGCGAAGTGACCAATAATGGCGCAATTAACGATGGTACGTTTTCCGGCAAGGTGAAAAACAACGGAACCATTGGCAACGGCAACTTTACCGGTGCTGTGACCAATGAGCAAACCGGTGTGATCTCCGGCGGCAAGTTTGACGAAAGCAAGCTGACCAACAACGGCGGCACCCTGCCCCCGAAGCCGGGCGACAACAAGCCGGATGACACCAACAAGGACAATGACAAGAAGGAAGATACCGAACCGGTTGCTCCTGTTGTCAAGCGGTACGACCTGACCGTCAAGAACGCCGAAGTGACCGTGAAGGATGCTGACGGCAAGGCAGTGGAATTTACCAAGGCCGAGGATGGCACCCTGACGGCTAAAGTTCCCGAAAATGCCGAAGTGACGGTGAAATACACCGCCCCCACCGATGCGATTGTGTTTGACCTGTGGAGCATTAACAGTGATGCGAAGCTGGATGTGAACGTCAAGGAGAACCCCCTGACCTTCAAGATGCCTGCACAGGCTGTGACCATCGAGGCCATGACGCAGGATGCCACCATTGAAAGCGAAGGTCCCGGCGTGCTGGGTACCGCTGCCATGATCGGTGTTGCCGGTGCCGGTACGGCTGTGCTGGGTTATACCGGTTACATGATCGGCACGGAACTGTACCTGAACACTGTCCTGCCTGCCGGTGCAGCTATCCCCCAGAACACCACCGAACTGGCAAAACTCCTCTGGACCGAAGCTGGCAAACCCGCCCCTGCCGCTGTGATGGCTGAGGATGCCACCGACGAGCAGAAGGCTCTGACTTGGGCTGTTGAAAGCCAGCTCATCTCCGCCGATAAGCCCGCAGACGCTTCTGTGGGCCGGTGGGAAGTGATCCGGGGGTGGAATAGGGTGAAAGAGATGAAGTGATCCTTCGTACAACCTCTCAGTCGCCTGCGGCGACAGCTCCCCTACTAGGGGAGTTGGCAAAGCTGTTAGGCTTTGACTGAGAGGGCAAGGCAACTGCCCGGAGAGGGTTCGCCCGCTCCCCTTCACGAAGAGAGAAACCCCAAGAAAATAACGCAGAAAGCCCCATCGGTACGAAAAATACCGATGGGGCTTTCCGCTTGTTTAGGATAGGAAAGAGAATGGTTCAGTAATGGCCGGGATGCGGGCTTACAGGTTGGTGTAGCCCATGAGGTAGCGGTCTACCTCGGCGGCGCAGTCGCGGCCCTCGCGCAGGCCCCAGACCACAAGGCTCTGGCCCCGGCGCATATCGCCGCAGGCGAACACCTTGTCCACGTTGGTGCGGAAGTGGTCGGTGTCCACACAGCCGCGGCCGGTCAGGCTGACACCGAAGGCATCGGCCACATAGCTCTCACAGCCCACGAAACCGGCGGCAATGAAGGCCAGCTCACAGTTGTAGGTGAACTCCTCGCCGGTGGGCACCATGTTGGTGCGGCCGGTCTCGGGGTCACGCTCGGGCTTGAGGTAGGAGATGACGGCAGCGGTCAGGTTGCCTGCATCGTCCTTGAGGAATTCTTTGACCGTGGTCTGGTAGACACGGGGGTCCTTGCCGAACTTTGCCATGCACTCGGTCTGGCCGTAGTCCACCTTGAGCACCCGGGGCCACTCGGGCCAGGGGTTGCCGGCGGCACGCTCCTTGGGAGGCTGCGGCATCATTTCCAGAGCCACCAGATCAGTGCAGCCCTGCCGCAGGGCCGTGCCCTGGCAGTCGTTGCCGGTGTCGCCGCCGCCGATGACCAGAACGTTCTTGCCCTTGGCATCAATGGCCCTGCCGTCGGCAAATTTGCTGTCCAGCAGGCTCTTTGTCACGCTGGTGAGGTAATCCACGGCGAAGTGCACGCCATTGGCATCCCGGCCCGGAACGTTCAGGTCACGGGCCTTTTTGGCACCGCAGCAGAGCACCACGGCATCGTAGCTGTTCAGGATGCTCTCGGCATCCACGGCACCGCCCACATCCATGCTGGTGCGGAACTCCACGCCCTCGGCCTGCATGATCCTGATGCGGCGCTCGATGACGGCTTTGTCCAGCTTCATGTTGGGGATGCCGTACATCAGCAGGCCGCCCACGCGGTCGGCGCGCTCAAACACGGTGACGGCGTGGCCCCGGATGTTCAGGTACTCGGCCACCGAAAGACCGGCCGGGCCGCTGCCGATGACGGCCACGCTCTTGCCGGTGCGGGCCGGGGGAGGGGCGGCGTGGAGCCAGCCCTTGGCGTAGCCCGTTTCCACGATGGCGTGCTCGTTCTCGCGCACGGTCACGCTGCTGCCGGTCACGTCACCGCAGGTGCAGGCGGCCTCGCACAGGGCGGGGCAGACCCGGCTGGTGAACTCCGGGAAGCGGTTGGTGGCGCGCAGACGGTGGAGTGCCAGCTCCCACTTGCCCTGATAGACCAGGTCGTTCCACTCGGGGATCAGGTTGTTCAGCGGACAGCCCGATGCCATGCCGCCGATCATCATGCCGGCCTGGCAGAAGGGCACGCCGCAGTCCATGCAGCGGGCGGCCTGGGTCTGCTGCTCCTCGCGGGAGAGCCAGACGTGAAACTCGTTGAAATTTTCAATGCGCTCCAGCGGCGGGACATCCGTGCTGGTCTTGCGCGTGTAATCCATAAATCCAGTGATCTTGCCCATGATCCAGCCCTCCTTACTTCTTCTTCTGCACAGCGTAGAATGCTTCGATCTGTGCCTGTTCGCCGTCCAGGCCGCGCTCCTCCATGGAAGCGATGACCCGGAGCATCCGGTCGTAATCGTAGGGGAGGACTTTCTTGAACTTGGGCAGGTACTCGCTGAAGTTGTCCAGGATCTCCTTGCCGCGGGGGGAGCCGGTGGCTTCCACATGCTCACGGATGAGCTCCTTCAGGGCGGCAACATCGTACTTGTGCTCCACAGGCTCCAGGCTCACGGTCTCCTTGTTGACCCGCTGGTAGAAATCCCAGTTCTCGTCCAGAACGTAGGCCACGCCGCCGGTCATGCCGGCCGCGAAGTTCTTGCCGGTCTGGCCCAGAACCACGACAGTGCCGCCGGTCATATACTCACAGCCGTGGTCGCCCACGCCCTCGACAACGGCAGTCGCGCCGCTGTTGCGGACGCAGAAGCGCTCACCGGCCACGCCGGAGACAAAGGCCTTGCCACTGGTGGCACCGTAAAGGGCCACATTGCCGGTGATGATGTTTTCCTCGGGCTTGTAGCCGATGCCCTCGGGCGGGCGGACGATGATCTTGCCGCCGGACAGGCCCTTGCCCATGTAGTCGTTGCAGTCGCCGGTCAGGCTGAGGGTCAGGCCCTTGGGGATGAACGCGCCAAAGCTCTGGCCGCCTGCGCCGATGCACTCGGCGGTGTAGACATCGTCGGGCAGGGAGCTGCCGTACTTGCGGGTGATCTCGCTGCCAAAGATGGCACCCAGGGCGCGGTCGGTGTTGGAGACCTCCAGCCGGACGCTCTGGGGTGCCTTGCTGCCCAGCTTGAACTTCTTCATCAGCACCTTCATGTCGAGGGTGTTCTCAAGGTGGAAGTCATAGGTATCGGCAGGCACAAAGTGGACGTTGCTGTTTGCAATGGCCGGGTTGTGCAGGATGCAGTCCAGATTCATCTTGGCGGCACGGCTGCCGGCAGCGCTGGGCTTGACATGGAGCAGGTCGGTGCGGCCCACCAGCTCGTCGATGGTGCGCACGCCCAGCTTGGCCATGTACTCCCGCAGCTCCTGCGCCACAAAGGTCAGGTAGTTGATGATATACTCGGGCTTGCCCTTGAACCGCTTGCGCAGCTCGGGGTTCTGGGTGCAGATGCCCATGGGGCAGGTGTCCAGGTTGCAGACACGCATCATCACGCAGCCTTCGCACATCAGCAGGGAGGTGCCGAAGCCGAACTCCTCAGCGCCCAGCATACAGCTGATGGCAACATCGCGGCCGGAGAGCAGCTTGGAATCGCTCTCAATGCGGACGCGGCTGCGCAGGCCGTTCAGGATCAGGGTCTGGTGGGTCTCGGCGATGCCCAGCTCCCAGGGCAGGCCCGCATTCTTGATGGAGGTGCGGGGGGCTGCACCGGTGCCGCCGTCGTAACCGGAGACAAGGATGACCTGTGCGCCGCCCTTGGCAACACCGGCGGCAATGGTGCCCACACCGGCCTCGCTGACCAGCTTCACGTTGATGTTGGCGTGGCGGTTGGCGTTCTTCAGGTCATAGATCAGCTCAGCCAGATCCTCGATGGAGTAGATGTCGTGGTGGGGCGGGGGAGAGATCAGGCCCACGCCGGTGGTGCTGTGGCGGGTCTTGGCGATCCAGGGGTAGACCTTGGCACCGGGCAGGTTGCCGCCCTCGCCGGGCTTTGCGCCCTGTGCCAGCTTGATCTGGATCTCTTCGGCGGAGACCAGATACTTGCTGGTCACACCGAAGCGGGCCGAGGCCACCTGCTTGATCTTGGAGTTACTCTCGCTCTGGTAGCGCTCCTCGGGTTCACCGCCCTCGCCGGTGTTGCTCCGGCCGCCCAGACGATTCAGGGCGATGGCGATGGTCTCGTGGGCCTCGCTGCTCAGGGCACCGTAGCTCATGGCAGCGGCTTTGAACCGCTTGACGATGGAGCTGACAGGCTCCACCTCCTCAAGGGGGATGCCGCCGTTGGGGTCATAGCTGAAGTCCAGCAGGCTGCGCAGGTGCATGCCCTCGGCACCCATGTTGTCCACGGTGCGGGTGAAGTCTTTGAAGGCCTTGTAGTCGCCCGTGAAGCAGGCTTTCTGGAACAGATGGATGGTCTGCGGGGTGAAGAGGTGCTCTTCCTTGCCGCTGCGGAACTTGTGGGCACCGCCGTCGGCCAGCTCCATGTTGATGTCCAGACCCAGCGGGTCAAAGGCGGCGTTGTGGGCAGCTTCCACATCCGCCTGAATGTCCTCCAGACCGATGCCGCCCACACGGCTGACCGTGCCGGTGAAGTACTTGTCGATGACATCCTTGGAGATGCCGACCGCCTCAAAGATCTGGCTGCTCTGGTAGCTCTGGATGGTGGAAATGCCCATCTTGGAGGCGATCTTCACGATGCCGTTCAGCACAGCCTTGTTGTAGTCATCCACGGCGGCGTAGTAATCCTTGTCCAGCAGACCCTCGTCGATGAGCTGGGCAATGGTGTCGTGGGCCAGATAGGGGTTGACGGCGCAGGCACCGTAGCCCAGCAGGGTGGCAAAGTGGTGCACCTCGTGGGGCTCGGCGCTCTCAAGAATGAGGGCCATGGCCGTGCTCTTCTTGGTGCGGATGAGGTACTGGGACACGGCAGAAACGGCCAGCAGGCTGGGGATGGAGACGTGGTACTCGTCAATGTCGCGGTCAGAGAGGATGATGATGTTGGCACCGTCCTTGTAGGCGCGGTCCACCTCCAGGAACACGCGGTCGATGGCCTTTTCCAGGCTGGTGTTCTTATAGTAATTGATGGACACCGTGGCGGTCTTGAAGCCGGGCACGTTCATGTGCTTGATCTTGAGCAGATCGGTGCTGGTCAGGATGGGGTTCTGCACCTTGAGCACCTTGCAGTTCTCGGGCTTGTCCTCCAGCAGGTTGCCGTGGGCACCCACATAGACGCTGGTGGAGGTGACCACCTTCTCACGGATGGCATCGATGGGCGGGTTGGTGACCTGTGCGAACCGCTGCTTGAAGTAGTTGAACAGCGGGGGATGCTGGTCACTCAGGACAGCCAGCGGGGTGTCAGTGCCCATGGCCCCGGAAGGCTCGGCACCGGCCCGGGCCATGGGCAGGATCAGCTCCTTGATTTCCTCGTATTTGTAGCCAAAGACCTTCTGCAGGCGGGTCAGCTCCTCGCCGGTGTAGCTGGGGACCTTGATGTTGGGGATCTTCAGGTCCTTCAGCCGGACCAGATTCCGGTCGATCCACTCGCCGTAGGGCTCGCGGCTGGCGTAGTATTCCTTCAGCTTCTCGTCATCCACGACCTCGCCCTTGACGGTATCCACCAGCAGCATCTTGCCGGGGCGCAGGCGGTCTTTCATCAGAATGTTGTCCGGGGCGCAGGGCAGCACGCCCACCTCGGAGGACAGGATCATCCGGCCGTCCTTGGTGATATAGTAGCGGCGGGGGGGCAGACCGTGGCGGTCCAGCACCGCGCCCACCACATCGCCGTCGGAGAAGAGGATGGCGGCGGGGCCGTCCCAGGGCTCCAGCATGGTGGCGTAATACTGGTAGAAATCGCGCTTTTTCTGGCTGATGTTCTTGTTGTTCTCCCAGGGCTCGGGGATGGTGATCATCACCGCCAGGGGCAGGTCCATGCCGTTCATCACCATGAACTCCAGCGCGTTGTCCAGCATGGCGGAGTCCGAGCCGGAGGTGTTGATGATGGGCAGGATCTTGTTCATGTCGTCCTGCAGGATGGGGCTCTCGATGCTCTCCTCACGGGCCAGCATGGCATCGGTGTTGCCCTTGATGGTGTTGATCTCGCCGTTGTGCAGAATGAACCGGTTGGGGTGGGCACGCATCCAGCTGGGGTTGGTGTTGGTAGAAAAGCGGCTGTGCACCATGCCGATGGCGGATTCGTAGTCCTCGTCCTGCAGGTCAAGGTAGAACAGGCGCAGATCGTGCACCAGGAACATGCCCTTGTAGACGATGGTGCGGCTGGACAGGCTGGGCACATAGGCGCCGTTGCTGGCCTGCTCGAACACCCGGCGGATGATGTAGAGCCTGCGGTCAAAATCAATGCCCTTGCTCACACGGGCAGGCTTTTTGATGAAGCACTGCCAGATGGAGGGCATGCAGTCCCGGGCCTTCTGGCCCACGGCATCGGGGTCTACCGGCACCCTGCGCCATGCCAGAAACTCAAGCCCCTCCTTGCGGGTGACCAGCTCAAACAGCTTCATGGCCTGTGCCCGCAGGTGCTCGTTCTGGGGGAAGAAGAACATGCCGACACCGTATTCCCGCTCATTGCCCAGGCTGATGTTCAGCTCATCGGCCACCTTGGAGAAGAACTTGTGGCTGATCTGCAGCATGATGCCCACGCCGTCGCCGGTCTTGCCCTCGGCATCCTTACCGGCGCGGTGCTCCAGACGCTCCACGATGCTCAGGGCATCGCTGACCGTCTGATGGCTCTTGCGGCCCTTGATGTCCACCACAGCGCCGATGCCGCAGGCATCGTGCTCGAACTGAGGGTCATACAGGCCAAGAGGCGTGGCGTTTTCCGTAAATTGATCCATTGCCTTTCCCATCCTTATCTCTCAAAATATCCTCTGGGCCGCGGCACGATCCGCAGCCAATCTTGCACAGAAAACAAAAAGCGCCCCAGAAGGGCAGACTTCACCCTTCTGGAACGCCTTTGTTCCGTTAGCTTTATTATAATGATTCGTGAAGATTGTTCAAGTGGGAGGTGCAACAAACTTTAGTACACCAAAGCCCGCACTTCTTGTGCGGTTTGATGATGAGATGAAACGGATTCATCCTTCGCCCAAAATCGCTTTCAGGTCCTGCTCCGGTGTCGTGACGGCCATCAGATTGTACTTTTCCTGCAAAACGCGCACCACGCCCGGCGAGAGGAAGGCGGGCAGGGTAGGGCCGAGGCGGATGTTCTGGATGCCCAGCGCCAGCAGTGCGATGAGGATGCAGACGGCCTTCTGCTCGAACCAGCAGAGCACCAGCGAGAGCGGCAGGTCGTTGACGGTGCAGCCGAAGGCATCGGCCAGCGCCAGCGCGATCTGAATGGCGCTGTATGCGTCGTTGCACTGGCCCACATCGAGGATGCGGGGCAGGCCCGCCACGGTGCCGAGATCCAGGTCGTTCAGGCGGAATTTGCCGCAGGCCAGCGTCAGGATCACGGTATCGGGCGGGGTGAGCTTGGCGAACTCGGTGTAGTAGCGGCGGGAAGGCCGGGTGCCGTCACAGCCGCCCACCAGGAAGAAATGGCGGATCTGCCCGCTTTTCACGGCCGCAACGATCTCATTGGCGTGGGAGAGCACAGCGCTCCGCGCAAAGCCGGTCACGACGCTGCGCCCGCCGTTGATGCCGGGCATGGCGGTGTCTTCCGGGTAGCCCCCTAGTTCCAGTGCTTTGGCAATGACGGGGGAGAAATCCCGCTCTGGCCCGATGTGCGGGACACCGGGATAGGACACCACCGAGGTGGTGAACACCCGGTCGGCGTAGCTCTCCCGCAGGGGCATGATGCAGTTGGTGGTGAAGAGGATCGGGGCCGGGATGTCCTCAAACTCCCGCTGCTGGTTCTGCCAGGCTGTGCCGAAGTTGCCCTTCAGATGCGGGTACTTCTGCTTCAGCTCCGGGTAGCCGTGAGCGGGGAGCATTTCCGAGTGGGTGTAGACGTGGATGCCTTTGCCCGCCGTCTGCTCCAGCAGGCACTTCATGTCGTAGAGGTCGTGGCCGGAAATGACGATGAACGGCCCTTTCTCGATGACGAGCGGCACCTCCACCGGCTCCGGCTGGCCGAAGGCCCCGGTGTTAGCGGCGTCCAGCAGCTCCATGCAGCGGTAGCTGGCCTCGCCGGTCTTCTGCACCAGTGCCCAGAGGGGGTCGATGGAGCATTCGCTGCCAACGGCCTGCAATGCTTCGCAGAAGAAGCGGTCCAGCTCCGGGTCGATGCGGCCCAGCACCCGCGCATGGTAATTGTACGCTGCCATGCCGCGCAGGCTGAACAGGACGAACGATTTCAGACTGCGGATGTCCTCGTCCGGCTCGTGCCAGAGGTTTGCCATGTCGTAGTCGAACCCGATGCCGGGGCAGGCCGCATGGATGCTCTCGGTCAGCTGGTCCACGGTCTGCGGGTCGAAGTTCACGTTGGTGATGGTGGTGAACAGCCCTTCCATCAGCAGAAGTGCCTGTTCCGGGGCGGGGGCCCGCCCCTCGCCGATGAGCTGGCTGGCG
>OGPR01002395.1_pt1 | contig 13006 bp, 10 predicted proteins | sample 1552981 | NCBI WGS metagenome assembly OGPR01 (sample SAMEA2580260, study PRJEB22360) | human gut metagenome | biome: human gut; feature: human-associated habitat; material: faeces | place: Denmark | collected 2008/2010 | reverse complement strand
AGGGCGCATCTCCTACAACAAAATCGATGCTCGATCTGCCGCCACTAACAAGGAGTTCCAGGACGTTGTCGGCTATCTGCTTGTGGAGCCCATCAACACCGGGCGCGCCCAGGTCGTGAAAACCTCCGCCAACGCCGCCATCTCCAACGCCAACGGGAATTACTCGCTCGCCAACGCGGTGTTCGGTGCCTTCTCCACCCGTGCGAGCGCTGAAGCAGCGGCCGATCAGGCCGCCAAGGGCGCCTGGGGAAGCTGGCAGGCGGCCCGCACCTGGGCCCAGGCCAATGCTTCGTTTACCCTCGTTACCGGGGCGGACGGCAGAAGCGCGGTCGTCGAGGACATCGAGGGCGGCGACTATTACTTCTGCGAACTGTTCGCCCCACCCGGATTCCGCCTGAACAGCGCCGTCCAGAAGGCGACCGTGGAGGCAACCAGCGACGAGAGCGTCGTGTGCCAAGTCTCCTTTGCCGATGAACCCATGCGCGGCTCCATCGACTTGCTCAAGCAGTCGGGCTATCCCGAGGTCACGCTGAGGCACCCCGGCTACACCTTGGCGGGCGCCGTCTATGGCGTGTACGCGGACTCGGCCTGCACAAAGCTCGTCCGCGAAATCCGTACGAGTCTGAACGGCGATGCCGATGGCTACGGGCGCATCGACGAGATGCCCATCGGCTCCTATTGGGTGCGCGAGACCAAGCGCCCTCTGGAGGGCTATGCTCTGGATAGCCGAACCTATGCCGTGACCGTCGCCGATCGTTCCGTCACCCGCGTGAATACCACTGCCGTCAGCGACAAGGCAAAGCTGAATCCCCTCTCTCTTCTTATCCAGAAGAAGGATGCTCAAAGCGGTCAGAGCCATGCGCAGGGTGCCGCCACCCTCGGCGATGCCCACTTCCGCATCGATTATTATGCGGCCAAGAACGCTTCCCTGGACGCCCTTAAGACCCTCGAGCCGCAAGCAAGCTGGGTCGTGCGCACCAACGACGAGGGCGCCTTCCTACTCGACCAGGCAGAGAGCAGTTTCACGCACACCTTGGCCGACGGAACGACCGAGGAGCTTCCCTACAAGGTGGCAGGCGATGCGTTCTACAAGCTCTCCAACGGCCGCATCGCGCTTCCCATCGGCACCTATGCCATCCAGGAAGTGAAAGCGCCGCGCGGCTACCTCCTCGACGAGACCGTGCATGTGCGCCATGTCACCGATGCCGACACCGATGGCGAGATTATCGAGACCTTCGATGCGGAGCAGAATGGCGATCTCGTTACCGACCGCGTTGCCCGCACCGATCTGCGCTTCATGAAGCGCGCCGACGGCGCCGCGAAGCTGGCCGGCATCCCCTTCAAGCTCACCTCGAAGACGACCGGCGAATGGCACATCCTCGTCACGGACAAGAACGGCCTCGCTTCCACGGAATCTACCCCGGGCCATCCCCACGACGCGAACACGAACGCCAACGACGCGCAGTTCACCGCTCCTGACGGCAGCTTCCAGATGCCGCTTACATTGGACACCGAGGCCCTTGATGCCACAGCGGGGATCTGGTTCGGTCTCAATGCCGAAGGGGCGTCCGTCGCTGCGGACAACGGACTGGGCGCACTGCCCTTTGACACGTACGAGCTGGAAGAGCTTCGATGCCCGGCCAACGCAATCTTCGAGATGATCCGCGATGAAATCGTGGTTGACGAGAGCGATGAGGGGCTCGTCATAGACTTGGGCACTCTCAACAACACGGGCACCGGCAAGCCCACGATCCGCACGAGTGCCTACGACGGTCTGTCCGACGATCTGTACGACACGCAGATCAGCGCCGATGCCAAGGCCGTCGTCATCGATCGAGTCACTTATTCTGGCCTAGAGCCCGGAGAGCCCTATCTGCTTCGGGGAACCCTCATGGACAAAGCCACCGGAGAGCCGTTCCTCGTGAATGAGGAAGAAGTCGCCGCCGAGCTTGAGTTCGCTCCCGAGGATTACAACGGGTACGCAAACGTGACCTTCGCCTTCGACGCCTCGGCGATCACCGAGGACACCAACCTCGTCGTCTTCGAGACGCTTCTGCAGGATGGCGTCGAAGTAGCCTCGCACCGCGATCTCGCCGACCGCAAGCAGACCATCGCCGTGAGCCCTATCGCCATCGGCACAACGGCCGTCGACGCCGCCACCGGCACTCACGAAGGCGTGCCAGCCGAAGAGGTCACCATCATCGACACCGTCAGCTACCAGGGACTGACCCCCGGCGAGGAGTACGAGCTATCTGCCGTGCTCATGGACAAAGAGGAAAACGCCCCGTGGCTCGTGGAGGATAAAGTGGTCATGGTAAGCCACCGGTTCATCCCCGAGGAATCCTCGGGCACGGTGGATGTCGAGATCACCATTCCCGGCACCAACTTGGATGGCGTGAGCCTCGTGGTCTTCGAATCGCTGCTGCACGACGACATCGAGGTGGCCCTCCACGCCGACATCGAGGACGAGGGGCAGACCGTCTCCTACGCCTATCCCGACCCGCCGCTGCCGCCGACCGGCGGCGACGAGCCGGAGAAGCCCACTGAGCCCGAAGCCGACGAGCCCGAGCCGACGCGCGTCGCCCAAACCTCGCGCCTCGCTCAAACGGGAGACGAGAGCCTCACGGTGATTTGCCTGGTCGCCCTGCTCGCCGTAGCCGGCGCCGGCGCTGCCTTCGTCGCCTACCGCAAGCGCCGCTGAGAACGCTTCCGGGGCGGCGCCGCTAACTCCGCCGCCCCCGGGCCCACTCGCTTGCGAAGGCGCGGGCCCATGCGTCGACGGCCTTCAGCTGCTCGAGGCTCTCCACGACTTGGACGCCTGCCCCTTCGTGGGCGTCCATGGTCGCTTCGACGCAGCGGGCGATATCGAGGAAGCCGATCTGCTCGGCGAGAAAGGCCGCCGAGCAGGGCGGAAAGAGAGCCCGCCCCCGCCACTTCGTTGGCGGCATTCATGACGGCGGGCAGCGTGCCCCCCACCTCACCTGCATGACGAGCCAGAGAAAGACAGCGGAACGTATCCACATCGGGCGCCGCAAATTCCAGCGAGCCCAACGTCCGAAAATCGAGCGGTCTCACGGGAGCCTCCCACCGCTCGGGATAGGAGAGAGCAAATTGAATGGGAATACGCATATCGGTCGTACCCAAATGAGCCAGAACCGACCCATCGGTAAACTCCACCATCGAATGGATGGCACTCTGGGGCTGCACTACCACCTCGATCTGATCGTAGGGCATCGCGAACAAGTGGTGCGCCTCGATGACTTCGAGCCCCTTGTTCATCAGCGTCGAGGAATCGATGGAGATCTTCGCCCCCATGTTCCAGGTGGGATGGGCCAGTGCCTGAGCTGGCGTGACCGCCTCCAGGTCGGCGATCGTCTTGCCTCGGAACGGGCCGCCCGAAGCCGTCACCCACAGCTTCGAGATCTCGCGCGGATTCTCTCCGAGCAGACATTGGTAGATGGCCCCGTGCTCCGAATCGATGGGCATGAGCGCCCCGGCCGGCCCTGTCGCCGGAGCTACGCCGGAGGCCCGACGATCCGCATCCACCGCTGCTGCCAGCGGCATAATGAGGTCGCCACCCACCACGAGCGACTCCTTGTTGGCCAAAGCGAGCACCTTGCCCGCCTTCAGCGTCGTATAGCTCGCCTCCAAGCCAGCTGCCCCTACCAGGGCGTTCACGACGACATCCACCTCGGGCAGTTGGGTGAGAGCCACGACGGCTTCGGAGCCCACGCCGAAGCTCGCCTCCGCGTCCTCCTGGCCCTCGGGAACGGCCAGCGACCGCACGAGGGCCCGCGCCTCATCGCAACGGGGATCGTTCGCCAAAGCGGCATTCCCCACCGCCAGATGGCGCACGCCGAATTCCCGGGCTTGAGCGAGCAGAACATCCAAGGAGCTGTTCACCGCAAGACCGACGATCTCCAGCTTATCGCCGTGCTGACGCACGACATCGAGGGTCTGGGTACCGATGGATCCCGTAGAGCCGAGTACCGCAATGCGCCGTTTGGCCATGAGAACCCCTTTCACTATGACAGGACACGCAAAGAGCGAACCGGGACGGATCGCCTAGAAAAGAGCATAGGGAATGCAACCGCCGGCTATCAGAAGGATAGCTGCCGTGATGGAGGTGAGGAACAGCGAGTCGCTCCGATCGAGCAGGCCGCCGTGGCCGGGCATGATGGTGCCGGAGTCCTTGAACCCGGAATTCCGCTTGATGCGGCTCTCCGCCAAATCGCCCAGCACTCCCATGCAGCCGGAAATGATGCCGAAGACAATAGCCTGAGGAATGGCCATGGTGATGCCGGGCACCAGCGTCATGAGGCACCAAAATATCACCGACCCCACCAGACCTGCGATGAACCCTTCCCAGCTCTTCTTCGGACTCGTGCGCGGTGCCAGCTTGTGCCTCCCGATTTTGCTTCCCACCAAATAGGCGAAGGCATCGTTGGCCCACACCGACAAGAACAGCAGAAGCACGCAGGCGCCGCCCCACGGCGCCGGCAGCGACACACGGATAATCACCAGTCCGCACAGCAGAAGGCCCGTGTAGGCAGCACCGAAGAAGCTCACCCCCACATCGGGGATGCGGGCCCGCAGCCAGAACACGTACCACACCAAGAGGGCCAGCAGAAGAGCCAAGCTCACCAGCATCGCGCCCACCAGACCGGCAATGTACACACTTAGGGGATAGAGCACGGCCGCAGTAATGCCGAGCATCTCGTTGGGCAGCTTCGCATCGGAGCGCAGCATGTAGAAGAACTCGCCGGCGCAGATGCCAGCGACAACCATCAGCATGAGCACCATGGGGATGTTGCCGGCCAGCACGCAGATGACCGTCGCCGCCGTGTAAATTACCCCGGTACGGAAACGCACTTGAAGATCGGAGGGATTGCGCAGCTTGTCCGGCGTCTTGTTCAGCGCCTTCTGCTTCAGGCGATCGCGCTTCTCCTGGCGCGTCTCGCGCTTCTCCTCGCGGGCGGCGCGCTCCTCATCGGAGAGGTCGTAGTGCCAGGGAGGGCCTTCGGGGGCCGATTCCGCATCGCAGACGACGGGAGGCAAGTCGCGTTCCTCATCGGGCTGCAGCCGGTCGAGCAAATGAGTGCGCTCCTCCGAGGGCGCACTCACCTCGTCAGGGGACGCACTCATCCCGTCAGAAGCCGCCGCCCCACGCGCAGCTGACACGCTTCCGCGCTCTTCCGAACGCACACGACGGCCATGGTCGCCTCGGCGCAATCGCTCGCGTGCCGCTCGGGCTCGATCCCTCTTCTCTTCGTCGGAAATCCCCCCGCGCATTTAGGCCACGCCCCCGAAACGGCGGTTCCGCCCCTGATACTCGAGCAGACACTCTAGGAAGGTGTAGCGGTTGAAGTCGGGCCACAGCACATCGGTAACCACGAATTCGGAATAGGCAATCTGCCACAGCAGGAAGTTCGAGATGCGCATCTCGCCCGAAGTGCGAATGACCAGGTCGGGATCGGGCATCCCGAACGTGTACAGCCCCCGTTCGAACATCTCCTCGGTGGGCTCTATCACTTCCCCGGTCTCTTCGCCCAAAAGCACCGCCTCGCGCATGCAGCCCCGGCAAGCGCGCAGTATTTCCTGACGGCCACCGTAGTTCACGGCCACCACCAGCGTCATACCGTCATTGTCGCGCGTCTTCTCCCAGGCCTCGTCGAAAGCCTCGCGCGTCTCTGCGGGAAGCGCCGAGAGATCGCCGATCGTCCGCACGCGCACGCCCTCTTCATGAAGGCCATCCACTTCGGCGAGCATGGTCTTGGCGAACAGATCCATCAGCCCCACGACCTCATCTTCGGGCCGCTTCCAGTTCTCCGTGGAAAACGAGTAGATGGTCAGATAGCGCACCCCAAGATCCGACGCGCAGCGAATGGCCTCTCGCACCGCCTCGATGCCGGCCTTATGGCCCTTCAGGCGGTTCAACGCACGCTTTTTCGCCCAGCGCCCGTTGCCGTCCATGATGATGGCCACCGACTCGGGGATCCTCTCCGGATCAAGCGCCCGAGGATCAACCCCCTCGGGCGGATCCGGAAATATGTAATCTAAATCCTTGTTCATCCCTACCCACCGGTCGTCCGTGAAGCCAGTGAACCCCCTAGATCTCCATGACCTCGGCTTCCTTCTTCTTCAGAACCTCATCGACCTCAGCAACGAACCGATCGGTCATCTTCTGGATCTCGGCCTCGGCCCGCTTCGATTCGTCCTCGGGAAGGTTGTCGTTCTTCACGGCCTTCTCGATCGCGGTGTTCGCGTCGCGGCGCGCATTGCGCACGGCCACGCGCGCTTCCTCGGCGTAGGTCTTGCACTGCTTCACCAGATCGCGGCGGCGCTCCTCGGTCAGGCTCGGGAACGGCAGGCGAATGACCGAGCCGTCGTTGTTCGGGGTCACGCCCAAATCGCTCTCGAGGATGGCGTGCTCGATGGCACGCAGCATGCCCTTGTCCCAAGGTTCGATGACCAGCAAATGGGCCTCGGGCGTCTTCACGCCAGCCATCTGGTTCACCGGCGTGGGCACGCCGTAGTAGTCCACCTTGATGCGGTCGAGCACCATGGCGTTGGCGCGGCCCGTGCGCACGCCCATGAAGTTCTCCTTCAGCGCCGTGATGGCCTTTTCCATGCGCTCTTCCGCGCTCATCAGAATCTCGTCGATATCTGCCATGAGGGTTTCCTCCCTAATCGCTCAGGGGCTCCTCCCCCTGAAATCCTTCTAGAATCCGCCACGAGCCTCGCGATCCGCGGCATACGCTCGTCCTCGCTGTCGCGCCGACAAGCGGCTCCAGCGCGGCCTGCGCCCCAGGCGCCTACTCGACCACCGTGCCCACCGGCTCGCCCTGCAGAGCGGCCTTGATGTTGCCCGGCTTGGTGAGATCGAAAACGATCATGGGCACGTCGTTGTCCATGCAAAGCGAGGTGGCCGTGGCATCCATGACATGCAGCCCCTGGCTCAGCACCTCCATATAGCTGATATGGTCGAACCGGTGCGCGTCGGGATTCTTCATCGGGTCGGCATCGTAGACGCCGTCGACCTTCGTGGCCTTCATGACGCAATCGACGTCCAGCTCGCAGGCGCGCAGGGCCGCCGTCGTATCGGTCGTGAAATAGGGATTGCCCGTGCCGGCCGCCAAAATGACGACGCGCCCCTTCTCCAAATGGCGGATCGCTCGGCGGCGAATGTAGGGCTCGGACACTTCCTGCATATTGATGGCGCTCTGCACGCGGGAGAAGATGCCGTGGCGCTCGAAGGCGTCCTGCAGAGCGAGCGCATTCATCACCGTGGCCAGCATGCCGATGTAATCGGCCTGGGAGCGATCCATGCCCTCGGCCGATCCGGCCAGGCCGCGGAAGATGTTGCCCCCGCCGACAACCACAGCCAGCTGCACGCCATCGTGAACGATCTCGGCGATCTCCTCGGCAAGGTCATCGACCACTCGCGGGTCAATGCCGTACCCCTGATCGCCGGCGAGCGCCTCGCCAGATAGCTTGAGCAGCACGCGATCGTACTTGTATTCGTTCGCCATCGAGTACATCCCTTCGTCGGCAGGATCTTGTAAACGGATACATATTACCCGAAGTCCCTCGCCAACGCAGCGTCAGCCTTCCAAGATCAAAGAATTAGCTCAGTGCTGAGGCGCGAGCATAGGGGCTTACCCGAACCCTCTCCCGCTGAACCGCAAACCGCCGTGCAGACCACTGCGGGCAGAAACGCATATCGCGCAGACGCCAGGCAGCCACTCTTCCCGTGCGCCCATTCTTCAGAAATTGCCGAGTTATGTCATATATGACCTATGACTGATTCGTCATCAACGTACTCTTGGCCCCATGAACGACGAACAGGAAAAGGTGCAAGCCCGCATTCACTCGCTTGGTCAGCAGATCAGGGCGCATCGCATTGCCCAGAACCTTTCCCAGCAAAGGCTTGCCCTCATGGTGCACACCGACCAAGCCGTCATCGCCCGCATCGAGGCCGGCAAGCACAACACGGGCATCGCCAAATATATCGAAATCGCCGATGCCCTCGATGTTCCCTTGGGCGCCCTCATCAACTTCTAAGGTGAAAAACTTCCTCTCGCCCCCCCATCAATCGAGCGAGCGAGCGAAAGGCTCGTGCAAGCTCTTAAGCATCTTTCCCGTGTCTTTTTAAAGGAAAGATGACGAAAGACGCCTCGGCGACACCCGCCGGCTCGGTCAGTCCTGCTCCTCGCGAGCGGGCGGCTCGTACACGAGTAAATCGCCCGGTTGGCAGTGCAGCTCGCGACACAAATCCTCCAGCAGCGAGATTCGAATACCTTTTGAGCGATTGCAGCGCAAGTGGGAGAGGTTCACCGCCGAACGCCCCACCTTCTCCGACAGCTCGTTGACGCTGATGTCGCGGTCGGCCATGACCACCTTCAACTTCGACACAATAGGCATAGCATGCTCCCATCCGCCCAGAAAGCGCTCCTGCGTGCTCCTTCAGGCACCTGCACAGCTGCAGCTCTTCCATAGCGGTGCGGATGCCTCATGATTTATTTAACATAGTAGCACGTTTTCAATAATTTTAAGGTGATAGTTTCATACCAGGCCGATAGCATTCGCAGCGGAGGGCAACTCTCCGCGACGCTTTTCCCGTTGTCTACTCGCTCGCTTTCAGCCCGAACTCCGCGAGCATTTCATCGCGATAGGCAGCATCCTCGGAAACCCGTCTGGCATCGTCGAGACGCCCCGCGTCCAGAAGGAGGCCGACGAGAGTTCCCAGCCTGTCCATGCCCTGCTCCATGCCCTGCTCGATGCCCCTGGCCTCTGCCCGGCGGCAGCGCATCTCGGTATCCTGCTCGTAGGTCAGCACCTTGGTCACCCACTCCCGGTCACGGTTGTATTCCTCCACGAGGGAGTCTATCTCTCGGGACAGCGCGCCCTCGGGCCGCCCCGTCGCCACGTAGTGTAGCAAATCGCGCAGGTCGGGGTCGGCGACATCCTCGGCAGCCGATGCGTTGAACACGCGCCAGTGCGAGTCGTCCCCCGCGACCAGCCCGGGAAGCTCCAGACAGGTTCGCTCGATCGAATAGATAGCCTTGCCCGCCCTGAAGGGGTCGGTCGCGCAGAAGAACACGACGAAGCTCTCCGGGAGCAGCCCGTAATCTTCCCCGGGGCCCAGCTCCGTCGCGTCGATCGCTGCCTGGTAGTAGCGCATCCGTCGCCCTATCCGGCCCTCGGGGGAGACCTGCATCTCGATGTCGAACACGCGGCTTCCCTCCCGTGCGAACACGTCCATGCGGACGCCGCGGCGCGCCGCCGCCGGCTCCTTCGCCTGCTCGGCGTTCAGGTAGGCTATCTCGCCCACCTCTATCCCCAGCGCGGCGCGCAGGACCTTGCGGCACACCTCCTCCTCGCACAGCACGCGGTTGAACATCCATCGATCGGAGAACTTCAGAAATCTCTTCGGCATGGCGGAATCCTCTCATCGGACATCACGATTCCCCAAGCCTACGACAGCGCGACCGCGGAAATGACGCGGGAATGCCCCGATCAGTTCCCCGCGCCGACCGCACTTGTGCCGCAGCAGAGTCGCATCGGAGTCCCCGCCCGCCCCTCGCCGACCTCGGCTATCGACCTTTCGTCACAATAGGGCCTTCCGACAGCTCCGCATTCGCATCCATTTCATATGATTTCTCGCCGAAGACAATGGGACCGAGCCTCACGCAGGGGACGATCTCGACCGCGGCCATGCCCTTCCCCCGTCGCCTTCCTCTACCATCCTTGGCGAACAGGATGCGGAGATAAAGACGGCCTCGCGAACGCCCCATGGGTACTTGACCATCGCGCACAACGTCAGCAGCGTGAGGTTCAAGCGCCGGCTTTCATAAAGGCCTGCCCCGCACGAAGCGAATTGGCATTTCCCTCGAAGTAGCGGAGACCCAAATCATCGAGCACCTCGCTCAGATCGCCGTTCAAAGGCCTCATTCCGGTTTGGGGGGGGCTCGCCCTACTCGAAGCTGATGTTGCCTATCTTGGTGCCCTCGGGCAGGTCCTTCACGGCCTCCCACAGCTGGTCAGTCATATCCCAGTACACCTCCATGTCGGAGACCTCCATGTTCTCCAGGGAGTCCTCCCCGCCGAGGAAGAGAGGGATCCTGTAGCCGCCGCATTCCATGCATCCCACGGGCGCATGCCCCTCCAGCCACTCCCGATACCTCCCGACCCCAAGACACGCCTCGCTCTGATTCGGCATAACCTCGTTCAGGAAGACTGCCACGTCTTTCCCGATATAGTACATATCGAGAGTTGCGATTTCCAGGAGAACCACGAGCTCCTTCCCATCGCCGTCCCGTTGATCAACCGCAAAGCACCGCCCCATCCAATCGTATCCGATCAGATTAAACTCACCGCGAAGCTTCGTGAAGCATCCGGACACCACCCGATGCCATCTCTCGAGATCACTGCGCTCGAACACCCTGAACACTCCATCGCCGAACGACCGGCCGCCCAGGCCGTCGATGAACGCGTCGTAGGGATCGGCCGCCCCGTCCTCGAGGACCGGGGCCTCCCCGAAGTACTCCAGAAACTCCGCGAACATCGAGGGGTCGCCCTCCGCCGGGCCCCGCGGCCCTTCCTCCTCTTGAACAAGTCGAACATCTCGCTTCCTTTCACTCGAATATCACGTTGCCGATTTGGTGCCTTCTGGAAGATCCTTTATCGGATAGCGTATCTGAGCTCCCATGCTCCGGTTGACGCTGGCGTCGAGGGGGCGCATGTTGCTCACATGGTCGGCGCTTCCCAGCTGAAGATCTATTACATGATCGACATCGTAACCAGCAGGCACCGAGTCTTTCCCGTATTCCTTCTTGAAAGCATCGGCTGCCGACCCATTCCTCTTCCCCACGGTCGTCTTCACTGTGTCCGCTCTCGACAGATCCCGAGCCTTCCTCGTCGCCTGGGACATCTGGATCTCGTCCCAGATGTCCTTCCTCTTCAGCACAAGATCGACAGTCCTGTCGAGACGCTCGCCGGCCCGAATCGTGCCCGCCGTGTTGCTCCCGATGACGTTCCCAGCAATCTTCGGCGAGATCTAGACAGCTTGAATGTCATCAGTTGATCCACTGCAAACAGGCCATGTCGAAAAGCTTGGAAAACTTGCCAGAAAGACGTCCTTCATCTGACGAGGTCGATCCTTCTGCCTCTACGGAACCTCCTCGATGCTGCAAAAAGGGGCGTCGGAGCACAGGCGCGTTTCCTGAAAATGTGTTTCTCGGGGGTGCAGCTCTCGGGGAGCACTTTTCGGGGGTGTTTCGCGGGCATGAAAAAGGACGCCCGGTGAGGCGTCCTGTGAGGTGCGGGTTGTGGCAAAGACTAGTTGGCCACGTTCACAGGGATGCGGGAGACGGCGCCGATGGGCTTGCGGGCCGGCTCCTCGATGGGGCGGTTGATGATGGCGTCCAGCTCGACGGCCTCATCGGTGCCCGGCTCAGGGGAAACGTACTCGAACAGGTCGCCCGGCTGGCACTGGAGCACTTCGCAAATGCGCTCCATGGTGGAGAAACGCACGGCCTTGATGTGACCGCGACGCATGCGCGAAATGTTCACCGGCGAGATGTCGATGCGCTGGGAAAGCTCGTTGACGGACATCTTGCAATCCGCCATCACTCGGTCAAGACGAGGAATAATAGGCATAGCAGCTCCCTTACACGGTTTCGTCGCTGAGTTGCTGTAGCAGCGCAGCATATCGAAATATTGCCGAAAGTGAGTACATAATAGCAGAAAAGGCTAGCATACCGATGTTGATATTCAGAGTTGGCTCAGCAACTCCATTGTTTGCGACCATGCCGAAGCCAATTTCTGGCGCTGGTTCAAAAATGAAACCTATTGAAATCAGGAAATCAAGAATGACAACCGCCAAAGCAATAACTGCAATTGTCTGCAAACGGTCAGCTTGAGAACTCGAAAACGGCGCATCTTCTCTACCTACGCCGTCAAACAATTTGGTCAAATTCCACAATATAAGAACGACGAAAGCGCCATACAATACTGCATACAGCACAGCATTTATCGCACCAGCACCGCCATTCAACCACCCCATGAGCAACGTTGCCACAACCACGATCCAGAATATCGAAAGAACAATTGTTGCGACCAGAAAACATAGCTTCAGCGCCTTGCATGTTCTTTTCAACTTTCTTAGCGCCATTATTAAGCCAAAATCACTAGATTCTTTCACAATTCCCCATTCTTCAGATGACGCGGCAACCGGCGCATTGCTGCCAATTGCCGCATCTTCGTACGTCTTTACAGACCAATTTTGAGACAAACAGTGCCCGGAGGTCCAATGAAATAGCAAACGCTCTGCGGCTCGATATCGCTATAGAACAGCATACTCCACCTCCTTTCTTTAGTTGCGGGCTAGCATGGCCTCAAAAAGCAGACGGTAGAACGTCCGCACGAGGGAACAATAGGGATCGCGGGCCTCGACGTCGCCCGTGGCGAAATAGGCGCGAGCGCGGCAACCACCCCCGCACAGATAGCGGATGTCGCAGTCGGCGCAGGCGCCCAGCTCGGCCACGCGGGGCGCAGGGGCATGGCGCGCGGCCAAGCAGCCGGAGTCTTCCAAAAGCGATCCCAAGCTAAACGCCTCATCGTGCATCATGTGGCACGGGAATACCTCACCATCGGCCGATACGCTTACCATGGTGCATCCCGCCCCGCAGCCGCACGTCGTCGTCAAGCGCGTGCTCACCGGCGTGTCGGACAACACGGGCACCCCGTCGCGCGACAGGGCCAGCGTTGCCTGCGCCAAACGCTCGAGTGCCGCATCGTCAGGAAGAACCGCTGACAGATCCTCGTTTTCCACGGGTGCGGACAGCAGGCTGAAGTTCATGGTGGCCCCCAGCGAGTCGGCCAAAGCCACGTACTCACCCAGGGCATCGATGTTGCCGCCGTGGGCCGTCGGAATGATGTGGGGCTGAATGCCCGCCTCGCGAATCATCTTCACCGCCGCTACCAAGCGGTCGAACAGCGGCTC
>OGPR01002394.1_pt1 | contig 13010 bp, 17 predicted proteins | sample 1552981 | NCBI WGS metagenome assembly OGPR01 (sample SAMEA2580260, study PRJEB22360) | human gut metagenome | biome: human gut; feature: human-associated habitat; material: faeces | place: Denmark | collected 2008/2010 | reverse complement strand
TGTTGTTAATTTACAGAGTACAAATATTCATCAACACATGTGTACATTTTTGCTTCCGTTAAAGCCATAAGGCCCGGCGTTTCATCAGAACAATGTAACATTACGCCACATTTAAAATAACCGTTTTCAATTCTCGCCCAGTAATAATTTATTGTCGGCTTGCATTTTGCTAATAAATTGTTGCCGTCGTTGTTAACATAAAAAGAGTGTGTAATGCGGTGACGTGCAAAAAAATCCCCAGGGGTGGTGATTTCGTAATATAATTTTGATATAGGTATGTTTATAAAAGCATTTCCCAAATCCGTTACACCCTTTATATGAACAAAAGGTCCGTTGTCAGGGGTAAAAAGATAATGCCACATCACACCACGACCGCCGCCACCAGCTTTTAAATAGCTTTCACTTCTATTTGTGTTTGGTGATAGATAAACAGGCATAATTGGCGAAACTGGTAAAATATTTGTGTTGCCGCTTTCGGTTTGTTTGGCTAAAATAGTGTAGCTTTCACTAGTACCATACATACCGTTATTTAATATTGCCCCCTCGGGGGTTTCGCCTGTGCCGCCGCTGTTGTTTGTAACTGGAAAAATGTTTGTGCGTTCCTGCGTGGTGGGGTTTACTGTATAAAGCTGTGAATTACCGTTACTGTCGGGGGTATCAGCTTTTATTGCTCCCTGTGGTGTCAACTGGTTTATCTGATTTTGTAAATTATCGTCGGCGTTTTTGCGGTCTGTAACTTCAAGCTGTAAATGTCTGTTTGTTTCAGACAACTGTGTTTCAAAACTACTTTGATATGCTGAAAATTTACCGTCAATAATACTTTTAAGAGCCTCGCCCGTTTCACTTTCCCATTGTGTAATGGAGTTATTGAACGCATTGAGTGTGTTAATTTTCCATGTTTCAAAAAGCTGTTGGAAATTGCTTTCAAATTCTGAACGTGCGGCGGTTTCGTCTGTTTTAAAGGCGTTGAAAAGATTAACAATATTATTTTCAAAATCTGTTTGGTGCTGTCGCACTTCTGTTTTAAAATCGTCAATGTTTCCGTTTACAGATGTTTCAAATCTTTCAATTTCGTTGTTTATCTCTGTTTTGAAAGTATTGAAATTGTTTAACATGTTAGTTTCAAAATTTGAAATACGTTTATCAATTTCACCCTTAAAGTTGTTAAACTGTTCAATAATACTCTGTCGGAAATTTTCGTTTTTCTGCTGTTCTTCTTCCCATGCTTTTTCGAGTTCGCTTTTGAAAGTTTCCCACGCTGTTTTAATTTCGTTTTCAAATTCATCAACACGTGTTTCAATGTAGCTTTCAAATTTTTCAATTTCAAGCTGTACCATGTGTTCAAATTCAACTATATTCAATGAATGGGCGTTAATTGCCTTAATACATTCATTTAGTTTGTGTGAAAAATGGCATAACTGTTCATAATATGAAAGTGAGTTATCAAAAACAAGTGGGAGAACATTTGCACAAAAAGCCTTTGCTTTTGTTACAAAATGGGCGGCGTTGCTGTTAAATGGTTTTTTGTTCATGGTTTAACCTCCTTAATATATCATCATGAAACAAGTTTTTAATTCATCAATTACCATTAAATCAATATTTAAAAACGTTTCACGAAATTTTATTAACATTTCGCTATATGTTTCGCCCTCGCTTTTTCCTAAAACGTGCGAAATATAGTTTTCGGTGTTGTCTGTTTTTCCGTTGTTTTTTGATACACCAATATTTTTATTATCGGTGTCCGTTTCGCTTTCGGTTTCGCTGTGTGTTGTTGTCGTGCCTGTGCCGTCGGTTGTTTCGTATTCCTTTACGTGTTCGCCCTCGGTAATAGCGGCATTAGTTGCGTATGTATCATTGTTAATACTATTGATTGATAAAAAACCTTGTGGCGTGTCACTTCCAACGGTTTTATTTTTGTCAGTTGTTTTGCCCTCGCTTTCGGCATGGTCTGTTGTGTTTGTTGTGGTGTCTGTTGTGCTTTTGCCTTTAACATTACCCGTAAATGTATCGGTATTTTCGCCCGTGTTTTCGGTTGTTGTATTTCCTGTTCTGTTATAATCAATTGTTTTATCTACATTGTAAAAGGGGTTAAATTCTAACAATTCAGATTTATATAATTGATTATAGTATGGCATAATCTCACGCATTGTTGTATTCAAATAACGTTTAAATAGTTCCGCTGTTTCCATGCCTATTTCACGGAAATAATAATGGTTGATTATTTTTTCGTTTAGTGCCTCTCTGTAATTTTCGTCAAAAATTGGGTAGTCTTTTAAACCGATGTTGAAATGATTTTCCAATAGCCGACCTAATTCAATCGTATATTTCGCCATTGTTTGCAACCTCCTTTTCGTTGAAATTGTCCGGCAATTCTTTGAATGAGCGTACAGAAACAGAAACGTTAAAACCGTATTTTTTATTAAATTCCTCGGCGGCTTGTTTGCGTGTTAATAGCATAGTTTCAGCCGCTAATTGTATCATGTTATTATTTGCGTTTACCTCGTCTGTAACAAGTCTTTCATTCTTTTCAGTTTCAACATTGTTTATTCCTAAAAAGGTTAAAGCCTCATTCCATATATTTCTTTTGTATTCAGCTAATTTATCTGCAACAAACGGGGCATTTGTGTTTAATACGGTAAATTCGCTTACGTCTAAATCTTTATCACCAAATATAAAAGGGGAATTACCGTCATATTGTGAATAAAGATTTTTAAGTGTTAAACGCTGTTTCTCGGGGCACTTAATTAAAACGGGTGTTTTTTGTGCTTTAATATTAACGTCTGTTGTTCGTTCTGCCTCAAACAAACGTCGTGCGAACAATTGTATTGTTGTATCTGTTGGTAATTGTTCATAGTTGTTTCTAACTAATACAATATTGTCACGGTCAAAAGTTTTATTATAGTTAATACTAAAAGCTGTATATTTTAAAGCCTCTTCATATACGTTTAATTGTTCCGACGGTAAACAACGCAAATTTAAAAAGCCTAATTTTTCATCATGAACAAAACACGCTATACCTTGATAATAAAGGCATTTTTCTAAAAATCTTTCGTTCATGCTTTCGGGGAGATTTTCCCACTTGAAAACAGATAACGCCAACAGCCTTAAACGTTTGTAAAAGTCCAAAAATGTATAGTTGTTTAACATTTTTGTTGTGTCAATTTGCCGCCCTGTTGGATTTAAAACGGGATTGAACATGTTTTAACCTCCTTATATTGTACTATTGTCAACGTCATAATCTCCAAAAGTTTCGGGGTTATGCCATAACGTAACACCATTATCAAAAATTTTCTCCAATTCTTCTAAATCTTCCGACGGAACACCGCCCGTTAAATTCATGCCGTTTGTTTGAATGTAATCAAAATTTTTGCGGTTTTTCAAAAGCGGTTTTTTAACATCATTTATCAAATATCCGTACCGTGTGAAATAATCGTCAATTTTTGTAATGTATTCAGCTTTACAACATTGTTTCAATAGAAAACACCCCGCACCACCGCTATACAATAAAGCGTTGCCCTGTGTGTTGCCTCGGGTGTCCTCGGGTATGTTTGCTTTATCCATTTGAGCCGCCGCTGTGTTTGCAATATCACTAATACCACCAATCACGCCCCCAATATTACCCGTTGCAATATTCGCCGCCATTGAAACACCTTTACTAATATATGACATAGATAAACTATTGGAATTTAACGCTTGCCAATTTTTAAAAAGGTCGTAATTCCACGGCAATTGCGGAAAATTATTAAAAGATATATTTTCCTCAAAATTCTGTTCACTACCTTTATATTTCCACGGTATAACAAACAACGACGGGGAACAGCTAACAACACTATACCATGATAAATTAAATTCATTTTCTGTTGTGTCAAATAATTCATATTTCAACACCGTTTTCCCGCCGCTGTTGTTTGTCATAACAGCATAGTTAAAAGGGTATATAAAACACTTTTTATTTTTAGGCGTGTACCCGTCAATTGTTATTGTGTTTTTTGTGTGTGTTTCATTTGGGGTTGGTCTGTTAGCTTGTAGCGGGTTTAAGTCTGTTATATAACCTACTGTCATTTGGTATATATTCCCTCCTCGTTAGGTATGCCAAAAAGTGTACATATATCAACTGGAGTTTCCCACCCGATACGGGCACAATAATGACAATGTGAGCCTGTGCTATATCCTGTGTTTCCCTCAACACCTATTTTATCACCGATTTTAACAACATCACCAACATTAACATTGATTTCAGATAAATGCCCGTAATAAAAATAATACCCTGTTGCGTTGTCAAGAATACGCACATAAAGTCCAAACCCCTCGGCGTGGTTATCTGCGTTTTGCCAATCGGCATGTACAACTGTACCATTTACCGTGGCATGTATATTTTTACTGTCAATTCCTACTATGTCAAGTCCGTCGTGTTCTTCACCTTTATAACTTTGTGTAATTTGAAAACTGCCTGTGTATGGTGTATTCATAAATAATACGCCTGTTTCGTCGGTTGGTGGGTTATCTGGTTCACCGCCTGTTGATGTTTGTAATTCTGTGAATTTACAAAAAAATTTAGGTATTGCAACGCATGAAACAATTGCACCCGCTTGCCCGTTTTCATTTATTTTATCAATAAAGTCATAAAAACTGTCAAGCGTTGTCGCATAATAATAACAAGGGTTAGCCACACCACCCATAAAACTATCAATACGGGGAATATCAGCCGCAAGAAATTTTATAATTTCTGATGTGCAAACAACACAATAATAATTATTATTAAATTCCTCGGCATTTCGTGCGGCTAAACTTCCGCCGATTTCTTTTGTTTCAATGGTGATTTGTTCGCCCGTTGGTAAATTTTCGGGTAAAGTGTGTTTAAATAAATCGTCATTTATAACAGTTTCACGAACAACAAAACAAGGGTTTATTTCACACTCTAAAAACCATGTTTGAAAAACATCTGTTTTAATATGTAAGTGTGATACATTGTCATTGATATATTCAATTCGCTCTATAAAAGCATATATCCACCGACTTGAAAAATTTTTATTATCATACATTACATAATTCACGCCGTTGTTGAAAAGTATTTCGGCGTTAATTGGTACACGTATTATATTATCTTTTCGTTGATATGTAAAATCATTGAAACGGTGTATCGCTTTACTATTAAAATAATCAAACTGTTCAGAACGATTATTGAAAAGTATCTGATTTTTATTATCATTTTTAAGCGGTGTATTGCATAAATATACCGCTGTTGACGGAGTAAACATAATTTACCCCGTCACAAACGCCACGGCGTTACAAAGTGTTGAAACGCTGTAAGTCTGCCATACATGGTAATAATAATTCCATGTGAGCGTGTCACCGTTGAAAAACTCTGTCATTTCACGGTAATTATCATAAATCTGTGTGTATGCTTTGTCAAACATCATAGCTACACAATTGTCATTACCCTCGAAATTATCAATAATAAGAGTTTGACCTAAAAATGTTGTTTTATCCATATTAAAAGCATTTGCAAGTACGTTGACATCTGTGAACGCCTCAATATCGCTCCTAATAATAAAACGAATATCGTTTTCGGGTGTCCATGTTATAACATCACCGTTTCCACCGCTTAATGAATAGGCGTTATTTTTAGCACTCGGGAAAGTTAAATTTCTGTGATAAAGTCGTGCGGCTGTTATAAATTCTTTTGCACTTGTTTCATCAGCTACAACTGGAATGTTGCATTTAATACACTTATTATCATTAACAGCAGAGCCTAAAAGCCTTTTAGCTAATAAAAACTCGTCTAAATAATTGCCGCTGTAAAGACTTGTGACAATAGAGTTTAAAAGCTGTTCAAGATTTTCCCAACTTGTAAAGGCTGTTCGTAACTGTGGGTTTGAAATTGTTACAACATATTTGTCCTGTCTGTTCATTCTGTGAAATAATGTTTTTGTATCGGGCGGTGTCTGTTTTAACAAGTCTGTTGATTTTGGGTTATATGTTTCAGCCTTTGCGGGGTTAGTCCAAATTTCCTCTATGTCTTTTCCCAAAGGCATATCACCCTGTTTTAATACGCTTAACGGGTTGTGTAATTCCCTGTTGCGAACAATTGTTAAACCAATTCGATTAACAAGGCTTGTTAAAAATTCATTCATAGTTGCATTATATTCAAGCAACGGAGCACCGACGGCTGTTAGATTTTCCTGTGTAGCCTGTGGCACACGTTCTTGATATGTTGGTGAACTGTTCGCCCTTATTGTGTTTAACACATTTATCATTGTTTCAGCACTCATTTTTTCAATTCTCCTTTTTCATCAAATAATTCGGCGTAATCAAGCGTTTTTTCTTCCTCGCCTAATTCGCTTTCGTTGTTTTCTCCTGTTGCGGCTGTTTCGCCTGTTTTCAAAAATAACGCCATGTTTGCCGCCTGTAAATTTTCGTTTTTTGCTGTTAAATCAGCCACGGCGGCGGCGGCTGTTTCCCCTTTGCTGACTTCCTCGTTAAATCCTGTTCGCATTGCGTCGAGAATTTCAGATACTTTTCCTGTGTCATTAACATTTGCAAGCAAATCGCTTGCTTTTGTGTTAAATTCTTCACGTGTCATTTAAATAACCTCCTTTATGTTCCACGTGGAACATTTTTAAATTTTACCATTAAAAACGGTTTTCCCGTTAATAATCAATTGAATTGTTTTTTCGTTGTTTTTTTCGCCCGTGTAGCCGTCGTTGTATGTTCCTAATTTATTGGGTATTCCCGCCCAATTTGCAACATCAATGTGCGTTCCTTTTCCGTTTTTCCTTATGCAATAATGACAATGTGAGCCTGTGCTATATCCCGTGTTTCCCTCAATGCCGATAACGTCGGTTATTTTTACGCTGTCACCAACCTTAACATTGATTTTTGATAAATGACCAAAATAAAAACCATACCCCGTGGCGTTGTCTTTTATTTTCACATATTGACCAAAACCCTGTGAATGATTTGAGGGGTTTTCCCAACCCGCAAACTCAACAACACCATTTACTGTGGAATGTATTTCTTTACTATCAATTCCCACAATGTCAAGACCGTCATGTGTCGCACCTTTATAAATTTGTGTGACTTTAAAATCTCCCATGTAAGGACTATTCATTTTTCTTCCCTCCTTTTCCGTTTCCGATGTTGTCTACAAAAAAGTAAACTACAACAGCGGTTAAAACTGTCATAAATTCTGTTGCACTAACCACACGCATAATAGCAAGGGCGGCAAATGTAAGGGTTAAAATTAACGCCATTACATTTCTAATGTTACAGAATTTTTCAATAAATTTCTTCATTGTTATCACCTCCACTATTATTATAAACCTTTTGGCGTACTTTGTCAATGGATTTTTGTGCATTTTGTACACATTTGGAGGTTATAAACGTGTATTTTTTACGTCGAAAAACCGCACAAAATACAAAAAACTGTTGACATTTAGTACATTTGGGTGTATAATAGTATCATAAGGTTAAGGCAGAAGAAAACTTAAACGGCAACAGACCGCAGGAGAGAACTTAAACCACGCCTTAAAATTTAATATAGAAAAGGGGTGTAATTCTAATGACAGCAAGCGAACTAATTGAAATGCACATCAAGGAAATTGAAAGATATTGGCATTTAGTTGACCGTGTTGACGTTGAAATTGACAACGGCATTGTAACGACAAAAACATACCGTTCAAGTTTGGAAATTGCGACAATAACAATGTATAACGGAAAATATCTTTCATGTATGATTAACGTGGTTTAAGTTGTGGCGGTTTATTCAAGCCGCTACACCTTAAACCGTGGTAATACTTATTTAATTAAAGGTGGTGAAAACCCCTCCCACAAATAAAACCCAAAACACTACACACCACGGTGAAAAAATTGTTCCACGTGGAACAATAAGAAAAGGAGGTTGAAAAAATTGAACACGTTTTACACGTCGTTTTCTGTTCTCAAATCGTTTATACACAAAGAGGGTTTAACAATCGTCAATTTTTCGCTGATTGAACAAGCCGCAGACCGTGTGACAATTTGGGTTGAGGATAACGACAAAGGCTACACACATTTTACATGTATTAAAATGTCGTGCACACAGTTTATTATTTTCGGTTACAACAATAATTATGAACAAATTTTGGTTACGGGTTACGATTTCGCAGACGTGAACACGCCGCCGCTTTTGGCAGAAAAGGAGTAATTTAAATGCGTAAAATTACGAAAGAATTTAAAAAGACTACAATCAACGCTGTTAGGGTTGTTGTTCTCAATGGTGAAGTTGTACATGAGGCACTTGCACCAATCGAAACATTTGAAACAATCACAGAGCGTAACTCCGCAAAAGTTGTTAAGACAACTTTAAGCCTCCCAAAGGCTGATATTGTGGTTGTTAAAAACTTTGTTGAAACTGTTGAAAAGTACACAATTTCGGCAGAGGATTTCATGAAGTACGGAACAAAAATTGACGGTTAAAACAGGAGGATTTTAAAATGGATAACACACAGAATTTTTCACTTGCAACACAGGAACAGGCACAGGGAGCACAGATTGAAAACGTTGACGGCGTAAACTTTGTTGTTGACCTTACAAGCCGCACAACACAGTATTGCTCTATGGTGGCAAACACACCGAAAGAACAGGCGGCACTCTTTAACGCTATGAATAACCCCGAGTTCAGACTTGCGGACTGTATCAACGAAACAATCAAGCTGAAAGACGTTTTTGTGGAAGTTGTAAACTGTACCAACGAGGACACAGGCGAGGTTGTTGCATGCCCGAGAATTGTTCTTATTGACAGCAACAATAAAGGTTATCAGTGCGTAAGCGTGGGAATTTTTTCCGCACTCAAAAAACTTTTTGGCGTATACGGTGAGCCGACAAAGTGGAAAGCACCGATAAATCTGAAAGTTAAGCAGATAACAAAAGGTAAAAAACAGATGTTGACTTTAAACGTCGAACACGTTTAAGAAAAGGGCGGCGAAAAGCCGCCCTATTGTTTTAATGTTCCACGTGGAACATAAAGGAGGTTTAAAAATGACACGCAGGGGAATAGAATATAATTTAACCGTTTCCCCGTATCGTTTTACAAACGAATACGGATTGACATTTGTGTTTTCAAGTGAAACACATGTAAAGAAATTTAAGGAGCGTTTAAAAAATAATCGAATTAAATTAAATGAAAGTCTATCAAATCGTTTCAATTTTTACATTGAGTTTAACTCACTTTCGGATATTGTTTTGTATAGGCAGATTGAGCAACGAGGATTTTTAATAATAAAAGGCGGTGAAAATTTATTATGTCAAAATTCCATAAAATTAGATGGCGAAAGAGTGATAACGAAACCTTAAAACGTTTAGTTAAAAACTTCAATGCAAAAATTGATTATCACGAAAAGAAAAACCCGTCAAATCACATGCCCGATAAAATTAAATTACGTGATATTAAAAATTCTATTGCAAGTCGTAACGATTTCAACCGAATTGTTAAAGATTTAGAAAAATTTTCAAAACGTGGTATGGAAACAGTAGTTGAAAATGAACACGGGCAAAAGGCTACAATTTGGGAAATTGAAACAACAAAAAAGAATGTACAGCGATTGAACAGACAAAGGGCAAAAGAACAAAAACAAATTGACGAAAGACCAGTATATATTGACGGTAAAAAAGCACCAACTGTTAGACGTATGGTTAAGGAACAGAAAAACAAACCACTCGAATTTGATTTTAACAATACACAAGATTTCAAATCATATGCAAAATACGTTGAGCAAAAAATAAGTGACACAAGACACGAAATAGAGGCACGTGTATATCTGCAAGTTTTAATTGATACATTACATTCATGTCTTTCAAAAGAACATGCCTCAATATTGATTGATTTGTGTAAGCGTGTGGGCGGCGAAAAACTATTAGATTTATATTATTTAGGTTATGAAGAAGTAACACCAGACTTTTATTATGATAAACTTATACCCGAAAATGATAGGTTTTTAAGGGGCAAAACAGTATTGGAAAAGGCGTTATAAAATGACAAAACTATATACAGCGGATTTTGAAACAACAACGTGCGAGCCGTCAAGCGTTTGGGCGTGGGCATTGTGCGAAATTGAAAACCCTAATAATATTATTATGGGTGAAAAAATAGAGGATTTTTTTGAAACTTGTAAAAAGTTAAAAAACCCGAAAATATATTTTCATAATCTAAAATTTGACGATAGTTACATATTAGATTATTTGTTACGAAATAATTGGGAATGGCACAGGGATAAAAAAGAATGTGTTGAAAACGATTTTACCACTTTGATTAGTGATGACGGTAAATTTTATTCAACAGATGTTTATTTTAAAAAGAGCAAGAAAAAAACTGTTAAGATTTCCATTGTAGATAGTTTGAAAATATTAAACATGCCCGTAAGAGCCGTGGCAAAAGCGTTTGATTTACCAATTAAAAAAGGTGAAATTGATTATAATAGGCACAATACTCCATGTGAAGTTACAACAAACGAATGGGATTATTTGAAAAATGATGTACAAATCATGGCTATGACATTAAAAATTATGATTAAAAACGGTTTTGATAAAATGACAATTGGGGCGTGTGCATTAGCTGATTATAAGTTAGATATGGGAAAAGATTTTGAAAGATATTTTCCAACATTGGATTTATTGACAGATAGTAAAATAAGAATGTCATACAAAGGCGGTTACACATTTGCTAACCCCGAAAATCAAGGAAAAGACATAGGAAAAGGAATAGTTTTTGATGTGAACAGCTTATACCCGTCGGTTATGTTTAGCCGCCCTTTGCCTTATGGAAAACCATTAGAATTTGAGGGAAAATATAAACAATCAAAAGACTACCCTTTATATGTTCAAAATTTACGTTGCATGTTTGAGTTGAAACCTAATCACATTCCAACAATACAATTGAAAAACAATCCTTTTTTCATGTCAACAGTTTACCTTGAAAGTAGTAAAAACAGATTAACGGGTGTTGATGAATATGTTGAATTATGCTTAACGTGTGTTGACCTTGAATTATTTTTTAAACATTACAACGTTAAAAATGTTCAATGGTTAGGCGGCTACATGTTCAAACAATCAACGGAATTATTTAGAGCGTGGGTGAAAAAATGGAGTGACCGAAAAGAACACGCAGACAAAACAGGAAACAAAGGACAAAGAACAATTTGTAAATTGATGATGAATAATTTATACGGTAAATTTAGCACTAACCCGTATGTTGCAAGTAAATACCCATATTATGACAACGAAAATAAAATTGTAAAATACAAAGACATTGAATATGAATTATGCGATGAAAACGGCAATCCAATTTATGATGAAAACGGAAATGTAAAAACAACTAATAAAACAATTAGAACGCCTTTATATATTCCTGTTGGCACATTTGTTACAGCGTGGGCGAGGTATACAACAATTATGGCAAGTCAAAAAATACATGAAACCAGTATAAAAGAAACAGGAAAAAGCCGCTATTTGTATAGTGATACAGATAGTATACATTTAAGCGGTTTTGAATATCCAACTTGTATTGATATTGATAGTAGAGCATTAGGCAAATGGAAACATGAAAGCACTTTTGAACGTGCAAGATTTTTGCAAGCTAAGCGTTATATAGAAGATGAAATTTTAATTGATGATAACGGTAATTTAATGAAAAATACTTACGGCGATTATATCACCGAATTAAAAATAACATGTGCGGGTATGCCCGATAAATGTTATAAATATGTAACGTGGGAAAATTTCCAAACGGGTGCAAAGTATAAAGGAAAATTAAACCCTAAAACAGTTCAAGGCGGTATAATTTTAATACCTATTGAATTTAGTTTAAATGCAAAAAAGTGTTGACAAATGTATTTATATGGTGTATAATTATATTAGCGGCATAAATGGTTTAAATACAAATATTTTTTACTTTGTACCACGGTGGAGAGCCGAAAGTAAAAAATGTGGCGTGGTTGCTTGTTTGTATACTGTTTATAGCCGCTTTAATTTTAGGAGGAATGACAATGTATTGGAATATAGATAAATCACTTTCATACAACGCACTATTTAATTTTATTGTTGGAAACCGAGGGGCGGGCAAAACTTACGGGGCGAAAAAATATGTTATAAAAAGATTTTTAAAATGTAAAAAACAATTTGTGTATATAAGACGGTACAAAGAGGAATTGAAAAAAATTAAAAAATTTTTTGATGATATTAAGCATGAATTTCCCGAGGTTAAATTAGAGGTAAAAGGAAAAGAATTTTATATAAATGATGAATTAGCGGGAAACGCTATGCCTTTGAGCACATCAAAAATTGAAAAATCAACAGCTTTTCCCGAGGTTGAAACAATAATTTTTGACGAATTTATTTTAGATAAAGGAGCACATCATTATTTAAGTGATGAAGTCGTTAATTTTCTTGAATGTTATGAAACAATTGCAAGAAGTCGTGATGTTCGTGTGTTTTTTCTTTCAAATGCTATTACAATAACAAACCCATATTTTTTATATTTCAATATCAAACTTCCATATGATAAAACTATAACATGTGAAAATGATATTTTAATTGAATTAGTACAAAACAAAGAATTTATTGAAATGAAAAAACAAACACGTTTCGGAAAACTTATTGCCGGCACAGAGTACGGCAATTATGCTATTGAAAACGCTTTTTTACGTGACAATAAAACATTCATTGAAAAGAAAAGTGGAAATTGTGAATTTTTCTTTAAATTTGTATACAAAGACAAAATATACGGCGTTTGGATAAATATGACCGAGGGTAAAATATTTGTATCAAACGATTATGATGAAAGCTACACCCGTACATATGCACTAACTAAATCAGACCACACCCCTAATACTTTGCTACTTCACAATTTAAAACAATCACGTCAATTTAAAATGTTTGTTGACAATTACCAATTAGGCAACGTATACTATGAAAATATAAATATAAAAAATGTTGTGTATGAAGTGGTTAAACTTGCAAACATTTATTAACCCCAC
>OGPR01002389.1_pt1 | contig 13021 bp, 7 predicted proteins | sample 1552981 | NCBI WGS metagenome assembly OGPR01 (sample SAMEA2580260, study PRJEB22360) | human gut metagenome | biome: human gut; feature: human-associated habitat; material: faeces | place: Denmark | collected 2008/2010 | reverse complement strand
GTCTTGCCGGAGTCGACATCCCCAATGAGAAGCGCATCGAGATCGCCCTCACCTATATTTTCGGTGTAGGTCGCACTCGTGCCAAGGAAACGCTTGCCGCGACCGGTATCAACCCGGATATTCGCGTCAAGGATCTGACGGATGAGCAGCTGATTACGCTGCGTGATTACCTCGAAGGCAATTACAAGATCGAGGGCGATCTGCGTCGTGAAATCGACGCGGACATCCGTCGCAAGATCCAGATCAACTGCTACCAAGGCCAGCGTCACCGTAAGGGACTTCCCGTGCGCGGTCAGCGCACCAAGACCAACGCCCGCACCCGCAAGGGTCCGAAGCGCACGGTCGCCGGAAAGAAGAAGGCCACCAAGTAATAGGGTGGCGTCGATTCGGGCCACGGGGTGACACCCATCGTCCGGATCCAATCCAAAACAACAGTTCGTTACAAGGAAACGAGGGTCAATGGCAGCTCCTAAGCAGGCCGCGCGCAAGCCTCGTCGTCGTGATCGCAAGTCGATCCCCGTCGGGCAGGCGCATATCAAGTCAACGTTCAACAACACCATCATCTCCATCACCGACCCGTCCGGCGCAGTCGTGTCCTGGGCGTCCGGTGGCGATGTCGGATTCAAGGGCTCCCGTAAGTCCACTCCGTACGCCGCTGGCATGGCGGCCGAGTCCGCGGCCCGCAAGGCCATGGAACACGGCGTCAAGAAGGTCGATGTCTTTGTGAAGGGCCCGGGTTCCGGTCGTGAGACCGCCATCCGTTCTCTCCAGTCCGCTGGACTCGAAGTCGGTTCCATCACCGACGTCACTCCGCAAGCGCACAACGGCGTTCGTCCCCCGAAGCGTCGTCGCGTCTGAGCACTCAGCAATCTCATCCATCCAAAACCGCTTACGGAAGGTGAGTGCACCACCGTCCAGAAGCTGAAAGGATACACACAGTGCTTATCGCACAGCGTCCGACACTTACCGAGGAATCCATCAATCCGCAGCGTTCCCGTTTCGTCATCGAGCCGCTTGAGCCCGGTTTCGGATACACGCTTGGTAATTCGCTGCGCCGCACACTGCTGAGCTCGATTCCGGGCGCGGCGGTCACTTCCGTGCGTATTTCCGGTGCCCTGCATGAGTTCACCACTCTGCCGGGTGTCGTGGAAGACGTCACTGAGATTCTGCTGAACATCAAGGGCATCGTGCTGACCAGCGAGTACGACGAGCCCGTGGTCATGTATCTGCGCAAGAGCGGCAATGGCGAAGTCACCGCGGGCGACATCACACCGCCCGCCGGTGTCACCATCGCCAACCCGGACCAGCACATCGCGACCCTCGCCGACGACGGCGAACTCGAAATCGAGTTCACTGTCGAGCGTGGTCGTGGCTACGTCCCCGCGCAGATGAACAAGCAGGACACCGATGAGATCGGTCGTATCCCGGTCGATTCGATTTACTCCCCGGTGCTCAAGGTAAGCTACAAGGTCGAGGCCACGCGCGTCGAACAGCGCACTGATTTCGACAAGCTTATTCTGGACGTGGAGACCAAGCCGGCCATTTCACCGCGCGATGCGGTGGCTTCCGCTGGCTCCACCCTGGTTGAGCTGTTCGGCCTGTGCCGTGAGCTCAACGTGCAGGCCGAAGGCGTCGAAGTCGGTCCCGCTCCCGTCGCGGAGGAGACCAACCCCGAGATGGCCGTCCCGATCGAGGATCTCAACCTCACGCAGCGCAGCTACAACTGCCTCAAGCGCGAGGGCATCCACACGATCGGCGAGCTTGTCGCTCACACCGAGCAGGATCTGCTGGATATTCGCAATTTCGGTATGAAGTCGATCGACGAGGTCAAGGACAAGCTGCAGTCCATGGGACTGTCGCTGAAGTCGTCGCCGCTGGGCTTCGATACCAACAATTTGGAAGGTGGTACGTTCTTCTCGCCAGAGGACGAGTGACGTCACCTTTCGCAACAGATATAACCGTCGGATTCGGACGTTCGGGCATGTGCCCACCTGAATCCGACGGGCTATAAGGAGAAACTATGCCTACACCCAAGAAGGGCCCGCGTCTGGCGTCAAGCCCGGCCCATGAGCGCCTTATGCTCGCGAACATGGCCACCAGCCTGTTCCAGCACGGTCGCATCACCACCACGCTGCCGAAGGCCAAGCGCCTTCGTCCGCTGGCCGAGCGCCTGATCACCTTCGCGAAGCGCGGTGACCTGCACTCCCGTCGTCGCGTGATGCGCGTCATCCGCAACAAGTCCGTCGTGCACGTGCTGTTCACTCAGATTGCCGAGCAGATGGAGCAGCGTGAGGGCGGCTACACCCGTATCGTCAAGATCGCTCCGCGCAAGGGCGACTCCACGCCTGCCGCCGTCATCGGGCTCGCCCGGGAGCCGGTAAGCCCGAAGAAGGCTGTCGTCAAGGAAGCTGAGGCCACCACCAAGGTCGCCGCCGCTACCGAGGCTCCGGTCGAGGAGACCGCCGCCGCTGAAGCTCCGGTTGAGGCGCCCGCCGAGACCGCTGCCGAGGAGACCGCCGACAAGGCCGAGTGAGACCCGTCTCATAGACATTGATAGGGGCTGGGAACCGTAACTGGTTTCCAGCCCCTGTTTTTGTTTGTTGGGTGGTACTGGAGGCTGTTGACGGGCCCTAGTCCGTTGCACGGACAGCCCTCCGCCAGCGGGTGCGTTGGCATCAGATGCGGTTGCGTTCCTAAGTGCGCGCCGAAACGACAACCGTGCGCACTTAGGAACGCAAATAGCCCCATTTGCGTATCTAAGTGCGCGGACTCGTCGTTTCTGCGCGCACTTAGATACGCAACAGTAGGCGATAATGACATATCCACGTTATTACGTACCTGCACGCAACGGAAGAGGGGGCTCCCGGCGTGAACCGGGAGCCCCCTCTAGGGTCTCAGCGTGTCATCCGCGGGGGGTGACACGTAATTCGGTCAGATCCTGCGCTTACGCACCAGCAGGTAGCCTGCGGACAACAGCAACAGGGCGCTGAAGACGACCGCCGTGACCGAAGCACCGGTCTTGGCGACCTCGTCAGGCGTGTTCGGCTTCGGCTTGTCGGCACCGGGCTTGTTCTCGCCCGGCTTGTTGTCGCCAGGAGTCGGGGTCACGGTCTTCGCTTTGACGGTGATCGTGAAGGAGTCGGTGAGCTTGCCGGAGGTCACTGTGACGGTGACGTCGCCCGCGGCCGTGAACGGCTTGGTCAGGTCGACGGTCTTGCCGTCGGCGTCGACCGCGGACAGCTTGTATTCGCCGTCCTTCAGCAGCGCCGTCTTGCCGTCGGACCAGGTGCCCGTCACCGCGAGACCGGTCTTGGCGAACGTCTCATCCACGGTGTACGTGGTCTTGTCCGGCTTGGACGTGACCTTGATGGACTTGAGCGTCGCGGGTTCCGGATCGGGATCCTTGGCCGTCACGGTCACGTCGAAGGTGGCGGTCTTGCCGTTGGCGGTGACCGTGACAGTGACCTTTCCGGCCTTGGCGAACGCCTTGTCAAGCGCGACCGCGGCACCGTCCTGCGTGGCTGAGAGCGTGTACTCGCCGGCCGTCAGGGTCTTCGTGCTGCCGTCCGACATCGTGGCGGTGACCGCCAGTCCAGTGGCGTCGAACGTGTCGCCGACCTTGTAATCGGTGACGGTCGGCTTGGTGACGGCGATCGAGCTGATGGTCGGCTTCGGGCCGGGATCCGGCGTGGAGTCCTTGGTGAACTTCGCGGTCAGAGCCGTGTTGCCGTCGGCTGCGAACGTGTACGTGGCATCGGTGGAAACCGCCGTCTCACTGGCCGTCGTGAACCAGCCGCTGAACCTGTAGCCATCCGCCGCGACCGCCTTGGCGGTCACCGAGGCACCGGATGCGACGTCCACGGCCGTATCGGTGCCGGTTTCGCCCTCGGCGGCTACGCTCACCGTACCGCCTTCGGCCGGATCGGCCGCGACGAATACGCGCACGGTGGAGGACGGCTTGTTCGCCACGCCGAACTCGGAGACCGCGACCCAGCCATCGTTCGAGGACTTGGCCACGAACTTGACGTACCGCACTTCCTGCTCGTCGAACATGAAGGTCTTCTTGGCGCGGCTGGCCTCGAACACCTGATCCGTGGCGACCTGCTTCCACTCGTCGTTCGCGTTGGCCTTGACGTACAGATCGGCCTTGGTCACCTGTCCGCTGTCCTGGCTGGTACGCGGCGTGAAGGAGAACTGGTTGATCGTGTACTTCTGGCACATGTCGATCTCGGCGTAGAACGAGTTCGAACCGGTCAGCTTGTCCGTGGCGCCCTTCCAGTTGGAATGCCAGATGGTGCTCGGGTTGTTGTCGAACGCGTACCGCAGCAGACCTTCCGTGTCGTTGTATTGGGTCTCGGAATTGGTCGTGCCGGTCCAGCAGGACTTGTTGTACTGGTCTGTCTCGGCCTCGGACTTCTTGACGATGACGTTGTCGATGACGCCGTTGATCGCAGAGGTCTTCGAGCCGATACGCTGCAGCGGCAGTGCGAAGGTCGCGGCGGTGATGCCGGTCTTCTTCTCGATGCCCTTGTCGATGTACTTGCCGGTCGCGTCGCTCACGAATTCGCCGTCAACATACAGCTTCGTGGTCTGCTGGTCCACCTTGATGGTCACGGTGACCGTCTTGCCGACCGGCAGCTCGTAATCGAAGTAGTAGTTGTACAGCTCTCGCGTGAAGCCGAGCTTGCCGTTCTCCATGACGCGGATGTCATGCGTGCCGTACGGAGCGTCGGCCTCGAAGAGGATGTCTCCGGGCTTGGCAGCCTGCTGGAGCGTCACGTCGAACGTCAGCTCGTTGCCGTTGCCGAGCTTGTCGAGCTTGGATGTGGCATAGCTGGAGCCGCCGGCGAGCTTGAGCGACTGGTCCTTGACGGCGGCCTTGCTGCCGTCGCCGATGGTCAGGTCGCGGCCGTTGCCGCTGGCGTCGGCGAGCCCGTCGTTGAAGTCGTAGCTCTCGTAGACGCTGTTCTTCGAAGTGGCCTGGTAGTACGGGTTGGTGCGAGGGCCGGTTCCCTGCTTGGCGGCCAGCGCCGTGAGTTTCGCGGCGGTGCCCTTCTCCTTGCCGGTGGCGGCCCAGGTCTTCTCGGCGTAGAACGGCATCGCGTCGAAGAAGCGCCAGTACAGGTCGGATTCGGTCAGACCCGATGCGCTCTTGTCGATGTTGTCGCTCCAGATCGCGAACGCGGCGCCGAGCATCTGGTCGTCGCCGGAGGGCACGGCCTGGTAGCCGCCGCTGCTGCGGACCTTGTTGGGCTCGAAGCTGTCGAAGACGCGGCTGATGTTCAGCAGGTCGCCGTACGCGTTGGCACGTCCGTAGCTGCCGTTGGGCACCATGTAGCCGTAGTCGTCGATCGTGTTGATCAGCTTGTAGCCCATGTTGTACATCTGGAGGCCGTCGGCCCAGTCCTTGGACCACAGGTTCATCTCGACGTTCTCGATCGCGTCCTTGGTGATCTCCGTCTTGTGGTCGTTGATCCAAGTCAGGCCGCCCCACATGCGCACGGTGTTCGTGTCCTTGATGTAGGGGACGATCTCGTTGATGAACTTACGGTATGCCGTGTAGTTGTAGAGGAACTCGTCGGCACCGATGTGCACGGTCGTGTCGCTGTCGAACGTCGGGTCGTCGCCCTTGGTGTAGTCGTCGAAGATCTCCTTGATCTTGGCGATGGTCTCGGGCTTGGACACGTCGAGGTGGTCGATGAGCGGTCGGTTGGAGTTGATCGGGGAGACCCGTCCTTTCACCATGAGCTCGGGCCAGATCTTCGTGAAGGAGTTGGCGTGCGCGGGCACGTCGATCTCCGGCACGACGTTCATGCCGAGGGCGCGCTCGTCCTGGATGAACTGCTTGAACGTCTTCTTGGAGATGGAGTAGTCCTCGGCCGTGGGCGATTCGCCCTTGTCGTTGGTCAGGCTGGATTCGAGACGGAACGCGTCATAGGCCTTGAACGCCTCGTCCTCGTTGTCGCGCTTGCCGTAGTTCTCCAGGAAGATGTAGTTGTCGGACAGATGCGCCTGGAAGTCGTTCATCTTGTAGTAGCGCATCGTGCGGGTGATCTCGCGCATCATCTCCAGCGAGACGGGCTTGCGGGCCACGTCGAGCAGGAGTCCGCGGGTGGTGAAGCGCGGGTAGTCGCGCATCGAACCGATCACGAAGCCGCTGGCGTCCTGCTTGGTCATCTGCAGGATCGTCTGCATCGCGTACATGTTGCCGGTCACGCTGGATGACTTGGCGACCACGCGGTCGGCCTGGATGTTCATCGTGTAGCCTTCGTCGCCGAGCTGCGCGATCGCGGCCGTGGAGTCGGTCTTGACGAAGTTGAACGCACCGGCTTCGGCGGCGCCCTTCTTGGCGGTCAGCTTGATGCCGGTGAAGTCCTTGTAGTCGGCGACGAACTCGTCGACCACGGCCTTGAGCGAATCATCGTCGTAGACGACCTTCGTCACGGCGGAGGCCTCCAGCTTGGCGGCACTGGTCGAATGCCATTCGGCGATTTCGGGGATGATGGTCGGCTTGGCGTTGTTGCCTTCCTGCTCCTGGTTGGTGCCTTTGACGACGTAGGGGATGTCGGAGGTCGTCTTGGTGTTGCCGGTGGCGGTGTCGGTGACGACGTAGGCGACCTGCACGGTCTTGTCGACCAGCGGGTGGTTGACGGTGCCGTCGGCGGCGATGAGCTGCTCGTAGTCGGCGCCGTTGAACTTGACGGTGTAGCCGTCGGGCACAGTGGGCAGAGCCAGCGTGTCGGTGTCGGTCTCGATGGTCAGGTGGTTGGATTCGAGGTCGGAGACCACGCTGTCGAGCGTGGCGCCCGGCTCGGCCTGATCGTTCGAATACGCCTCCCATTCGGCGACGCTCACGTTGTTGTATTCGGAGCTTTTGATCGCGAAGTTCGACAGCTTGAGCGAGCGGGCGTTGACGGCCTGATCGAGCTGGATGACGACGTCAGCGACATAACCGGTCCCGGAGGCCGTCATCGCGTAGCCGGACTTGAGCGTGTGCTCGGTGCCTTCGGAGTCGGTGTAGGACAGGTCGAAGCTCTGGACATTGGTAGGCTTCGGATTCACGTCACGCTCGAAGAAATAGATGCGGATGTCCTTGACCGCGGTGAGCCGCGGGAATTCCGCCTTCAGCCAGATGTTGCTCGGGGTCTCGTAGCCGCTGGCCCAACGGTTGTTGCGGCCGGTGCGGTTCTGGTCGATCGCCTTGTCGGGGGTGAGCGTCGCCGTCTCGTTGCTGGAGGCGGTCATGGTGGCGCCGAGCATGTGGTTCGTGTCGGCCGTGTCGAGCACGGTCTCCTTGGGTGCGGAGTACACGGAAATCTCGTTGATGCCCACGTTGACCCAGTTCATGGTGCCGCCGTCGGCGGACAGTACGGTCACCTTCACGGCGGACGCCTGCTGTGCCTGGTCAAGCAGGATGATCTCCTGTTGCTTGGCGCGGGTGTCCTTCTGATACACCTTGGTATAGGTGTCGCCCTGCTTCAGCTCGACTTTAAAACTGGTGATGTTCTGATCGGCATCTTTGCGCTCGAAATCGATGTTGATCTGCTTGACGGTCTTGGTGCCGCCCAAGCCGACCTCGATCCATTCGTTTGCGGCCTTGTTCTGCGCGGTGCCCCAGCGTGTGCCGAGATCGCCGTCCACGGCCTTCTCGGGCGCAGTCGTCGCCACTTCATATGAACTGGCCGTTACGGTCTGATTCAGTGCAAGATTGTCATCGCTGGCTTGCGCCGCCGTGACGCCGGTCAGCGACATACTCAGTAGTGTCACGGCTGCCAGGACACTGCCTATGGCCGCTTTCACTCTCCTCAATCGCATAATCTCTCCATTGGGTATGTGGTTAATGTTGTTTCTGTTATTGTCGGAATCTTTGTTGATTGGTTAGCGCATCGCCGCATTCGTTGCGACTTTGCTCCAATATAAACAAAGTTTACCGTTACATCCAACATTTGCCCACAGTGTATCGGCACATGGGTGTCGCGAGGTGGGGGAGGGGACTCGGCGCGGCGTCGATATACTGGTGGGCGTGATGAGATTGCGCATTGACCTGGCATATGACGGCGGCGGCTTCTTCGGATGGGCGAAGCAGCCGACGATTCGCACCGTGCAGGGCGAGATCGAACGGGTGCTGCACACGATTACGCGCGTGCCGGTCGACGATCCCGCCGAGCCGCTGCGCCTGACCGTCGCCGGCCGCACCGACACGGGCGTGCACGCCTCGCATCAGGTCTGCCATCTCGACATCGGCGAGGAAACGCTGAGCCGCTGCGTCGGGCACATGAGCGTGCCGCCGACCGTAGCGCTCAAGCACCGTCTGCAACGCATGCTGCCCGCAGACATCACCATCCATGACGTGACGGTCGCGCCGAGCGGATTCGACGCGAGGTTCTCCGCACTGGAACGCACTTACGTGTATCGCGTGGCCGACCGTGCCAGCGAAGTCGACCCGCGTCTGCGCGGCTTCGTGCTGCACCTCGACGCCGACCTCGACGTCGCCGCGATGAACGAGGCCGCCGCGATGACCATCGGACTGCATGATTTCGGCTCGTTCGCCACCCCCAATCCGGGCGGTACCACGATTCGCGAGGTCAAAACCGCATATTGGCGGCGGATTCCCACCCGGCCGCTGGTCGTCGACGGCATGGGGGAGCGATACCGCACGCCGGCCGCCGAATCCGACCTGCTGTGCTTCACCATCGTCGCCGACGCCTTCGCTCGCAACATGGTGCGCTCGCTGGTCGGCGGCTGCATACAGGTCGGCATGGGCAAGCGCTCGACCGACTGGTTCCGAGAGAAGATGGCCGTGCCGCTGCGCGAGGGCTCCACAGGGCCGATTGCGCCGCAAGGGCTGACGCTGGAGCACGTCGCCTATCCCGCCGACGACGAGCTCGCCGAACGGGCCGAGCGTATACGCGCCAAGCGCACGCTGTAGACGCGGGGGTGGGCGCGAAGGCAGACGTTCGGCATGCCGGCGAACCGTTCGCGGCGCGACCGATTCGTAACATGATTGTCGGTTTTTCGAGCGAATGCGGAAACCACGGCCGCATACGCTGGGACGAGTTCAGTATCATAGAGCATAAGCGTTCAGCATGCGTATCTGTGAGACAAGGAGTCGCCATGACAGAACGGTCAGCCCGACAATTCGCCGAGGAACTGGTCAACAGGCGAGGAGACATCAACCGTGAACTGAGCCGCAACGGCGTGCGTTTCGGCGTATACAAGAACGGCGAATACCACGACCGGCTGTTTCCATACGACCCGATCCCGCGCATCATCGAATCCGACGAATTCGACGAGCTGGAAGCCGGCCTCAAGCAGCGCGTGAACGCACTCAACGCCTACCTCAAAGACATCTACTCAGACAAGCGCATCATCCACGACGGCGTCATCCCCGAAGAATACGTGTACACGTCGGCCGGCTACTTTCCGCAAGTCAACGGCGTGACTCCTCCCGGCGGCATCTTCGCGCACATCGCAGGCGAAGACCTCGTCCAAGGCGAGGACGGGCGCTGGTGGGTGCTGGAAGACAACCTGCGCATCCCGTCGGGAGCCAGCTACCCGCTGTTCGCGCGCGACATCGAACGCCGTACGAATCCCAAACTGTTCCGTGACGTGCACGTGCGCGACAACCGCGACTATCCGCGGCTGCTGCGCAAGGCCATGGACTTCGTATCCACCGAAGGCATCGCCGTCGTGCTCACGCCGGGACGCTACAATTCGGCGTTCTTCGAGCACGCCTACCTGGCCGAGAAGACCGGCGCGGCGCTCGCGTTCCCCGAAGACTTGGAAGTTGTCGACAACAAGCTGTACTTCCTCGACTATGCCGGCAACCGGCATCGCGTGGGCGCCGTGTACCGCCGACTGTCCGACGAATACCTCGACCCGTTCGCGTTCAACCCGGACTCGGTTATCGGCGTTCCCGGACTGCTGTCGGCCTACCGTTCCGGCAACGTCGCCATCATCAACGCGCCCGGCAACGGGGCCGCGGACGACAAGGCGATCTACTATTTCGTGCCGCAGATGGTCCGTTACTACCTCAACGAGGAGCCGATCCTGCACAACGCGCCGACCTACATGCCGATGTTCGAGAAGGACCGCAAGGAAGTGCTCGACCGCATGGGCGAGCTGGTCATCAAGGACGTGGCGGAAGCCGGAGGCTACGGCGTCGTGTTCGGCTCGTCGCTCGACAAGGCCGCGCGGGAGGATCTGGCCGACCGCATCAAGGAGGATCCGCGCCGGTTTATCGCGCAGGAGGTCATCCAGTTCCGCGACATCGACGTGATCGACCCGGACAGTGGCGAGGTGAGCCCGCGCAAGTGCGATCTGCGCGCATTCGTGGTCACCGGGCAGAACACGCACGTGTGGTATTCCGGCTTGACGCGCTACTCGTCAGTGCCCGGCCAGATGATCGTCAATTCGTCGCAGGGCGGCGGATTCAAGGATACGTGGGTGCTGGCGCCCGAAGACGGCAGCACGGACAAGCAGCGCGAGGAGTCGGTCGCCTCGGTGAACCTCATTCCGCATTCGAAGCGGCACTCGCTGTCGCTGGTCACCGCGTCGAAGGCCGACAACCTGTACTGGCTCGGGCGGTACACCGAGCGCGCGTTCACGACACTCGTGCAGTTCTTCCCCTTCTACGACCGCGTGATGGACACCGATGTGGACGCGTTCCGCCCGTTCGCGAAGGCGCTCGACCTACCGCAGGATTTCGAGGACTTCGACGGGTTCATCCACTCCTTCCTCTACGACGGCACGAACCCCGACTCGGTGCGCTCCGCCATCGTCGCCGCGTTCAACAACGCCGTGGTGCTGCGCCCGGAGCTGACGTCGAGGCTGCTGCAGTACGTCGAGCTCGCGGTGAAGAACATCACCGAGGCCGCTGAGCGTTCCGCCAGCGCGGATGACATCTACTCGCAGCGTGACATCGCCGACGACATGCTCGCGTTCTGGGGCGGCATCGAGAACTCCACCGCAGACATCACACTGAAGGCGTTCGTGTTCATCGGCAAGTACATCGAGCGCATCGACCTGTACACCCGCTTCCATCTGGACAATAGCGAGCTCGACGCGCCGCTCGCCAAGTTGGAGACCTACTCGCGCACGCTCGACGGCATGCCGTTGCCCTCATGCTTCGTGTCCGGCATCAGCTGGCTACTCGGGCAGTTGCCGAGCCGCGGCTACCCGGAGCTGACGAGCCGCCTGAACGAGTTCCTCACCGACTTCAACAGCCGGGCCATCACCGGCGACCCGAAGGACGCGGGCATGCTCAACGCGATGAACATGGACGCCAAGCGTCCGTGAGGGGCAGACCGCCGATCGGAGCGTGACCGGTCGGCGGCCGTCAGCTGACGGATGACCTCCGCCGTTTCTGCTAGACTAGAGTGGATTTTTGCGAGCATTATCCGACGAGGAGCCTGCCGTCATGAAGAAACTGGTGTTTGACTACGAGATGAAGCTGACGTTCAGCTCGCCGGTCACCGACCATCGTTTCCAACTGCGCTGCGTGCCTGCGAGCGGCCCGCGGCAGCAGGTGGTGGACGTGGAGGTCGCCATCGAGCCGGACGTCGAACTGGAGACGACCATCGACTCGTTCGATTCCGTGGTCATGACCGGGTTCATCCCGCAGCCTCACACGATATTCAGCTATTCGGTGAAGGGCATCGCGTTCGTCGACAACGCCCACATCAAGTCGGAGATCTACAAGCCGCTGTACCGGTTCAACTCGGCGCTGACGATTCCCGGGCCGTGCATCGAGGCCATGATCGCGGCGTGCCGGGCGCGCATCGCCGGGCTGCCGGCCGACGCCACGCCGATTGATCAGGCATGGGAGGTGATGGACGAGGTGTATCAGGCGTTCACGTATACGCCCGCCTCGACCACGATCCGCACCACTGCCGAGCAGGCGCTCGCCCAGCGCAAGGGCGTGTGCCAGGACTACGCGCACGTGATGCTCTCGGTGTGCCGCCACGTCGGGCTGACCGCCCGCTACATCGCGGGCCTGCTGGGCGGCGAGGGTGCGACGCACGCATGGGTGGAGATCTACCACGACGGCCGTTGGATCGGGCTCGACCCCACCCACAACCGCATGGTCGACGACAACTACATCACCATCGCCCACGGGCGCGATTACCGCGACTGCATGCTCGACATCGGCATCTTCTCGGGCTATCAGGTCCAGCAGAACCAATGGGTGAACGCCTCCGTCCACGAGCAGCTGCTGTGAGGACGGTTGCCCGGGGCGTTTTGCGGGCTATCTCGCTTTCGAGGGGTTGATTGAGGCTGCTTGGGTCATCTATCTGCGTTTCAGGGGGTTGCTCAAACGCGATACCTGATGTATTCGGCTTGTTACGCTATTGGAATCATGCGGATTAGCGAGCCGTCATACTTGACCACCAACCCCTTGAAATGCAGATAGATGTTTTGCAGGAGCTGAATCCACCCCTCGAAACGTAGATAGCTCGCCGATGGAGGCTCGATGGAGCGGTGTCAGGTGCGCCACGCGCTGATTTGCGTAATCGGGAAATCGACTTATAATGAACAAGTTGCGTTTTTTCGCAGCGCATGGATAGGTGTCCGAGCGGTCTAAGGAGCACGCCTCGAAAGCGTGTGAGGCTAACCCCTCCGCGAGTTCGAATCTCGCCCTATCCGCCAGCAAAGAGGGTTCCGGGATTCTCCCGGAACCCTCTTTCGGGCTTATAGGAACTTTTGTGGTGCTTTAGGTCTGGTTCTCGGCGTCAGTCGGTGCCGTTGGGATATCGCGTGCCGGTGTGGAATTCGTTCCAGTCGATGCCGATCCCGTATGCGGGCGAGACGTCGCCTTCCGGTTCGGGCGACGTCGCTTTCCCGTCCTCCAGCGGATCATCGGGAATGAATGATTCCGGCCGCGGGTGCGCGGTCTTCATGTAGCACACCCATTCGCACGCGCGGAGCATGTGCTCCTCGGGCAGTCCGCGGGTTGCGCAACACGTTCTTGACGACCGAGTTGACGCCGCCCTCCAGCCGGTTCGTGGTGCGCGCCACCGGA
>OGPR01002377.1_pt1 | contig 13073 bp, 7 predicted proteins | sample 1552981 | NCBI WGS metagenome assembly OGPR01 (sample SAMEA2580260, study PRJEB22360) | human gut metagenome | biome: human gut; feature: human-associated habitat; material: faeces | place: Denmark | collected 2008/2010 | reverse complement strand
ATAAAATGTTTGATTCACTCAAGATAACAACTAGCTATCTCTCGTTTTACTGTTTATAAAAAGTTCATTCTGTTGAATGATGATTCTTAAAGAATTTTCGAGAATCGTATGTGTTTCACTGTTTAGTTATCAAGGTTCTTTGTTTGTCTGTCTCTCAGACAGCTCGTTTACTTTATCACATTCACCAGCGCCTGTCAAGTACTTTTTTAAGTTTTTTTCGAGGCATTTTTTGATGTCTGTGTGTCGCTCTCAAGCGACTTGTTTACTCTATCACATGTTCGTTTCTTTGTCAACAACTATTTTTTGTTTTTTCAAAACTTTTCAAATTGTTTAATCAGAAGAAACAATTCCTTGCGACAGCTTAGTTAGAATACCACTGTCATAGAGATATGTCAACACTTTTTGAAACTTTTTTTATTTTTCAATTTCGTACACTCTGCGTCCTGCAGCCTCCCAATACAGCAGCTGTCACATTCAGTCCCAAAATTGCAATAAATACTTCTGCTCTGATCCGCGCTTTTTTTTCATATGTACCTCCTTTAACACAATCTTTAAATTCCTATCATTTCCCGATACTCTCTCGGCGTAACTCCATAGCGTTTTTTAAATTGACGATTAAAATTTGACAGATTCATAAATCCTGCATCCTGTGCGATCGTCAATATTTTATCATCAGTCTGGCACAATGCCTCTGCAGCCTCCGCAAGTCTCCGGTCATTTACATAAGAAGTAAAGCTGTCTCCCGTCATCTTCTTGAACCAACGCATGAAGTGGCTGCTGCTCCAGCCACAGAATTTCGCCATGTCTGCTACCGAAAGATTCTCACTGCTTTTAACACTGATTTCCTGCAGTACTTCTTTCAACTGCTCCCTATCCGGAGAAGACACGATTTCTCTGGACGGATACATTCTTATGAGAAGAAATATAATCTGCAAAACTGCAGCTTTCACTCCTAGCTCATAAGCATTTTCTTTTGTTTCACACAATTCTTCCATCTGAATAAGACATCTTTTTAATGAATCATAATGCACTTCCTCTGGCTTTATCTGTACCGGAGGAAACAACTTACCTGCTGCAAGCGGGACGAGAAATTCTCCTGCACAGAGATCTGCTGCTCCTTCTCCCAGAAAATCCATTTCAAAGATAATATTTTCGTATTCCATAGAATATCCTTTTATCCTATGAATTGCATGAAGGGTTCCAGGTGTTACTACAAAAATATCCCCCGGTTCTCCCTCAAAGCTTTTTGTTTCGATCTGGATCAGCCCTTTTCCCTTTTTTATATAAATCAATTCCATCTCCTTATGCCAGTGCAAAGGAACCGCCGGAAAATCCAATGGAATCGTACATGGATAAATATTAAACGGAAACAACCGGCTGCCATGCTGTTTTGTTTCCTGATATTTTGTACCACTTTCTTTTTCTTTCATCTATTTCCGCCTCTATGATAGGATAGTATCATTTCTTGCTCGCTTTTGACAAGAAACAACGGACTACCTGTGATATAACTAAAGCAACTTAAGTTAACGAAACTACAACCATTTTATATATGAAAGGAGCAACTCCCATGAGTGAATCTATGAAAACAACACTAAATGAACTTTGCCAAAAGGATATTGCAACTGCTTCCGACGCAGAACTTTATACAGCCCTTCTGAAACTTGTGCAGGAACAGAGTCAGAAACAGATAAAACCAGTAACTGGCAGAAAACTGTATTATATTTCTGCCGAATTCCTAATTGGAAAATTACTTTCCAACAACCTGATCAACCTTGGTCTGTATGATGAAGTTCGTGAAACACTTGCCAGTGTCGGAAAATCTCTTGCAGATATCGAAGAGCAGGAACCGGAACCAAGTCTTGGAAATGGTGGTCTTGGACGACTTGCTGCATGTTTTCTTGACAGCCTTGCAACTCTGAATCTTCCAGGCGATGGTGTCGGTCTTCGTTATCACTGCGGACTTTTTCATCAGAATTTCAAAAACAACATCCAGAACGAAGCTCCTGATTTCTGGCTGACTGACCAGTGTGCTGCCAAAGCTACCGATACAGTATTTCCGGTTTCGCTTGCAGGAAACACCTATTCTGCAAGACTCTACAAACTTCCTGTTACCGGCTATGAAGGCAGAACCAATATGCTGAATCTGTTTGATCTGGATTCTGTAGATGAATCTGTGATCGGTGACGGAATTTCTTTTGACAAAAAAGATATTGCCAGAAACCTTACATTATTCCTCTATCCAGACGACTCCGATGAAGACGGCCGACTGCTTCGTATCTATCAGCAGTATTTCATGGTTTCTGCCGGTGCTCAGCTTATTCTCAACGAATGTGCTGCACGTGGATGTAACTATCATGACCTTGCCGACTATGCAGCTATCCAAATCAATGATACACACCCAAGTATGGTAATCCCGGAGCTGATCCGCCTCCTTGAGGAACACGGAATCAGCTTTGATGAGGCAGTTCAGATCGTAACAGATACTTGTGCATATACCAATCATACGATTCTTGCAGAAGCTCTGGAAAAATGGCCACGTCATTATCTCGATACCGTTGTTCCTCAGCTTATGCCAATTATTGAAAAGCTGGATGACATTGCAAAAACACGTACAACTGATTCTTCACTTGCTATCATTGATCAGAATCAGGTCGTTCATATGGCACATATGGATATTCATTTTTCTCACTCCACAAACGGTGTTGCCGTACTGCATACACAGATTCTGAAAGAAAGCGAACTGGCAGGATTTTATCAGATGTATCCGAACAAATTTAATAATAAAACAAACGGCATCACCTTCCGCCGCTGGCTTCTGAAATGTAATCCGGCCCTGACTTCTGAAATTGAATCTCTGATCGGATCCGGTTTCAAAAAAGATGCTTCTGAACTGAAAAAGCTTCTGGATTATACAGACGATGCAGAAGTACTGAAAAAACTCAGTTGTATTAAAAAATCCAACAAAGAAGCACTTGCTTCCTGGTTAGAAGACAAACAGGGAATCAAATTGAACACCAATGCAATGTTTTCCATTCAGTCCAAACGACTTCATGAATACAAACGTCAGCAGCTGAACCTGCTTTTCCTGATTCATGAATACCTGGAGATCAAAGCAGGACATACTCCAGTAACTCCATTAGTAAGTATCTTCGGTGCAAAAGCAGCTCCTGCCTATATCATCGCCAAAGATATCATTCACGCTCTTCTTACCCTGTCACAGGTTATCAGTGCGGACTCTGAAGTCTCCAGATATCTGCAACTTGCATTTGTAGAAAACTACAATGTTTCTGCCGCAGAAAAAATGATTCCGGCATGTGATCTTTCTGAACAGATCAGCCTTGCTTCCAAAGAAGCATCCGGAACCGGAAACATGAAATTCATGCTGAACGGTGCACTGACTCTTGGAACCATGGATGGTGCAAATGTAGAAATTGCCGAAGCTGTCGGAAATAACAATATTTACATCTTTGGTCAGAGCAGCAAGCAGGTTATTCTCCGCTATGCAGCCGGTGACTACTGTGCAAAAGACTGGTATGAAGCAGACTCGAACCTTCGTCGTGCCATCGATTTCCTTACCAGTGAAGAAATGCTGAAATATGGAGATGAAGAACATCTGAAACGACTGCAGAACGAACTGATAAATAAAGACTGGTTCCAGACTCTTCCGGATTTCAATGCATACATTGTCCGCAAAGAACAGGCAATGAGTGATTATGCTGTAAATCCGGAAGCATGGAGCCGCAGAACTCTGATCAATATTGCAGAAGCCGGATTCTTCTCCTCAGACAGAACCATCAAAGAGTACGATGACGACATCTGGCATCTCGGAAAATAATCATTCTCCTGGATTAGAGCGGCGAATCTGCTCAGTCAGCTCTTCGCCGCCCTGTTCATACCATTCCTGCACAAAAGTGTCAAAGTAAGTAATTGGTTTTACACCCATGATAATCTGAATGAAAGTGTCTTTTTCAAGCTGCTGAAGAGACTTCGGTATTTCACCGTCTGCATCATCCAGGTATCTTTTGGCTGTTGACCGGTAGTTTCCTTCTATCAACCTTCCAACTGCTGCAAGTCTGGATTCATATGCTGCCCAGTCTTCCGCCGTTTCTGATTTTCCCTGAATAAATTTTTCTGCTGCATCATAATAAGATTTCTCAATTGCACTTAAACTTTCTTCTTTTCGCATGTCGCTCATTACACTCTGGATATCTTTTGTGATCTGAAACGTCGCCTCGTTATAATCAACATTGATAACCAGCGGTCTGGCTGTCGGTTCTACGTTAAGAGCAAAATAATCATTTACCTCATCCGCATCCTTGGCTTCATATCTGCTATAATCAAACAATACACTGATTATCTTCATTACAATTTCCGGATGCTCATATCCTTTGCGTACAACAACATATTTATTATCCTGAAAAGTATCATATACATTCTGCCAGTCTGTCGGCTGTAGATAAAATGGCTGCCAGTTTGCCTCTTTGTCTGTCTCATAAACATCCATCAGTGGATTGTTCGGTGTCCACCACAGGCCAAAAAAAGCTCCACATTTTCCATCTATCACCAGATCTCTGAGGTTATTCTGCGCACGCAATGCAAAGTTCTTATCCAACACGCCACGTTCATAGAGTTCATGAAGATAACTCAGTGCATTTTTTGTTTCTTCTGTTACGGAACCATACACGATCTTACCATTTTGATTTACCCACCTTTGTGGACTGGCTCCAAATTTATCAAAAACAGGATCTACTGAATAATTAGAGCTGGTAGTTCCCACCAGATCTGTATCACAGGCGAGTCCGATCGGGTCTTCTCCATCCTCCGTGCCCATTTTATTCTGGACAAATTTTTCTACTATGTCAAATGCATCTTCCAGTGTTTTCGGATTTTCAAGACCAAGCTTATCCATCCAGTCCTTACGCAGCCACATCAGACGCGGACCATGATCTGTAACGGTCTCCGGAATTGCCATCAGTTTTCCATTAAATCGCACAGAATCCAGAAGACCGCTTCCATAACTCTCAAACATCTCTTTGATTCTCTCTGAAGTGCAATTCTCATATACTTCGCTCAGATCTTCCACAAGATCATTATCAACCAGTTCTTTGAGTGTTTCTCTGTCCGAAACCACCAGTACATCCGGCAGCGTCTGGTCTTTTACAAGAATGTTCACAAATTCATCATATCGATCTTCCCGTTCCATGTAGACACTTTTATTCTGAATATTCAGTATTTTTCTGAGATAACGAGTGTAAGCATTGTCGTCATAGGTATTTCCATCCGGAAGATTTGAATTATTCGCACCACTCATTTGTCCTAAAGTATACGTTACAAGTTCAGGATAAGCACCATAAGGAGTCTGTGCAGCTGTTTCCCAGGTACCGGTACGGACTGTCTCTGTAGATTCCGTATTTTCTTTTGCTGCCGATGATCTTTTCTGATTCAGCTCCTGTAAATCATTGCTGCATCCGCAGACAGCTATAGCTATGATTCCTATCAGAACAACAGGCAGTTTTTTCCATTTACTCTTCATTCTCTCTGCCCTCCTTCGGAAATTTCATAATAACAGTCGTGCCTTCATCCGGTGAACTGAAAATATGAATTCCATAATTCTCTCCATAAAGAAGCCGGATACGGTCATTTACATTCTTAAGGCCATATCCTTTTGCCTGATAAGTTACCAGTGTTTCTGCTTTTTCCTGTTCCATACCAAGTCCATTATCACGGACAGTGATCTCTACATCATCCCCCTTGCCTTTAAATGACAGGAAAATTTTTTTATCACCATCCTCTTTTTCATCAAGACCGTGTTCGATCGCATTTTCGACAACCGGCTGAAGAAGAAGCTTCGGCATTTTTTCATTTTTTATTGTCGGATCAATATCCCAGTCTACCGAGAAATTATGATCATGCATCGTAAGCTGGATTTCCAGATATGCTTCCATATTCTGAATACAGTTTTCTACCGTAACCACATCTTCACCTTTGCTTAATGCGGTTCTGTAAAAAGTAGAAAGTGCCAGGGTAACCTTACTGATCTCCATCTGGTTACTTCGAATCGCCATCCAGTTCATCATCAACAGTGTGTTATATAAGAAATGTGGATTGATCTGGGCCTGAAGGGCTTTCAGTTCATATTCTTTCAACGCGATCTTATTGACATATACTTCGTCGATCAGGCGGTTAATCTCATCCATCATATTACGGAAACTGTTAACAAGAATTCCTACTTCATCTCCCGAATCACTGTTGACTGTAACTTCACGGCTTCCATGATTTACCCTGTCCATATTTTTCGTCAGTTCTTCAATTTTTCTTGTAAAAATTCTTGAAAATGCCATAGCCAGAAACAGAATGATCAGACCACAGGCCGCAATCAGTGGAATCTCTTCCAGCAGCAGTCTTCGTACAGAACCTGATATCGCATCCTGACTCTTATAAAGATAAAATACCCAGTCATTTTCTTCACTCTTAGTCTTTGTATATGCACAGGACTGGCTGATTTTCTGAATCATGGAATCCATTTTTTCAGATTTATCAAATTCCAGATTTGTCAGACCAGTTTTGTTATAAAGAACTGTACCGTTTTTGTCTGCAACAATTCCACCATTTTCCTGCGTGAGAATATTGGTCAGTGGCTGGAAGATTTTATTATAATCCAGAGAAATGCACAGAACTGCATCCAGTTTCTGATCATTATAGATCATACGTACTGCTGCAACTTCTTTACGATCCTGATCAACTTTCCACTGAATACGCACATCATTTTTCAGCCCTTCACTCCACCACTCTTCTTTCATCTTATCAAGCGGAACAAGTGTATACTCATGCTCCACCTGGATACTGTCCGCAAAAAGCTGAATTCTGTTGATCGCGTCATGATATGATTTCGGTACAGACAAAAGTGGATCCGCTATTTCTGTATATTTTTCATATGCCGTATAATTATCGATATTTTTTTCCTTAATAATTTCCTCAATATCTGGTGAATAGGTCAGATAATTGAGAAGGCTGGCATAAACCGCCGTCTGGCTGTCAATGCTTTCTCTGGTCTGTTCCATGATCGACTGCATATCTTCCAGTTCGCTGCTGCGGACCATAGTACTCAGCCTGCTGTGACTGTACCAGGCAAGTACTGTCATCGGTACCAGGCTTGTAACTACAAGAAAGATCGTCAGTTTATGACGATACTTCATATTTTTGAATATCTTACGAAGTCTGTTCATCCTCTCCGGTTCCTTTCCTGTATGATTCCGGACTGCTTCCGTAATATTCCCGGAAACTTCTGCAGAAATAAGAAACATTTGCAAAACCAACACGTTCACTGACCTGTGCCACCTTCATATTGGTGCTGCAGAGAAGTTCTTTTGCCTTCTCCATCCGGAACACACGTATATATCGGTTCAAATTCATGCCGGTCTCTTTTTTGAAGATAAAACTGAGGTATCCAGAAGACAGATAGACTTTTTCTGCCAGCATTTCAAAATTCAGATCTTCCTCATAATGCTGATAGATATAATTTTTGACTGCTGCCACTTCATTTCTAGAACTACTCATAGAACGGTCAAGAAATGCCTCGTATTCCTTGATATTATCTTCAGTCACTTCGAGGATTTCCATGATATTTCTACAGTTATACAATCGTTCTATCTCATGCTCAAGACGCCGCTCTCCAGAAAACTGATTTTCCTGAAACAGTTCCTGAATGACATTCGAGAAAACAAACTTGATATACATTGCTGAATACTTTGTATTATCATGATATTTTTCTTTCAGGCATGCGAAATGCTTTCTCAGCTGATCTGTATCCTTCCGTGTGATGTCTTCTGAGATCATCTGCATGATCTGCGAATCCTGCACCTCTCCCACCGACAGTTTCAGTACATCATCTTCATTTGAGAAAACATGTTTTTCCGGATGATAAAATTTCTCTTCCATCTGCTGCTCCAGCTGCTCAAGGATTTCCGGCAGACACTCACAACCTTCAAATTTACGGCTGACTGCCAGATAAAAACTGTCTCTGTATTTTCGTTTCATAAAATTATAAAGATGATTTGCCACCAGCTGATAATCGCAATATACGTCCTGAAAAAGGAGAAGCGACTGTCTTGCATTCAAATTCAGATAAAAGCATACTCTTCTCAACTCTTTCTGAATTTCCTCTTCCAGAGTCTCTTCAGCTGTATCAAAAAAAGCGACATCGGATTCCAGCAAGATTCCACAATGCCAGCCATTCCATTTTTCCAGATCGATCATATCTTTTGCTTTTTCCAGTGTTTCTAGCTTGCCGGAGTAAAGATAATTTTGCAGAAAATACTGTTGCAGAAAATTTTTCTCTTTGATCTCACGACTTTCTTTTTTCTTTCTTTGTTCAATCACTTTCTCTGCCTTCTGAATTACTTTATGAAAATCTTCCGGATTCACCGGTTTCAGGATATACTCTGTCACACCATAGCGAATCGCTTCCTGCGCAAAAGTAAAATCACTGTATCCACTGAAAATTATGATCTGCAATGCCGGATTTTCTTCCTTGGCACGTCTTGATAATTCCAACCCGTCCATATGAGGCATTTTTATGTCAGTCAAAACAAGTTGTATGTCCTCTGACCGAATAATCTGAAGAGCCTGTTTTCCGTTCGAAGCTTCAAAAACATTTCTTTCGCCTTCTTCTCTCGAAAGCAGATATTTCAGACCTTCGCGCTCTATTTTTTCATCATCTACAATAAGAACGTTTGTCATAATTTCCCCCTGTTTTGTTTCCTATAATAATTATGATTATAGCACAAAAAGTCTCTGGAAAAAATATTCTTCCAGAGACTTCCATTCTACATAACCAGAATCAGCCTTTTACGGCACCTGCTACAACGCCTTCAATAATGTACTTCTGACAAACCAGATATACGATGATAATCGGAATGATATCGATCATAATACTTGCCATCATTGGTCCCATCTGTACATGTCCGAAGCTGCCACGGAAATACTGGACTGCCATCGGAATAGTCTTATATTTTTTAATATCAAGAACCAGTGTTGGAAGAAGGTAATCGTTCCATACCCACATCAGTTCCAGGATCGCTGTTGAAATAATTGTTGGTTTTAATATCGGAATCAAAACTTTAAAAAACACCTGTAACGGACTGCATCCATCAATCAGAGCTGCTTCCTCAATCTCAAGCGGAATACCTTTTACAAATCCTGTAAACATAAATACCGCCAGTCCTGCACCAAATCCAAGATAAATAATGCAGATATTGTATGGATTATTCAATTTTAAAGTATCTGCAGTTTTTGCCAGTGTAAACATAACCATCTGGAAAGGAACTACCATACTGAACACGCAGAGATAATAAAACATCTTGGACAGTTTTCCATTTACACGAACAATATACCAGGCTGCCATTGAACAGCATAACATGATAAGAACTACAGACATTACAGAAATTACAAGACTGTACCAGAAAGATTTCAGGAAATCCATCTGAGTAACACTCGCTACAAAGTTCGCAACACCATTCCATGTTTCACTGGTTGGAAGGCTAAATACTCCAGATGTAGTGATCGCTACTTCTTTTTTCAGTGAGTTGATTAATATTAAGACGATTGGGTACATCCAAAGGATACAAACAATTGTCAGTAAGACCGTTGCAACGGAATTTCTTTTTTTATTTTCCATTACTGCTGCACCTCCTTAGATGATGTTGCACGAAGCTGGATCAATGCAATTACAACTACCAGAACAAAGAATACAACAGCTTTTGCCTGTCCAATACCCTTCCATTGAGGTCCGCTTCTTGCATAGAATGTATCATAAATATTTAACGCCAGTAACTGAGACTGTTTTCCAGGATCACCACTGGTCAGTGAGAGGTTCTGGTCGAACATCTTGAAACCATTAGTCAGAGTCAGGAATGTACAGATTGTTACAGATGGCATAATCATCGGAATTTTAATCTTAAACAGAATCTGTCTGCTTGTTGCACCATCGATCTGAGCTGCCTCGATCAGGTCAGGTGATACATTGTTCAGACCTGCAATGTAAATGATCATCATATATCCAATCTGCTGCCACATAAGCAGAATGAGCATACCGATAAAACCATTTTTTGCTGAAAGTGAAAGCAGTGGCTGTCCCCACTTGGAAAGCAGACCATTCAGCAATGTCTGCCAGATATAACCAAGTACAATACCACCGATCAGGTTCGGCATAAAGAATACCGTACGGAATGCATTTGTTCCTCTGTATCCTTTGGTCAGTGCCAGTGCGATAAAAAATGCAAGCACGTTGATCAGAATACTGGATACGAATGCAAATACAACTGTCAGCCAGAAAGAATGACTGAATGTACTATCAAGTAAAATCTTAGAATAATTTGAAAATCCAACAAATGTTACATCCTGCACTGTTGTAAATTTGCAGAATGAAAGATAGATGCCCCAGATAAAAGGCCACAGGAAACCGATTACAAATGCCGCAAAGGTTGGTAATACAAAAACCGGCCACCACTTTTTGATCGTTCTTCCTACCATGATTTTTCTCCTCTTCCCTACTGTTAACAGAAGCTTAAGTTCCTCTGTCTTTTAACTTATAGAAGGAGGCAAGAACCTCTGCCTCCTCCCATAAACAACATGTTATTTTCTATCCTGATTATTCAGAAAGAGCTTTTTCTGTAGCCCATCCGTCAACGAATGCACTAACTACTGCATCCCAGTCGCCTGTGCCTGCCGCATATGCTGTAAGAGCTGTACCAAGACCATTCTTCCACTCTTCAGATGGCATTGTTGTGAAGTTCCATGATACAGGTGTAAGACCAGCTTCTGTGTACTCAGCATCCTGTTTTACAAATACGTTTGTAGGAGCAACTGCTGTTTTGAAAGGAATTGTGAATCCCATGTCTTCAGACATAGATTTTGTTCCTGCTTCAGATGTTACACACCAGTTCATGAAATCCAGAGTTGCCTGAACATCTTCTTCAGATGCATTCTTATTTACACACCAGTAGTTTTCTGTACCAGTTGCAAGTCCCTCGTTCTCATCGTCAACGCCGAAGTAGATCGGGATCATAGCAAGTTCATCATCGCTGTATGTCTTAGCGAGTTCTGCATATTCCCAGGAACCATTCTGATAAAATACTGCATCTCCATTTACAAATTCATTTCTGGAGTCATCAGCTGTTTTAGCTGAAAGTTCGCTTCCATCGCATGTAGAATCTGTAATGTACAGATCAAATACATTCTTATACTGATCAAGATATGTTCCTTTGATTGCTTCTGTATCATCGATTCCATCTGCTTTGTATTCATAGTAGATTGGAAGGTTTGCAAGATGTGTTTTGAATCTCCAGTCAGAGGATCCGTCCATACCTGCTGAGGTGAAAGCACCTTTTACACCAATTTCATCTTTACGTGCCTGAATGTCGTCTGCTACTTTTTTGAGGTCATCAAAGCTCTTGATATCATCCAGAGTATATCCTGCTTTTTCAAGTAATGTTTTGTTTGTGATAAGTCCGTAAGATTCAATTACATATGCGATACCAGCTACAGCATCTCCATCTTTCAGTTCATACGCATCAGATGTAAGTTCTTTTGTAATATCTGCATCTTTCAGATCGTAGCAGTAATCTTTCCAGTTTTTAAGGCCAACCGGTCCATTTACCTGGAACAGTGTCGGTGCATCGCTCTTTGCCATTTCTGACTGAAGAGTTGTCTCATACTGTCCGGATGCTGCTGTAACTACTGTAACATCTGTTCCTGTTTCTTCTGTGTAAGCTTTTGCCAGGTTCTGCCAGGCTTCATCCTGCTCTGGTTTGAAGTTGAGGTAGTAAACCTTTCCGCCTCCGTCTGCCATAACCGGTACTGACGGGATCATTGTAGCTGCCATTAAAACTGCCATGCTCATTGCTGTAACTTTTTTCATTTTCATAGTGATTGTCCTCTCCTTTACTTGTAAGATTTGTTCTTTCTTAAGCTGTCTTTATTATAGTTTTTGTTGATTTTTTATACCATGATAAAAAATCAAGAAATGTGTTCTTTTTTTTAGAAAAAAAATCAAGTCACTCCTCAGGCAGTTTTTTGATGACCCCGGTACGAGTACCACACTGTCAGGTCATCACATGCCGTCAGAATAACTTGATTCTATTTATTTTCTTTCTTACTGTCTTTGCGTTTGCGGGATATTACATCCAGAAGGCTCTCGTCTTTCATATCAGAAAGGTCTTCGTCGGTGATCGTTGGCTGAGATACGGTATAGGCTCCTCTGCCAGCTGGCGGAATGTCACCTTCTGTCTCAGAGAAAGAATTCTCTGTTTCATCCGGGCTCACATCTTCTTCACTTATCTGCACATCATCAAGTGATTCCTCCATTCGGGAGATGTCCACTTCTTCGACATGCTTTTCTTCTGCTGATTCATTCTCTGCAGTATCTGCGAAATCACGTATTTCCTCCGGTGCGTCTTTCTTCTTACGTGAGCTCCACGGTGCGTATTCCGTTTCAGGCTGAATGTCTTTCGCTTCCTGTACAAAATCCTCTGCATTCATGCCATCCGCATCACTGTCTGTTCCGTCAGACAGGATTTTTCCATCTGCATCCACCGCTTCTACATCCTGTTTCAGCTCTTTGAGACCTTTTTTCAGAAGAACCAGATAGATCAGATCAATGATTCCGTTGCACAGGAAAATCCATCCTGCAAAAATTACTGTGTATTTCACCATCGTAAACGGATTGACCACAAGCGAAATGCCAAGCGCAATAAAAATCAGGCTTCCAAACAAAAGGATTCTCCATGTATCGACTCCACGTTTTTTGAGTTTGAAGCTTCCCTTGAGTGTCCAGATACTGTCAACCAGGATAAATGTTCCGAGCAAAATCGGGAGAAGTTTGACCACGATCTGCGGATTCATAAACAGGAAAATTCCGAGTACCATCAGGATACCACCGGAAAACAGATCGAAGATTGTTGAATTCAGTTTCTCGGCAACATAAATAACGATGTGATACAGTCCAACCAGAATCAGAAGGATTCCGAACACAAATTTGCAGATGACGTTAATTGTATTGACCGGCATAAACACGA
>OGPR01002348.1_pt1 | contig 13191 bp, 8 predicted proteins | sample 1552981 | NCBI WGS metagenome assembly OGPR01 (sample SAMEA2580260, study PRJEB22360) | human gut metagenome | biome: human gut; feature: human-associated habitat; material: faeces | place: Denmark | collected 2008/2010 | reverse complement strand
ACCCTGCGGATCTTGCTGCCGGTCCCATCGTGAGAAACGTCTCTGTCGTCGCACAGCGATGACAGAGACGTTTTGTTATTCTGCACAATAAAACCGCTCTCGAAATTGTGGATTAGCACAATAAAATTTGAAACCAAATTGAAACTTCTGCAAAACATGCCTCCAAAATGACAGATTGTGAAGATGTTTGTGAATTTTCTTTGAATCCATTTATAATAGTGGCAATGCTCCGGGAGCTGTACCCGGAAAATATGGATTCAGAATAAGGAGGAAGAAAATTATGTTGTCCATCAATATGGATGATGTAATGCAGGTAGTTTCGAACATTCAGAACTATCTGATTGCATTCGGCGTCGTCCTCGTACTCGCGCTCCTCGTGATGTTCGCGGTGCGGAAGATGCCCAAAGCGAAAAAGAAGATGATCCGTGCGCAGTCCGGCCTCGCCATTCTGCTGGCGCTGGCGATTGTCGTCAACCTCATCTGCACCGGCCCCATGTCCACCATGCTGGACCTGGTCTCCGGCGAAGGTTCCATCAGTGAGGAGACTTCCGCAGAGGCCACCGAGCTGGTCAATGAGATCACCCAGGAAGGCGTCGTTCTGGCTCAGAACGATGACAACATCCTGCCTGTGGCTTCCGGCTCCAAGCTGAACGTCTTCGGCTGGGCTTCCACCAGCCCCTGCTACGGCGGCACCGGTTCCGGCGCTCTGAACGACGCTTACCCTGTCACCGACCTGCTCACCGGTCTGCATGATGCAGGCATCGAGACCAACGACGAGCTGAGCAAGTTCTACACCGATTACTGCTCCACCCGCCCCAGCGTCGGCATGGCACAGCAGGACTGGACCCTGCCCGAGCCGAATGTCAGCCTGTACACCGACGAGATGATGGCAAACGCCAAGGCATACTCTGACACTGCCATGGTGGTCATCACCCGCGTCGGCGGCGAGGGCGCAGACCTTCCCACCGATATGTCTGCTGTCGTGGACGGCAGCTGGGTCCGTCGTGTGGCAGATTACCGTGGTTCTCAGCGCGGTACCGGCTACTACAACGGCACTTACGATGACACCCTGAACGAGGGCAATGACTGGGATAAGGGCGACCACTTCCTGCAGCTGTCCAACCGCGAGGAAGAGCTCATCGACCTCGTCACTTCCAACTTCGACAACGTCATCGTCGTTTACAACGGCGCAAACGCTTTCGAGATGGACTGGGTCAAGAACTACCCCCAGATCAAGGGCGTCCTGCTCTGCCCCGGCACCGGTCAGTCCGGCTTTGAGGGCTTTGGCCGCGTGGTCGCCGGTGAGGTCAACCCCTCCGGCCGTACCGCTGACACCTATGCTGCTGACCTGACCGCTTCTCCGTGGTGGAACAACTTCGGTGACTTCAAGTACACCAACGCCACCGAGCTGGATTCCGATTCCAGCTTCTTCGACCCCGCAGGCGCTACTGCATCCTTCGTCAACTACGCTGAGGGCATCTATGTCGGCTACAAGTTCTATGAGACTGCTGCCGATGAAGGCCTCATCGACTACGACAAGGAAGTTGTCTATCCCTTTGGCTACGGCCTGAGCTACACCACCTTCACCCAGAAGATGAGCGACATCACCAGCGACGGCAGCAGCCTGAAGTTCTCTGTCACCGTCACCAATACCGGCTCTGCTGCCGGCAAGGATGTCGTGGAGATCTATAACGATCCTCCGTACACCAACGGCGGCATTGAAAAGGCCTCCGCAAACCTGCTGGACTTCGCCAAGACCAGCGAGCTTGCCCCCGGCGAGAGCGAGACCATCGACTTCACCATCCCGGTCGAGGATCTGGCTTCCTACGATTACAAGAACAACGGCTGCTATGTGCTGGAGGCTGGCGATTACATCATCAGCACCAACTCTGACTCCCACAATGTTCTGGATTCCAAGACCTACACTGTCGCCTCCGACATCGTTTACAACGAGTCCAACAAGCGCGAGAGCGACGCTGTTGCAGCGACCAATCAGTTCGATTTCGCAGAGGGCGAGATCACCTATCTGTCCCGTGCGGACGGTTTTGCAAACTATGCTGAGGCCACTGCCGCTCCTGCTGATTACAACATGAGCGATGAGGTCAAGGCTGTCTTCGACAACGCACACACCTACACTGAGGTCAACTACGAGAAGGACGATGACCCCAACGCAGAGGACATCACCACCGGCGCAAAGAACGGCCTCAAGCTGGCTGACCTGCGCGGCGTGGATTACAACGATTCCAAGTGGGATGACCTGCTGGATGAGATGAGCATCGACGACCTGCAGCAGACCATCGGCTTCGGCGGCTATCAGACTGCAGCTGTGGACAGCATCGGCAAGGTGCGCACCAACGACTGTGACGGCCCTGCGTCCATCAACAACAACTTCACTGGCGTCGGCTCTGTCGGTTTCCCGGCGGCTACCCTCATCGGCATGACTTGGAGCAAAGATCTGGCACACGACTTCGGCGACAGCATCGGCAAGATGGCCAACGAGATGAACACGTCCGGCTGGTATGGCCCGGCAATGAACATCCACCGCACCGCTTTTGCAGGCCGTAACTTCGAGTACTACTCGGAGGACGGTGTCCTGTCCGGTGCTATGGCCGCAAACGCCATCGCAGGCGCACAGGAGCACGGCGTCTACGCTTACATGAAGCACTTCGCCCTGAACGATCAGGAAGGCAACCGTACTTCTATGCTGGCTACCTGGTCCAACGAGCAGGCGATCCGCGAGATCTACCTCAAGCCCTTCGAGATGTCTGTCAAGGATGCTGACTGCCACGCTGTCATGTCTTCCTTCAACTACATCGGCAGCCGCTGGGCTGGCGGCTGCAAGGAGCTGCTGCAGAACGTCCTGCGCGGTGAGTGGGGCTTCCTCGGCTTCGTCGAGACCGACTACTTCGGTGTCTACGGCTACATGACCGCTGATCAGGGCGTCCGCAACGGCAGCGATCTGATGCTCTGCACCACCGGCAATGACTTCAACAAGATGACTGTTCTGACCAACAGCAGCAAGCAGGCAATGCGCACCTCTGCCAAGAACATCCTCTACACCGTGGTCAACAGCCGCGCTTATGAGGCTGAGAACCTGAACCCCGGCATGGCAAAGTGGAAGGTCGTCCTGATCGGCGCTGACGTCGTGGTTGCACTGCTCATCGTTGGCCTGGAGTACACCGCCATCAAGAACTACAAGAAGCGCAAGGAAGAAGAGGAAGAAGTCTAAACCGGACCCTCTCTCCATGCAGCACCTGAACTGAACCGACGGCAAAGGCCCGCTGCACCAGACAGCGGGCCTTTGCCCTGCTCAGGATAAAATGAGGAAAATGCGATGAAGCATACCGACATCATCCAAAAACTGAATCTGGAGCAAAAATGCGCTCTGCTCTCGGGCGAGACTGTCTTTACCACCCGCGCTCTGCCGGGCAAGGGCATCCCGGCCATCACCCTTTCGGACGGCCCCAACGGTGTCCGCAAGCAGGCCGGTGCCGCCGACCATCTGGGCCTCAACCCCAGCGTTCCGGCAACCTGCTTTCCGACCTCTTCCGCCACTGCGTGCAGCTGGGATGAGAAGCTGGGCGAAGCCGTGGGCGAGGCACTGGGCGAGGAAGCCGCCGCACAGGAAGTGGCTGTCCTGCTCGGCCCCGGCCTGAATATCCAGCGCAGCCCCCTCTGCGGCCGCGACTTCGAGTATTTCTCGGAAGACCCCATCCTCGCGGGCAGGATGGCCGCTGCCTATGTGCGCGGCATCCAGAAAAACGGCATCGCTGCCTGCCCCAAACACTTTGCGGTCAACAGTCAGGAGCTGCGCCGCATGGCCAGCGACTCGGTGCTCGATGAGCGCACCCTGCGGGAGCTGTATCTGACCGGCTTCGAGATCGTGGTGAAAGAGGCAAAGCCCAAGACCATCATGACCTCCTACAACCTCATCAACGGCACCTACGCCAACGAGAATGCCCACCTGCTGCAGGACATTCTGCGGAAGGACTGGGGCTTCGACGGGGCCGTCGTCACCGACTGGGGCGGCTCCAATGACCACGCCCTCGGCGTGAAGAACGGCTCCACCCTCGAAATGCCCTGTCCCGGCGGCGACTCCATCCGGGAGCTGATGAAGGCCGTACAGGGCGGCAAGATTTCCGAGGCCGACGTGGACGCCCGCCTCGACGAGATGCTGGAACTGGTGCTCTCCACCCACGCTGCGGTGGAAAAAGCGCCCCGCACCTTCGACGCTGCCGCGCACCATAAGCTTGCCCGCCGCGCGGCCGCAGAGAGCATCGTCCTGCTCAGGAACGAGGGCGGCATCCTGCCGCTCAAGCCCAATGAGAAGCTGGCCGTCATCGGCGACTTTGCCGAGACGCCCCGCTATCAGGGCGCAGGCTCCAGCGCCGTCAACGCCCTGCAGGTGGACACCCTGCTGGACAGCATCAAGGCTGACGACAGCGGCATCACCTTCGTGGGCTATGCCTCCGGTTTCGAGCGTCAGGGTGCAGCTGACGCCGAGAAGCTGGAAGAGGCTGTGGCCCTCGCAAAGAAGGCCGACATCGTTCTGCTCTGCCTCGGCCTCGATGAGCTGAGGGAGAGCGAAGGCCTTGACCGCGCCGACATGAAGCTGGCCGAGAACCAGCAGCAGCTTCTGGCCGCTGTGGCTGCCGTCAACCCGAACGTCGTCGTTCTGCTGAGCGCCGGTGCGCCGGTGGAGACGCCGTGGGCCGGCCAGTGCAGGGCGCTGGTCTACGGCGCACTGGGCGGACAGGCAGGCGCCGGCGCAGCCGCAGACATCCTCACCGGCAGGCTCTGCCCCTGCGGCAAGCTGTCCCAGACCTGGGCGCAGGCTCACGACGACACCCCCGCCAAGGCGAACTTCGGCGGCGAGGGCCGGAACGTGGAGTACCGCGAGGGCCTGTATGTGGGCTACCGGTACTATCAGACCGCCGGTGTGCCGGTGGCGTTCCCCTTCGGCTACGGCCTGAGCTACACCACCTTCGCGTACAGTGATCTGAAGGCAGACGAGAAGGGCGTGACCCTTACCGTCACCAACACCGGCAGCTGTGCCGGTGCCGAGATCGTCCAGCTCTACGTCGCAAAGCGGGACGCAAAAGTCTTCCGCCCGGCGCAGGAGCTGAAGGGCTTTGCAAAGGTCTTCCTCGCCCCCGGCGAGAGCAGGACGGTGAGCATCGCTCTGGACGGCAAGGCGTTCCGCTACTGGAACGTCAAGACTGACCGCTGGGAAGTCGAAGGCGGAAGCTATCAGCTCCGCGTGGGTGCATCCAGCGCAGACATCCGCCTGACAGCGGAAGTCTCCGTCAAGGGGACCGACGCTCCCGACCCCTACGCGGGTCTCGACCTGCTCCACTACGTCTCCGGCCAGATCAGCTATGTGACCGACGCCGAGTTCGAGGCTCTGCTGGGCCATCCGATCCCGGAGGATGTCGTCCGCATCGACCGGAACATGACGCTGGGCGAGATGGACCATGGCCGCAGTCCGCTAGGCTGGGTGGCACAGAAGGTGCTGCGCTGCCGTCTGGACAGCAGCTTTGCAAAAGGCACCCCCGACCTGAACACCGTGTTCCAGTATAATATGCCGCTGCGCGCGATGGCCAAGATGACCAACGGCATGGTGAGCATGGGCATGGTGGACGGCCTCGTCTGGGAGCTGAAAGGCTTCTGGTTCGTGGGCATCCTCCGGGTCATCTATGAGTTCGTCAAGAATCTCATCCTGAACAGCCAGATGGAAAACCGGCTCAAAAACAGCTGAAAGGAATAAGGCCATGAATTTCTGGAATAACTTTGCCGCAAAGCATCCGGCCGCGGCCAAATGGGTGCGGGAGGGCGGACTGTTCGTCATCGTGTCCAACCTCATCACCGTGTTCAAATATCTGCTTCTGCAGTTTCTGCCCAAGGCGTTTGCAAGCCTGCCGGTGGTGGACTTCGGCTGGCCGGGCATCGACATCACCCTGTTCGGCGAGACCTTCAAGTGGAATATCCTCGGCTACGACGCCGCCCACGGCGGCCTGCCCTACTTCTGCGCCTACATGGTGGCCATGGTCATCGGCGAGTGCATCAATTTCCCCATCCAGCGCAGCCTCGTCTTCCGCAGCAAGGGCAGCCTCGCCAAGCAGATCGGCTGGTATCTGCTGGCTTTCTGCCTCATCACCTGCATCGTCAACTCCATCAACTGCATCTGGGTGGCTGTGGCCGGTCTGCTGGTGCCTGATTTCATCTACAACATCGGCACCACGGTACTCAACGGCGGCATCTCGATGGTCATCTTCTTCTTCGTGAACAAGATCATCTTCCCCGAAGGCGAAGCCGCAAAATAATCTGTCATCTTCTTTATTTCATCATTTTCTTCATCCGAACCAACAGGCCGTCCTCCTCCAGAGGACGGCCTGTTGGCATATTGAGTGGTTTTGGACGCTGCAAAGGACGAAATTTCAGTCATAGGGGAAGAATCTGCCCAAGGGTCTTGCACTTTGACGCTTTACTGTGGTAAAATCAGGCCGTGCTTTTATCATAGAGGAAAAAAGCACCAAAGGGGGAACGTATATGAGTGAGATCTGTATCATCGTCACCATCGTCGTCTATCTTGCGGCCATGCTGCTGGTGGGTTTCGCCTACAGCAAGACCAACAACGACAGCACCGACTTCTACCTTGGCGGTCGGAAGATGGGGCCGCTGGTCACGGCCATGAGTGCCGAGGCCAGCGATATGTCCAGCTGGCTGCTGATGGGTATGCCGGGTCTGGCCTACCTGACAGGCATCGCCTCGCCGGGCTGGACGGCCATCGGCCTTGCGCTGGGTACCTGGCTCAACTGGCTCATCGTGGCCCGGCGGCTCCGCCGCTATTCGGCCAACCTCGACGCCATCACGGTACCGCAGTTCCTGTCGCTTCGCTTCCATGACCAGCGCAACCTGCTGAACGCTCTGGGCGCGGTCATCATCATCGTCTTCTTCGTGCCGTATACGGCCTCGGGCTTTGCGGCCTGCGGCAAGCTGTTCCACAGCCTCTTCGGCGTAGATTACATGGCAGCAATGCTGGTGTCGGCCCTCGTCATCGTGGGCTATACCATCCTCGGCGGCTTCCGCGCTGTCACCACCACCGACCTTATCCAGTCGGTGGTCATGTCGCTGGCCCTCATCGCGGTGCTGGGCTACGGCATCGTCGTGGCAGGCGGCTGGGGTGCTGTGGTGGAGAACGCCCAGAGCCTTTCCGGCTACCTGACCATGACCGCCAGCCACGACGCTGTGACCGGCGGGGCAACCTCCTACAGCATGCTGGACATCGTCTCCACCATGGCGTGGGGCCTCGGCTACTTCGGTATGCCCCACATCCTGCTCCGCTTCATGGCCATCGAGGACGAGAAGAAGCTGGTGCTCAGCCGCCGCATTGCCACCGTCTGGGTGGTCATCGCCATGGCGGCGTCCATCGTCATCGGCATGGTGGGCCTCGGCATGACCAGGGCCGGTGCGCTGGAATTCCTCAGCGGCTCGTCCAGTGAGACCCTCATCGTCCGCATCGCCAGCCTCATCAGCCAGCACGGTGTGCTGGCGGCAGTCCTCGCCGGTCTCATCCTTGCAGGCATCCTGGCGGCTACGATGTCCACGGCAGACAGCCAGATGCTGGCCGCTGCGTCCAGCGTGTCCCAGAACATTTTGCAGGAGTTCGGCCACCTCAAACTGAGCGAGAAGCAGAGCCTCTTCGCCGCCCGCCTGACCATCATCTGTGTCAGCGTGGTGGGCGTGGTGCTGGCCCGCGACCCGGATTCCAGCGTTTTTGGCATCGTCAGCTTTGCGTGGGCCGGTTTCGGCGGCTCCTTCGGCGCTGTCGTCCTCTGCGCCCTGTTCTGGAAGCGCTGCAACTGGCAGGGCGCTCTGGCCGGTATGCTCTGCGGCGGCCTGATGGTCTTCGTCTGGAAGTACATCGTCAGCCCGCTGGGCGGCGTCTTCGGCATCTATGAGCTGCTGCCCGCCTTCCTCGTCTCGCTGGCCGTCTGCGTGGTGGTCAGCCTCGTGACCCCGGCTCCCACGGAGAATATTCTGGCCGAGTTCGACGCGGCAAAATAAGAACGCCGCTTGACAAAAAGCGGCGATGCTACTATACTAAAATCAAAGGAAAGGCACTGGCCGCAAAATGGTCAGCTCCTTACCGGCAGTGAATCAAAAAAGATTGACCCTCGTGCTTGGTAGGCGTCTGAGATGGTCAATCTTTTTTGTTGTCGTCATGTTCTTTGTTAGAAAGCTTCATAACGATGTCAAAAGAGCCCTTCATCACGTCCCAGAGGAGCGTGAGCAGGAGTAAAACTTCTGATAGAGTCATGAATATCCCTCCTTTCGCCTCAGTGCGACGGGAGGGCTTTCTTTTTAAGTAAGCCGATACAAAAAGATGCCTTTCCCGACGCATAGCCGGGAAGGAGACTGACCATCTGCATTTGCAGCGCAGTGCCTTTGTGCCGCCCGAAAGCGGCACTCTTAGAATATCATAAAAATTGACAAATTACAACAAATTAGAAACGCTTCCGTGCTCCACCCGGTATACCTTGTCAAACTGTTTCATGAACGCCCCCGAGACGTCGTGGGTGATGGCCACCACCATGCAGGGGAGAGCGAGCAGATTTTCCATGACCTGTCCGCTGGTGTCGGGGTCGAGGCTGGCGGTGATCTCGTCGGCGATGATGAGGTCGTACCGGCGAAGTGCCAGCCGTGCGATGCCGATGCGCTGGCGCTGCCCGCCCGAGAGATTCTTGCCGTTCTCGCTGATGAGAGTGTCGAGGCCGTCGGGCAGGGTGCTCACCCAGTCGGTGAGGCCCGCCGTCCCGATGGCGTGGGAAAGCTGAGCCTCGGGGAAGTCCGTGCCGAGGCAGATGTTGCTGCGGAGGGTGTCATTGAAGAGATAGGTTGTCTGGGCAATGTAGCCTACCCGCTGGTAGAGGCTCTGACGGTCGATGTCCCGCAGCTGCTGGCCGTTGAAGAGGATGCTGCCGGTATAGTCTGGGTAGTACTGGAACAGCAGCTTTGCCAGTGTAGACTTGCCGCAACCGCTTTCGCCTACGAGGACGGCTTTTTCCTGCCCGGAGACCGTCAGCCGGACGCCGCGCAGCACCGGTGCAGCGGCTCCGGGGTAGGCAAAGCCGGTGTCCTTGCACTCGATGTGCTCGAGTTTACCGATGGCCCGGCCCGCAGAGACTTTTTCCGGGCTGGACATGGCTGCTTCCAGCCGCTGACGAATGCCCTTCGAAGATCTGACCTTGGCCCAGCACTGGGCGATCTGATTACAGGGCGTGATGACGAAGTTCGCCATGCTGGCGGCGGTGGAGACGGTGCCCATCGTCAGCCGCCCGTCGAAAGCGAGAAAAAGGCCCACCAGCATGACGATGGGGAAGATGAGGTTGCTGATGAGAGAGGTGTTGACCACCATGGCGTTGAGGCTCTGCTGGTAGGCCTGCTCGCTGTCGCGGGCCTGCCGGGCAGCATCCCGGTGGCGGGCGGCATAGGCGTCCTCCCGCAGAAAGCCCCGAATGACCTCGAACCCGCCCAGAAGCTCTTTGAGCTGCTGGGTGTAGCCCGCCATCTGGAGAGAGAAGGCGTCTCGGGAGGCTTTGAGCCGCTCATTCATCTTCCGGGGCAGGACCAGCGGCGGCACGGTCACAAGCAGGATGGCCGCCAGCATCACCGGGCTGATGTAGAGGTACATCCCCAGCGCACAGAGCATGATGCCGCCCCAGAACACGATATTGAAGATGGACATATAATAGTCGTCGTAGAGGGTGCGCAGGTCGGTGGTCAGCAGGGAGAGATAGGCTGCGTCGCCCTCCCGCTGATATTGGGACACCGGGCGGCGCAGCACCCGCTCCATGACCTGTCCCCGTACCTGCTCCACGGCACCGCAGGCGAGTTTTGTAAAGGAGCGGCGGCTCAGCCGTTCGAAAAACCAGCTGGTGAAGGTGATGAGGAACACCAGCCCCATATAGCCCAGCGCCTCCTGCTTGCTCTTGGAGTCGATGAGCCACTTGAGCTGGAAGTTTTTCAGCGGCGCGAAAAAGGATACCGCCGCTGTAAAGAGCGCGAAGAGCATGAGCTTCATCCAGTGGTGCTTAAAGTAGTCGTTGACTGTCTGATTTTTCATAAGCAATACCCCTTATATGTCCCGAAAGGCTTCCTGCCGCGGTGCAGAATTTGGACTAAGTATAACATGGTTCCGCAAAAAAAAAATAGGTTTCGCCATTTTTTCGGGACATAAAAAGCCCCCTGCCCGGGACTCCTTAGAGTTCGGGCAGGGGGCTTGAAGCTCTTTATGTAAGAGGTGCTGTCAGCTTACAGCTGGGGGCCGGCGGAGACCAGAGCCTTGCCGTGCTCGTTGCCCTCGTACTTTGCGAAGTTCTTGATGAAGCGGCCAGCCAGATCCTTGGCCTTCTCTTCCCACTGAGCGGCATCTGCGTAGGTGTCGCGGGGGTCGAGGATAGCGGGGTCAACACCGGGCAGAGCGGTGGGGACCTCAAAATCGAAGTAGGGGATCTTCTTGGTGGGAGCCTCGTTGATAGCGCCGCTCAGGATAGCGTCGATGATGCCGCGGGTATCCTTGATGGAGATGCGCTTGCCGGTGCCGTTCCAGCCGGTGTTGACCAGATAAGCCTTTGCGCCGCTCTTCTGCATCTTCTTGACCAGCTCCTCAGCGTACTTGGTGGGGTGCAGCTCCAGGAAGGCCTGACCGAAGCAGGCGGAGAAGGTGGGGGTGGGCTCGGTGATGCCGCGCTCGGTGCCGGCCAGCTTTGCGGTAAAGCCGGACAGGAAGTAGTACTGGGTCTGCTCCGGAGTCAGGATGGAGACCGGGGGCAGGACGCCGAATGCATCAGCAGACAGGAAGATGACATTCTTGGCTGCGGGTGCAGAAGAGATGGGGCGGACGATGTTCTGGATGTGGTCGATGGGGTAGGAGACGCGGGTGTTCTCGGTCACGCTCTTGTCAGCGAAATCGATGTGGCCCTCAGCGTCCAGAGTGACGTTCTCCAGCAGAGCGTTGCGCTTGATGGCGTTGTAGATGTCGGGCTCAGAGTCCTTGTCCAGGTTGATGACCTTTGCGTAGCAGCCGCCCTCGAAGTTGAAGACGCCGTTGTCGTCCCAGCCGTGCTCGTCATCGCCGATGAGCAGACGCTTCGGGTCGGTGGACAGGGTGGTCTTGCCGGTGCCGGACAGACCGAAGAAGATGGCAGTGTTCTTGCCTTCCTTATCGGTGTTGGCAGAGCAGTGCATGGAAGCGATGCCCTTCAGCGGCAGGAAGTAGTTCATCATGGAGAACATACCCTTCTTCATCTCGCCGCCGTACCAGGTGTTGACGATGACCTGCTCCTTGCTGGTGATGTTGAACATAACAGCAGTCTCGGAGTTCAGGCCCAGCTCCTTGTAGTTCTCGACCTTAGCCTTGGAAGCGTTGTAGACAACGAAATCAGGCTCGAAGTTCTCCCGCTCCTCAGCGGTGGGCTTGATGAACATATTGGTGACGAAATGTGCCTGCCAGGCCACTTCCATGATGAAGCGGACGGCCATGCGGGTGTCCTTGTTGGCGCCGCAGAAAGCATCCACGACGTACAGGCGCTTGTTGGAGAGCTCCTTCTTGGCGATCTCCTTCACAGCTTCCCAGGCTTCCTGAGAAGCGGGGTGGTTGTCGTTCTTGTACTCGTCGCTGGTCCACCACACGGTGTCCTTGGAGTTCTCGTCCATGACGATGAACTTATCCTTGGGGGAGCGGCCGGTGTAGATACCGGTCATGACGTTGACAGCGCCCAGCTCGCTGACCTGGCCCTTCTCGTAGCCTTCCAGTTCGGGCTTGGTCTCCTCGTCGAACAGCTGCTCGTAAGAGGGATTGTACACGATCTCGGTCGTGCCGGTGATACCATACTTGCTCAGATCCAACTTTGCCATGATACTTATACCTCTTCTTTCGTTCAGGTCATCGCCCAGACACCAGCGGTAAGCTGTCCTCAGCCAAAAGGACACCGCAAAAGGACGACGAAAAGAAATACAGATGCGTATTCTCCTGTATATCATTATACATAAATTGGGGCCGAAATCAACCGGCGGAGCGGTTTTCTTCGGGTAAAAGCAACAAATCTTATTAAGAATCCGGGGTATTTGAGACGGTTTCGTAAAAATCCTGGCCCGTTTGCCTGCACAAATTAAAGATTTTATGCCAAAAACAAATCTTTGATAAAATTTTGTCGATTTGGGATACAAGGAGCGGAAAACAGGAGAGAAGAGGCTGCAATTTTGGGCCGCGAAAAAACGTATTATAAGTAGAGGAACAAAATATTTGTGGATATTTCGCGATTTATCTGGAAAAAACGCATGACTTATGATATACTGAGTCAACCTGACCCGCGGCCATGAGCCGCCAGCATGGAGAAACAACGACGATGAAGACGCTTTACATATTTCTTACCCGCTCCGGCACCCTGCTCTCGAACCTCGTGTACAGCCTGACCGGTGCGCAGTACACCCACATCTCCCTCGCCTTCGACAAGGACCTGAGCACCCTCTACAGCTCTACCCGCAAGAATGGTTATACCATGTTCCCCGCAGGTCCCAGCCGGGAGTACCTGAACCGGGGCGTGTTCCTCATGCGGGAGAACATCCCCTGCGCCCTCTACGCGCTGGAAGTGACGGATGAGGCCTACACCCGCGCCAAGCGCCGCACCCAGCACATGATGCACCACGGGGAGCTCTACCGCTTCAATTCGCTGGGTCTGCTGCTCTGCTGGATGCATATCCGCTGGCAGCGCCGTCGGCATTATTTCTGCTCCCAGTTCGTCAGCGAGGTGCTCCAGAAGAGCGGTGCGCTGGAGCTGCCAAAGCCCAGCACCCTCATGCACCCCAGCGATTACGCCGAGCTGCCCGAGCTGCGCTGCCTCTACCGCGGTACGCTGGCCGGCCTGCCCCAGCGCCAGAGCATGGAGCTGGGCGAGGTGGAGAGCGTCATGGGCCTTTATCTGAACGTCCTTCTGGGGGCCGTGAAGGGCAGAGTGCGTCGGCTGTTCTGATTTTTTCGAAATTTTTGCCGAAAAAATTGAAAATGCCTGTTGACAAAGCAGGTGCGCTGTGCTAAAATAATCGAGTCGGGAACAACACCCGATGCAATGGTAGTATGGCCCGTTGGTCAAGCGGTTAAGACAGAGGCCTCTCACGCCTTTAACATCG
>OGPR01002347.1_pt1 | contig 13193 bp, 12 predicted proteins | sample 1552981 | NCBI WGS metagenome assembly OGPR01 (sample SAMEA2580260, study PRJEB22360) | human gut metagenome | biome: human gut; feature: human-associated habitat; material: faeces | place: Denmark | collected 2008/2010 | reverse complement strand
GCAGATGGACGTGATCTCCCGTACCTGCCATGCAGCTCTGTAACCCCATCGGATACGTCCACTCGCTGGAGACTTTCGGCTCTGTGGACGGCCCCGGCGTCCGCTTCGTCGTCTTTTTGCAGGGGTGCGCCCTGCGGTGCAAATACTGCCACAACCCGGAGACATGGGCTGAGGGCGGCGAGGAATGGACGGTGGACAAGCTCTTCCAGCGGGTGTGGCGCTACCGCAACTGCTGCTCGAAAAGGGGCGGCTGCTCGGTCGGCGGGGGGGAGCCGCTGCGCCAGATGGAGTTCCTGACGGCGTTCTTCGAGCTGGCGCGCTCCAAGGGCGTGCATACGGCTCTGGACACCGCCGGTCAGCCCTTCCGCCCCGACGATGCAGCGTATCTGGCCGATTTTGACCGGCTGATGAAGTCCACCAGCCTCGTCATCCTCGATTTGAAGGAGATCGACCCGGAGAAGCACCGCAGGCTCACCGGCAGGGACAACGCGAACATCCTTGCGATGGCGCGCCACATTTCTGACCTCGGCGTACCGCTCTGGATACGCCATGTTCTCGTCCCCGGCCTGACGGACGACGAAGACGGCCTGCGGAAGACCGCAGAGTTCCTCTCGTCCCTCAAGACGGTGCAGCGGGTGGAGGTACTGCCCTACCACACGCTGGGCCTCTTCAAGTGGCAGAAGCTCGGCATCCCTTATCCCCTGCCCGACGCTGTCCCGCCCACGGCGGAACAGGTCAAGCGGGCCGAGGAGCTGCTGGAAGTCAGCAAATATACAGGCTGACAAAATCAGCTCATATAAAAGCAAAGAGGCGTGGCCGAAAGGTCACGCCTCTTTTACTTTTTGTAATTTAACCGCCCAGATATGCGCTGCGGACACGCTCGTTGGTCAGCAGCTCAGCACCGGTGCCATCCATGACCACGCGGCCCGTCTCGAGGACGTAGGCGCGGTCTGCCACGGAAAGGGCCATCTGTGCATTCTGCTCGACCAGCAGGATGGTCATGCCCTCTTTGTGGATGTTCTGGATGATGTCGAAGATCTCCTGCACCAGCAGGGGCGACAGACCCATGGAGGGCTCGTCCAGCATCAGCATGGAGGCGTTGCTCATCAGAGCACGGCCCATGGCCAGCATCTGCTGCTCGCCGCCGGACATGGTGCCGGCCAGCTGCTTGCGGCGCTCCTTCAGGCGGGGGAACAGCTCAAAGACCTTCTCCTTGTTGGGAGCGATGGTGGAAGCAGGCTGGGTATAAGCGCCCATGTCCAGATTCTCTTCCACGGTCATGTGCAGGAAAACATGACGGCCTTCCGGCACCTGTGCCAGACCGGCCTCGACGATTTTATGAGCGCGGACGCCCTTGATGCTCTTGCCCTTGTAGAGGACGTCGCCGGTCTTCGGGTGGAGCAGGCCGGAGATGGTCTTCAGGGTGGTGGATTTACCGGCACCGTTGGCACCGATGAGGGTGACGATCTCGCCCTCGTTCACCTCGAAGGAGACATCCTTGACTGCGTGGATGTTGCCATAAAAGACGTTGATATTATCAACTTTCAGCAAAGTCTGTGCCATCGTTCAGCCCTCCTTCTTGCCCAGGTAGGCTTCGATGACCTGGGGATTGTTGCGGATCTCGTCCGGCGTACCCTTGGCGATGATGCGGCCAAAGTTCAGCACGGCGATGCCCTCGCAGATGCCCATGACGAGGCTCATATCATGCTCGATGAGCAGGACGGCGATGTTGAACTCGTCGCGGATGCGGCGGATGGTCTCCGTCAGCTCTGCGGTCTCGGAGGGGTTCATGCCAGCGGCCGGCTCGTCCAGAAGCAGCAGCTTCGGGCTGGTAGCCAGCGCGCGCATGATCTCCAGACGGCGCTGCGCGCCGTAGGGCAGACTGCCGGCCTGTGCATCGGCGAGGTCGGCCATGTGGAAGATGTCCAGCAGCTCGAAGGCACGTTCGGTGCAGCGCTTCTCTTCCTTCCAGTAGTTGGGCAGGCGGATGAGAGAGGAGCCCAGATTGTACTTCATGGACTCGTGGAGGCCCACCTTGATGTTGTCGATGACGGACAGGTCCTTGAACAGGCGGATATTCTGGAACGTACGGGCCACGCCCATCCGGTTGACCTGATAGGTCTTTTTGCCGGCGGTGGGCATCCCATCGATGAGGATGGAGCCGCGGGTGGGCTGGTAGACGTTGGTCAGCAGGTTGAAGACGGTGGTCTTACCGGCGCCGTTGGGGCCGATGAGGCCGGTGATCTCGTTTCGGCCGATCATCAGGTTGAAGCCGTCCACGGCGGTCAGGCCGCCGAAGTCGATGCCCAGTTCACGGACGTCGAGGATGGGCTTTTTATCCTTGTCGCGGTCGGTCAGGAAGCCGCCGGAAGGGACGCTGTGTAACTTCGTCTGAAACTCACTCATGGTCTGCGCCCTCCTTGTCAGCATTCTTCTTGTGGAACAGCTCGCCGTTCATGACCTTTTCCACGATGCGGCTCATGGAGAAATCGTAGCTGCCCAGCAGTCCGCCCGGACGGAAAATCATCATCAGGACGAGCACCAGCGAGTAGATGACCATGCGGTAGCTGTCGAAGCTGCGGGTGGCCTCGGGCAGGATGGTCAGGACGGTAGCGGAGAGGATGGAGCCCAGCATGGAGCCCATGCCGCCCAGAACCACCATGACCAGGATCTCGATGGACTTCATGAAGCCGAAGGTGGAGGGGTTCAGAACGCCGATGTAGCAGGCGTACAGACCACCGGCCAGACCGGCAAAGGCAGCGGAGAAAGCGAAGGCCATGACCTTATAATAAGTAGTCTGGATGCCGCAGCTCTCGGCAGCGATCTCGTTGTCGCGGATAGCGAGGACGGCACGGCCATGGCGGCTCTTCATCATGGCATGGATGAGGAAGCAGGTGATGACCACACAGAGGAAGACATTGGCGAAGTTGGAGTACTTGGGGATGTTCTTGAGGCCCTTGGAGCCGTAGAACAGGCTGTAGCCCAGCACATCGTCGATGTTGTTCAGGGTGATGCGGATGATCTCGCCGAAGCCCAGGGTCAGGATGGCCAGATAGTCACCGGTCAGACGGAGGGCCGGGACGCCGATGAGGACGCCAAACAGGCCGGCCATCACAGCGCCCAGTGCAAGGCCGATGGCAAAGGAAACGCCATCGGGCAGAGAGCTGTACTTGGTGAAGAGGGCGCAGGTGTAAGCACCCACGGCCATGAAACCGGCGTGGCCCAGCGGCAGCTGGCCCAGATAGCCGGTGGCCACGTTCAGGGACACGGCCAGGATGATGTTGATGCCCACGGTCATGAGCACCTTGTTCTGGTAAGTGGAGAGCATGTTGCCGGTCATGTAGGAAAGGGCCAGGAACAGCAGCACCACCAGCACGGCGTTCATGAGGTAGCGCACGGGCATTTTGAGCGTTTTGCGATTCTTGTTCATCTTCATGCCCTCCTTACACCTTTTCCTGCACCTTGCGGCCGAGGAAGCCCGTGGGCTTGAACAGCAGCACGATGATGAGGATGGCGAACGTGACAGCGTCCTTCCAGGCAGACAGGCCGATAGCAGAAACGAAGCACTCGCACAGGCCGATGACGATGCCGCCGACCATTGCGCCCGGGATGGAGCCGATGCCGCCCAGAACGGCGGCGACGAAGGCTTTCAGGCCCAGCATGGAGCCCATGGTGGGGGTAGCCTGCGGGTAGGAGCAGCAGTACAGCACCGAGCCGATGCCGGCCAGTGCAGAGCCGACCGCGAAGGTAAAGGAGATGGTGCTGTTGACATTGATGCCCATCAGGCGGGCAGCGTCCATATCCTCAGAGACGGCGCGCATGGCCTTGCCAAGCTTGGTCTTCTGGACGAGGAAGGTCAGCACCAGCATGGACAGCACGGTGACCACCAGCGTGATGATAGAAGTCAGGCCCAGCGGCACCTTGCCCAGATAGAAGGTCTTGTTGTCGTAGTAAGACGGGATGACCTTTGCGCCCGAGCCCATGACCAGCTCAGCCGTGTACTCGAGGAAGAACGACACGCCGATAGCCGTGATGAGCAGAGAGATACGGGGTGCGCTGCGCAGCGGGGTGTAGGCGATCTTTTCGATGACCACGCCCAGCAGCGTACAGGTGAGGATGGTGGCACAGACCGCCGTGACCGGGCCGAGGCCCAGCTGGTTCATGACGAACCAGGACATGTACGCGCCCACCATGATGACGTCGCCGTGGGCAAAGTTCAGCAACAGGATGATGCCGTACACCATGCTGTAGCCCAGTGCGATCAGTGCATAGATGCTGCCAAGGGACAGGCCATTGATCAGCTGGCTGAAAAACACTGTCATGGATGGATACTTCCTTTCTTTCCGGCGCTGTTGCACGCCTTATGTGGGGATACACTTTTTTACCAAAAAGGCGGAGAGCACCGGGGCAATACTGTTCCGGCGTTCTCCGCAGTGGGTCAATTTACGATCATTCGGATCTCAGCGGTGCTTCCATCACCGGTCGATGGAAGAAAGCTGGGATCAGAACATTTCCTTCAGCACCGGCTTGCCGTCCACATAGGTCAGGATAGCAGTCTGCTTGACGGGGTCGTGATGCTCGTCGAAGGTGAATGTGCCGGTGATGCCGTCGATGGTGCCGGAGGCAATGGCATCGATGACAGCCTGCTTGTAATCGTCGGTGCCAGCCTCGAGACCGGCATCCTCAGCAGCCTGCAGGCCGTAGACGACGGTCTTTGCTGCATCGTAGCCCAGAGGAGAGAAGCCGTTGGGGTACTCCTGACCGTACTCTGCCTTGTAGGCATCCTCAAACTCGGGGTTGGAGCCCTTTGCGTAGTTCGCGCAGAAGTAAGTGTCCTTCAGCTGATCGTTGGTGGCGTAGCCTTCCAGACCATCCCAGCCGTCGCCGCCCAGGAACGGAACGGTCAGGCCGACGCTCTCAGCCTGAGACAGGATCTGGCCCACTTCCTCGTAGTAGTTGGGGCAGAAGACGGTCTCGGGGTCCTTGCCGAGGATGGTGGTCAGCTGAGTCTTGAAGTCCACATCGCCCTCAGAGTAGCTCTCCTGATCGACGATGGTGCCGCCCAGAGACTCGAACTCGTTGACGAAATTCTCTGCCAGACCCTCGTTGTAGTCAGCACCCTTCTTGAAGATGACGGCTGCCTTGGTGTAGCCCAGCTTCTGGTATGCGTAGTCAGCCATCTTGATGCCCTGGAACGGGTCGGTGAAGGTGGCGCGGAAGACGTTTGCGTTCACGGTGTCGGTCTCGGCATCGTAGGTGACAGCCTCAGCGGTAGCGGAAGCGGTGACCATAGGCATATTGTAGTCTGCGCTCTCAGCAACGACGGCCAGAGTCGGGGTGGTGGTAACGTCGCCGATCAGAGCGGTCATGCCCTCGTCCACCATCTTGGTGAAGCAGTTGACAGCCTGCGTAGCGTCGCCCTGCTCGTCCTCGGTGAGGATCTCGATCTGCTTGCCGTTGATGCCGCCGTTGGCGTTGACCTGCTTCAGGTACAGGGCAGCACCGTTGACAACAGCCTGACCGTAAACGGAGACGTTGCCGCTCAGGGGACCCATAACGCCGACCTTGATGGTGTCGCCGGAAGCTCCAGCTGCGGTAGAACCGGAAGCGGCAGCAGTGGAAGCTGCGGTGCTGGAAGAGCCGCCGCAGGCAGTCAGAACACCGGCAGCAGCCACGACACCGGCAGCAGCCAGAAAGTTACGACGAGAGATCATGTTTTTCATAAGTCTATATCCTCCTGATATTTGGAAGCGTTCGTGTTATTTGCAGCCCTTTCGCACGGCCCATGAGCCAGTGTCCCGAAAAGCTGTTAAGGAAGCAGCGCTCTCTTCCCTCCAAGCAGCTCTGCTTCCTTGCGTCTTATTATAAGCACTTCGGTGCAAGTCCGCAATTCACAAATCGTCCATAGTTTTGGAGGGGTTTCGGGTAAAACTCGCTATTTTTCACAAAATCAAACGTCGCTTTTTGGTCACTTTTTCAAATTGTTCACCTGAGAAAAACAGAACATGAAAGCAATTCACAAGTAACAAAAAGATGACACAACTTTCCTCTCCTGAAGTTTGCTACCGCTAACATCCATGCATCCTCTTGCATCTCGGGCCGAATCATGGTAGGATAATGTCTGTTAGTTAGTATATACTATCCAAATGAGAAGAGCGCATCCATTCCTATTATATATGGAGGTACAAATCATGAACTATCTTGAGATCGTAGACGTTCAGGGCCGTGAGATCTTGGACTCCCGCGGCAACCCCACTGTTGAGGCTGAGATCACCCTCGCCGACGGCACCGTGGCCCGGGGCTGCGCACCGTCCGGCGCATCCACCGGCGAGTTCGAAGCGCTGGAGCTGCGCGATGGCGACAAGGGCCGCTATCTGGGCAAGGGCGTCACCAAGGCTGTGGAGAACATCAACACCGTCATCGCTGATGCCGTCATCGGCATGGATGCTTCCGACATCTACGCCATCGACAAGGCTATGATCGACGCCGATGGCACCAAGGACAAATCCAAGCTGGGCGCAAACGCCATTCTGGCCGTTTCCATCGCTGCCTGCCGCGCTGCTGCCACTTCGCTGGATATGCCCCTCTACCGCTTCCTCGGCGGCGTGAACGGCAACCGCCTGCCCGTCCCCATGATGAACATCCTGAACGGCGGCGCACACGCTACCAACACCGTGGACACCCAGGAGTTCATGATCATGCCCGTGGGCGCACCTTCCTTTAAGGAGGGCCTGCGCTGGTGCGCTGAGGTCTTCCACGCTCTGGCTTCCATCCTGAAGGCAAAGGGTCTGGCTACCTCCGTGGGCGACGAGGGCGGCTTCGCTCCCAACCTGTCCAGCGACGAGGAGACCATCGAGACCATTCTGGCCGCCATCGAGAAGGCCGGTTATCTTCCCGGCAGGGACTTCATGCTGGCCATGGACGCTGCTTCCTCCGAGTGGAAGAGCCCCAAGGGCAAGGGCTTCTACAAGCTGCCCAAGGCCGGCACCGAGTTTACCTCCAGTGAGCTCATCGCACACTGGAAGAAGCTGGTGGAGAAGTACCCCATCATCTCCATCGAGGACGGTCTGGACGAAGAGGACTGGGAAGGCTGGCAGGAGATGACCCGCGAGCTGGGCGGCAAGGTCCAGCTGGTGGGCGACGACCTGTTCGTCACCAACACCGAGCGTCTGGCCAAGGGCATCCAGCTGGGTGCCGGCAACGCCATCCTCATCAAGCTGAACCAGATCGGCTCCGTATCTGAGACTCTGGAAGCCATCAAGATGGCTCACAAGGCCGGCTATACCGCCATCAGCTCTCACCGCTCCGGCGAGACCGAGGACACCACCATCGCCGACCTGGCCGTGGCTCTGAACACCTGCCAGATCAAGACCGGCGCTCCCAGCCGCACCGAGCGTGTGGCAAAGTACAACCAGCTGCTGCGCATCGAGGAGCAGCTGGGCGGCAGCGCCGTCTACCCCGGCATGGCCGCTTTTAACGTGAAGCGCTGATGCGGGCATTCTGACAGCATAAAAAGAAGCCTCTGCAAAGCAGAGTTCTGAAAATATCGTATAAGACCCAGAACCCTTTCGAGACCGTAAAGGCCCCAGAAGAGTTCCGGGTCTTTGTTTTGAGATTTTCCTTTGTGCTGGATGCTGCAGCATTCTTATTGGGCAGCAGCTCTATCTTATTTCAATGATTCTATTTTTATTTATCCGATAAAGACGCATATGTTCTCAGGATGTCCATCCGGAGGTCGATGACTTTTTTCTCTCTATTCGAAGCATATTTCCTTGCCAATTCATACTCTTTGAGTATCTTCTCCGCTTCAGGAGATGATATTTCCCCGTTCCGCAGCAAATCTGCATCCTTCGCCAATGCACGAAGCATCAAAAGGTGCACCGTCCGTATCCCAGGCTGAGTCTCAGCCGCATAGGCAATGCCAATAGTTGCCGCACGAATCGCATTTTTGTAATCTGCACGCTCAAAATAAATATCTGCCAGTGTCAGCGCACATTGCGGAGCTTTTAGTTTTGCAACTGCTCCTTCCAGCGCCTGAACTGCCTTATCCATCTTTCCCAAGCTCTGGTTCTGCTCGTATTCGCTCATATATGCTCCCTCATCCGACGGGAGATATTTTTTATAGTCTTCAATCAGTTTTTCTACGGTTTCTTCGTATCCTTCAGGCTTCAGCTTGATGTAATACCGCAACAGAAAACGGAACCCTCGCCAGTTCCACCGTGAGCGATCCGGGCAATTCTTCTCCAGATCAGCCGCCAACGCGCCAAGCTTATCTGTCATGCCCGCATCCAGCGCGAATGTCAGTGCGTCTGCATTCAGGTCAATGCTCTCCGGCCATTTTTTTAGACCCGTCTGGCAGATACGGCTTGCTCTTTCCGGCTGCTGGCTTCGTGAATACGCCACCGCCGTATTATGGTAATCATCCGCATCTCCTGTTATCTCGCCTTTTTGTATCCGCACATATATCTCCGACAGAATTTCTTCATCTGATGTTGTTTCTACGATTTGGGAGGCCCTTATCAGGCTTACGATTTCTGAGGCTTCCTGTTTTGTCAAATCCTGTTTTCTACTTTCTGAAAGAAGCGTTGCAATCATATTTTCAAATTCTTCGTCTGTAACCCTACTGGAGGTTTTCGGCTCATCCTCGCCCGTACCCAGCGGCATTTTTTCGTTCTGCTCATTCATCTTCGTTTCCTCCCTGGTCTTCTTCTGTATTCTTGGGATTGAATGTATCATTCCTCAAATTCAGCATACTTTGTTTCAATGTAATTATGATTACCAGTTTTTCATACGACTCGTTTTTCTGACAGGCCTCCATAATTTCCATCACCGCATTTTCTATACTTGCGATTTGCTGTTCTTTCGCCCGTTCTTCCTGCTGAAGACGGTTTGTTTTTAGTTTCCTTTCATAGATTTCTTTATTGAGCTCATCTTCTTTGGCCTCGAGATCTTTCAGTTCTTCCTTCAGACGTTTTCTTTCGAGTCTGGTCAGATTTGCAAATTCATTGACCAACTCACTTTTTTGAGGAGGGCTCGATTGATTCGGTTCATCCATCGTAGGCATCCACAACATCCCCTTTTGCTTTCACATTCCATCAGGAAATTGCTTTATACAAGTGCTCTCCGTCGGAAACAAAAATCTTTTCCTCATGTTTTTCAATATAAAATTGTATCGTTTCGTTCGTTCGTTCTTCCTTCATTTCGAAGCTGAAGCTTAGTTGTGCCAAACTAAACTCTAATCTGTCCGGAAGTAAATGCATTGCCACACAAAAATTCAATGCCTTTCCTGGCAGAAGCTCATGTCTTCCGCTCAGGAGATTTCCGCCGGTTTTTTCCTCAAATCGATAAGCCCTCCCGGCATTCTTACTTCCGTAGGGCGATATTTTCAGTTCATCAAAACGCAGCTTTTCTGCTGAAAGCTTTCCCGCATTCTCAATAGTAAAGCAGATCACCGGCATATGCTCTTCTGTGCAGAGAAACATCTTTTTGCTCATATTTACAGGGAAAGCATCATTTGTGAAATAGATTTTTTTCGTCTTTTCTCCATCTTCCACTGTTGTAAAAACTTTTTCCCGTCCTTCTACCGTGTCTGTAACCGTCATCACTCCACGAATGCAGGAATAAAACGCCGGCTTATACTCCTCCATCGTCAGCTCTTTCAATTTCGTATCCTGACGGTACACCAGCCACGCCATGATGAGCGAGCCGGCAAAGCCCAAGTACCCGCCCAGGAAAGAGAGCCAGTCCGCGCTGCTTAGACCTTCTCCTGCCGGGAGGCCCGCCTGTCCATAAAATGCTGCGTATACCCCGACAAAGCTGCTGATCAGCACCAGCAGGGCGATTGCAAACCACGCCGCCTCCGTTCTCTTCATCCTGAAAAAGTATAACGCTGCCGCCAACATAAAGAAACAGGCGAGCACCGTTCCTCCGACCAGCAGCATCTTACTCCCCCCTGCATTGCGCGGCACTTCCGCAAAAACATTCTCACTTCCTATTTTATACTGTCATTTTGACGAAATCAATTCATATTCTGTCGTAAATTATCGAATCCGCGCTTTTCTCTGTTTTCACTGATTTCGCGCGTCGATTTTCTGCATTATGAAATCTTGACACAGGCTGCTACATTCTTTTTATCTGTTCATCACTCGCCGTTTCTTCCCCCACCAACCCGCTTTTTGTCATTTCCATGTCAATTTGTCTAAAGTATACAAGAAAAAACATCAAAACTCAGCAAATCGACTATTGCCAATTCGCAACTGATATATTAGAATATAAGTGAGAGAGCGAGGCACTCCTGCCGCGCATAAACGCAAAGCAATGTTAACGGAGGACATCCACTATGCCTATGAAAATGGGTTGGCGCTGGTATGGCGAGGGCAACGACCCCGTCACCCTCAGCGACATCAAGCAGATCCCCGGCGTGACCAGCATCGTCTGGGCGCTGCACAACAAGATGCCCGGCGAGATCTGGGAGATCGACGAGATCCAGAAGGTCGCAGACCAGATCCACGCTTACGGCTTCGACATGGACGTTGTCGAGTCTGTCAACGTCCACGACGACATCAAGATCGGCCTGCCCACCCGCGATCAGTACATCGAGAACTACAAGCAGTGCATCCGCAACCTGTCCAAGTTCGGTGTCAAGGTCATCTGCTACAACTTCATGCCCATCTTCGACTGGACCCGCACCGACCTGTTCCACCCCGTCGGCGACGGCTCCACCGCACTGTTCTACGAGAAGGACAAGATCAAGGGCGACTACAAGTCCATGGCCGAGTACATCATGTCCTTCACTGAGAAGTACAACATGACCTTCCCCGGCTGGGAGCCGGAGCGGATGGCAAAGCTGGACGAGCTGTTCAAGGCCTACGCCCCTGTCACCAAGGAAAAGCTCTGGGAGAACCTGAAGTACTTCCTCGAAGCCCTGATGCCCACCTGCCGCGAGTGCGACATCAAGATGGCCATCCACATGGACGATCCCCCTTGGGATATCTTTGGCCTGCCCCGCCTGCTGGTGGATGCTGAGAGCATCGACCGCTTCCTGAGCATGGTGGACGACGAGTACAACTGCCTGACCCTCTGCTCCGGCAGCCTGAACGCCAACCCCAACAACAATGTGGCTGAGATCGTCCGCAAGCACTGCGACCGCATCGCATTCGCACACATCCGCAACATCCATCACTTCCCCAACGGCGACTTTTCCGAGGCTGCCCACCGCGACTGCTGCGGCGAGACCGGCATCATCGAGATCCTGCGCGCCTACCATGACTGCGGCTTCGAGGGCTACATCCGCCCCGACCATGGCCGTCAGCTGTGGGAGGAAGGCCCCGGCAGCTGCCGCCCCGGCTACGGCAAGTATGACCGTGCGCTGGGCATCCAGTATATGCTGGGCGTCTGGGACCTGCTGGACCGTCTGGACGAAGAGAAAAAGAAGGGCTGATATATCATGAAGCTGACTGATATTAAGAACGGCAATCTGTCCGCCGAGTGGGCAGAAAAGGGCTACGAGCTGCCCAAGTTCGACGTTGAGGCCGTCAAGGCCAAGACCCACGCAGAACCCACCTGGGTCCACTTCGGCGCCGGCAACATCTTCCGCGCATTCCCGGCTGCCATCCTGAACGACGCCCTGAACAGCGGCAAGTATGACCGCGGCGTCATCGTGGCCGAGAGCTTCGACTACGAGATCATCGACAAGGCTTATCGGCCCTACGACAACCTGAGCCTGCTGGTCTGCCTGAAGTCCACCGGCGACATCGAGAAGAAGGTCATCGCCTCCGTCACCGAGAGCCTGAAGGCTGACTACTCCTTCGGCGCTGACTGGGCACGTCTGGTCGAGATCTTCCAGGCACCCAGCCTGCAGATGATCTCCTTCACCATCACCGAGAAGGGCTACGGCGTCGCTCCTGCTGACCTCGAGCGCGGCCTGACCCCCGTTCTGGCCATGGGCAAGGTCACTGCTCTGCTCTACGAGCGCTTCAAGGCCGGCAAGCTGCCCCTGACCGTCCAGAGCATGGACAACTGCTCTCACAACGGCGATAAGGTCAAGGCCGCAGTCTTTGCCTACGCTTCCAAGTGGGTCGAGCAGGGTCTGGTCCCCGCCGAGTTCCTGGCCTACGTCAAGGACGAGACCAAGATCACCTTCCCCTGGAGCATGATCGACAAGATCACTCCCCGCCCGGATGCCAAGGTCCAGAAGATGCTGGCTGACGACGGTTTCGAGGACAACTACACCATCGTCACCGAGAAGCACACCTTCACCGCTCCCTTCGTCAACGCTGAGGAGACCCAGTACCTCTGCATCGAGGACCACTACACCAATGGCCGTCCTCCGCTGGAGCTGGGCGGTGTCCTCTACTGCGACCGCGAGACCGTCGATAAGATCGAGAAGATGAAGGTCTGCACCTGCCTCAACCCCCTGCACACCGCCATGTCCATCTACGGCTGCATGCTGGGCTACACCCTCATCTCCGCTGAGATGGCGGATGAGGACCTGCGCAGCTTCATCCAGAAGATCGGCTACATCGAGGCGATGCCCGTCGTCGTTGACCCCGGCGTTCTGAACCCCTACGAGTTCATCGGCGCTGTCATCAACCGCCGTCTGCCCAACCCCTTCATGCCCGACGCTCCTCAGCGTATCGTCACCGATACCTCCCAGAAGCTGGCGATCCGCTTCGGCGAGACCATCAAGGCTTACGAAGAGCGCGGTCTGGACAAGTCCAACCTCGTGCTGATCCCGCTGGTGCTGGCAGGCTATGCCCGCTACCTGAAGGGCATCGACGACAACGGCCAGCCCTTCGAGATCTCCACTGACCCGCTGCTGGCTGAGCTGCAGGCCATCGTGGCTCCCCTGAAGGTGGAAGCCGGTGAGCAGGACTTCTCCTGCCTGAAGGCTCTGTACAGCCGCACCGATGTCTTCGGCGTGGACCTGTACGCCGTCGGTCTGGGCGAGAAGATCGAGTCCATGGCCAAGGAGCTGTTCGCAGGCCCCGGCGCTGTCCGCGCTACCCTGCACAAGTACGTCAAGGCCCGCTGATCGAAGCGTCCCCTGACTTAACAAGCCATTTCCGCACCCATGCTGCGTTTTGCTTTGCCGCAGCATGGGTTTTTATGATGTCTTTTTCCGGCACAGGAAAAGCCGCCGGGCCTTGCGGCCCGACGGCTTTTCTTATGATAGGAGGATCAAAAATGATCGT
>OGPR01002340.1_pt1 | contig 13232 bp, 10 predicted proteins | sample 1552981 | NCBI WGS metagenome assembly OGPR01 (sample SAMEA2580260, study PRJEB22360) | human gut metagenome | biome: human gut; feature: human-associated habitat; material: faeces | place: Denmark | collected 2008/2010 | reverse complement strand
ATAGGTCAAACCACCCGCCCGCCCCGCCGCCGCTGGGGGGGCCGTCTCATTCTCCGGAGCGGCAGGTCTTCCGAAGATGAAGGCGGCAGGGCCGAATTCTTCCCGCCCGCAGGTACGTTTAGCACGGTTTATGTATCGCTATTTTGCCGCAGACAGAGACCGGGTCCGAACGGGCAGCACAGCTCGACACCCCGCCGGTCCGCTCTACGAACGGGCGGAACTCCCGGGGAGGAAGAGTATCCGACACATACCGGATGCCTTTCCGGTCTATGCTGCAATGGACATAACCGACAAAGACCAAACGCCATGGAAGAGAAGATTTTGAATCTCCTGACCCAGCCGATGAAGACGGGGGAGGTAGCCGAAGCCACTGGCATCGAAAAGAAAGAGGTGGAGAAAATCATCAAAAAGCTCGTGAAGGAGGGCAAAGTGGAGTCGCCGAAACGCTGCTACTATGCGGCAGTAAAATAACCGGCCCTTCCGAGAGGGGATACCAATCGGACATCCGGATGCCTCCGGCACAAAAAACGACCGCAAGCGGCGGGGACTGTTACGGTTTCCCGTCGTCGGTTTTAACGGTATCATGTCAAGAAAGGAAGTGAACTGACAAAAATTTGTCAGGATTTTGTCAGGCTATCTGTTTTTTTGACACCCACACCTCCACCGCACGATTTTACTGATTTTCAATATATTACATAAAAAATACTCCTTTCCGGAGAATAACGGCAACGGCTCGGCTGCCGTTCGGTGTCATGTGCCGCATACTGGCATCCCGTTTGATGATAATCATCATGCAGAAGCATGGAGAAACGAATCCTGCGGATTCCCTTTGGAATTTCAAGGAAAATAGCGTATCTTGTGCGCGCAAAATTTATTTCTAACTCTTAAAACGTATCGCCTATCGAATAAATCTACTCCACCAATTTAAAAAGGAGAAGACAATGAACAAGAAGGTATCAGCGCTTAGTGACCAGCAGTTGCTCAGTGCCTATCTTTCGGGCGATAAGGATGCGATTTCCATACTCATCGAACGTCATTCCAAACGTGTGTTGGACTACATTCGCATGATGGTGAAGAACAATGAAGTCGCAGACGACATATATCAGGAGACATTCATCAAAGTCGTGCGGTTTATCGACGACGGACGTTATACGGACAACGGCAAATTCCTGTCGTGGGTGTTGCGCATCGCGCACAACCAGGTCATCGACCATTTCCGGCAGGCGAAACAGCAGCACAACCTGTCCGAATCGGACGCGGGATACGACATTCTCAATACGAAGCGTTTCGCCGACACGACCGTAGAAGACCGCATGGTGAGCGAACAGATAGAAAACGACCTGCGAAAACTCGTGGACAATCTGCCCGAAGAACAGAAGGAAGTCGTTATGATGCGTTATTTCGGCGACCTCAGTTTCAAGGAGATAGCAGAGCAGACCAACGTAAGCATCAACACGGCTCTCGGCAGGATGCGGTACGCCCTCATCAACCTCCGGAAGATGATAAAGGAAAACCAACTGATATTAACCTGAGGCGCACAATATAATCCGACAGGCACCGTTTTATTGGAAAATCGGAAACGGTAAAACGGAAATAAGCCTATGGAACAGATAGACTATGCTTGCGGAATCGATTGTCCCGACGGTGCGGACGACGAACAGATGCTGATGGACTACATCATCAGGGACGATTGCGAACTGTGTTACCTCGATACGTATTTGAAAGAGACATTCCGAAATAAACATACTAATGCTGCAAACGAACAGTAAATAAGGATTCATAGGTTAGGGTTAGGTTATTTATTCGCGGGTAGCTGCTGGGAAGTTGCTGCCCGCCGTGGTTCGCCGGAGAACCGGACGGACATCCGTCAGGCCGGCCGCCGCAATGCAGGATGCACGGCACCTTCATAACATGCCGTGCATCCGCAGACAAAGAAAGGGAGCGTTTTTACGCTCCCTTTCTTCATTGTATCCATCTACCGACAGGCAGCGACAACCGCCTCACTCCGCCACTCCGAACAGTGTCGCCGACGTGCATCCGGTAATCCGAACCCGCACGTAATCGCCCGGAGCCGTCTCCCCCGTCCGGTCGAAAACGACCATCTTGTTCTGCGACGTGCGACCGCACAACTGCTCGCTGCTGCGCCGCGAGAGCCCCTCCACGAGCACCTCGAACACATTGCCCATATCCCGTTCGTTGCTCGCCGTCGAAAGCTCGTTCTGCAGCGCGATGATTTCGTTCAGCCGCGCCGTCTTCACCTCCTCGGATACATCGTCCGTCATGGTACGCGACGCAAGGGTCCCCGGACGCTGGGAATACTTGAACATATAAGCCGAATCGTATCCCACCTCCCGCATCAGCGACAGCGTCTGCGCATGGTCTTCGGCCGTTTCGCCGCAGAAACCGGCTATCAGGTCGGTCGTGACCGCGCAGTCGGGCATCCGTCTGCGGATGGCCGCCACCCGTTCGAGATACCATGCCCGCGTATATTTGCGGTTCATCGCCGCAAGCATCCGGTCGCTGCCCGACTGCGCCGGCAGGTGAACAGCCCGGCAAATGTTGGGATACGAAGCCATCACCTCTATCAGACGGTCGCTGAGGTCCTTGGGATGGGATGTGGCGAAACGCACCCGGAGCAGCGGCGATATGCCGGCCACCCGCTCCACCAGTGCGGGAAAATCGACGGCCTCGGCCGTCCCCTCCTTCCAGCGGTATGAATTCACATTCTGTCCGAGCAGCGTCACCTCCCGGTACCCGGCGGAAAAAAGCTCCTGCGCCTCGCGCAGAATGGTCTGCGGGTCGCGGCTGCGCTCACGCCCCCGCGTATAGGGAACCACGCAATAGGAACAGAAATTATTGCAGCCGCGCATGATGGAGATGAAAGCGCTCACGCCGTTGCGGTCGAGCCGGACGGGACGTATATCGCCGTAGGTCTCCTCCTGCGACAACTGCACGTTTACTCCGTGACCTCCGGCAGCAGCAGCCGCGACCAGCCTCGGCAGCTCGCGATAGGAGTCGGGACCGGCCACCACATCCACGACGGTTTCCCGTTCGAACAGCTCCTCCCGGAGTCTCTCGGCCATACACCCCACAATCCCTACGACGAGCCCCTTGCGGGCCCTTTTGTAACGGTGGAACTCCCGAAGTCTGCCCCATATCCGCTGTTCGGCATTGTCGCGGATGGAACAGGTATTCACCAGAATGACATCGGCCTGCGCAATATCCTCCGTATAACGGTATCCTTCGTCCTGCATGATGGAAACGAGGATTTCGCTGTCGCCGACATTCATCTGGCACCCGTATGTCTCCACATAGAGCCTCTTCCCGTTCCCGGAAAGAGGCCTCAAATCTTCGAGTTTCATATCACGTATCTGATTGACAACCGGGACAAGGCACGCCCCTGCACCCGCACCGAGGGCTATTCCGGAAACGCCTTGAAACCCTCGCCGAAAGTATCCTGTGCATTAACGATGACGACGAAAGCGTTGGAGTCCACATTCTTCACCTTATCCTGCACTTCGGAAATCTGCCGCTTGTTCACCACAACGAATATCATATCGCGGTCTTTTCCCGTATACATGCCCCTGGATTTGATGTAAGTACCGCCCCGCTTGAGGTCGTTCATCACATAATCCTTCATCTGTTCGTTCTTGTCGGTAATGATAAAGAGCAGCTTGTCGTAGCTCGCACCGTCCAGCACGAAATCCGTTACCTGCGCCGCCACGAAGATGGAGATAAGGGCGTAGAGGGGCATGCTCCAGTCCCGCAGAATTATCATACCGATTACCACGACCGAAGACTCCACGATGAACATGGCCGTGGAAAACTTCATCTTCATGAATTTGGAAAGGAGCATGGAGATGATGTCCGTACCCCCGGACGTGGCTCCGAACTTCACGATGATACCCACGCCGGCCCCTATCAGTACACCGCCGAATATGGCGGCTACGAGCAAGTTGTCTGAAAAGTTGAAGAACTGGCTGATGAAGGAGGTGCCGTCGTCGGGATTCTCCCCCACGAGGTTCGTCATGCCGTTCATGACGAGCGGCGTGACGAGCGCGGCGAATACCGTTTTGGCTCCGAAGGTCTTTCCGAATACGATAAGGCCGATTATCATCAGCGGAATATCCATCATCAGACCGAATGTACCCGTCTGTATCGAAGGCACAAGGTAATGGAAGACGCGCCCGAGACCGTAAACACCGCCGGGGATTATCTTATAGGGATTGGTGAAGAGCACGAACCCGGCAGACATTATCACGGCTCCGACCATCACCCCCAGCCACGGGAACCAGAATTTTTTTGAACGCAAATTGCGCATTGCAGCACTGAAATCCATAACTTTATATTAAATTTACCGTGCAGGTTTATTTCCTCCTGTGATGCACGGACCGTTAGTATCGCAGATGTTCCAACCATCTTTTTTTGGGTATGCAAAGATAGTGATAGTTTCCAAGCCCCCAATTTGTTTTATATTAAAAAGGGAAGAAAAAACGCCATGCCTGTCCACCTTTGTTGAAGTATTTTTACTTACATTTGTTTTAAATTTACTCGAATAAAATAACAAACATGTCTTCGCTGAAAATAACAACATGGATTGCCTGTCTCGCTTTCCTGTACGCCGGCATACCTGGCCTCGCCCAAGAGGTACGGCACAGCGGAACCGTCGTAGGCTATGGAAATACAGGAAGTTTGCAGGCAGAGGGGAATTACGATGAACCGCCCCTGTTCGCAGCGGACGGACAGGCCGCACTGGAGCAGTGGCTTGCCGAAAATATAACATACCCGACGAACGGCTTCGAGAACGGCCTGCACGGCGAGGTAACGGTACGCTTCACCGTCGAACCCGACGGCAGCCTCGACGGCATCGAAGCAACGGCATACGACGACGCAGCTCTCGCAGCAGAGGCGGTCGCCGCCCTGCACCGGTCGCCCCGCTGGCTGCCGGGGAGAAAGGGAGGCGAGCCCGTCGCAGTCACCGTAACGTTGCCGGTCTCGTTCCGCAACGCCATCCGCCCGAAAGAGGCGGTCTTTGCGGCAGGCGACAGCCAACCCGCCGACTTCATGGGCGGCGGCCTGATAGCTTTCCGCTCCTGGGTCATGTCCAATCTGGAGTACCCCACCGCCGCATACGACAACAATATAGAAGGGACGGTAGTCGTCCATTTTGTCATCGACACGGAGGGATGCCTGACCGATGCGCATGTCGTCGCATCGCCCCACACCTCCCTGACACGGGAGGTGCTGCGGGTGCTCCGCATGTCGCCGCAATGGGTGCCGGCCCGACAGGACGGTAAGACGGTCATGTTCCGATACAGCCTCCCGGTCATATTCAGCATGCACGGCACCACGTCCGGTGCTTATACCCGAATCGGGTCACCGACCTGGTGACGGATACCCTGGTCGGCCGGGCCGACCAGGCCCCGGTACCATAGGCGCCCGAGCCCGCAGTTTGTACACACGCACCCCGCAACGGAACGCCCTGTAGAACGGACAGCCGACAGCGGACGATGGCATCCGGTCTCTTCCCTGTATGATGGTTCTTCGCCATTACCGCACCAAACAGCTAAAAATCAACTGTTTTCACAAAACATACAAAGGAGTGTCATCCGACTGCACACCGACCGGCAGCCGCACTTCTTCGCAACATAACCAATAAGATGCCGGCAAACCATAAGTTCTATTTATAGTATAGGACTTATCTTTGTACCGTTCCGCGACGGGACAGCATCCGACAGCGACATGACAGAGACACTCCTCATCATCCTATTGACAGCAGCCGCCTACCTGCTCGGCTCGGTTTCCAACGCCGTATGGATAGGCAAGACGTTCTACGGAACGGATGTCCGCGAACACGGCAGCCACAATGCCGGTGCCACCAACACCATGCGGATATTGGGCCGCAGAGCGGGTATCGCAGTCTTCGTGCTCGACTTTCTGAAAGGCTTTATAGCCGTCTCACTGGCAGCCCTTCTCCCCTATGCGGCCGGAAGCCCCGCCTTGTTCAACATGAAATTCGTCCTGACCGCCGCCGTGGTACTCGGCCACATCTTTCCCCTTTTCGCCGGTTTCCGGGGCGGCAAAGGGGTAGCCACCCTCGCGGGAGCGGTACTTGCCGTCTACCCGCCCGCCGTCCTGCTGTGTCTGGCCACCTTCGCCGTCGTCTTCATGCTCTGCCGGTACGTCTCCCTGGCCTCGATGACCGCCGGCATCCTGCTGCCCGTCTATACCGTTTTCGTATTCGGCCAACACTATCTTCCCCTTATCCTGTTCTGCTGTGCGGTGTCGGTACTCCTGCTGATAACCCACCGCAAGAACATCGGGCGGCTTCTGGCCGGCACGGAACCGAAAACCTATTTCCACAAACGCCCCGATAGGACGGAGTGACCGGCTCCGCCACGGGAGAGGCCTCCGACGGCTGTTTTTGCAGCTACGTTTTTTTTATTCTAACTTTGTCATTTAACCGAATACGTTTATGATGCAGGAAAACCTTATCAAGATATACCAGCAGAGCTTCCGGGAGAACAGGGAGCTGGCCGCGCTCACCGACTACTTCAAACAGGAGACCTTCTCCTATTTCGAGATGGCCAAGGAGATAGCCAAACTGCACCTGCTCTTCGAGGAATGCGGCATAGAGCAAGGAGACAAGATAGCGCTGATAGGAAGAAACAACACCCGCTGGGTGATAGCCTATCTGGCAACCGTCACCTACGGCGCAGTCATCGTACCCATGCTCCAGGACTTCCCCGCCAACGACGTGAACCACATCATCAAGCACTCCGAATCGAAGCTCCTCTTTCTGGGAGACACCTTCTGGGACATCATCCACGAAGAGGAACTCGACCTGATACAGGCCGCCTTCTCGCTCACCGACAACCACTGTATCTACGAAAAGGAGGGAACCCGGATAACCGATTTCCAGCGGGACATACGCCGGCATTTCAACGCCCGTTACCCGAAGGGATTCAGCGTGGAGGACATCAGCTACCCCAACATCCCCAACGAAGCGCTCTGCCTGCTGAACTACACCTCGGGAACGACCGGTTTCAGCAAGGGGGTGATGCTCTCGGTGAACAACCTGACGGGCAACGTGGTCTTCGTCCGCTCGCACGACATACACGCCCGCGGCAGCCGCGTTCTCTCGTTCCTGCCCCTCGCCCACGCCTACGGCTGCGCCATCGACATGCTCTCGCCGCTGGCGGTCGGTGCCCACGTCACGCTCCTGGGCAAGATGCCGGCCCCCAAAATACTGGTGGAGGCGATGGCGAACGTCCGGCCGAACGTGGTCGTCACCGTACCGCTGCTCATCGAGAAAATCGTCCGCAAGCAAGTATTCCCCAAGATAAGCCGCGGCGTGGCCAAAGTGGCCGTAAAGATTCCGGGCGTCAACAACAAGATATATGCGGGCATCCGGGAGAAACTCATCGAAACGTTCGGAGGCGAACTGAGCCACGTCATCATCGGCGGGGCACCGCTGAACGCCGAGGTGGAAGATTTCCTCACGCGGATAAAGTTTCCCTTCTGCGTCGGCTACGGCATGACCGAGTGCGGCCCGCTCATCAGCTATACGGATTACTGGGAGTTCATTCCGCGCTCGTGCGGCAAGATACTCGCCCCCATCATGGAACTGCGGATAGATTCGCCCGACCCCTTCAATGTTCCGGGCGAAATACTCACCCGCGGAGAGAACGTCATGATGGGTTACTACAAAAACGAAAAGGCCACCGCCGAGGTGCTCGAACCCGACGGCTGGCTCCATACGGGCGATATGGGCACTACGGACGACATCGGCACCATCTTCATCCGCGGCCGCTGCAAATCCATGCTCCTCGGTTCCAACGGACAGAACATTTACCCCGAAGAGATTGAAGCCCGCCTCAACAACATGCGATGCGTGATGGAGAGCCTCATCGTCGACCGCAACGGCAGGCTCGTAGCACTCGTGGTACCCGACTACGAACAGGCCGACAACGAGGGCGTGGACCACGCGAAACTACAGGAAATCATGAATGAGAACCTGAAAGAACTGAACACGCAGGTAGCCGCCTACGAACGGATAGCGGAAATCATGCTCTATCCTACCGAATTCGAAAAGACGGCCAAAAGGAGCATCAAAAGATACCTTTACAGATAGACTGCCACGACGGAGAAGCGTATCCGTCCTTCAGGGAGAAACGGCGTCCGGAACCGCATATGCGATTCCGGACGCATATGTTAAGGCATCGCCTTACGACAGGCTTTTTTCAAATCTGAACATCGTAAAAAAGCCACTCCGCTCAAAAGAAAAGACGAATTCCCATGTCCCTTTTCATTCCGACATATGAGGCGGTACGAATTGACGAGACAACCGTCCGGTCCCGAAACATCCGAATTAGACATCGTAGATAACTTTGCGGCGACGCACATGCCTCCCGCAGTTAGTATTATTTTTGTTGTGTTCCATCACAACCCCTAAACGCCCCCGCATGTTACAGGACAACCTGATTAAATTCTTCGAGGAGAGTTTCAAGGAGCACAGCGACGCCCCGGCCATCACCGACTACTTCACCAGCGAGGTATTCACCTATTACACGCTGGCGCAGGAGGTCGCCAAACTGCACATGCTTTTCGACGCATGCGGTCTGAAAGAGGACGACAAAGTGGCCGTCGTGGGACGGAACAACCCGCGGTGGGCAGCGGTCTGCATCGCAACGCTCACCTACGGCAGTACCGTCGTTCCCATCATGCAGGATTTCGATGCGAACGACATCAACCACATCATCGCCCATTCGCACGCCCGTCTGCTCTTTCTCAGCGACATCTTCTGGGACATCGTCGAACCCGACAGCGCCCGCCGGGTAAAGGCCGCGTTCTCGCTCTCGGACTTCCGGTGCCTTTACGAACGCGACGGAGAGAAGCTGACAGCTTTCCAACGCGACATCCTACGCCACTTCAACGCCCGGTACCCGAAAGGGTTCCTGCCGGCCGACATATCGTACGAAGCTCCGGCACTGAAACACGTGGCCGCAATATGCTACACTTCGGGAACGACCGGTTTCAGCAAGGGGGTAATGCTCACGGTGGGTAACCTCACCGCCAACGTCTCCTATACTCTCTCCCGGAAACTGTTCGGACGGGGAGTCCGGACGCTTGGTATGCTGCCGCTGGGCCACATCTACGGTTTCGTACTCGACATGCTCGCCCCCCTCGCGGCAGGCTCCCATATCACGCTGCTCGGCCATATCCCCTCTGCCAAGGTACTCACCAAGGCGCTTCAGGGGGTACATCCACACGTAGTATGCACCGTGCCTCGGATTCTGGAACAGCTCACACGCAAAGAGGTGCTCGAACGCATGCAAACCGGAGCCGTCAGGCTTGCGTCGCTCGTACCGGCCATGAACAGTCTCATCGAGCCGGCCGCACGCAAGATACTCACGCACGCCTTCGGAGGCGAAATACGTCTCGTCATCGTCGGCGGAGCCCCCCTCAACCGCGAAATAGAACACTTCCTGCTGCGCATCCGGTTCCCGTTCACCGTAGGGTACGGCATGACCGAATGCGGTCCCCTGATAAGCCACTCGGCACCGGAAGAGTTCGCAGCGGGCTCCTGCGGACGCATCGTCAGCCGCATGGAGGTACGGATAGCTTCGTCCGACGCAGCGAAGATTCCGGGCGAAATCCTCGTCCGGGGCGACCATGTGATGGCGGGATACTTCCGCGACAAACGCAGTACGGCATGTGCCATCGACCGCGAGGAATGGCTGCATACGGGTGATATGGGGACGCTCGAAGGCGATGTCCTGCGCGTACGGGGACGTCTGGAGAGCCGGATAACGCTGCCGGACGGCAGAGAGGTCTATCCGGAGGAAATCGAATCGAGGCTGAACGTAATGGACGGCATCATGGAGAGCCTCGTAGCCATGCACGAAGGGCGGCTCGTCGCGTTCGTCGTACCCGATTACGAACAGGCCGACCACCTCGGCATCGGCATGAACGGCATCCGGGAGATGATGGATGCCAACCTCGCAGCCCTGAATGCCTCCCTCGGCGACGCACCGCACATAGAAGCAATCATTCTCTACCCCTCCGAATTCGAGAAGACACCCAAAATGTCGATTCGGCGTTATCTGTACGTAAAATAATCCGAACTGCGAATTTTATACAAAGAGCCGCCGGCGCATCTCCACTGCGGGAAATGCGCCGGTGTTTTTTTCCGCCCGTCGGGATACCGCAACCTCCGCCGGCAAACAAAGAAGAGTCCGAAACCCGTCACACACCGCCGCCCGGCCGGCAGGTCAGCACGGCCGTCTCCTCCACGGTCACATAATCATCGTCGCCGGCGATGACGGCAAAGACCCTGAGACCGTTCTCGCCCAGCCGCAACTGCACGCCGTCCCACTTCATGACACCATTGCGGGCCACACGGGTGCCGAGCGACACTCCGTTGACACAGAGCTCCGCAACGGGAAGGTTGGTATAGACCGTCACGGTCTGTATCTTATCGCTTCGGCGCCTCTCCCGTACCGAAGCTATGTGAATGAAGGGGTCCTCCCGGTTCCAATTGGCCTTGTAAAGCCAATAGGCATCCTTACGCACCTGCCGGTCGAACGTCACGAGTCCGCAGTCGTTCACCCCCCGGAGACCGCCCGCAGCGGTCCGCACGGAGCCGTGGTCGAACATATCGCCGACGAACACCCCCCAGAAAGCCCTTTCGTCCGCCAGCGCGCCGATATGCACTTCATGCACATAGGCCTGCCAATTCTCCGGGTGCCATCCGCTCGCGGGGTCGGGCCGTACAAGTTTCGGGGCATACTGCCCCGCAATGCCGCCCACCCGGTAACTGACGCCCGAACGGATTTTGCGCCACTCCGCATCGCCGCGGAGCTGGTCGCGCCAGATGGCGATATCGCCCGGCAGTCCCGTCTTCCAGCCGAAGGTATGGTTCCACACAACAAGGTCCGTTATCCGGTTCACGTCACCGTCCTTGTTGCTTATACCTACGGTAAGACGCCCGGGGTCCAGCGACTTCACCAGCCGGTTCATCTCCCCGATAAAGGGAATGGGGTCATCGCCAAGTATCTCCGGGTCTGCGAATATTCCCCAAAATGCCACCGACGGATTGTTGTACCGCTGGCAGACCAGCTCCCGGAACTGGCGTTCCGCATTGTCGCGGAATGCCGGCGTAGCGAAATAGCCGCGTTCGTCGAGCGTCGAAGTTCCCGCAAAGGGACCGTCTGCCAGTACGACGACCCCCTCCTCGTCGCACAATTCGTAAAAGGCGGGATGGTGAGTTCCCCCGGCCACACGGACGGCATTGGCCCCCATTTCACGGATAAGCCTCATATCCCGGCGCAGCTCCTCTTCGTTGAAGACCGGCCCGCTGAAGGCCTGGTCGCGCCACAGCACCACTCCGCGCAGGGGGTAGGAGATACCGTTCAGAAAGAATCCGCGGGCGGCATCCACCGAAAAAGTGCGCAGCCCCGTGCGGAACGATACCGAATCGGTACGCGTCCCGTCGGCGAGGACGACTGTGACGGTATAGAGATAGGGGTCTGCGGTTCCCTGCCACAGGTGCGGCCGCTCTATCTCGAACGGCAGCTCCGCCACCGACAGGCCCCCGTCGGCCCGATGCTTCGCATGCCCCGAAAAGACCACGCTGTCGCGGGCGTCGAGGATACGCATGTCAAGCTGCACGTGGCGGCTGTCCGGAACATTCACCGTCACTGCGGCGCTGCCCGATGCCCGGAGCGTGTCCGCACGTTCCGTGGCAAAAAGCACCCCGCAGCCGCCGTAACCGTCGAAGCCTATGGCGGCAGGCTCGGTCACAATGATTTCGGCCTGCCGGAAGAGTCCGCCGTAAACGTTCTCCTCGCCCGCGGTAGGCAGCACGTCCAGCCGCGCCCCGTTGTTCACTATCACCCACAGGAGGTTTTTTCCTCCGTAATCCAGCAAATCGGTTATCTCGAACTCGAACGCGTTGTTACCGCCGCGGTGTTCCCCCGCATGGCGGCCGTTCACCATCAGGTCGGCCACCGTACCGGCCCCGTAGAAACGGACGAACACACGCTTGCCGCGCCACTCCGGACGGGCCTTCAGATAACGGAAATAGTTGCCTATCCCGCGGTAATAATCCAGGCGCCCCACCGCCGCATCCGTATCGTTCCACGTATGGGGCAGGGTGACACCGACCGAATCGCGACGGTCCACGGTATAGAATTTCCAGCCCCGGCCGATATCGTACACCTCGCGCCCTGCCAGCGCAGACACCGCCGGCAGAAGCGCCAGCAAAACGAAGAAAAACCTTTTCATAAGCCCCGTTCAGATGAATGTGCGGCAGGCCCTGAGGCCTGCGAAAGGCGGGATTCCGCCCGCAGGCACTCGGCCGGTGAAGCCGCGCCCGTTCCACACGGCGTTAAAGGTAGCGATTTTTTTACTACTTTCGTGACATAATCCCATCGCAAAGGAGACGACATGAATACGCTCGACATCATACTGCTCGTCCTGCTCCTCATCGCCGCCGTGGCCGGATGGCGCAAAGGCATCATCGTACAGGCGTGCGGCATCGCGGGACTCGTGCTGGGCATCCTCTTCGCCATGCGCTTCAGCCGGACGATAGGCGGATGGCTCGGTGCGGGCGAGGAGCTCTCCCCCGTGCTGGGCTTCGTCGTGATACTCGTCGTAAGCATCCTCGTGCTGGCACTCATCGGCTACCTGTTCAAAAAAGTGTTCCGCCTTACCGGTTTCGGCATCATCGACCGGCTCGGCGGCCTTGCCCTGAGCGTGGTCAAGATAGGCATGCTGCTGGCGGTACTGACTGGATTCTTCGCAAGGATGAACGACAACTACCATTGGGTAAAGCCCGAAACAATCAGCGACTCGGTCATCTACAGACCTCTCCAGGCGATGACCGACGCGGTCTTCCCCTACCTGGTCAAGGCCAAGGAGAAGATTTTCGACGAAACGCCTTCGCAGGAAGAGACGAAACGGGCGGAGACGGAAGCCCGACCGGCATAACGGAGCACAAGATATGGAGACAGGAATCGTGACAGAGAGTACGGGAAGCCGCTACATCATCCTCACACCGGACGGCAGACGGCTGGAGACGCGGCTGCGCGGCAGGCTGCGCCTGAACGGGAGCCGCACGACGAATCCCGTAGCCGTGGGCGACCGCGTCCTTTACGAGGAGACCCCTGAAGGTGCCACGATAACGGCGGGGGGAAACCGCCCCAACCACATCATACGCGGTCGCCGAC
>OGPR01002326.1_pt1 | contig 13296 bp, 13 predicted proteins | sample 1552981 | NCBI WGS metagenome assembly OGPR01 (sample SAMEA2580260, study PRJEB22360) | human gut metagenome | biome: human gut; feature: human-associated habitat; material: faeces | place: Denmark | collected 2008/2010 | reverse complement strand
GTAACCGGACAGCTTCATATGGGACATGCACTTGATGAAACCATGCAGGATATCCTGATCCGTTTCAAGAGAATGCAGGGATACGAAGCTCTGTGGCAGCCGGGAACCGACCATGCTGCAATCGCAACAGAGGTTAAGGTTATCGATAAACTGAAAAAAGAAGGAATCGACAAACACGATATCGGACGTGAAGAATTCCTTAAACATGCGTGGGCATGGAAAGAAGAGTACGGCGGAAAGATCATCAACCAGCTGAAGAAACTCGGTGCTTCTGCAGACTGGGAGAGAGAACGCTTCACAATGGACGAAGGATGCTCCAAGGCTGTACAGGAAGTATTTATCCGTCTGTATGAGAAAGGATATATTTACAAAGGTTCCAGAATCATCAACTGGTGTCCGGTATGCCAGACTTCCATCTCTGATGCAGAGGTAGAACATGAGGATCAGGACGGATTTTTCTGGCACATTAATTATCCGATCGTAGGTGAGGAAGGCAGATTTGTAGAGATCGCAACTACACGTCCGGAAACACTTCTCGGAGATACTGCAGTTGCAGTCAATCCGGATGATGAAAGATACAAAGATCTGATCGGCAAAATGCTGAAACTGCCGTTGACTGACCGTGAGATCCCGGTTATTGCGGATGAGTATGTTGACAAAGAATTTGGAACAGGATGTGTAAAAATTACACCGGCACATGATCCGAATGACTTTGAAGTAGGCAAACGTCATAATCTGGAGGAAATCAATATTCTGAATGATGATGCTACCATCAATTCTCTTGGTGGCAAATATGCAGGTATGGACCGCTACGAAGCCCGTAAAGCAATGGTAGCAGATCTTGAAGCGCAGGGACTTCTCGTAAAAGTTGTTCCACATAATCACAGTGTTGGTACGCATGACCGTTGTGGCACAACCGTAGAGCCAATGATCAAACCGCAGTGGTTTGTTCGTATGGACGAGATGGCAAAAGCAGCTATGGAATCCTTAAGACCGGGTGAATTGGAATTTGTTCCGGCAAGCTTTGGTAAGACATATCTGCACTGGCTGGAAAATATCCGTGATTGGTGCATTTCCCGTCAGCTCTGGTGGGGACACAGAATCCCGGCTTACTACTGTGATGAGTGCGGTGAAGTTGTCGTTGCAAGAGAAATGCCGGAAAAATGCCCGAAATGTGGATGCACACATTTCCACCAGGATGAGGATACTCTGGATACCTGGTTCAGTTCCGCTTTGTGGCCGTTCTCCACACTTGGATGGCCGGACAAAACACCGGAACTCGAATACTTCTATCCGACAGATGTTCTTGTAACAGGATACGACATTATCTTCTTCTGGGTTATCCGTATGGTATTCTCCGCTCTTGAGCAGACAGGAGAAGTTCCATTCCACCATGTACTGATCCATGGTCTTGTACGTGACTCACAGGGACGTAAGATGAGTAAATCTCTTGGAAATGGTATCGATCCGCTGGAAGTTATTGATAAATACGGCGCAGATGCACTTCGTCTGACACTGATCACAGGAAATGCACCTGGAAACGACATGCGTTTCTACTGGGAGCGAGTAGAATCCAGCCGTAACTTTGCAAACAAGATCTGGAATGCATCCCGATTCATTATGATGAACCTGGAAGGCAAGACAGTTACTGAACCTGCAGATTTAAATGAGCTTTGCCTTGAAGATAAATGGATTCTTTCCAAACTCAATACAGTGATCCGTGAAGTTACAGACAACATGGACAAATATGAGCTTGGAATCGCAGTACAGAAGGTTTATGACTTCCTGTGGGATGAGCTCTGTGACTGGTATATCGAGATGGCAAAAGTTCGCCTCTGGAAAGCAGAAGAAGATCCGAAGGCTGCAAATAATGCACTCTGGACACTTCGTACAGCCCTGACAGAAGGACTGAAACTGCTTCATCCATACATGCCATTCATCACAGAAGAAATCTACTGCACACTTCTTCCTGAAGAAGAATCTATCATGATTTCTGACTGGCCGGTATTCCAGGAAGCATGGTCCTTCCCGGAGGCAGAAAAAGCAGTGGAAAGCTTTAAAGAAGCAATTCGCGGTATCCGTAACACACGTACAGAAATGAACGTGCCGATGAACCGCAAAACCAGCCTTTACATCGTAGGTAAGGATGCGGATACATGTGCAAGATACGAAGCATGCAAGAAATCCTTCGTGAACCTTGCATTTGCAAAAGAAATCCTTGTACAGGAAAACAAAGACGGTATCGGTGAAGATGCAGTATCTGTAGTAGTATCCGATGCAGTTGTATATATGCCGCTTGAAGATCTTGTCGACAGAGAAAAAGAAATCGAGCGTCTGAAAAAAGAACAGGAGCGTCTTGCAAAAGAAATCGCAAGATGCCAGGGAATGCTGAGCAATCCGAACTTTGTCAACAAAGCTCCGGAAGCAAAAGTAAATGCAGAAAAAGAAAAACTTCAGAAATACGAAGAAATGATGGAAAAAGTAAATACACAGCTTAAACAGATGGAGAAATAATAAAGGAGCATTTGGATGAAATTGTATAAGATATGCAATAAGATATCCCTGCTGCTTCATGCGCTTTGCAGTGCAGCCGGATATTTCCTTATCGAAGCGATCAGTCGTCATTCTTTTACCGATGCGTGGACCTACATGACAGGAAAACCACTGGTATTTGCTTATAACGCAGGCCTTATATTTACCACGAGCCTGATTGTATATTTGTTCCGCCGAAGAACCTTCTGGCGTGTTCTGGTATCCATATTCTGGCTGCTTCTTGGAATTATCAATGGCGTGATCCTGGCAAACAGGGTCACACCGTTTACCGGCCCGGATCTGCATCTGCTCACAGACGGTATGGCAGTCCTTAACAAATATCTGCCGTCCTGGGGTGTGGTAGTTGCATTGATCGTGCTTGGAGTATTAGTACTGATTCTTCTTTCTTTGTTGGTCAAAGGACCAAAGTATCAGCGAAAAGTAAAATTCCGCTATGACCTTCTCCTGGTTGTTGTGGGAATTGCAGCATTTGTAGGAATCACACAGCTGGCGCTGGAAAAGAGAGTGCTTTCCAATTACTTTGGAAATATTGCATTTGCATATGAAGATTATGGATATCCATACTGCCTTGGTGTCACAATATTTAACACCGGCATCAGCTGTCCTCGTGATTATTCAGAAGAAGAGATTGAGAGAATCGAGAAGACTGAGGATAACCTTCCGGCAACAAATGAGAAAAATCAGCCGAATATTCTCTTCCTGCAGCTCGAATCCTTCTTTGATCCGACTTTGGTCAATTATCTGAAAATCTCCGAAGATCCGATCCCTACGTTCCGCAAGCTGATGAAAGAGTATTCATCCGGATACTACAAGGTTCCGGCAGTCGGAGCCGGTACAGCAAATACGGAATTTGAGTCAATCACAGGTATGAGCCTTCATTATTTTGGACCGGGAGAATATCCGTACAAGAGTATTCTGAAAGAGACAACCTGCGAAAGCGCACCATATGTCCTGAAGAATCTTGGATACAGCACTCATGCAGTGCATAATAATGAGGCAAACTTCTATGGAAGAAGATCTATTTTCCCGAATCTCGGATTTGATACGTTTACTTCCGAAGAGTACATGGCAAGAGAGAACGAGAAGAATCCAAATGGCTGGGTAAAGGATGAGGTTCTGACAGATGAGATTCTGAAGTGTCTGGACTCCACTGAGGGGCCGGATTATGTATATACTATTTCTGTACAGGGACATGGTGCGTATCCGGATGAGCAGATTCTGGAGGATCCTGAGATCACAGTTTCCGGTGCACCGACTGAGGAAGAGAACAATAAATGGGAATATTACGTAAATGAGATCCATGAGATGGATAATTTTGTCAAAGAGCTGACAGACAAGCTTGCAGATTATCCTGAGGATGTGGTCCTTGTTATGTACGGTGACCACCTTCCGACTATGGGATTGACTGTGGAGGACCTGAAGAACAAGTATCTGTTCCAGACAGAGTATGTGATGTGGGATAACTTCGGACTTAAGAAAAAGAATGAAAATCTTGCAGCATACCAGATGGCGGCAGAGGTTATGGATCGTGTGGGAATCCATGAGGGAACTGTTTTCCGCTATCATCAGGCAAGAAGAAATACCAGAAATTATCAGGTGGATCTGGAAACCCTGCAGTATGACCTCCTTTATGGAAAGAGATATTCCTACGGGGAAAGCGGCGAAAGTCCTTATCTGCGTACCAGAATGCGTATGGGAATCTATGATGTGACTCTGGATTCCATTCAATGTATCTCTGAGGCAGATCATACATATTACATTAAGGGAACGGAATTTACGCCGTCCAGTGAAATCAAGCTGAACGGAGAATGGTATGATACGGTCTATATCAATCCGACTACGTTGATGATCACAGGTACGGAGCTGAATGATTTCGACAGGCTTGCGGTGATCCAGCGAAGCAACAGTTCGACGCGAAAACCGCTGAGCAAGAGCTATGACCGGTCCTGCTATGCACTTTATTCAAATAATAAATGGAAATTAACAGAAAGTGCCGGTATGAATGAGAATTAATCCATAATTTTGTCGGATAAAATATTACGATTGGTACTGGACATCTTCCACCACTATTATATAATGTTAGAGTAACTAAATACATTATAGATAAGTGGTGGAATTTTTTTATGAATTACGAAGAAGCAGTTGCTTATATTGATGAAACTCCGAAATTTACAAAGAAGAACAGTCTGGATCACACAAAGGAATGTCTGAGAAGACTTGGTAATCCTCAGGATAAGTTTAAGGTGATCCATGTGGCAGGAACTAATGGAAAGGGAAGTACATGTGCGTTTCTGACCTCTGTTCTGAGAGAGGCAGGATATTCCTGCGGATTATTTACTTCTCCTCATCTGGTGGAGATCAATGAACGCTTCCAGATCAATGAGGTGAATATTGATAATGATACTTTCCTGAAGGCCTTTGAGAAAGTAAAGGTACTTGCGGATGAACTGGTTGCAGAAGGCAGCTATCATCCGACTTATTTTGAGATGCTTTTTCTGATGGGAATGGTGATCTTTGCAGATGCAGGTGTTGATTATGTGACTCTGGAAACAGGACTGGGCGGAAGAATGGATGCGACTACTGCTGTGGAGAATCCTGTTGCCTGTGTGATCACATCGATCAGTCTGGATCATATGCAGTATCTGGGAGATACAGTTGCCAAAATCGCAGGAGAAAAGGCCGGGATCATTGTGCCGGGGGTACCGGTAATCTATGACGGAAACGACCCGGATGCAGCAGAAGTGATCCGTGCCAGAGCAGAAGAACTGGGAAGCCCTGCTTATGAAGTGAAGAGATCAGATACAGAAGTGCTCAGAAATACTTCGGCGGGAATTGATTTTGCATTTCGGAATGAGTATTATAAGGATATGGTTTTCTCCATTCCGTTTATTGCAAAGTATCAGGTGATGAACAGTGCACTTGCATTAAAGACGATTGAGGTTCTGCAGAATGTGATTTCTGTATCTATGGATCAGATCCATGTGGGAATTGCCGGAACACGCTGGCAGGGAAGAATGGAAACAGTGCTTCCGGGTGTGATCGTGGACGGTGCTCACAATGAGGACGGGGTAGAGAAATTTGTAGAGACAGCAGAACATTTTCAGAAAGAATGTCCGCTGACTTTGCTTTTTTCAGCAGTAGATGACAAAGATTATACAGATATGATACATACGATCTGCAGCAGGATCACGTTCCGTCATGTGGTAGTAACCTCTGTTGGCGGATATCGCAAGGTTCCTGCTGAGAGATTTGCAAAGCTTTTTACAGAAGCAGGTGCTTCTTCTGTGGAAGTAGTGGAGGATGTTGAGAAAGCCTTTGGTAGAGCACTGGAAGTAAAGGGGGATGACGGAATGCTCTTCTGCGTGGGTTCCCTGTATCTTGTCGGTGAGATTAAAGATGTGATCAGGAGAAATAAGAAATGATAGATTATGAAGAGGAACTGAAGAAATTTGAACCTTGTCTGGATGTGGCAGATGCGGAGGGTGCGATTTATGAGAGAGAACTGACGGATATCCTGGATATTCTTCAGGAAGTTCTCCGCGAAGCCAAGAGTGGCAGACGGGTAAAATAAGGAGATACACATGAATTGTATGAATTGTGGCGCATTTCTGGTGGACAAAGATCTGGATTACTGCCCGAAATGTGGATGTAATGTGCTGATCCAGAAAAAGGTAGATTACCTTTCCAGACAGTATTACAACCGGGGGCTTGAGAAAGCCAGTGTCCGCGATCTTTCAGGGGCGATTGACTGTCTGAAGCAGAGTCTTATTTATAATAAGCATAACATTCAGGCGAGAAATCTTCTTGGACTGGTATATTTTGAGACAGGGGAGGTGGTTGCCGCACTCAGTGAATGGGTGATCAGTAAGAATCTTCAGCCATCCAGAAATCTGGCATCAGAATATATTAACAAGCTGCAGGCGAACTCCAATAAGCTTGAGGCGATCAATGAAACGATCAGAAAGTATAATGATGCCTTAAACCTGTGCAGGGAAGGTCATGAGGATATGGCTGCGATCAGGCTGAAGAAGATTCTCATACAGAATCCAAAACTGATCAAAGGTTACCATCTTCTGGCACTTGTGCAGATGAAAGAGGGGGAATATAACAAGGCAAGAAAGACGTTAAGGAAAGCCGCGCGGATTGATAAAACAAATACAACAACCCTTCGTTTTTTGAGAGAGATTGACGAACAGACAGGAGTATCCACACGTCTGGAACGTCAGAATAAAAGAAACAGGAAAGCTGTGGACAGCAGTGAGAATGATATGGCAATCCAGATTCCTCAGTATAAAGAAAAAGGAAGGATTCCGCTGTTTTTTACACTGGTTGCCGGATTTTGTGCAGGATTGCTGGCGTTTTATCTTCTGGCTGTTCCTGCCATACGTCAGGGAATTTACAGGGAAGCGAATCAGCAGATTATGAAATACAGTGATGCAGTGTCCAGTCAGGGAGCTGAGCTGACCAAGGCACAGAGTCAGGCTCAGGAATCTGGAGACACAGTTGAGGCGGCCTCCAAACAGATAGAGGAAGAGAAGAAAAAAAGCAGCAGTTATGAGGCTCTGATCGAGGCGTACTCAGCATTGCAGCAACAGAATACAGATGAAGCGGCATTGAAGATACAGAATGTTTATGCGGATTTGCTGCCTGCGGATCTGAAAGGAATTTACAATACGATCTGTAACACTACAGGTACGACCGGGATCGAAGGAACTACAGATGCGAAAGTCGCAGACGGAACCGGCAGTGAAGACGGTACGGACAGTGGTGACAGCGCAGAGGGAGATGTTTCTTCAGATTCAGTGGAAGATGGAAGTTATGACGATGGTTCCTATGACAGTGGGGAATATGATGATGGTTCTTCCGATAATTCTGATGGTGATTCGGCGGATGACGGAAGTTATGACACCGGTGATTATGACGATTCCGGATATTGATACTATTTTTCATTTTGATGTGGCAGAAGACATGAAATATCATAAGAAGATGTAAAGATACAAAAGAGATGCATGGAAGTCATGTGTCTCTTTTTTTACCGAATCAAGTAGGAGGCTGCGAAAAGCAATAAACAGTTATTTGATGTAGAGCTACACTGCAAAGTGGATTGCGAACATTCGCCTGACAAAAAGCGAGGAGGGATATGATGGAGAACAGATTTGAAATACAGGGAAATTCCCTGATCATTCATTTACCGAAAGAGGTAGATCATATGGTGACAGACGAGATACGCAGAGATTCAGATGATATTATACGGAAAAAATATATACGAACGATCACATTTGATTTTTCAGGAACAGCGTTTATGGACAGTTCAGGGATAGGGCTGATCATGGGGAGATACCGGATGATGGGGATGCGCGGTGACTGTATACAGGCTACAGGAGTAAATTCCTATATTGAAAAGTTGCTGCATCTGTCAGGGGTATATAAATTTGTCGAAATCTGTGGGGAAGTCTAAAGAGAGGGGGAAGAAAACTATTATGGAAAATACCAATGAAATGAAAATTATTTTTGACAGCAGACCTGAGAATGAGGGGCTGGCAAGAGTTGCGGCGGCAGCTTTCTGCACACAGCTGAATCCTACTCTGGAGGAAGTGGCAGATCTGAAAACTGCTGTGTCAGAGGCTGTGACAAACTGTATTATTCATGCTTATGAAGGCCAGGTGCAGAAGATAGAGATTTTCTGCAGAAGGGAAGGGCAGAAATTATGGGTTGATGTGATCGATAAGGGAGTGGGGATCAGAGACGTTGCAAAAGCTATGGAGCCTCTTTTTACAACAAAGCCGGAGAAGGATCGTTCCGGGATGGGATTTACATTTATGGAAGCGTTTATGGATGAGGTAACAGTAGAATCACAGGTGGGATATGGAACAGTTGTCCATATGAAAAAGACGATCGGGAGGTAGGAATGGACCATACTCTTGCTCTGATCATGAAGTCACAACAGGGAGATAAAGAAGCAAGAGATACTGTATTTAAAGAAAACGCAGGACTTGTGTACAGCATGGCGAAAAGATTTGCCGGGCGCAGTGTGGAAATGGAAGATATCGTGCAGATAGGAAGCATTGGGCTGCTGAAAGCCATAGATCGTTTTGATATTTCGTACGATGTGAAGTTTTCAACTTATGCTGTTCCCATGATCATAGGTGAAATCAGACGCTATCTGAGGGATGACGGGATGCTTAAGGTGAGCAGAAACCTGAAAGAGAACTGTGCCAGAATTTATTCTGCGAGAGAAGCACTGGAAAAAGAACTGGGACGTGAACCGATACTGGAGGAAGTTGCGAAAGCGACAGAACTTTCAGTAGATGAAGTGGTGATGTCGATGGAATCAGGAGCTGAAGTGGAATCTTTGCACAAAATTATCTATCAGGGAGATGGAAATGATATTTCGCTTATGGACAGGCTCCAGGAAAAAGAAAATGGACAGGATGCAGCACTGAACAGGATTTTTCTGGATGAAATCCTGAAAAAACTGGATGCAAGAGAACGTCAGCTGATCGGTATGAGATATTTTAAGGATATGACGCAGACAGAGATTGCGGCAGAGATGGGAATTTCCCAGGTCCAAGTGTCAAGGATGGAAAAGCGGATTCTGAAGGAACTTAAAAAGCAGGTATAAGCAGATGGGAGTAATTAACTCACCGCTTGTAGAAGGTGGAGTATTCTCTGAAGAGGTAAATAAAAAAGAGGTTACTGTGAACGGAGTGAACAGTAACAAAAAGAGTGTGCGGATTACTATAATATTGCACACTCTTTTTGCTATAATATCTTTATTGTTATATATCGTAAGTTATACAGTTCTCTGTGATCTGAAGATCACATTTTTGTATTTCAGAAGGGCTGTCTGAAGAATCAGTCCTACTACACCACAGGAAACTACTTCTCCGATACCTACGGTAAGCATCATAAGCGGAATCGGAAGATTTACTCCGTATCCGAAGTGAAGTACGAATGGCACGATGACTGCATTGGAAACAATCGGCGGGATCGGCGCAAGAAAACGGTTGCAGCTGCGGAGTCTGTAAGTAAATACTGCTCCGATCAGTGTTGCGATGCTTCCGAAAATAATGTCTACAGGAATGGCACCGCCAAAGAGATTGGCAATGATACATCCCACAAATAACCCCGGAATCGCAGCCGGTGTAAAGAATGGCAGGATGGTCAGTGCTTCCGAAAAGCGAATCTGAATTTCGCCATAGCTGAGTGGTGCGAATAAAAGAGTCAGAACCACATAAATAGCTCCGATCACTGCTGCTTCTGCCAGAAACTGAGTACCTTTGTTTTTCATATTTGATTATCTCCTTTAGTATTTGTTTTACGAGTGGAAGGTTTCGAACACTCGGCTATCGAAGTATATCACTTTTCGGAAGTACGGTCAATGTCTTTGATAAGAGTTTTATTAACATTTTCCTCGTACAGACGCATCTGTATCTGCATAGGTGTTGGATCATCTGTTATTTTCATATGACCGAAATGATTGAAGAAGAAAAGTACCCCAAGTCCGATTCCTATGGAATAAGTGATCTCAAGAACAGTAAAATGACCGGAGGTCTGTCCTGTGACCTGGGTATAGATCTGTGAGAAGAGACCACCGACATCTACATCGTTATTAAATGTCATGATAGAGAAACCTGCACCGAAAAAGGCGGCAAGACCGACGAAAATAATCTTGCACCACTGCCAGACAAGTCCGGGACCGGGTTTGTTTTTAAAAGTGATGATAAAGTCGGCTTCTCCAATATTACTGATTTCAAGGTCGGGTTCTTTTTTTTTGATTTCGGAGATCAGATCCATGACAGACATTACATAACGTCCTGGTTTATCCGGATCAAGATTTATAACTGGCATCACCCGGAGTCGGTTCAGGATTTTACTGTTGCTGCAGGAAAGTTTTGCAATGTCCTGAAGATAAATGTGTGGATGGTTTATCTGGATATTCTGATCTAACTGTAAATAGAGAGTATCACTCATGGTATGTTATCCTTTCATTTTGGGCTTGAAGATCAGGCTTGCAAGATAAGAGAAGATCAAAGCTGCGGAGACTCCCACCGCGCAGGCGGTAAAGCCTCCCATAAAGAGTCCGATCAGTCCGTTTTTGTCAATGGATTCTTTCATTCCTTTCCACAGGATATTGCCAAAACCAAGCAGGGGAACAGAAGCGCCTGCTCCGGCAAATTCTGCAAATGGCTGATAGATTCCGACAGCGCTTAAAACAGAGCCTGTACATACCAGAAGTACCATGATCCGTCCGGGCATAAGCTTTGTCCTGTCCAGAAGAATCTGTACCAGGGCACAGATCAGTCCGCCTGTCCAGAATGCATTAAAATAGTCCATGTATTTTTCCTCCTGAAAAAATTTCTGTATCTACATCATATCCGGAACCCTGTACTGTTCTATTACAACAGCGTGTGCGATACCGGGAATTGGATCCCCCTCGTTGAAGCTTACCTTTGACAGAAGGGCACCTGTGGGAACAAAGAGAATCCTTTTCCATTTTTTTTGTATAATACCCGGAAGAATATAGCCTGCCAGAACAGAGGCGGCACATCCACATCCACTGCCGCCGGAATGTGTATCCTGAGTCTGAGGATCATAGATCAGCATACCGCAGTCCTGATGGACAGATGAGATATCAAATCCTTTTTCTGTGAGAAGGTCGAACAGGATTGTCTGTCCTACCATGCCCAGGTCACCGGTGAAGATGGCATCATAATCGGATGGTTTTCGGTGAAAATCCTGAAGATTTCGGGCTATGGTGTCGCAGGCAGCAGGAGCCATGCAAGCTCCCATATTGAGGGAATCCCTAAACCCAAAGTCAATCAGTCTTCCGGTGGTGATTCCTGTTATAACTGCACAGATATTGCAGTTACGGAGTGTGTTTAGTGTTTTGTTGTCCGGGCGTGGTGGCGGTTCATATCCAAGTATACAGGCTCCGGCACCGGTGACTGTCCAGGTAGCAGATAAGGGCCTTTGATTTCCATATCCCAGGGGAAAACGAAATTCTTTTTCTGCGCTGGCAAAGTGGCTGGAAGTTGCGCAGAGGATATATTTTCCGTACCCGCCGTCGATACACATTGAACCAAGGGAAAGAGATTCTCCCATAGTGGAGCATGCTCCGAAAAGACCGTAAAAAGGAATTTTCAGATCAGCGGTTCCGAAAGAAGAGGCTGATGTCTGAGCCAGCAGGTCGCCTGCAAAAAGAAGCTGTATATCGGAACAGGTGAGGCCGTTTTTTTTGATTGCCAGCAGAGCGGCCTGTTTTTGCAGAGTGCTTTCTGCAGCTTCCCAGGTATCTGTTCCAAACATGGGATCTTCACATATGGTATCAAAGTATACGCCCAATGGCCCTTCCCCTTCTTTCCGGCTGACAACAGAAGCACAGCTCTGAACAAAGACAGGATTTTGAAATGAAATGCTGGATGTACCGCAGGTCATTTGTCTGTTCATAGGAAACCTCCTTGTATAATTGTATGATTCTTATGCAAAAACACCTCTCAGGATATGGATGCTGAATAGTTACGGGATCATTGTAAAAAGATAATAAATCACACCGAGAATCCATGAACTCAGGATTCCATAAAGAATTACGGGTCCTGCGATCGTAAATATTTTGCATCCGATGCCGAATACCTGTCCTTCTGCCTTATATTCGATTGCAGAGGAAGCTACGGAATTGGCAAAACCGGTGATCGGGACAAGGCTTCCGGCACCGCCGAATCTGCCGATTTTGGAATAAAGATTACATCCTGTGAGGATCACACTGAAAAGGATCAGGATAAGGGAACACCAGGAGCCGGCGGTATCTTTGTCCAGCCCAAGGTTATCTGCGTAATTTAAGATGACCTGTCCAACAACACAGATGACTCCGCCTGTGAAAAAGGCTTTGCACATATTCAGTGGCAGGCTGTGGACAGGAGTGACTGCTTTTACGTATTCTTCATATTGTTTCTGTTTTTTCTGACTGAGATTATTGTCTGACATAATATAAAACCTTTCTGATTGAAAATCCGGAATTTTGGCACACCAGGTTACTGAGAACGGAGTAAAGAGTAATCGATTGCTGCTTTTTTGGCACTGATGTTAAAGATTAGCTGGAAATTATGGCAGCCATCCGTTATAATAGTAAATCAGTGCCCCGACAGTTTTGCCGGCGGCTATGCACAGGATTGTAAAAGAAAGACCTCTCTGGAATCTGCTTCTTCTGGCAAAGATAGGGAAAATATCTGCCATCTCTGCCAGGGCCATGATCCATCCACCAAGGAAAATCCCTGAAAAGAGCCCGTACAGAATCAGAAACGGGGTGCCGAACCGGATATTCCAGTGAAAAAGAAAGAACAGGTTTCCAAGTTCTGTTCCCCAGAATGTGATGTCTTCGTACAGCAATATATGATCTGCTGTGTGGGTAATTCCTGCATATCTGGGAATAATAGAAAGGCCGATCATAAGACCGGTTAGTCCTCCGGCAATAATAAAACCGGAACATAGTCCTGTAAATCCGAGAAAAATCTGCTCTAACATAAGTGCCTCCGATCCTGCCGACAACAAAAGAAGTTTCCAGGTAACTGTCCGGCAGTCTGTTATTGTGAAGCACCGGACAGATATATCTGTGATATGTATTATGGCAGAAATATAAAAATATATACACTGTCATTCATTTGTTGCTGAGAACAGAGTGAACAGTAACCCTAGTACATCGTTTCGTAAATAACTATACCAATCGCGTAGGATGCGGATTCGAGT
>OGPR01002314.1_pt1 | contig 13340 bp, 8 predicted proteins | sample 1552981 | NCBI WGS metagenome assembly OGPR01 (sample SAMEA2580260, study PRJEB22360) | human gut metagenome | biome: human gut; feature: human-associated habitat; material: faeces | place: Denmark | collected 2008/2010 | reverse complement strand
ATCGGATATTATCAGTTTATCGAAAAACTGGAAAAAGATTTTGACAGCTGCAAGGACGAGATCGTAAAAAATCTCCGCAAAGTGATGGAGGAGGTTCTTCGTCCGGAGAATTTCTGTGTAAGCTACACCGGAGAGAGAGAGTCCCTGGATACAGTGAAAACACAGGCTGCCGAAATTAAGAAAGTCTTGTTTAACGGACAGAAGCCGGAGCCTGTGAAGCAGGCCCCCTGCATAAAGAAAAACGAAGCCTTCAAGACCTCCGGCCAGGTCCAGTATGTGGCACAGAATGGAAACTTCCGCAAAAAAGGCCTGGAGTATACCGGTGCACTGGAGATCCTGAAAGTGATCTTAAGCTACGATTATCTCTGGATCAACCTTCGTGTAAAGGGTGGAGCGTATGGCTGCATGAGTGGCTTTAAGAGAAACGGAGAGAGCTTCCTGGTATCTTACCGTGATCCCCATCTAAAGAGAACCTTGGAAGTATACCAGGGAGTGCCGGATTATATCCGTGCCTTTGAGGCAGACGAGCGTGAGATGACAAAATATATCATCGGAACGATCAGCAACAAGGATGTGCCGAGAACTCCGCAGATGCAGGGAAGTATCTCAAAAACCGCATATTTCTCCAATGTTACAGAGGATATGCTCCAGAAGGAAAGAAATCAGATCCTCGGAGCGCAGAAGGAGGATATCCAGAAATTGGCAGCTCTTGTAGAAGCAGTACTTTCTGATGAGCAGATCTGCGTAGTGGGAAGTGAGACTGCCATCGAGAAGGCAGAAGATGTATTTATGGAAGTGAAGCCGCTGATCGGCTGCTGAGAAACAAAGTCTGCTGTCCGTTAAATGGGACAGCAGGCTGTAATAGAATTATGAGAGGATAAAGAATGGATAACAATTTTAAATCAGGTTTTGTTGCGATCATCGGAAGACCCAACGTTGGAAAATCCACACTGATGAACCATCTTATCGGACAGAAGATCGCCATCACATCAAACAAGCCACAGACAACCAGAAACAAGATACAGACCGTATACACCTGTGATCAGGGACAGATCGTATTTCTGGATACACCAGGTATCCACAAGGCAAAAAACAAGCTTGGAGAATACATGGTGCAGGTTGCGGAGAGAACGCTGAAGGAAGTAGATGCTATTATGTGGCTGGTGGAGCCGTCCACATTTGTAGGTGCAGGAGAGCGCCACATTGCCGAGCAGCTGCAGAAAGTGGGAGTTCCTGTGATCCTTATCATCAACAAGATTGATACCGTAAAGAAAGAAGAACTTCTTCCTGCCATCGATACTTACCGCAAGATCTGCGATTTCGCTGAGATCATTCCGTGTTCAGCCCTCCGTGGAAAAAATACGCAGGATATCATCCCCAGTATTTTCAAATATCTTCCGTACGGACCGATGTTCTATGATGAGGATACAGTTACCGATCAGCCTCAGCGCCAGATCGCCGCAGAGATCATCCGTGAGAAGGCTCTGCATGCACTGGATGAGGAGATCCCTCACGGGATCGCCGTTGCCATCGACCGGATGAAGAAACGTCCGGGAAGAAGCAACATCATAGATATTGATGCGACCATCATCTGCGAGCGTAATTCCCACAAAGGCATCATCATCGGAAAACAGGGTGCCATGCTGAAAAAGATCGGAAGCAATGCCCGCTATGAGCTGGAGCGTATGCTGGAAGCAAAGGTAAACCTGAAGCTCTGGGTCAAGGTGACTAAGAACTGGAGAGACAGTGATTTCCTGATCAAGAACTTTGGATATGATAAGAAAGAAATCTGAAAATGAGTGATCTGATTACCGTACAGGGAGTGGTGCTTTCTGCCATGCCGGTAGGCGACTATGACAAGCGGATCGTCCTTCTCACAAGAGAGAGGGGAAAGATTTCCGCCTTTGCCAAGGGAGCAAGGCGGCAGAACAGTCCGTTTATGGCAGCAGCCAATCCGTTTGTATTCGGAAGTTTTACCCTTTATGAGGGAAGGACAAGTTATAATCTCAACCAGGTCAGCGTACAGCATCATTTTGTGGAACTGGCCACCCAGCAGCCGGGAGTTTACTACGGATATTATTTCCTGGAACTGGCGGATTATTTTGGTAAAGAGGGAACAGACGAGAAGGAGATGATGAATCTTCTCTATGTGACCATCAAAGCCATTTTGAATCCCCATATTGAAGACCGGCTGGTGCGCTGTATCTATGAACTGCGGACCATGGTGATCCAGGGCGTGATGCCGCAGCTGTTTCAGTGTGCAGGCTGCGGGAGAGAGCTTACGGAAGAAGAAAATGGAGAGCTTTTTTTCTCCCAGGACGAGCATGGAATCCTGTGTGCGGACTGCAGCAGGATGGCCATGGACAGGAAACGGATCTCAGCGGCTGCCCTGTATGCCATGCGCTACATAGCCGTGTCCCCCCTGGCAAAGCTGTATACGTTTACAGTGCGGGATGATGTGCTGCGGGAACTGGAACGCCACATTTACCGGTATACGGAGCTGAATACAGACAAGCGGTTTAAAAGTCTGGAGATCCTGGAATTGATGAGATAGATCACTGCCGGCTGCGGAATAACCGTAACGATTTATTTTTCAAAAGCAGGACAGGATGCAATGCAAATGGAAATATCCTTGAAAAATCATGAGGATACTAGTATAATAAGACCAAAAATGTAAAAAAGCAGCTTTTTCCGGAGCTTTTCGGACGCATTTGGCGGAACAGCTGCAAGTCAAGAGGAGAGAAATCATGGAAAAAACAATGGAAAAGATCGTAGCTCTTGCAAAAGCCAGAGGATTTGTTTACCCGGGTTCCGAGATCTACGGCGGCCTGGCAAACACATGGGATTATGGAAATCTCGGTGTAGAGCTTAAAAATAACGTAAAACGTGCATGGTGGCAGAAATTCATTCAGGAGTCTCCGTACAATGTAGGTGTTGACTGTGCGATCCTTATGAACCCGCAGACATGGATCGCTTCCGGACATCTTGGCGGATTTTCTGATCCTCTTATGGACTGTAAAGAGTGCCACGAGCGTTTCCGTGCAGATAAGCTCATTGAGGACTTTTGTGCAGAGCATGACATTGCCATTGAGGGAAGCGTAGATGCATGGTCCCAGGAGAAGATGATGGACTTCATCAAAGAACACGAGGTAGGATGTCCGAGCTGTGGTAAACACAACTTCACAGATATCCGTCAGTTCAATCTGATGTTCAAGACATTCCAGGGTGTTACCGAAGATGCCAAGAATACTGTATATTTAAGACCGGAGACTGCACAGGGTATTTTCGTAAACTTCAAAAACGTACAGAGAACATCCCGTAAAAAGATCCCGTTTGGTATCGGCCAGATTGGTAAATCCTTCCGTAACGAGATCACACCGGGTAACTTCACATTCCGTACCCGTGAGTTCGAGCAGATGGAGCTTGAGTTCTTCTGCGAGCCGGATACAGATCTTGAGTGGTTTGCATACTGGAAGAAGTTCTGCCTTGACTGGCTGAGTGCTCTCGGACTTAAGGATGATGAGGTTCGTTACCGTGACCATGATAAGGAAGAGCTGAGCTTCTACAGCAAGGCTACCACAGATGTGGAATTCCTTTTCCCATTCGGATGGGGTGAGCTCTGGGGAATCGCTGACAGAACAGATTATGACCTGACACAGCATCAGAATGTATCCGGCCAGGATCTCACATACTTTGATGATGAGAAGAAACAGAAATATATCCCATATGTTATCGAGCCATCACTTGGAGCAGACCGTATGGTACTTGCTTTCCTCTGCAGCGCTTACGATGAGGAAGTTCTGGATGAAGAGAAGAACGATGTCCGTACAGTCCTTCATTTCCATCCGGTACTTGCACCGGTTAAGATCGGTGTGCTTCCGCTTTCCAAGAAGCTTAACGAGGGTGCTGAGAAGATCTACCAGCAGCTTTCCAAGAAGTACAACTGTGAGTACGATGACCGTGGAAATATCGGTAAACGTTACCGCAGACAGGATGAGATCGGTACTCCGTTCTGTATCACTTATGACTTCGAGTCTGAGAATGACGGTGCAGTTACAGTCCGTGACCGTGACACTATGGAGCAGGTACGTGTGAAGATCGATGAGCTTGATGCATACTTTGCTGATAAATTTACATTTTAAGTAAATAAATTTTTTAATAAAAAACCTCCGGCTATTTTCTGGCCGGAGGCTTTTTTTCAATAAGTCTGTTTTTCATCCGCCAGTTTCTTGGCGACATTCCGTATACATTTTTGAAAGCCCGGGAAAAATGCAGCTGATTGGGATATCCGACTGCATTTCCGATATCTGCGATAGACAGGGCTGTGATCTTAAGAAGTTCTGCAGCTTTGGTCATGCGATAGCTGATCAGGAATTCCTGGGGAGAACGTCCGATGGTGTCGTGGAAGATCTTACCGAAGTAGCTTCGGTTCAGGCCGCAGCAGGCTGCGATATCCTCAATGGAAATATCATTCTGGAAATTCTGTTCAATAAAAGAGAGCGCCTCCTTGATATAAAAATCACGGATACTTCCATCCTGTTTCATGCGGACAGTTTCAGTAGAGCGCATAAAGTAATCCAGAAAAAGCCAGGTATGTCCGATAAGATGAAAGGGTGATTCCTGGGAATTATGGCTGATATAAAGCATTTCCTCCATCATTTTCTGGCGGAGATCTGCAGAGTGGCTGTGATAGACCGGATGGTCCGGACTTAAACCTGCAGTTTCCACGATCTCTTTTGCCCGGAGCCCGTCAAATTCCACCCAGGTGTACTCCCATGGAAAGTCGGTATCTGCAATGTAGGTGTTGATCTGACCGGGAAAAAGCATGAAACCCTGGCCGCTTTTTACCTGATAGGTGATGGTCTCTCCTGCGGAATTGTCTGCCATCAGAGTTCCTGTACCGGAGATCACATAATGAAAAATATAATGGTTTCGTGCGGCCGGGCCGAATGAATGTGCCGGAGCGCAGTGCTCCCAGCCATATTGGTATAGTCCGATATCAACAAAGTTTTCATTTGGAAAAACGGAGAAGAGAAGGTCATTCATATTTTTATCCTTTAGGCGTATGATTTTGTCTGGTTTCAGTAACATTATATATTAAAACAGCAGGGAACTTCAACATATGTATAAAAATGCAATTACAAAAACAGCCTGTAAAATATACAAAAAAGAGAAAAATAATCGAGAAAACTTTGTGAGAAAATTAAGTTTCGCGAGAAACCTATTGATTTTCGATGAATCAGGAATATACTAATTTTAGATAAAAGTAGTGATATAGGTATAGAATATATCAAAATGCTAGATGACTTTAATGAAGACAGAGAAAAATTGCATTTTGGTATAAAACAAGAAAAACACTGCTATTTATGCAAGCATAAAGCTATGTTAAAATAGCTTTCAGAAAAAAGAAACCAGAGAATAAGTATTGGAGAACCCGGATAGCCATATCAGTTAAATGGGTGATATCCGACTTATCAAATAAAAGGAAAAGGAAGGAGCATTACAAGATGCGCAACAGAAGTAAATGGATCCTCTGTATGGGACTTGCCTTTACCATGGCAGCTTCCGTTACATTGAGCGGATGCGGCACAGGTAAAAAGGACAGCGGAAAGACAGAGATCGAACTTGTGCAGTATAAACCGGAAGCGGTTAAGGCATTTGAAAAACTGGAAGAAAAATTCAATGCCACTCATGATGATATCCATCTTACCATCGAATCACCAAACGATGCTATGACTGTATTGAAGACAAGATTTATCCGTGAGGATAATCCGGATATCATTGGAATCGGAGGCGATGTTAACTTTTCCAATTTTATTGATTCTGATATGCTGATGGATATTTCCGATTATCAGGGACTGGATTCGATCAAAGATGCATATAAAGAAATTGATAAAGCGCTGGAATTCGTTCCGGAAGACGGAGTCTATGCGGTTCCTTACGTGGCCAATGCCGCCGGAATCCTTTACAATCGTGAGCTTTTCAAGGAGCATGGCTGGCAGATCCCGACTACATGGGATGAATTTATGAGCCTTTGCCAGGAAATTCAGGATGCAGGTATCCAGCCGCTTTATTTCGGATTTAAAGATACCTGGACCTGTCTTGCACCGTGGAATTCTATTGCGGTAGATCTTGCACCAGCCGATGTATGCCGCCAGGTAAACCAGGGAAACACTACTTTTGCAAAAGAGTATAAGGAAGTAGCAGACCGTATGCTGGAGCTTATCCAGTATGGACCGGATGATCCCTTTGCCTATGATTACAATGGAGCCTGCACCGCTTTTGCAAAAGGGGAGGCTGCCATGTATCCCATCGGAAGCTATGCGATCCCGCAGATCCAGAGTGTAAATCCGGATATGGATATTGATTCTTTTGTAACACCGGCAAGCAATGATCCGTCAGAAAACAAACTGAATTCCGGAGTTGACCTTCAGTTCTGTGTGATGGATAACTGTGAGAATAAGGAAGCTGCATATGAAGTGCTGGATTTCCTTCTTGAGGATGAGAATATACAGACATATCTGGATGACCAGAAGGCAGTTCCCTGTAAAGAGGGTGATTTCACACTTCCCTCTACTCTGGATGGTATGAAGGAATATATAGAAGAGGGAAGGATGGCCGACTACCAGGATCATTATTATCCTACAGAGATGGCTGTGGATGCACAGATCCAGACCTTCCTGATGAAAAAGGATAAAGATGCATTCCTGAAAAAATTTGATACAGACTGGACAAGATATAACCGTGACATTATCCGTAAAGTACAGGACTATGAGGAGAAGAACGGGGAAGGAGAGAACTGATCATGGGAAAAAAATCTATGAGTGGAAGAAAGCTGACCTTTCTTCTGATCACCATTCCGATCGTGGCATTATTTTTCTGCTTTAACACACTGCCTCTGATCAAGGGTGTGATCTACAGCTTTACGAACTTTAAAGGCTATGGAAGCTATGACTGGGTAGGACTTCGAAACTATAAGGATCTTTTTACAGACAGCCGTGTTGGCGGTTCCTATCTGTTTACCTTTAAGCTGGCCATCGTGGCAACTATCGTAACGAATGTACTCAGCCTGATCCTGGCACTTGGACTGAATAGCAAGATCCGTTTCAAGAGTGCACTGCGTGGAGCTTATTTTATTCCTAATGTACTTGGCGCACTGGTCGTAGGATATATTTTCAATTATTTCTTTACATATATCCTGCCTGCATTCGGAAAGATGATCGGAAATAAAACATTGTCTTCCAGCATGCTTTCCAGTACGAGCCTGGCATGGGTTGCCATCGTGATCGTGTGTGCATGGCAGTCCATTGCAATGAATACGATCATCTACATTTCCGGTCTTCAGACAGTGCCGGAGGATGTATACGAAGCAGGCGCTATTGATGGTGCTACCGGATTCAGCAAGTTCCGTTACCTGACATTCCCGCTGATCGTTCCGTTTTTCAGCATCAACATGGTTCTCTGTGTGAAAAACTTCCTGATGGTATTTGATCAGATCATGGCTTTGACAAAGGGTGGTCCTGCACAGAGTACAGAATCTATTTCTTACCTGATCTATAACAATGGTATGAGTGGAGGACAGTTTGGATTCCAGAGTGCCAATGCGGTTATATTCTTTATTGTGATCGTGATCATTTCTGCAATGCAGTTGACTATCACAGGGAAAAAGGAGGAGCAGCTGTAATGAAAACGAAAGTAAGAGAAAAAGCGAACTGGCCGATAACGATCCTTCTGATCCTTGGCCTTATCACAGTGGTATTTCCGCTTTATATGACAATTGTGATCGCATTCAAGCAGCCGACAGAGATGACCAACAGTGTAGCCGGGATCCTGTCTCTGCCAGAGAAATTCAGTCTTGCCAATTTCAGGGAAGCTATGGAGGTAACAGACTTCTGGCATTCTCTTGGAAACAGTGTATTGATCACTGTGATCACAGTGGTTCTTGCTATTGTAATTCATTCACTTTTAGGTTATGCTATAGCCAGAAACAAGAGAAGTAAATTTTATAAATTTATCTATCTCTATGTAGTGAGCGGTATGTTTGTTCCGTTTGCTATCCTGATGATGCCGCTTGTAAAGCAGACTGCTGAGATGGGCCTTGATAACAAAGTCGGTGTGATCATTCTTTACACGGTATTTTATATGCCTATGAACGTGCTTCTTTATTCCGGATATCTGACAAACATTCCAATGGCCCTTGAGGAGGCTGCCTGTGTGGATGGAGCCAGCACCTGGAAAACATATTGGAAGATCATCTTTCCGATCATGAAGCCGATGCATGCCACAGTGGCAGTTCTGACAGCACTTGGAACCTGGAATGATGTTATGACTCCACTGGTTATCATGTCCGGATCTACGGGTGGAACCACATTGCCTCTGGCACAGCTGAATTTCCAGACTCAGTTCGGAACAAACTATAACCTTGCGTTTGCCTCTTATCTGCTGGCACTGCTTCCGATCCTTCTGTTTTATCTGATCTGCCAGAAGCACATTTTAAATGGTGTTGTAAACGGTGCCGTAAAATAAAAACACAAGAAAAAGGAGGATTCACATATGGGAATCATCTACTGCGAGAAAGACAGAACGTTTACCCTGCAGACAAAAGAAACTACATATCAGATGCAGGTGGATCAGTACGGATTTCTTCTTCATCTCTATTATGGTAAAAAGGCAGAAGGCTGCATGGATTATCTTCTGACCTACTATGACAGAGGATTTTCCGGAAATCCCTATGATGTGGGAACAGACAGAACCTATTCCATGGACTCTCTTCCACAGGAGCTTTCCTGCTACGGAAACGGAGATTTCCGCAGTGCATCACTGATGCTGGAAAACGGTGACGGAAGCATGAGCTGTGATATGCGTTACAAGAACTATACTATCCGTGACGGTAAATACAGCCTTCCGGGGCTTCCGGCGGTTTATGCGGATAATGATGAGGCACAGACTCTGGAGATCGTACTGGAGGATCCGGCTACCGGCGTGGAGGCCATGCTTCTTTACGGTGTACTTCCGGAACTGGATATCATTACAAGAAGCGTCTATATCCGCAATCAGAGCAGTGAGAAGATCTATGTGAACAAGGTGATGTCCGCAGAACTGGATTTTCTTTACGGAGATTATGACCTGCTTACTTTTTACGGAAGACATGCCATGGAGCGGAATCTGCAGAGGGTTCCGGTAGCACACGGAAGTCAGATGATCGGCAGTGTCCGTGGTACATCCAGTCATCAGTATAATCCGATGATGATCCTGGCAGAGAAGGACACAACAGAGGATCATGGAGGCTGCTATGCTATGTCCTTTGTATATAGTGGAAATTTCCAGGGTGAGGTTCTTAAAGATCAGTACAATCAGACAAGAATGCTCCTTGGTGTACAGGAGGAGTGCTTCCGGTATCCGCTGGAAGCCGGGGAGACCTTCTATGCACCTGAGGTGATCTTAAGCTACACAGATCAGGGAATGAACCGTCTTTCCCAGAATCTGCACAGCTGCATCCGTCATCATATCTGCCGTGGTAAATATAAGACAGAGGTCCGTCCGGTGCTGGTAAACAGCTGGGAGGCAGCATATTTTGATTTTACAGGGGAGACTTTATATAATCTGGCAAAAGAGGCAAGGAGCCTTGGTATCGATATGCTGGTTCTGGATGACGGCTGGTTTGGAAAACGTGACGATGACAACAGTGGTCTTGGGGACTGGTATGTCAATGAGAAGAAGCTTGGAGAGACTCTCGGCGGACTGGTAAAAAGAGTCAATGACCTCGGAGTGAAATTCGGTATCTGGATCGAGCCTGAGATGATCTCTGAGGACAGTGATCTTTACCGCGAGCATCCGGACTGGGCACTTACGATTCCGGGAAGAAAACCAGTGAGATCCAGAAATCAGCTGGTACTTGATTTTTCCAGAAAAGAAGTTGTAGACGGAATCTTCGGACAGATCAGTGCGGTATTGGATAATGCCAATATTGAGTACGTTAAATGGGACATGAATCGAAGCCTGATGGATGTATTTTCCGTAATGACAAAGGAACAGGGACGTGTAATGTATGATTATGTCCTGGGATTGTACGATTTTCTGGACCGTATGGTGAAACGTTATCCGGATCTTCTGATCGAGGGTTGCAGCGGCGGCGGCGGAAGATTTGACGCAGGTATGCTGTATTATACACCGCAGATCTGGTGCAGCGACAACTCCGATGCTATTGACAGGCTTCGGATCCAGTATGGCACTTCCTTCGGATATCCGGTATCGGCCATGGGAGCACATGTATCTGCAGTGCCGAACCATCAGACAGGAAGGATCACTCCGTTACATACCAGAGGTGTGGTTGCCATGTCCGGAACCTTCGGCTACGAGCTGGATCTTCTGAAGCTGACTGAGGAAGAAAAAGATGAGGTCCGCAGCCAGATCGGGGAATTCCGTAAATATGCGCCACTGATCCAGAACGGACGGTACTATCGCCTGACAGATCCGTTTAAGAGTGAGGTCTGTGCATGGGAGATCGTTGGAAATTCTCAGGAAGAAGTTCTGCTCAATGTTGTCATGGAGGAGATCCATGGAAATATGACTGTGAATTATGTGCAGCTTCGCGGCCTTGATGAGAGTGCACTTTATAAGGAACAGACTACCGGCAGGATCTATTCCGGAGCTGCTCTGATGCATGGTGGAATGCCGCTTCCTGCAGAGTTTGGGGAGTACAGAGCTTATCAGTATCATTTTGTGAGAGAATAAGAGCGTATTGAGACAGTAAGATAAATAAAAGGATCCGTCATACAGACAGCTGAAAAAGCCGATGTATGGCGGATCTTTTTTATCATAGCTCAGTGTACGGTGATCTGATAGCTCTTGATAAATTCCTCATCCGGTTTCAGCACATTGATATTTGCTTTTTCGGAAAGAGGCTTTTCAAAACCACAGTCATCACAGCGTCCCATCCACGGCTCCAGGCATACGAAGGGAGCACCGGGTACGGACCAGATACCGAAATTCGGGAAGCCCTCACTGGTAAGTGTCAGATATGGAGTTCCGTCCGGGAAGAGGATACCGGCCTTTTGGATCTGGCCGTTATCAAAAACAAGAGCGTCTTTATCAAACATATGAGGAGCAATGGAACAGGTTCCGTTTTCAAGGGAAAGTGTATGTGGTTCGTCAGCAAGGACTGTTCCTACAGACGTATCGATAAGGAGATAGGTAAGAGTGTCCAGGCCTTCAAAAGCAAGACGGTAATCACTCTGGGATTCGCCTTCACGTACCGGAACACGGAATGCCGGATGGCCGCCGATGGTAAAATACATAGTTTCAGAATCATTATTAACTACTTCCCAGCATACTTCCAGGTCGTGCTTCTTCAGAGTGTAGGTGATCTTCAGAGCGAAAGCAAACGGATAAACATTCAAGGTTTCTTCAGAGGACTTAAGGACAAAGGAAAGGGAAGTATCGGTGATATCCGTGCAGATAAAATCGCTGTCCCTTGCAAAGCCGTGCTGGCTGGAAGGATATTCCTTTCCGTTCAGACGCCAGATATCTTTGTAGTTACGTCCCACGTTGGGAAAAAGTACAGGCGCATGGCGTTTCCAGTAAGCCGGATCTGCCTGCCAGAGGATCTCCCTGTCATTAGTCTTGTCATAGATGCCGGTGAGTTCAGCACCGTGATCGGAAACGGAAATCTTAAGAAAGCTGTTTTCAATCGTTCGTGTCATGATAAACCTCCTGTATGACAGCATTCGGGTAATATTACCTCGGAATTGCTGCATGTTTTTTTCTATTTTAGCACATTTTTCAGATGATAACGAGAAAAATACAATCTGTGAAAAATATAACTGGAAAATCTGTCATATTTCACAAGAGAAATTGCTGTTTTTTGGAAGAATAACCTTGACTAATGAAGGATAAATCTATAAAATAATTATGTGCGTAGAAAACATACATTTTTTATGTTTTAAAGAACAATAATTAGGAGGAAAATGTAAAATGGCAAAATGGGTTTACATGTTTACAGAAGGTAATGCTACTATGAGAAATCTTCTGGGCGGCAAAGGTGCCAACCTTGCTGAGATGACAAACCTCGGTCTTCCTGTACCGCAGGGCTTCACAATCACAACAGAGGCCTGCACACAGTACTACGAGGATGGCAGATCCATCAACGATGAGATCATGGCTCAGATCATGGAAGCAATTACCAAGATGGAAGGAGTTACCGGTAAGAAATTCGGTGACAAAGAAAATCCTCTGCTTGTATCCGTTCGTTCTGGTGCGAGAGCATCTATGCCTGGTATGATGGACACAATCCTCAACCTTGGTTTAAATGAAGAAGTTGTTAACACTCTTGCTGAGAAATCCGGCAATGAGCGTTGGGCTTGGGACTGCTACAGAAGATTCATCCAGATGTATTCTGACGTAGTTATGGAAGTTGGTAAGAAATACTTCGAGGAGCTCATCGATGAGATGAAAGCTAAGAGAGGTGTTAAGCAGGACGTTGAGCTTACAGCTGCTGACCTGCATGAGCTTGCTGACCAGTTCAAAGCTGAGTATAAATCCAAAATCGGTTCTGATTTCCCAACTGATCCGAAGGAGCAGCTGGTAGGTGCGATCAAAGCCGTATTCCGTTCCTGGGACAACCCACGTGCGAACGTATATCGTCGTGACAACGATATCCCATATTCCTGGGGTACAGCTGTTAACGTACAGATGATGGCATTCGGTAACATGGGTGATGACTGTGGTACAGGTGTTGCCTTCACACGTGACCCTGCTACAGGTGCTAACGGTCTGTTCGGTGAGTTCCTTACCAATGCACAGGGTGAGGACGTAGTTGCAGGTGTTCGTACACCTATGCACATCTCCGAGATGGAGCAGAAGTTCCCGGAAGCATTCGTACAGTTCAAACAGGTTTGCGAGACTCTTGAGAAACATTACAGAGACATGCAGGATATGGAGTTTACTGTAGAGCATGGTAAACTGTATATGCTTCAGACACGTAATGGTAAGAGAACTGCACAGGCTGCCCTTAAGATTGCTTGTGACCTCGTTGATGAGGGAATGAGAACTGAGGAAGAGGCTGTTGCAATGATCGATCCTCGTAACCTTGATACACTTCTTCATCCGCAGTTCGATGCAGCTGCTCTTAAAGCTGCTACACCGATGGGTAAAGGTCTTGGTGCTTCTCCAGGAGCTGCTTGCGGTAAGATCGTATTCTCTGCAGAGGACGCTGTTGAGTGGGCTGCAAGAGGAGAGAAAGTTGTTCTTGTTCGTCTTGAGACATCCCCAGAGGATATCACAGGTATGAAAGCTGCTCAGGGTATCCTGACAGTTCGTGGTGGTATGACATCTCACGCAGC
>OGPR01002312.1_pt1 | contig 13346 bp, 9 predicted proteins | sample 1552981 | NCBI WGS metagenome assembly OGPR01 (sample SAMEA2580260, study PRJEB22360) | human gut metagenome | biome: human gut; feature: human-associated habitat; material: faeces | place: Denmark | collected 2008/2010 | reverse complement strand
TTATGCTTTCATTATCTTCATACTGAGGAGTATTATGATCTTGTCCGACAAATGCGGCAGAAACGCAAAGCTCGTGAAGAAATCGTAAATGACACTATGGAAGTGCTTCATCAAAGTATAAATGATGCGGGAATTAAAGCAACTATTACCGGTCGTCCCAAACATTTTTATAGTATTTATAAAAAAATGAAACGAGATAATAAAGATTTATCTCAAATTTATGATTTATATGCAGTGCGTGTAATCGTAAATACAATTCCTCAGTGTTATGCGGTTCTTGGAATTGCGCACTCCCTTTGGAAACCATTGCCTAATCGGTTTAAGGATTATATCGCTGTACCTAAGCCCAATATGTACCAATCTCTTCATACAACTGTAATCGGTACAAAAGGACAGCCTGTCGAAATACAAATCCGTACTTGGGAAATGCATCATATTTCAGAATATGGTGTAGCCGCCCATTGGAGATATAAAGAAGGGAATAAAGCAGGGACGAAAGATTTTGACCAAAAAATCAGTTGGCTTCGTCGGCTTTTGGAATGGCAAGATACTTCCAATTCAAAAGAGTTTTTAAACGCTTTAAAGTTAGATGTATTTTCTGATGAGGTTTTTGTTTTTACTCCCAAGGGTGATGTTATTAATTTGCCTAAAGGATCTATTCCTATTGATTTTGCCTATCGTATTCATACAGAAGTCGGGAATCACTGTGTAGGGGCAAAAGTTAATAATAAAATTGTTCCGCTTGATACCAAATTAAAAAATGGGGATATCGTTTCAGTGATTACAGCAAAAACCGGAAAACCAAGTTATGATTGGATTAATATGGTAGGCTCGACCGAGTGTAAAGCCAAAATCCGAAGCTGGTTCAAGAAAGAATACAGACCTGAAAATATAACACATGGGCAGGAACTTCTTATAGCGGAAACAGAACGGCAAGGATATAGATGGAAAGAAATTACGTCTAAAAATCACCTGGATGATGTGCGGAAATATTTTAACAATATTTCAAAGGATGATCTTTTTGCTGCTGCGGGATATGGTGGCCTTTCAGTAAAGACTATCGTACTTAAATTGATTGATCTTTATAAAAAAGATCTTAATGAACAGAAAATTACCGGGTTAAAGACTTCAAAAGATTTTGAAAACTTAAGAATGCGGAGCCTAAAAAAAAGGGTAAGCAATGGAATTCTTGTAAAGGGAGAAGATGGATTGGTAGTTCATTTATCCAAGTGTTGTAATCCTGTTCCTGGTGATGAAATCATTGGTTATGTTACACGCGGCAGAGGAGTATCTGTTCATCGTACAGATTGCCCTAATGCAATTAATCTTTCGGATAAAGACAGAACCATTGAAGTAGAATGGGAACAGGAAACCAGCGGTATGTTTTTAGTTACGATTGAAGTTATTGCCTATGATCGGACCGGTTTAATGGCCGATATTTTGGCGGTATTAATGGAACTGAAGCTTTCTGTTTCTACAGCTAATGTAAAAGTTGAGAATACCGGGATGGCTGGAATGAATTTGGGAATACAGATTAAAGATTTGCAACAATTGGAATTTATCATGACAAAAATACGTCGTATAAAAGGTGTTCATTCAGTTCATCGTATGCGTTCTTCTCGTGGAGGATAATATGAGATCTGTTATTCAAAGATGTAATTGGTGCAGAGTACTTTCTGAAGGGAAGGTGTGTGGAGAAATAGGTAAGGGGCTGGTTGCCTTGCTGGGTATTAAGCGTGGAGATACGGAAGAAGATGCATTATATATATCTGATAAGATACTGCATTTAAGAATTTTTGAGGATGAAAATAATAAGATGAACCTGTCGCTTTTGGATACGAAAGGAGCGCTTATGATTGTGTCACAGTTTACCTTATATGGAGATTCCAGACATGGGCGTCGGCCAAGTTTTACTGAGGCCGAACTTCCAAAACAGGCGAGTAGGCTTTATGAACATGTGGTGCGGAGCTGCAGGATAGAAGGAATAAAAGTAGAAACTGGAAATTTTCAGACACATATGCAGGTAGCACTTGAAAATGACGGTCCGGTTACTTTGCTTCTTGATTCGAAAAAACTTTTTTGACACTTATCACAACTTCAATTTGGGAGGGAATTTGCATGAAAATAACCTATCTTGTCCTCGGTCCCTTTATGACCAATACATATATCATATATGATGAAAATACAATGGATGCTGTCATAATTGACCCCTCCTTTACTCCTGAAAATATTATTCGTGCAGTAGCTCAGCTAAAAGTGAATGTTAAAGGAATCTTTCTGACACATGGACATGTAGACCACATGGCCGGACTTAACAAGTTAAAAGGAGTTTATAAAGAAGCCCGTGTATATATGAATATCAATGATAAAGAGTATTTATCGGATCCTAAAAAGAATCTTTCTGATTCATTCCCTCAGCCAACGATTTGTAAAGCAGCAGATTATTGGGTAAGTTATAGAGAGCATATAAAAGTAGGAAAACTTGATTTTACCGTGTTGGATACATCGGGACATACTCCCGGAGGAATTTCTTTTTACATGGAAAAGGAAAAGGTTGTTTTTACCGGAGATTCCCTTTTTCGAGAATCTATTGGACGTACGGACTTTCCCGGTGGAGATATAAAAAGGCTTTTGCAGACCATTAGAAAAAATCTTTTTTCATTATCCGATGAAGTAATTGTTTTGCCTGGACATGGGGAGGCAACAAGCATTGGATATGAGAAAAAACATAACCCGTTTTTGGTCGGAGGTTGATGATGAAAAGAACCGCAGAATTTTGGATGCGTATTTCCATAACTTTATTTTTTATATTACTTGCGCTTTCAGCGCCGATTATTTTTTTCCCGTTCGGAATATCTCTTATCCTATCTATTTTGCTTACACCGCTTGCTCAAAAATTATATAAATGGATAAATATGACCGGGATAAAGAATATCCCTTATGATATTCCGATTATTATATCTTTTGGTATATTTATCGGAATTATATATCTGATTGCAATTCATATTTTTGTACCATTCATCACGGAGTTAAGAGCGTTTACAAGAAGTATTCCTGCTACATTCTCTGCATTGCAGTCAGCAATTCCCGAGTTGGAAGCAGCTTATCATTTGAGTTTGCTTCCTGCGGAGGCGCAAGGTTTCATTGCAAAAATGATTCAAGAGATAGGGGAATATACATTGAGACTTGCACAATTCAGTTTGTCAGCAATATTTTCTTTTGCCAGTACAGTAATTGAATTGATTGTTGTACCTTTTATTACTTTTTACATGATGAAGAAGGGGAGAACGTTTTCCAATAAGTTTGCTGAACTTTTTCCGGAAAGGTATCATGCACACATAAAGAACTTGTTTAAGGAAATTCATTTTGTTTTAAAAGCATACATACATGGACAACTTCTACTGTCGGTACTCATGGCGTTCCTTGTTTTTATTGGAATGTGGATTATGGATATTCCATATCCATTGGTTATTGGACTTCTTGCCGGAGTTGTGGAGATGGTGCCAATCATAGGTCCAATTATTGGGGCTGTCCCGCCTATACTTCTCGGTCTTTTGCAGGGAAGCAGTGTTATGATTCAAGTTATTATTTTCTATGTGGTTGTACAACAGTTAGATTCTCATTTTATTATGCCGAAACTTATGGGATCGATTATTGAAGTTCACCCAGTGGCAATTATCGCGGGAGTGCTTATTGGCGGAAGCCTAAAAGGAATATTGGGGATGATGATAGCCGTCCCTGCGGTGGCAGTTCTTCAAATATTATTACGCCATATGTGGTATTACGATAGATATAAAGTCTTGCGCTAATGGAGGGTAAAATGAAAAAATCAGCAGTAATGAATACGTTAAAGAAAAAGATTCGTGAACATAAATATAAGTTTACGACACAGCGCCAGGTTATTTTACAGGCATTCCTCGAAAGCAAAGAAAACCATATGTGTGCGGAAGATGTATATGAATTTGTTCGGGATAACAATCCGGAAATAGGGCTTGCAACCGTATATCGTTCGCTTGAATTGTTTACATCACTTGAGCTCTTAAAAAAATTGGACTTTGGTGATGGCAGAAGTCGTTATGAATTAAATGACCACAATTTGGCACATTCGCATTATCATTTAATTTGTCTTAAATGCGGAAAAGTGATTGAGTTTTCCTATGATTTTATGAATAAAATGAAAGAAAAAATAAAGAAAGAAAATGGATTTGCTATTGTCGATTATCAGTTAAAATTTTATGGCTACTGCGCTGATTGTGAAAGAAATGATAAAACTGATAAATGATTTATTTGCGTATATATATATATAATGTTAGAATTATTGCATTAATGCCCATTTGAATTTTAAGGCATTACTTGATAAGTATTCTTTTATGAGAATAAAGAGGTGTTGAGGATCTTGCAGGCATTAAGAGGTACACAGGATATTCTGCCTGATAACATCTATAAATGGAATCATGTAGAATCCGTTATTAAGGAATTATGTGCTCTCTATGGGTATAGTGAAATTAGAACTCCTATGTTTGAGGATACAAAGCTATTTCTTCGTGGGATTGGTGATACTACGGATGTGGTAGCAAAGGAAATGTATACGTTTGAAGACCGGGGAGGACGATCAATTACGTTGCGGCCGGAGAACACCGCAGCCGTAGTCAGGTCTTATCTTGAACATAAATTGTATGGGGATCAGCAGGTACATAAGCTGTTTTACATTGGATCAATGTTCAGGTATGATCGTCCGCAGGCAGGGCGATATAGAGAATTCCACCAGTTTGGAGTGGAAGTTCTTGGAGCATCGTCCCCAGCGGCAGATGCGGAAGTAATAAACCTCGCTTATACGCTGTTTAAAACGCTCGGGCTTAAAGAATTGGAACTTCATATTAATTCTATTGGAGACTATAAATGCAGGCCCATATATAGACAGAAATTAATAGAGTTTTTTGAAGAAAAGGAAGATCAGCTTTGTGATGACTGCCAGGCTCGTCTTCATAAAAATCCACTCCGCATCTTGGATTGCAAAGAAGATAGCTGCCGACGTGCCTCTGCTGGTGCACCGAAAATAACAGATTATCTTTGTGATGAGTGCGAGAAAAAATTCGAGGCGGTAAAACGATATCTGGCAGCATTGGAGATCCCTTATTCAGTTGATTCCCGTTTAGTGCGGGGGCTTGACTATTATACAAATACTGCGTTTGAAATTCAGTATCCGCCATTGGGAGCCCAAAGTGCGATATGTGGCGGTGGTCGTTATGATGGATTGGTAGAGGATGTGGGCGGTCCATCGACACCGGGAATAGGATTTGCTGTGGGCCTTGAAAGACTGTTGCTTGCGCTGGAAATGCAAAAACTGATTCCGGAACCGGCAAATCGCAAGAAAGTATATATTGTGACACTAGGGGAAGATGCTATTGTGGAAGGCATCAAGATACAGCAACACCTTCGTGACAAAGGTGTTATTGCGGAAATTGATTTGCAGGATCGCAGTATAAAAGGACAAATGAAACAAGACGATAAAAATAATGCGGAATATACAGTGATTATCGGCGCTAATGAGATGGAGAAAAAAGAAGCTGCCGTAAAAAACATGGAAAACGGAAAGCAGCAGGATATTCCATTTCTCAAAGTGTCTGATTTCATTACAGAGTCGAGCAGATAGTAAATAACTGCAAAATATTTTATATTATTAACGTTTTAAAGAGGTGCTCAAATATGGAAACAATGGCAGGTATGCACAGATCCTGCGGATGCGGCAGAGTTACAGAAAAGGATTGCGGAAAAGAATTAACCTTGGCAGGATGGGTAAATACCCGTCGGGATCATGGTGGATTGATTTTTATTGATTTACGGGATAGAAGCGGCATTGTACAGGTTGTCATGAGTCCACAATATGGAGAAGACGCGTTTCATAAAGCGGAAGATGTGAGAAGTGAATATGTATTGGCGATAAGAGGGATTGTTAGAGAAAGAAGTCCTGAAACCGTCAATCCTAAAATGCAGACAGGAAAAATAGAAGTGGTTGTTTCAGAAATGCGTATTTTAAATAAAGCTAAGACACCTCCTTTTTATGTTGAAGATGGAATTGATGTAGATGAAACCGTAAGGCTGAAACATCGTTATATTGATTTGCGCCGTCCTGAAATGCAAAGGAATTTGATTATGCGCCATAAAATTGTTCACGAAATGAGACAATTTTTGGATGCACACGATTTTCTTGAAGTAGAAACTCCGATCTTAACCAAAAGTACGCCTGAAGGTGCGCGCGACTATTTGGTACCAAGCCGTGTTAATCCTGGTAAATTTTATGCATTGCCTCAATCACCGCAGCTTTTTAAACAGCTTCTCATGGTATCTGGATTGGAAAGATATTTTCAGATAGCGCGTTGTTTTCGTGACGAAGATCTTCGTGCAGATCGCCAGCCGGAATTCACACAGTTGGATATAGAATTATCCTTTGAAGATCAGGATTTTATCTTGGACTTAATGGAACATATGATGCAGAGAATTTTTAAAAATGTCCTTAATGTGGATATTCAGATTCCATTTAAGCGTATTACTTGGGATGATGCCGTGAATCTATATGGTTCCGATAAGCCGGATCTTAGGTTTGATATGCATTTTTATGATATTTCGGATTTACTTCGAGACACCGGTTTTAAAGTATTCCGTAATGTACTTGATAACGGTGGGATTGTAAAGGCGATTACCGTGAAGGGGGACGCTGCAATTCCCCGGCGTGAATTGGATGGCTTAGTGGATTATGTCGGGAATTATGGCGCGAAAGGGCTTGCATGGATCGGTCTTAATAAAGATGGCAGCTTGAAATGCCAGATTACTAAATTTCTCGGAGAAGATAAGATCCGCGAAATTGGTAAATTCTGTGAAGCGGAAAATGGAGATCTTATTCTCATTATTGCAGATAAGCCAAAAGTTGTCGCCCAGGCGCTTGGCGAACTCCGCCTCGAAATGGCGCGCCGTATGAATCTCATTGATGAAAATGAATTCTGCTTCCGCTGGGTAACTGATTTCCCGATGTTTGAATACAGCGAAGAGGATAAACGCTGGGTTGCAGAACATCATCCCTTTACTGCTCCGCGTGATGAAGATGTCCAGTACTTGCTTACTGATCCTTCAAAAGTATATGCTAAGGCCTATGACATGGTTTTAAACGGAGTTGAGGCAGGTGGCGGTTCACTTCGTATTTATCAGGAGGAACTGCAGGAAAAAGTTTTCAAGGCGATTGGGATAACACACGAAGAAGCACAGGAAAAGTTTGGGTTCCTTTTGGATGCTTTCCGCTATGGTGCGCCGCCGCATGCAGGGATTGCCTTGGGACTTGATCGGCTTGTAATGCTTATGCTTCGTTTAGGATCCATCCGTGATGTTATTGCATTTCCAAAAACACAGAGTGCTATCGATCAAATGACACAGGCACCTTCAGAAGTTGTTGATATGCAGTTAAAGGAGCTGCATATCAGAGTAGATGTTAAAAAGGAAAAGAATTTATTAATTTAATTTATACCTACTGCAAAACGCATTTGTCATTTTGAAGAAAAAGACAAATGCGTTTCTTGTATGATGATGGCAGAAACTTGTAAAACAGAATACTTTTTGCTACACTAATATTAAAGATAAAACCCTGCTGTGCACGTGTCGCTTTATATTTTGAACCAACACCTTTAAAAAGGGAGTTCAGAATCGATTTGTGGATTCAATGCCCTTCTTCAGGGACTGAAGGAACAGGTCATGAGGACACCCACCTGCATCTATGCAGACTCAAAATACAGCATTAAACGACATGGTGGGGTCATTAAATGCAATGCCGCTAAGGTTTACTTGGCGGCTTATTCTTATGGGGAAGAAAAGATGGAATCATTATTTGACATATCAGATGAATCAAACGCATATGCTCCGCTGGCGGATCGAATGCGTCCGGAAATACTTGATGATATCATAGGGCAAGACGAGTCTGTAGGGAAAAACTCTTTCCTTTATAAAATGATAGAAAGAGATACAGTACCATCTCTTCTTCTCTTTGGGCCGCCCGGATGTGGAAAAACGACAATTGCATCTGTTATTGCAAAGATGACTAAGTTCAAATTTTTAAAATTAAATGCGACTTCCAACGGAGCTAAAGAAATTCGCGACATCGTTCCCGCTGCCCAAAAAGAATTGCAGTACTATGGAAGAAGAACTATTGTATTCATCGATGAGGTTCACCGATTTAATAGGGCACAGCAGGATTTATTACTGCCTTATGTGGAAAATGGGACTTTCATATTGATTGGAGCAACTACGGAAAATCCTTATTTTGAACTAAACGGTTCGTTACTGTCCCGGATAAGATTGATTCATCTTAAACCGCTTAGCATCGATTCAATCGTCCTTATCCTCCAAAAAGCGCTTACAGATAAAAATAAGGGATTGGGCATGCATGATTATCATGCGGATGAAATAGTTCTTAAAAATATTGCTGCATATGCGGCAGGTGATACTAGAATCGCGTTAAACTTATTGGAGCAGGCTACAACAAGTTTGCCATATGGCGGGGTACTGACTGAAAAAGAAGTACAGGGGGTTGCCGGGGAACAAATGTCCGTGTATGATAAAAAAGGTGATTATCATTACGATATTGCTTCCGCATTTATTAAGAGCATGCGTGGAAGCGATCCCCAGGCAGCTCTTCACTATCTGGCAAGAATGATTGCAGGGGGAGAAAAAACCTCTTTTATTTCACGGAGAATTATAATCTGTGCGGCAGAAGATGTTGGATTAGCGGATCCCGATGCTCTTCGTGTGGCAGTGTCGGCAGCACAGGCGGCGGAAATGGTTGGATTCCCGGAAGCGCAGATTATTTTGGCGGAAGCAGTATTATATATTTCTCTTGCTCCTAAAAGTAATAGTACGGTTGTCGGTATTTCTGCTGCGATGACAGATATTGCAAAGAAGAGTAACTGGTCTATTCCGCGGCATTTGAAAGATGCACATTATAATGGAGCGAACAGGCTGGGATACGGAATAGCTTATAAATATCCACATGCATATGGGGGATGGGTTAAACAGCAGTATCTGCCTGATGAACTTTGTTCTGCTGTATATTACCGCCCTGTATTGAATGGTGCAGAAGCGGAGATTGTAAAAAGATGGAATAAAAGGATGAATAAGGAGTAGGAAGGTTTACCGAACTGATGAAAAAGAAAGTACATATTACACGCGAAAAGAAAAAAGGCCAGGGGACGAATAGAGTTGAAATCACGGGAATTGTTATGATTCTTTTGGGTTTCTTTGTATGCCTCAGTTTAGGCGGCTATGGCATGGGAATTGTGGGAAATCTGCTGCGTAATGGATTTTATGTACTCTTTGGAGTGGCCTCATTTGGGGCGGCCCTTGTTCTTATCTTTACGGGAGCAGTATACGTATTGACAGGACATGCGCCAAATATGACACGTCGTCTTGTTTTTTCTTTAATTGCCGTATGGATACTTCTAGCCGGCTATCATCATCATATGCTCCCTGCCGGTAGTAACTTTTCAGTAGCTTCTTTTATGACATATGGAGGAATGTTTTGTGGGATCCCGGTGGGCATAATACGTTTTTTAGCGGGAAATATAGGGACGACAATCATTTTGACCGGTTTGTTTGTCATAGATATTTTACTGTTAACACATTGGTCAGTTTCAAACGGTGCTAAAAAGGTTGGGGAACAAACTGAAAAAAGGATTGGTCATGTTAAAGCGAGAATACGTGAAAAGCAGGAAGCATATCATAGCGCCCGTAATGCGGCGGAAAATGCAGGAGAACAATATAATTTAACAGACTTTATTTTCCATAAGCCTACCATTAAAAATATAAAAAAAGATGATACGGAAGATCTTCCTGTTAATGTATTTTCTCCTGCTGATGAAAAAGGGAAACCTGTATGTGGTGAAGCAACAGACCCAACTATTTTCGAGAATGCACAGATTTTATTGCCTGAAGATAATATTGATATGCTGGAAGGACATAAAGTCTGCAAAGAAAATACAAATGATATTAAAATAAATAGTAAGGCAGACATGCCTGAAGCAGAGAAAAATAATTTTTATTCATTTCCACCTCTGTCTCTTTTAAAGGAGGGAGAAAGCTCCGGCAGTTTGGAAACGAATGCTTATGGAAAAGCAAATCGTCTTGAGACAACATTAAAAAGCTTTGGTGTAAATGCCAAAATAGTTCATGTAAGTATAGGACCTGCTGTTACACGTTATGAACTTGAACCTGCTCCGGGGGTACGCGTATCTAAAATAGAAGGTTTGTCGGATGATATAGCGCTTCAGCTGGCAGCCACCAGTATCCGAATAGAGGCGCCCATCCCCGGGAAATCTGCAGTAGGGATTGAGATTCCTAATGCCAAAACAGCTGCAGTATCATTGCGGGAAGTTCTTTCCAGTAATGCTTTTCAAAAAGGGAAAGGAAAAATACTTGTGGCATTGGGAAAAGATATTGCAGGGAAGGTAGTAATTACTGATCTGGCTAAAATGCCGCATCTTTTGATTGCCGGGCAAACCGGAAGCGGAAAGTCGGTTTGCATCAATACCATAATTACCAGTATTCTCTATCATAGTCTTCCTGAAGATGTAAAATTAATCCTGATCGATCCCAAAGTGGTTGAACTGTCTATATATAATGGGATTCCTCATTTGCGCACGGAAGTCGTTACGGAGCCCAAGAAAGCAGCAGGTGTCTTAAATTGGGCTGTAACAGAAATGGAAACCCGTTATCGGTCTTTTGCGGAAAAAAATGTTCGTGATATTAATGGATTTAATAAGCAAAATTCTGAAATAAAGATGCCATTCATTGTCGTTGTGATTGATGAGCTGGCAGATTTGATGATGGTGGCAAAGGACAGTGTGGAAGATGCGATTTGTCGATTAGCACAAAAAGCAAGAGCTGCGGGGATTCATCTTGTTGTAGCAACGCAAAGACCTTCTGTAGATGTTATTACAGGCCTAATTAAAGCCAATATCCCCAGCCGTATTTCGTTTGCTGTTTCATCACAAGTGGATTCCAGAACCATTTTAGATAAAGCAGGCGCAGAAAAACTTTTAGGTAAAGGTGATATGCTTTTTAATCCATCCGGTGCATCAAATCCTATACGTATACAAGGGGCATTTATTTCCGATGAGGAAGTGGAGGCTGTCGTTTCTTATGTAAAGGAACAGTGCATCCAGCAGGATGTCATAGTATCTGATGAGACGAAAATAGATTTATCAGAGTGGGAGCCTGCTGTTTCTTCAGATTCAGAGGAGCCGAAAGATGAATTATTGGCAGAAGCGTCAGGGTGGGTGGTTGATACCCAAAGAGCATCTGTTTCCGCATTGCAGCGAAGGTTTCGAATCGGCTACACTAGAGCAGGAAGATTAATGGATAACATGGAATTAATGGGGATTGTAAGTAAAGCTGATGGTGCAAAACCGAGAACGGTTTTAGTTTCTAAAGGGCAATTAAAAGAGTTATTTCCGGATCAAATAGAAAATTAAAATAAATAACATATTATCAAATAAGGGAGCGATAGCCTTTGCGGAGATTAATACCGGTTATATCATTTCTTATATTAGCTTCTACTGCTTTTTGGGGAATTTTACAATATGCAAAAATCCAGGAAGATTTGAAAAAGCAAACTTCAGTCAAGACGCAAACTATTAAAATTTGTACTGATTTACAATCCAATATTTTAGATGAAATCGGTAAAGAATTTTATGCGGAAACCGGATTTCAGATAGAAATTATACGTATGACAGCGGAACAATTAGGCAGTAATGGTCATCAGGGGATTGGCGAGGCTGATATATTTTTAACATCTCAGACCAATTTGGAAGAATTGAAAAAGAATAAGGCATTACGCTCCTATTCTTCAGAATCGACAGACACTGCTTTAGAACAATTTAAGGATTTCGAGGGGACTTGGACGGGAATTTGGTTAGATCCGATTGTTTTTGTTGTTAATAAAGAATTTGCGGCCAGACATTCTCTGCTAAATTATAATTGGAACAATATAATGACTTCACCGCAGATCCGATTGTCCATGACGGATTTTATTGCGGCAGATATGGCGGAAGATTTGCTGTTATCTATGGCAGAACACTTCGGGATTACAGAGGCACTTTACCTTTTGTCTGAGGGGAACTCCCATATTGTACAATATGGGAAATATCTTTCGACGCCATCAAGGATGGCGGGTATGGGAAAGTGTGATATCGGGATATCCAGCTATAATGAGGCTATGCGGGCACAAAAAGAAAATCTTCCTCTACAAATTATGTACCCTACGGATGGAACTTCCTGGTATTTGTATGGTATAGGGCTTTCTGCCGACAGCAAAGAGCCCGAACTTGGTCAAAAACTTATGAATTGGTTGTTGACGCCTACGCATTATAAAAAGGTCATGCAGGATAACGGTTGTTACTTTATTTATGTTAATGATAGCACATTGCCTGCTGATACAAACGGAAATCCTTTAAGTTATTGGGAATTAGAGAAGAAATATGTTGATGAGGGGAAAAAAATACTATTGAATGAATGGATAGAACAGGTTCGTTTCAGGAGGATTTCATAATTGAATCGTAAATTGGGAGTTATTAGCTTGGGATGTTCCAAGAATTTGGTAGATACTGAAATGATGGTTGGTATTTTAGCAAAAGCCGGGTATGAATTAACTGAGGATTTAAGCACTGCGCAAATCATTATTATCAACACATGCACATTTATTGATCCGGCAAAGGAAGAATCAATTCAGACCATTTTGCAGGCAGCCAGATATAAAAAGGAGGGAGTTTGTGAGAAACTTGTCGCTGCCGGGTGTCTGACACAGCAATATAAGGAAGCATTGGGAAAAGAAATACCGGAAATCGATATTTTTATAGGTACTGATTCATGGCAACATATTTTAGAAGTTGTCCAAGAGTCCTATATTCATGGCAATAAAAAGATATATAGATTCGATACTGCTCCCTGTGAACATGAAGAACTTATTCCGCGACAGCCGCTGACTCCACCTTACAGTGCGTATATAAAGATTGCGGAAGGATGCAGTAATGGTTGCACGTTTTGCTATATTCCCTATGTTCGTGGCGCGATGAGAAGCCGCTCCATTCCGTCTGTTGTACACGAAGTCAAACGGCTTTCCAGTGAAGGTGTCCGTGAGTTTAATTTAATTGCGCAAGACTCCAGTTTCTATGGCAGAGATTTAAATGATGGAACAACACTTGCAAGGCTGTTAAAAGAACTTGTAAAAATTCAAGGTGGAGATGTTTCTTATATAGATGATACTAATAAATTTGAAAGAGCAAAATATATTATGCAAGTAGAAGCCACAA
>OGPR01002307.1_pt1 | contig 13374 bp, 6 predicted proteins | sample 1552981 | NCBI WGS metagenome assembly OGPR01 (sample SAMEA2580260, study PRJEB22360) | human gut metagenome | biome: human gut; feature: human-associated habitat; material: faeces | place: Denmark | collected 2008/2010 | reverse complement strand
AGAAGGCAGGCTTTTGCCTGCCGTAAGCGAGCATTTCAAGTGTTAAATACTCTAGGGAGGCGTCCCTCGCGCGGTAGGCCCTGAAGCGGCCGACAGTCAGGCACAATGCTTGCATATCTTTGCCCTGCCGGGTGGACGGCACGGCCGCCCTTGGTGCGGGTGGGCGTGTGCCCCTGGCGAGTGTTTGCGGTGTGGAATTTATTGGTGTACCTCTAAAAAACAATAATGACGCGCTGTGCCGTGACTCAGGGGGGCGGATGTCTGCGGTTGAATCCTCCATCATTATCCCGGTGTTTAATCAGTGGAACCTGACGCGCGCCTGCCTCAAGGCCCTGGCGGCCACTATCAAAGACCGGGACGTGGAAGTCATTATAGTGGACAACGGCTCCACGGATGTGACGCCTCAGGCCTGCCCCGTTCTTGGCCGCACGCTGTTTGGGGAGGCCTTTCGCTACCACCGCTCCGCAACCAATTTGAACTTCGGCCCGGCCTCCAACCTGGGGGCCAGGATGGCGGCCGGGGAATTTCTCATTTTTCTCAATAATGATACGGAGCCGCTGCCCGGCTGGTATCAGCCTCTGCTGGACGATTTTGCCGCATGGCCGGACATTGCCGCTACCGGCCCCTTGCTGCTGTATCCGAAAAGTGAACCTTTCGGGTATACGGTGCAGCATCTGGGGGTACGCATTTCTCCTTTTATGAGCGTTGGTCATCTTTACGAGGGCATTCCGGCGGAGAGCCCTTTGGCGCAAAAACGGCGGTTTTTTCAGGTCATCACCGCCGCCTGCATGGTTATGCGGCGGTCGGTATTCATGGAAGTGGGCCTGTTTGACGAGCACTACATCAATGGATTCGAGGACGTGGACCTCTGCGCCCGGCTCAGTCACCAGGGCTATCGCATGACCGTCAACCCCGAAGCCAGGGTCATTCACCACACCAGCCAGACCCCCGGCAGACACAGCCACGAGGAAGAAAATTCCGCCTATCTGATGGAACACGGCCTGCAGCTGCTTGTTCCGGACTGGCACCAACATGTGAAAGATGATGGGCTGCGGCCGCATATTGGGCCGTGGCAGACGTTGCAGATTTTTTTGCCGCCCGATCAGCGCGCGCGTCTGGACAGGGTCGCGGACAAGGCCCCGGCAGCGGTTCTCAAAGATCTGTTGTTGCACAATCCTTTTTGGGAAAAAGGCTGGAGTGCCCTGACCCAAAAGGAGGAGAATGCGTCCATCCGTGCGGCGCTGGAATTTACATGGTTCAAGTTATACCCTTCGCCGGAAGGGGCCATGCGGCTCTGCGCTTCTGCCCGCGCCGCGCATGACGCTCAGGCTGCCGCAGAGGCGCTGCATCGTGGGATTTCCTTTTGTAAACCCTTTGATCAATATCTTAAAAAAGCAGAAGAAATGCGCGCGTGGTGCGCACACCTCGGCCTGGCCCCTCTGGCTGAGCAGTATGCCGCATGGCTTGCCGGGGCGGAGTCCTTCCGGACGGAACGCTATCTGCCTTGCCTTGCGGCGCTGCGGCGTATGGCGGCTGAGATGGACATCCCACTCATGCCCCACGAGGACTGGACCTATACCTTGTGGCGGGAGTTGGCGGACCTGCCGGTTCGTGCCGCAGCGGCGCCGCAGTCCGTGGAGGCTGGGGAGCCGCCTGTGCGTTTTTCTGTTCTCATGCCGGTCTACAATCCCAAGGCAGAGCATTTTGTTGCCGCGCTGGAATCTGTTTTGGCCCAGGACTACCCGCACTGGGAGCTGTGCGTCGCGGACGACGCCTCCACCGACCCCCATGTGGCCGCCATTCTGGTCGACTATGCCGCCGGAGACGGCAGAATCCGCTATACCAGGCGGGAGAAAAACGGCCATATCGCCGCCGCCACCAATACGGCACTGGAGATGGCGCGTCATCCCTGGACCGTACTGCTGGATCAGGACGATCTGCTGACCCCGGACGCCCTGCGTCAGGTGGCCGCAGCCATACAGGATTACCCCGACGGCCTGTTGTTTTTTTCTGATGAGGATAAAATCCGCGAGGATGGCTCTCTGTTTTATCCCTATCTTAAAAACGACAAGTGGGATTGGGAACTGCTCTGCGGCCAGAATTTCGTGAGTCATCTCGGCGTGTACCGCACGGACAAGATACGCCAACTGGGTGGTTTCCGTGAGGGGGTCCGCGGTTCACAGGATTATGATCTGCTTTTGCGTTATGTGGCGGGGGCGGACGCCGCGCGCCTCATCCATATTCCCCATGTGCTCTACCACTGGCGCGCCCATGCGGGCAGCACGGCTACGGATGTGGGCGTTAAAAGCGAGGCGGTGGAGAGTGCGCGGCGGGCGCTGCAGGACTATCTGGACGCAGCTGGTTCTGCAGCCGTGGTGGAGGTGTTGGAGGGTTCTCAGTTTTTGCGGGTCAGGCATCCGCTGCCCCACAAGCGGCCCCTGGTAAGTCTGATCTGCCATATGGGAGAGGATCTTGCCCCGTTGCAGGCCCAGCTTGCCGCCTTGCAGGAGAATACCGCCTACGGCAAATATGAAATACTTGTTGTGTGCAGCGAAGCCGTTCCGCAACGCCAGCTTGTCAAGGCGCGGCGGCTGACTGAGGGCCAGAAAAATATCCATTTGGTTCTGCATCCGAAAAATTTTTCCCAGGCGCAATGCCTGCAATGGGGCGCGCAAAAGGCGCAGGGGCAGGTGCTGGGCTTTCTATCCGGCGGCGTGGCGCCGGTGACGCCGGGCTGGCTGGAGGAACTGGTGGCCTGCCTGTGCCGTGCGGGCGTGGGCGCTGTGGGCGGCAAGCTGCTGCGCCGTAATGAAACGAGTCTGCACTGCGGCTACCTCACGGACGCCAGCGGCACATTGGCCCCGGTGTTGTCGGGCATGCCCCGCCATACGCCCGGCTGGTTCAACTGGAATATGATGGCCCGAACCGTAGACGCCCTGGACGGCCTGTGCCTGTTTACCCGTGCGGAAACCTTGGCGGGGGCGGGCGGCTTTGACGCGGCTGTGCCCGATGCGGCTGTGCCGGACTACTGTCTGCGCCTTGATGGGCAGGGATTGCGCACCGTCTGGTGGCCGTTTGCTGCGTTTGTGCTGCTGGATGACAAGAAGGCGCGCCGTTGCGACGACTGGGTGGACACTGCCGCCTTTGCGGCACGCTGGAAAGGGCGGCTTACGCCCTTCAGCAGGGATCTTGCGGCCACGCGGCAGGGCTGGGCGTTGCAGACCGACGCCGTGGGATCGGAGGCTGCGGGTGGCATCTTACGGTTAGAGGCTGAAGGTGTTCCGAAGGATTTTTCTCCGGAGGAATACTTGCTTTTGTATCCGGATGTCCGCGCCAGTGGGATGGACCCCCTGATTCATTATCTGCAGTGCGGGCGTCAAGAGGGACGCAAGCCCTGCTGCAGCCATATAGACTACAGCGGCCTTACGCCGGAACGGCTGGCCAGGTTTCGCGCTGCGCCGCCCGGTGATGTGGTGGTCTGCACCTCTGTTGCGGGGAACTACGAGCGCCTCTTGCCCCCGGCTTATTTGAACGACGGCTGGCGCTATGTGTGCTATACAGATACCCCTATGGAATCTTACGGAATATGGGAAATGCGCCCCATTCCTTATGCTAATGCCGATCCCACGCGCCGGGCCCGCTGGGCCAAGCTGCATTTGCCGGAGCTTTTTCCCGATGCGCGTTGGGTATTATGGATGGACGCGAATATCGCTATTGCCGGGGATTTTTCTTCATTGTTAACGATGCACGATGGCACCTTGCCTTTATATACCATACCTCATCCGGTTCGGGATTGCATATACGATGAGGCTGTAGCCTGCATTGCGACCCAAAAGGATGAGCCTAAAATTATTTGTAGTCAGGTTGCCTTCTACCGGGCGCAAGGTATGCCTGAGCATTTCGGATTATATGAAACCAATCTTATGTTGGTGAACCCAGTCCATGAACTGGCACGGAGTTTGTTTGCCTTGTGGTGGGCAGAGCTTGAGTCCTATAGCAAAAGAGACCAGATTAGTCTGCCTTATACACTGTTTCAGCTGAATATTCCGGTGGTTAGTCTTTTGCCAGGAAATGGAACACCGCGGTGCAATGACCTGTTTTATTTTTTAACGCATGAGGAAACAATGTTGACGGTCGCACCTATGGGAGGTGGTGGCGAGATTTCCGGGAACGTTGTCTAATTATTTTTTGAGAAAGCCTCAGGTAAGTTTTTTATGCCATGGTAACAGTTGTCTATTAAAATGGGATGCTGGCCTACGCACCGCGAAATATCAATAGGCGTAGAGCACAGTATCCCAATGTGGGAAAAGAGCGCTGTGGTGCCCTAGTGATAGTCGATAGTTATTGTTGTATTTTTTTATCAAGATGGGGATCTCCCATAAGTCGTCATAATTGTGGTATACGCATACAGCGAGTTTTGGTTTTATTTTCTCTAAGGTAGTTTTTCCCCCTCGGATAGCGCCTTGCTCTGCGCCCTCTATATCTAGCTTGATAAAGGAAGGTTTGAGGAAGTATTTTGTACAGAAAGAATCAATAGACATGACTCGGATTGTAGTATTCCCCGGTGCATGTAGGCGGACTCCTTCAATAGATGCGTTAACCTCGCCATTAGCGACAAAATTTACGGTCTTATCTGCGTCCCATAGGCCGATATTAATTGCTTTGCCATTAAAATTGCTAATTTTATTTATACAATTTTGCAGTTTTTTGAAGTTTTTGTGGTCAGGTTCAAAAGAGATTATAACACAATTCCCACCGACATAGTTTAAGAATTTTTTTAACGTATCACCATCGTAGGCCCCAGCATCAAAGATGCAATCCTTTTTTTCTGGTAAGCACAGAGGATGAAAATATTCTTGATAGTTAGACGTGCGTATATACAATGGGTTGCATGTAATCCTATAGGCCAATGTGCCAAAAAATGTAGTCCTTGAAATATCATCATCAAATATTTTTGACGCAGCGAGGATGTTGGGCAGGCTGTTTTTTATGTTATCGAGTGAAAAGTGCTCTGGGTATGACGATATAAAGAACAAATCAAAAATGTAGTCAAATCCGAGTTTGTGTATATATCTTGATATGTTGAGCGAATTTTTGTCAAACAGGATGAAAAGAACTTTATTGGATGCCGTCCCTCTTAGGTAGTATTTTGATACTGCCTCAAGGCTATTTGCCAGAGAGGAACTGTCACTGGGGATGTAATAAAAAGGCTTAGTTTTTAGTGATGCTGATATATGTTTGTATGTGCTGTTTTTGTTGTCTCCTATAAAAACAATTGCTTCAAATTGATCTGCGTAAGAGAAGAGGTTCCATTTTCCTTTTAGAGCTTCTGTAAGTAGCTTTAAGAAGGCACTATATTCATTGATAGCAGTATGTTCTTCCTGTCGTTTGGTTGTAACTGCATTATCTGTCTCTTCCATGTTAATAGCGGGCTTAAGTTGAAACAATTCCACAGGATTCTCTTGTGTCTCGTCATGAATACCACTTTTAAATTGGATAGAAGATAGCTTTTTATATTCGTCATTTTCTATGGTTGAAAATATATGCGCTAAATAATTTGCAAAGTTGCGTTCAGTTCTTATTTTAAGCCTTTTTAAGATAGGTTCTAATATGCTGATGCAGGCGTTGACGCCTCTATGCATCTCTCTTGCAATGTTCTGCAAATTTGTATGGGTGGTATCATTTTTAAGGAAAGTTGGCGAAAATCCTCTTTCGCAACACTCTATGCCTGTAATAAGCGGGTGATCGGCCATAAGAAGGAAATCCAGCATATTTAAGAAAGGTTGAATGTCGTGGGGGGGATTTGTAAAAAACCCTTTCATTTTTGACGGACTGTTAGTTTGATCTACTCTTATATCAATGTAGTAGCCAATTACATCATGTTTTATTTTGTGCGTAGTAATAAAATTTTGAATCATGCGCTGCAGTGTCCCATGTCGCCCGACATCAACTATAGCAGAATTTTTTTCAAAAAAATTTATATGATAAAGATATTTTAGCATGGTATCCGCGGGATCTTTTTGTAGGGCTTTTTGCCATAGGCAGCGCGAAGATAGCATGTATGTCGTTTTTATATTTGATGTCTGAATTTGATCAAATGTTTTTTTAATAAGTAGGCCATCTCTAGCCTGAAAAAACAGATGCTTTATTTTTTTGTTTCTACATTCATCTTCTAGCCAAAGGCAAAAAGTTAATAAAATAGGTGATGTGAGTTGTGCTCCAATCCAATACCATTTGTTTTCTTCTGCTTTAGTCGCATTTGAATTTATCGTCATTGTATATAATGCGCCAAGTAACATGCTTGCAATGTTACTTTTATTATGAATTGCTGCTATTGCCTTGTACCATCTGTCGAGCTGTGGTTGTGGTGTGAGTCTTTTTTGTGCAGGTGTATATTTTATAGCTTTTATATTGTATTTATTTGAGTTTTGTATGTCAGAAATATCATTGTCGCCTATGTGTAATATTTTGTCTGCTGTGATGGAAAGTTTTTGTAATATGTGCGCATATAATCCACCGCTTGCTTTTGTTTTGCCTACTTCACTAGAAATAAATATATGATTATATTTTATGTATCCTGCATTATGGAGGATTTTTTCTATAGTTTCCTTGTCAATATATATATCTGAAGTGAAAATAATTGTCTTCCCAAGATTGACTGCAGCGCTATATAAATTATATATTTCGCTGTTTCGAACTGAGCATAATATTTCTATTTCTTTTTCTACCTCAATTATTTTATTTATATTTTTAAGATTATTTATTATCTTAAATTCGTTATATATTTCATTAAGAGTTATTTCTTCACAAGAAGATCCATTTTTTTGGGATCTTGCTTTTTGTGAAGATTGGTATCGTATCTTTGCAAAATTTTCTATTGATAAATAATTTTCTATAACATTAAAAATATCATATGGTTTGAAAAAAAGTCGTAAAATTGCTGTATCAAAAATATCAAATGATATAACATCGTATTTTTTAATAGTACTATTCCACTTAGAATGCATTTTTTATTCCTCAGTATCTATAAATTAACAATTTTATAATTGTAATTTATTCTGTAATATAAATTTAAAATACTTTCCTGCTTTGTGCGGTGAATAAAAATACACCTATGCCGTATTATTCTCGCTTATCCAGCGTCGGAGATTTTCTGTTTGAATGCGATTGATGGAGTTATCCTCTGCTAAACTAGATACTCCCAGTCTTGCAATGACGGATGGACTCACGCGGTGAAAGCATTCGCAGAGCCTTATCTGGGACCTTTTCATTATTATATTCAATCTAGCCATGCCGCAACGCCATCACGGTTTCCGCAGCTGGCCGACAATTCAAGAAACGTATTTTGATTGAATATTTTGACAAAGGCTTCGGCATGCCGTTGCTTTGGGGGCTGTGCGTCGCGGAGTAAATTTATTGGCGCGGTAATTACTAGTTTTTCTGTGCAGCTATAAGTATAGCCTCTGACAGTCGCACTAACTTTGTGGTAGGAGTTATGTCCCCGGTACTCATGTTGGGGCGTCCATTCTTATAACTCCAGAACCATAGGGTGGCAACGGCTCTATTCTTTCAACACTCTCAAAAAGATATTGATTGAGCCTGTGATAGCGCACGTGTGGCTGTAGCTGTGCCCCTGCCCCTACCCCCGCTTCAGTTCTTCCACCAGCTTGGCCATGTCCTGCGCCTGGGTGCGCAGCAAGGCCATTTCGCGGGCGGCCACTTCCATGGAATCCGCCGTGGACTTGGCAATAAAGTTCACGTCCTCCAGGGACTTGTTGATGGCCGCACTGGCGGCGGACTGCTCCTCGCTGGCCGAGGCGATGGCCCGCACTTCGTCGGCGGTCTGATCCACCATGCCCACGATTTTGGTCAGCGCTTCACCAGACTTATCGGCAAAGCCCGTGGCCGCGTCAATGGTTTTCACGGTGGCGTCCACCAAGGACACGCTGGTTTCCGCGCTCTGCTGGATGGCCGTAACCGCCTGGGCCACGTCCGCAGTGGAGGCCATGGTCTTTTCCGCCAGTTTGCGCACTTCGTCGGCCACCACGGCAAAGCCGCGTCCGGCGTCGCCGGCCCTGGCCGCTTCAATGGCCGCATTGAGGGCCAGCAGATTGGTCTGGTCCGCTATATCCGCAATGACATTCATAATCCTGGTGATGGCCTGGGTGTGCTCGGCCAGTTGGGCCATGCCTTCACGCAGCTTCAGGGACTGGCGCTGCACTTCCTCAATGCCGGCAACGGCCTGGGCCACCACCTGGGCCCCAGCCTCGGCTTCCTGCCGGGCCGTGTTGGAAATATCCGCCGCGCCCCCGGCGTTTTGGGCCACGTCCAGCACGCTGGCGTTCATTTGTCCCATGCCCGTGGCGGTTTCCGCCAGGCGCTTGAGGGCCTGGCTCAAGGCCGTGTGCGTGTTGTCCACTTGGTCGGCAATATCTTCGGCGGCGGCATTGAGTTTGTTCACCACGCCGCCCATGCGTTCAGCCGCGCTGACAATGCCTTCACGCCGGGCTTTTTCGGCCTCTTTTTGCGCCTTGTGGGCTTCTTCCACAGCTTGCCGGGCCTCTTCGCTCATGCTGCGGGCTTCTTGGGTTTTGGCGTGCGCCTCCTTCACCAGTTTGCGCAGGTTGGTTTCCATCTGGCGCAGGGCGTCGGCCAGTTGCCCCATATCGTCGTTGCTGCGCACGCCCAGCCGGGCCGAGGCGTCACCGCCGGCCACGGCCAGGGCATAGCGCGTGATTTTGGTCACGGGCGCGCTGATGCGCAGCCCCACAAGCACAGCCAGAACCAGCAGCACGGTCAGCAGCCCCAGCGCGGTAAGCACGGCGGCGCGGATGCCGGCGTGCTCCAGTTTTGCCAGATCTTCAATGGGGTTGCCCACAAACCACATGCCCAGAATTTTGCCGTCCGCGGTCCGCACGGGCCAATAGGCCGATTGATAGCGCACGCCTGAAATAACGTTGCGCACCACGCTCACTTCGCCGCGCTCCAGCACGGCTTGCACCACGGCCGGAGCGTCCAGTTTGGTGCCGATAATCCTTTTATTGTCGCGCAGGATGGTGGTCATGACCCGCGTATCGCCCTTGAAGATGGTCACGTCCACCCCAGCAAGGCGCTTGAGGTCATCCAGAAAAGCCGGAGTGGTGAGCTGCACGCCCACAGAAACCGTGCCCACCACGACCCCCTCGCGTCGTATGGGGCAGGAGGCGCGGAGCATGAAGGGGTTGATGGGGCCGGTAACCACAGCTGCTGCCGCTTCGCCGCGCATGGCCTTGGCCACGGTGCCCTGCTTGGCGATATTGTCGCCGAATTTGGCGGCGTGCCCGCGGGCAATGACTGTGCCTTGGGCATCGGTCACGGACATGAAGTCCGAGCCCGCGGCGCGCATGAGCTCCTGCGCCAGGGCATACACGGCCGCGTGGTCCTTGGCGGCCACGGCGGCGGCAAAATCCGGATTGCGCGCAATAAGGTCGCCGCTGTGCAGGAAGCGCCCCGACGTAGCGGTGATGGCGGCGTCCACCACCTGCTGGCTGCGGGCCATGCCGTCCACCAGTTCGGCGTCAAAAGGTTTTTTCATATGATAAATGGCAACGACCAACACTACGGCGCAGCAGACGATCAAGGCAATAAACAATGAACCTACATACTTGTGCGTAAGCGTAAGGCGCATGACAAGTTCTCCTCCACGTCATGGTGTCGTATGCCACATAAGGGCCGTCAGGCTGCGCGGACGGCATCGCCAGCGTCGGGTATAACCCGGCGTTGCGCATGGTTCCCTGTCCAGAGGCGCATAGCCTCAGGCCTGACGCAACCGGCGGTGCGGGAATAGCCGCGCATACGTGCTTGCCTGACCGCCCCCCTGCCAAGGAGCCGTCAGACGCTTTTAGTAGCCTTTTAACCTATATCGACCAGAGATATAAAAAGTTAAGGGGACGTATAGCGAACGTTATAACTGCTGTCAAAAGCCAAAAGCGGATTTGGCGTCAGTTCGCAATAAAAGATTTATTTCACATTTGTGGCCATGGCCTTGCAATTTTGCAATGTCCTGGCGATTGCGTAAGCAAGACGCTCGCCGTGGAGGCGCAAGCGCAGCTGTAGCCATTGCGAAGCAGGGGTTGCCCCGTTACGGCGAAAAAGTTACGGGCTAAGACAGCAGCGCTAGTTACGGATACAGACAGCAACGCTATGTAGTTGCACGGGTAAGCGCTGAAATGAGCGTGCCTAACCATTGAGAATACATATTCTCAACATGAATCTGTGTTATGGGCGCAAACGCAGAAACCGCTTGCAGACGGACAAAAAACTGGAGTGGAAGGAAGCATTGCCGTGCGTGGAAATGCCGGGATCAGCCCAGCTTGGCGCGGACCTGACGGCAGAGTCCCATGAGGGCGTCGTATTCGTGCCGCCGCAGCCCGGCCCGACTGAACAGCCGGCGCCAGGGCAGCAGGAAGTAGTCCGGATTGTCCCCGTGCAGATAGTCCAGGCGCAGAAGCATATCCTTGAGTGCAGCCATGAGGCGCTCCTGTTCGGCGGCTGTGGCCGCCCGGCCGCCGGGCACGGGGTCTGGAGGCCGGCTTTGCGGGGACGCGAGAGCGGCATCCGGCGCGGCAGCCGTGGCGTCTTCGCTTGCGGGAGAGGGGGCGGCGCCCCCCGCGTGGCGCAGGGCCCGCACGGCGTTGGCGCATTCGTAGGTCAGCAGCAGTACAGCCTGGGCCAGATTGAGGGAGCGGGCCGCCGGATCGGTGGGGATGGTGACCAGTTGCTGGCAGTGGGAGATTTCTGCATTGTTCAGGCCGCGGTCTTCGGGGCCGAAGACCAGGGCAACGCGCTCGCCGCGCGCCAGGGACGCCGCAACCAGTCTGCCGGCCTGCGGCGGCGAAAGCAGGGCCCTGCGCCAGCCGCCCACCCGGGCGGTAGTGCCCAGCACCAGTGCGCAGGGGGCCACCGCCTCTTGCACAGAGGGGTGAACGCTCAGGCTGTCCAGCAGGGGGATGCCTTTAGGTGTGGCCAGGGGGATGGCCTTCTCTTTGTCCCAGCGTTCGGGATCCACCAAGCGCAGGGAGGAACAACCCATGTTGACGCAGGCCCGCGCCGCCATGCCGATGTTCTCGGGAAAGCGGGTCTTGACCAGGACTACGTCCAGACCTTGCAGCAGCATCATGCGCCTCAGCACAAAAAGTGAAAGGCCGCCAGCACCTGGGTGGCGCCTTCAGCCGGTTCCAGCAGCAGGGCAGGGGGCTGGGGCCAGATGTGATTGGCCGCCAGAGCCAGCATGGCCCCGCCGGCCCCGCACTTGCAAACAGTGCCCAGAAAACGGCCCATCATGGCCCCGAAGGCCGCGTCCAGGGCCTCGCCCAAGGGGCGGCCGCGGACGAGTTCCATAAGAAAGCAGCCCGTCCAGGCCCCGGCCAGCGCGCCGATAAGCGCCCCCAGGCCGAAAAACAGGGGCGCCAGCAAAATAGCCCCGGCGATGGCCCCGATCATGCCCGCAAAGGTACCCGAAGAGCTGGAGCCGTAGCGCCGGGCCTTAACGATCTGCAGGCCCATTTCAAGAGCCTCTCCGGCCAGGGCAATGCCCACCATGAGCACCCAGAACCAGACGTCCATGGACTGGGCCGCAGGGTGGATCAGCTTCCACAGGGCTACCAGCCCCAGCAGCAGCCAGTTGGCCGGCAGGCCAAAGATGTTGAGCAGCAGTACAAAGCCGAGCAGCGTGACAAACGCGCCCGCCAGGACTGATGCCAAAGGAAAAGGCAAGAAATCCATAAACCACCTGTGGGGCCGGTTGCGCCACGGAAACGGGCGTTATTTTTGCTCGCGCAGATCCTTGAGGCGCACGGCCTTGCCCTCGCTGCGCGGCAGGCTGTTGCTCTCCACCAGCTCCACCTTGGGCGTCACCAGTATTTCGTCGCGCAGGCGCGCGGTAATGGCCTTTTGCAGGTTGTGGAGCACGCGCATATCCTCCACAAAATATTCGTCCCGGATCTCTACCTGTACCCGCATGACGTCGCCGATGCCGTCGTTTTCCAGAATAATAAGGTAGCTCTGCCCCACCTCCGGGAAGGTCATGATGACTTGCTCCACCTGCAAGGGGTAGATGTTCACCCCCTTGATGATGAACATGTCGTCCGCCCGGCCCAGAATACGGTCAATGCGGCGGTGCTTGCGGCCACAGGCGCAGAAGCCCGGCAAAAAGCGGGTCAGGTCGCGGGTACGGTAGCGCAGAATGGGCATGCCCTGACGGCACAGACAGGTCATGACCAGCTCGCCCACCTCGCCATCGGGCAGGGCTGCGCCCGTCTCCGGGTCCACAATTTCGGGGATGTAGGCGTCCTCCCAGATGTGCAGGCCATTTTGTTCCAGGCACTCGAAGCCCACGCCCGGGCCGTTCATTTCTGACAGGCCATAAGAGTTGTAAACTTTCATATCGAAAAGATTTTCGATGCGGCGGCGGTATTCCTCGGTATAGGGCTCTGCGCCCACCATGGCGATGCGCAGGGGGAATTGGCGCGGGTCTTCCCCCATTTCACGCAGATGTTCACCCAGGATCAGGGCGTAGGAGGGCAGGATGTGGGCCACCGTGGTGTTAAAATCCTTGGCCAGCTTAATCTGACGGCGGGAGTTGCCCGCCCCGGCCGGGATGGTCATGCAGCCCAGGCGCTCGGCCCCGAAGTGGATGCCCAGTCCGCCCGTGAACAGGCCGTAGCCGGACATATTCTGGAATACGTCGTCCCGACGCACGCCCACCATGTACATACAGCGGGCCATGAGGTCCGCCCAGGCGTTGATGTCGTTCTGCGTGTGGCAGATGGCCACGGGTGAACCTGTGGTGCCGCTGGAGCAGTGCATGCGCACCACCTCGGATTGCGGCACGCAGAGCAGCCCCGTGGGGTACTGGGAGCGCAGGTCGTTCTTGGTGGTAAAGGGTATGCGCCGCAGATCGTCCAGGGTGCGCAGCGATTCGGGGCCCACGCCAGCTTCGTCCAGCCGCTGGCGGTAAAAAGCACACTTGCGGGTCTGCGCTACCGTGTTGCGCAGGCGCAACAGCTGGGTTTCTTCAATGTGTTCGCGGCTCCACAGTTCCGCTTCATCAAAAACGTCCATACTTTCCCCCTGAAGTGGCGCGTTTTACTTCGCCTGCCGGTGCGCCCAGCCCCAAAGCAGTCCGAAACAGCCCGCCAGCATCATGTCGCCGTGCGGAGCCAGAAATGTGCCGCAGCCCTCCAGCAGGGCGCGTTTGGGGCCTGTAATAAAGGTGGGCGCGTAGCCGCCGGCCTCTTCACAAGCGGGCCCGAAGGCCGTGCCGTGCCCGCCGCTGGCCTGCACCGCTTCGGCCGGCCGCCCGGGCTTTCGCAACTGCTCCCGGGGCTGCGCCGC
>OGPR01002302.1_pt1 | contig 13406 bp, 8 predicted proteins | sample 1552981 | NCBI WGS metagenome assembly OGPR01 (sample SAMEA2580260, study PRJEB22360) | human gut metagenome | biome: human gut; feature: human-associated habitat; material: faeces | place: Denmark | collected 2008/2010 | reverse complement strand
GGAGAAACGGGGGGATGGGATGTGCGCCCGCATGGAGACCCGTTATGAGAGCGTGAAGGTTTTCGGTTTGGTGGATATCGAGGTGATCGCCGCCGGCTCCGTTTTCTTGGGTACGGTGCATGAGCCGATCAAGGGAACAAAAAACCCTCAAGCGATGTTACAATCAGGAGTGCCTTTCTCCAAGAAGCCGAAAGCGTTGCGGTTTGATTATAAGGTGAAAGCCGCTCCCGAGAAGAATCGGGTACGGGTGATGGCGTCCGGCTTTTTGTAGTCGCTCCCCAGTTTGGCGGTGATCTTGTTGTTGCAGAAACGATGGGAAGACGCGGAAGGGAATGTTTATTCCAAGCGGGTCGGTACGATGGTGCAACGCTATACGGAATCTACCCCTGATTGGGTAAATGACGCTACTTACCCGATCCTTTATGGAAATATAACATCCAAACCCGAATATAAACCGTATATGCGTATACAAGTAGAGGAACGTTATACGTTAAATAGTAAAGGAAAAAGCGTTCCTATCCAAGAGGTAGGCTGGGCGGAGCCGGGCGAGGCACCTACGCATATGGTGTTGCAGTTCACCTCCAGCCACGGAGGGGCCTATATCGGCTCTCCGGGAAATACGTTTTGGATAGACAACGTAGAATTAATATACTAATATGGTCGAAGCAAAGATAAAAGCCCTGCGTGATGAGCTGGAGCGGCATAATTATAATTATTATGTGCTTTCGGCACCGACAATATCAGACTTTGAGTTTGATAAGATGATGAAAGAGTTGCAGGAACTGGAGGCGGCGCATCCCGAGTTCGCCGATCCGGATTCCCCGACCCGGAGGGTGGGGAGCGACCTCTCGAAAGAGTTTGAGCAAGTGGTACATAAATATCCGATGCTTTCGTTGGGTAATACGTACTCCGAGGATGAGATCCGAGATTTTTATGATCGTACGGTCCGCTCCTTGAATGAGCCTTTCGAGATTGTGGCGGAGCTTAAATATGATGGTACTTCTATCTCTTTGACCTATGAGAAAGGACGCTTGACGCGTGCCGTGACCCGTGGCGACGGCACTCGTGGTGATGACGTGACGGCGAATATCAAGACCATCCGTTCGGTTCCATTAAGACTCCGGGGTTCTGATTTTCCGGAGGAGTTCGAGATCCGTGGCGAGGTATTGCTGCCTTGGGCGGAGTTCGATCGCTTGAATAAGGAGCGGGAGGAGCAGGAGGAACCCTTGTTCGCCAATCCTCGCAACGCCGCTTCTGGTACGTTGAAACAGCAGAATCCGGCTATCGTGGCCTCCCGTAAGCTGGATGCTTATTTCTATTATTTATTGGGTGAGAACCTGCCGGCCGAAGGGCATTATGAGAATTTGCAGGCGGCTCGCGCATGGGGTTTTAAGATTCCGGACGTGATCCGTAAATGCCAGAGCCTACAGGATATATTCGATTATATCGCATATTGGGATGTGGAACGTAAGAACCTGCCCGTGGCGACGGATGGAATCGTGTTGAAGGTAAACTCGCTTCGTCAGCAGAGGAACTTAGGTTTTACGTCGAAAAGCCCTCGCTGGGCGATCGCTTATAAGTTTCAGGCGGAGCGTGCCGAGACTCGCTTGAACTCGGTCTCTTTCCAAGTGGGACGGACGGGGACGGTCACTCCGGTGGCGAACCTCGAGCCCGTATTGTTGGCGGGGACGGTGGTGAAGCGGGCTTCCTTGCATAACGCCGATATTATCGAGGGGCTTGACTTGCATATCGGCGACCAAGTGTATGTGGAGAAAGGCGGGGAGATCATCCCGAAGATCGTGGGAGTGAACGTGGAGGCTCGTTCGATGCTGATGGGGGATAAGGTCCGCTTTATCCGTGTGTGTCCGGAGTGCGGGACTCCTTTGGTGCGTCCGGAGGGAGAGGCGGCACATTACTGTCCGAACGAGTCGGGCTGTCCTCCTCAGATCAAGGGGCGTATAGAGCATTTCGTGACCCGGAAGGCGATGAATATCAATATAGGCCCGGAAACGGTGGAGGATTTGTACAACGCCGGTTATGTAAAAGACTCGGCGGACTTATATACGTTGACGGTTGCCGATTTATTGCGTCTGGAACGGTGGGCGGAGAAGAGCGCCCAGAATCTGATGTCGAGTCTGGAGGAATCCAAGCAAGTTCCTTTTGAGAGGGTCTTGTTCGGTCTGGGGATTCGTTTCGTGGGAGAGACGGTCGCTAAACGCTTGGTCTCGGCTTTCCACTCGATCGAGGCATTGGAGCAGGCGTCTTTAGAGGATTTGGTAGCCGTGGACGAGATCGGCGAGCGGATCGCCCAGAGTGTATTGAGTTATTTCTCGGACGAGAAGAACCGTACGTTGGTGAACCGATTAAAGGAACAGGGCTTGCGGATGGCGGTTTCCGAAGAGCAATTGGCGAACCGTTCCGAGAAGTTGAAAGGATTGACGATCGTGATCAGCGGGACATTTTCCAAGCATTCACGTGACGAGTATAAGGCGATGATTGAGCAACATGGCGGCAAGAATAGCGGCTCCGTCTCGGGGAAGACCGATTATATCCTTGCCGGCGAGAATATGGGACCGGCCAAGCTGGAGAAAGCGGCGAAGCTGGGTGTGAAGATTATCAACGAGGATGCGTTCTTAAATATGCTGGAATAAATGTTTACGAATTATTTTATCAAGAAGAAGATACAGGCTTTAGTGTCGGATGCCGGGGGGCGTCCGCATCGTTCCCTTTCCTTGGATGAGGCACGTTCGCTTTTGGTCTTGTATAATATAGAGGATCACGAGGACGTCATGAGGGCCTTGGAGCCTTTGCGCAAGGCGAAGAAGGACATCAAGACGTGTGTATATGTGCCGTCCGGAGGAGCGGATATTCCTTTCGATGATTCCAATATTCCTGTACATATAAAGAACGATCTCAACGCGTGGGGATTCCCTTCCGATAGTGTCTTGAAAAAGGTGGGCGCTCTCAAGGCGGATATCTTGATCGATATCACCCGGCCGGGTTGTTATGCCTTGCAATACATCGCTCTCCGGCATCCATCCGCCTTCAAGGTCGGGATTAAGTATCCGGGCCAAGAATGGTACGACTTAGGCTTGACTGTAACAGATAAGGACGATATTCAGTATTTATTCGGACAGATATTATTTTATTTGCGTTCCATCCGTGCTAAATGATATAATTTCCTTATTTTTGCAGTGCTAAATAACAAAAAGGAATATTTTCCCCATGGCAGACATAAATTTAAAAGGAATGGGTGTGGCGTTGATCACGCCATTCAAGGAAGATGAGAGTGTAGATTACGAGGCGTTAGGCAAGCTGGTGGATTATCAGGTGCAGAACGGTACGGATTATTTGGTAGTGCTGGGAACTACAGCGGAAACCCCTACACTTACGGAAGAAGAAAAGAAAAACATTATAAGCTTGGTAGTGACTCGTGTACGGGGCCGTATCCCTATCGTATTAGGCGTGGGAGGTAATTGTACACGGTCGGTTGTCGAGAAGTTGAAGACCGATAATTTCGAGGGTATCGACGCTATCCTCTCGGTCGTACCTTATTATAATAAGCCTTCCCAAGAAGGGATTTACCAGCATTACAAGGCGATCGCCAACGCTACTCATTTACCGATCGTACTCTATAACGTACCGGGGCGTACGGGCGTGAACATGACGGCCGAGACTACGCTTCGTATCGCCCGTGAGTTCGATAACGTGATCGCCGTGAAAGAGGCTTCCGGCAATATCACCCAGATGGATGATATCATCAAGAACAAGCCGGCCCGTTTCAACGTGATCTCCGGTGACGATGGCATTACTTTCCCTTTAATGACATTAGGTGCGGTGGGAGTGATCTCCGTGATCGGTAACGCCTTCCCTCGTGAGTTTAGCCGTATGGTACGTCTGGCCTTGGCGGGTGATTATGATAGCGCACGTACGATCCATCATAGCTTCACGGAGCTGTTCAGCCTGTTGTTCGTGGATGGAAATCCTGCCGGAGCGAAGAGTATGTTAAATATGATGGGCTTTATCGAGAATAAGCTTCGTTTGCCTTTGGTTCCTACACGTATCGTCACGTATGAGAAGATCCGTGAGGTGTTGCGACAGTTGAGCATTAAGTGCTGATCCGCTTTTAACGGCAACGATTCTTATTATTTATATAGGATAACAAAAGGGGCTTCATGTGTCATAGAGGGCATGTGAAGCCTTTTTCTATAGATATGCTCCAACTCCTCATACCGATACTTCAACCTTGATTTCGGTCACTTCATTATTTTATGTCGGGCAGGCAAACGCTTACCTTTTATTTTTGTAACTATTATATTAAATAAATGAAGTGATGTTTAAAGCGATTGTCCATTTTTCTATTCAGAAGAAACTATTCGTTGGGTTGACAACCTTGTTTCTGCTTCTGGGAGGAATCTATGCCATGATGACTTTACCGATAGATGCCGTACCGGATATAACGAACAATCAAGTGCAAATCGTGACGGTATCGCCAACCTTGGCCCCGCAAGAGGTAGAGCAATTGATCACCATGCCTATCGAGATAGCGATGAGTAATATCATGAACGTGGAAGAGATCCGCTCCGTTTCCCGCTTTGGCCTGTCATTGGTAACGGTCGTGTTTAAGGAAAGCGTGCCTACCTTGGATGCCCGCCAACTTATAAACGAGCAGATACAAACCGTGGCGGGAGAAATCCCCACGGAACTGGGTACGCCGGAGCTGATGCCTATCACGACCGGCCTGGGCGAGATTTATCAATATGTATTGAGAGTGGAGCCCGGTTATGAGGAGAAATACGACGCCATGGAACTCCGTACCATTCAGGACTGGATCGTGAAACGGCAACTGAGCGGTATACCGGGTATCGTGGAGATCAATAGCTTTGGCGGCTATCTGAAACAGTATGAGGTGGCGGTAGATCCGGATGCCCTTTATTCCTTGAATATTACGATCGGCGAGGTGTTCGAGGCACTCAACCGGAATAACCAGAATACAGGGGGCAGTTATATCGAGAAAATCAATAAGGCTTACTACATCCGTAGCGAGGGAATGATCGGCAAGATAAAGGACATCGAGCGCATTGTGATCACGAACCGTGGAGGGATACCGATTCATATAAGCGATGTCGGCTCGGTTCGCTTTGGTTCCGCCAAGCGTTTTGGCGCCATGACAAAGGATGGCGAGGGAGAGTGCGTGGGCGGTATCGCCATGATGTTGAAGGGTGCGAACGCCAATGTCGTGACCAAGGAACTGGAGGCACGGGTCGAAAGGGTACAGAAAATGTTGCCGGAAGGTGTTCGTGTAGAACCTTATTTGAATCGTTCCGAATTGGTAGACCGAAATATATCCACCGTGATCCGTAACTTGATAGAGGGAGCGTTGATCGTCTTTATCGTATTGATCATCTTCTTGGGGAATGTGCGGGCCGGCTTGATCGTGGCTTCCGTGATCCCGTTGGCGATGCTTTTCGCTTTTATCTTGATGCGTGTTTTCGGGGTCTCCGCCAACCTGATGAGTTTAGGGGCCATCGATTTCGGTATCGTGGTCGATGGATCGATCGTTATATTGGAGGGAATGTTGGCGCATATCTATTCGAGGCGGTTGATGGGGCGTACGCTCTCTGCCGAGGAGATGGACCGGGAGGTCGAGGCCGGAGCCGGTCATGTTGCCCGGAGCGCTACCTTTGCCGTATTGATCATTTTGATCGTCTTCTTCCCGCTACTTACGCTGACCGGGATAGAGGGCAAATATTTTACCCCCATGGCGAAGACCTTGGTGTTTTGTATTATCGGGGCTTTGATCCTTTCGCTCACCTACGTGCCGATGATGGCCTCCCTGTTCCTAAAGCGTACGATCTCTTCGAAGCCTACATTCGCCGATCGTTTCTTCGGGAAATTAAACGGGGTTTACAGGCGTACGCTTCATTTCTGTCTGCGTCATATCTGGGGAACGATCGCTTGTTCTTTCGCGGCTCTGGCTGTGTCCCTTTTCTTATTCACGAGGTTAGGGGCGGAGTTTATCCCTACGCTGGATGAGGGGGATTTCGCCATGCAGATGACGCTTCCCGCCGGTAGTTCCCTGACGCATAGTATCGAGCTATCGAAGCAAGCGGAAGAGACCTTGATGAAGAATTTCCCGGAGATCAAGCATGTGGTAGCCAAGATCGGAACGGCCGAGGTTCCGACCGACCCGATGGCGGTGGAAGACGCGGATATCATGATCGTGATGAAACCTTTCAAGGAATGGACCTCGGCCTCCAGCCGTGCGGAGATGGTGGAGAAGATGAAGGCCTCCTTGGAACCGATTACGGGGACGGAGTTTAATTTCAGCCAGCCGATCCAGCTTCGCTTCAATGAATTGATGACGGGAGCCAAGGCGGATATCGCGATCAAGCTATATGGAGAGGATATGGCGGAGCTTTATAAGAAGGCGAAGGAAGCCTCTCTTTTCGTGGAGCAAGTACCGGGAGCCGCCGATGTGATCGTGGAGCAGGCGATGGGGCTACCGCAATTGGTCGTACACTACGATCGTGCCAAGATCGCCCGTTACGGGATGAATATAGAGGAGTTGAACACGATCATCCGTACGGCTTATGCGGGAGAGGCGGCGGGTGTCGTTTTCGAGAATGAGCGACGTTTCGACTTGGTGCTTCGTCTGGATAACGATAAAGTGGCGGATCTGAATTTGGATAAGCTCTTTGTACGGACTGCCGAGGGAATCCAGATCCCGGTTAGCGAGGTCGCTACGATCGGGCTGGTCAACGGGCCTCTACAGATTAACCGGGATGCCACGAAACGCCGTATCGTGATCGGGGTGAATGTCCGTGACGCTGATATCCAGAAAGTCGTGCGTACTATCCAAGAAACCCTTGACAAGCATATCAAGCTGGAACCGGGATACTACTTTGAGTATGGCGGCCAGTTCGAGAACTTGCAGAATGCGATCGATACGCTTACGATCGTGATACCGGTCGCCTTGTCATTGATCTTATTGCTATTGTTCTTTGCCTTTAAGAGTGTTACCTACTCGCTGGTGGTATTTTCTACCGTCCCGTTATCCTTGATCGGGGGTATTCTGGCCCTTTGGTTACGAGGGTTGCCTTTCAGTATATCGGCGGGGGTCGGCTTTATCGCCTTGTTTGGCGTAGCGGTTTTGAATGGTATATTAATGATTAATCATTTTAATAACTTACGAAAACAAACTAAATATCAAATGACAACGAATCGTATCCTCGCGAAAGGATGTCCGCATCTACTTCGCCCCGTATTCTTGACCGGCTTGGTAGCTTCTCTAGGATTCGTGCCGATGGCGATAGCGAAGTCCGCGGGCGCGGAGGTGCAACGTCCGTTAGCGACGGTCGTGATCGGAGGCTTGATTGTCTCCACGATCTTGACGTTGATTATTATCCCGGTATTTTATCGGTTGGTAAATAGCTCGGCCGCTTGGAAGCGCCAACGCTGGTTGAAGCGCCTATTGCCGTTTCTTCTTTTTTTAGGTATCTTATTCCCCACGCATGCCCAACAGACGGTGTCGTTGGAAGAAGCCGTGACGATCGCCTTGGAGAATCATCCTCGCCTGAAGACTGCCACGGCATCCATTGAACGTAGTCGTGCTTCACGGGGAGAGAGCTGGGAGGTGTCACCGACCACCTTTAATTATTCATGGGGGCAGATCAACGGTGAGACACGAAACGACAATCAGATGGAGATCACGCAATCCTTAGGCTCTCTATTGACCCCATTTTATAAGAACGCCTTGGTGAACCGTCAAGTCACCACGGGAGAATATTACCGGGACTTGGTGAAGAAGGAGATTACGGCCGAGGTAAAACGGGCATGGGCTTATTATCAATATGCCTTTCATCTATGTGCCTTGTATAAAGAGCAGATCGAGTGGGCCGGACGTTTGCGAAAGGCAAGTCAGTTGCGTTATGAGCAAGGGGATATCACGCTATTGGAGCGGAATATGTCATCTACCTTGGTAGCCGATCTGCAAACCCGTTTGTCGCAGGCGGAAGAGGAGTTGCAATTGGCTACCCGTCGTTTCTCTTGGACTTGTTATTCGGATTCCCCATTACTGCCTATGGATACGACATTGGTTTTATTCCCCGCTCGCGTAGCCGAGATCGCTCCGTCCGATATCCATCTGAATTATTTCCGGAGCGTGGCCGATGAGAAGAAAGCCATGCTTCGTATCGAACGAAGCCGTTTCTTCCCGGAACTATCGGTAGGATATGTGCGTCAGAAAATAGCCCCGTTGAGCGGTCTGGACTCTTGGATGGTCGGGATCTCGTTCCCGGTATTGTTCTTCCCGCAGCATAGCCGGGTAAGGCAAGCGAAGATCGATTCCTATATCGCCCGCACGGAAGCGGAGAGTAACATCCGTCAATTGAACAATAAGGTGGAGGAGTTGAGCGTCGCGCTTCGTAAGGAAGGAGAGCATATCCGCTATTATACGACCGGCGCTTTACCGGAAGCGGATGCTTTGTTGAAGAGCGCGACGGTACAGTTCAAAGAGAGCGAGACAGATATCACGCAGTTTGTTCAAAGCCTGAACGCCGCTCGGGAGATCCGGCGGGGATATATCGAGGCCGTATATGCCTATAATATATCGGCGCTTGAGTTGGAGTTGTATAGTAGATAACCAGAAAAATAGTATAAGATGAAAAAGATATGGATTCCTGCGGCTCTTATGGCATTGGCCGCATGCAGTATGACAAACAACGCGGAGAAAGGACAGGGCGATTCGCAAGACATAACTGCCCGGCCCGCTATTACTCAAGTAGCAGAAAACGTACCGTCCGAACCATCCGTGGATAGCGTAGAGGTGGATGGGATTTCCTCGGCAACGGCCCTTCCGAATCACTCCTCTTTCAACGGGATCATGGTAGTTCCCCCGCAGCGGCAGGCTACGGTTACGTTGACGATGGGAGGCACGGTTCATGCTACTACGTTGCTTCCGGGCGATTATGTGAAGAAGGGCTCCGTGGTCGTCAGCTTGGAGAATCCGGATTTTATCACGTTGCAACAGACCTATTTGGATGCCCATGCCCAAACGGAATACTTAGAGGCTGAGTATAAAAGGCAACAGCGTTTGAGCGAGCAAGAAGCGGCCTCGCAAAAACGTTTCCAGCAAAGCAAGGCGGATTATCTTTCCATGAAGAGCCGTCAAGATGCCGCCGCCGCGCAACTTGCTATCCTAGGTGTCTCCGCCGGCGATCTTCTGGAAGACGGTATCCAACCTTATTTGGAGGTAAAAGCGCCATTAAGCGGTTATGTCGCCGGGCTGTCCATTAATCTCGGTAAATACGTGAACGCGGGCGAACCGATCTGTGATGTGATCGATAAAGGCGAGACTCTCCTTTGCCTGACCGCTTATGAGAAGGATTTAGCGGACTTATCCATTGGGAACCAAGTACAGTTCCGGGTGAATGGAATGGGGAAGGATACCTTCCATGCGGTCTTGATCTCGATCGGACAGGAGGTGGACGAGACGAGCCGTTCCTTGGAAATGTACGCTCGGGTGAAAGAGACGAATCCCCGTTTTCGTCCCGGTATGTATGTTTCCGCACGGGTAGAGAAGAAATGACTATCTTTGCCTTCATGAAGAAAATGAATATAAAGAATAAATATGTGTTCTCGTTGGTCATCATATCGATCATGGTGGCCTTCTTGATCCATTTCCCGGAATTGGTGTCGTTGTTTGACGTTACCGGGCAGAACGCTCTTTTTCCGGATATGTCGGTATTGGATGTAGCGAATGAGGTCTTTTTCACCTTCGTGTCCCTCTTACTGCTATTTGCGATGAACACGTATGTCTTTGGTTTCAATCGGCAGAAAGCGCGTATCTCTTGGCAGAAGGTCCTTCTCTCGTTCGTAATGACTTGGTGCGTGAATAATTTATTAGGAAAAGGTTTCGTGTTCTTGCACCATCAGTTTGATATTCCGGCGATCGACGCCTTGGTACATCATTATCTGCATCCGTTGAGGGATTTTATCATGTCGTGTGTCGTTACGGGGAGTTGCTATATGATTTACCTGATTCGTCAAAGCCAGCAAGTACAGGTCGAGAACCAGCAATTGCGGGCGGAGAATCTATTGAACCAATATGAGGCGTTGAAGAGTCAGCTTAATCCTCATATGTTATTTAATTCCTTGAATACGCTCCGTTCCTTGATCCGGGAGACTCCCGGGAAGGCACAAGAATATTTGCAGGAGTTATCCCGTGTCTTACGTTATACCTTGCAAGAGAATGAGTGCCGTAGTGTTACTTTACGGGAGGAGATGGATTTCGTGAATGCTTATATCTTCCTTTTGAAAATGCGCTATGAGGATAATCTAGTCTTCGATATAGACTTAGGGAAGGAGCACGAGTCTAAGCAACTGCCTCCTATGTCGGTGCAGCTTTTGATCGAGAACGCCGTGAAGCATAATGAGATTAGCAACCGTCATTCATTGACCATTTCCGTTCGTTCTGGCCATGATTCCTTGACGGTTAGCAATCCCATCCAACCGAAATTGACACATAGCGGAGGCACCGGTATTGGCTTGGTGAACCTGAGTAAACGTTATAACCTCTTGTATAAGAAAGATATTTCCATAAAAGAAGATGCTAGTATATTCAGCGTAACAATCCCTTTGGTATGAAAGCTTTGATAATAGAAGACGAGAAAGCGGCTGTCCGTAATTTGATGGCATTGCTGGGAGAGGTTGATCCGGATATCGAAGTGATCGATGTCCTAGATAGTATTACGGATAGTGTTGAATGGTTTCAATCGCATCCAATGCCGGAACTTATCTTTCTGGATATCCATTTGGCGGATGGTTCGGCTTTCGAGATCTTCGGTCATGTAGATATCTCTTGCCCGATCATTTTCACGACAGCCTATGATGAATATGCGCTGAAAGCGTTTAAAGTGAATAGCGTAGATTATCTGCTGAAACCGATCGACGCGGATGATATACGGAAAGCTTTGGATAAGTTGTCACGGTTACAATCGACGGCTGTGGAGAAAGAAGCGATCGATTATTCCGCTGTCATGCAAGCCTTGAAGCGGGTGGAAGGATATAAAACGCATTTCTTGATCCCTATGAAAGGGGATAAGCTGCTACCTGTTTCCGTGGATATGATCTTATTTTTCTATATAGCGGACGGAAATGTAAAGGCGGTGATGACGGACGGGAAAGAATACCTTTTCACGCAGACCTTGGATGAGCTCGCCGATAGCCTTGATCCCGCCTTGTTCTTCCGGATCAATCGTCAGTACTTGATATCCAGAAAGGCGGTGCAAGATATCGATCTCTGGTTTAACGGACGCCTTGCGATCAATTTGATCGTACCGACCTTGGACCGTATATTGGTTAGCAAGGCGAGAGTGCCGGATTTCAAGACGTGGTTTACGTCATGATGGATTATCAAGAGGGTTGTAGGGATGGAGTACGATGAACCGGGCTCCATGCTTATACGTCGGGTCTAATTGAATGGAGCCACCTAAATGCTCGATAATTGTTTGGCTGATGGATAACCCTAAGCCTGTACCCTGTGCATATTCATCTACCTTTTCGAAACGCTCGAATATGGCTTTCTGCTTATCCTCCGGTATTCCACATCCAGTATCGGTTACGGTGATACGTACACGCTGCTTGTCCTCATCTATTTGATAAGATAGGTTGATCTCTCCTTCTTTCGTGAACTTGCAGGCATTGGTCAATAAGTTTATCAATAATTGTTGGAGACGTATCGAATCTGTCTGGATATGTAAGGGGTCTTCAGAAGGTGTATAGGTCAATTGAACACCCGGAAAGACCCGGTGCTCTACACTTGCCAAAGCGTTCCGGCAACAATCTGATAAGCTTGTCTTCTCTATAATGAACTTCATATTCCCGGATTCTAGGCGAGAAAGGTCAAGAATGTCATTTATCAGATTAAGTAATAAATAAGAGTTATTGTTGATAATGGAGAAAAACTCTTTCTTTTCGCCAGCGGAAATAGATTCATCGGATATTAATTCCGAAAAGCCGACAATTGCGTTAAGTGGCGTACGGATCTCATGGCTGATATTGGCGATAAACGTGCTTTTCATCTGGTTGGCGTGTTCCGCTATCTCTTTGGCTGTACGAAGTTGACGCTCGGACTCTACTAAGGCTTCCTTGTCTTTCATAAGTTCTCGTTGGTAGCGGCGTGCGGAGCGATAGGACTTGTATACGATGTATAGCATCACTAAAAGAACGATCGATACTACGAGTAGAATAATCATTAACAACCTTTGGGTATGCAGTTGTTGTTCACGTAGCTGTAGTTCATATGCCTGCATCTCTTGATTGTTTAGATCATGTAATGTCCGGAGCTGATTGATCTGCCGGTTGAAGGCCTCGTCATGCAACATCTTGGTATGTTCTACAACTTCTCTACTAAATGCGAGCGCTTCTTTATAACGTCCCAATGCTTCGAGTATCTCGACTTTCAGTTCCGATGTTCGTATATCTTCTTCTGTTAATTTATTTTTATCTATGATATTCAGCGCCCTTTCATACATACCTATTAAATAGTAATACTTGGCGAAAACAAAGTTATAACAGAATTTCGTATAATCATCTCCGGTTTTCTCTACGATCGGTGTCGCCTTCAACAAGGTCTCCAATGTCTCCTTGGGCTTGTCTTGAAGGACATACATATCCGCATAAAAAACATACATTAGCGCACGGCAACGATCCACGGGGAATGCGGTGCCTTGTTCTTCATTCTCTCTTTCCCTATCTTGGATCATTTCATCGTAACGGGTTAATAATTCCTCGGCCTCGGTGAAATGGTCGGTTCGTAGATAAGATTCGATGAGGTTTCCCATGTATTGCATCTCGAATTTCGGATTGTCACCTCGTTTCTGTAATAAATCGAGACCTTCCCGATAAGCTACTATCGCGTCACTATCCCGATGTATTTCTTGATAGATTAAACCTAAGTTCTCATTGCAACAAATCAATCCATATTCACTCTTTGTATCACGGGCATAGTTGTATAGGCTGATCGCCCCGTTCATCGCTAACTCATAATTGCCGTCCCATAGATCCATTTGGCAAATGAATCCTCGCGCATCGAATAATGCGTCCGGAACCTCATTCTTGGCCGCGGCCAATGAATCTATCTTATGCGACCAGTAAATCAGGCTATCCCTGTTTTGTATATTGTAATAATGGCGGGATAAATTGGCCCATGCGTAATATAAGGAAGCATGACCTTTCGAAGTGGAGCTTGCCACATCTGCCATTTTGTTTAGGTAAACAATCTCCTTGGGCATTTGCCTGTACATTGTCGCTAAATCCTTATATAACTCGATCTGTTCATTTATGGCTGGCGAGGACTTTAATAGGGATAAAAGGCTGTCTTCCCTTTGTTGGGTAGTATAGGT
>OGPR01002296.1_pt1 | contig 13458 bp, 11 predicted proteins | sample 1552981 | NCBI WGS metagenome assembly OGPR01 (sample SAMEA2580260, study PRJEB22360) | human gut metagenome | biome: human gut; feature: human-associated habitat; material: faeces | place: Denmark | collected 2008/2010 | reverse complement strand
CAGCTGCCGGAGCGGTGCTTAAGCCGCAAGGCGGGAATTGTGCGGTGTTGCCCTATCCTCACTCCCCTTTTGGTGAGCGGCTAGCCTGCAATTCGACGTATTATTGAGGTTACCATTTCTATCCACACTCTCCTTGCGGAGAGCGACTGTTTGCGTTGCTGTGCAATCTCCTGCATCACGATTTCTATCCACGCTCTCCTTGCGGAGAGCGACCCGGGCAGAATCTGGTCAACAGCGTTCGCCGCATAATTTCTATCCACGCTCTCCTTGCGGAGAGCGACTATTCGTGGTATTGTCCTTAAGAGGTGATTATGTATTTCTATCCACGCTCTCCTTGCGGAGAGCGACGCGCGCCGGATAACGGCAGAATAAGCGATGCCGTATTTCTATCCACGCTCTCCTTGCGGAGAGCGACTTTAGCGCCGGAAGAGAATCCGACACAGAAGACTAATTTCTATCCACGCTCTCCTTGCGGAGAGCGACTTGAAAACGCCTTGTGTCAAGTTGTCAATAGACGTATTTCTATCCACGCTCTCCTTGCGGAGAGCGACGGGTACCTTCATCAACTGTAATAGTAATTTTACGCATTTCTATCCACGCTCTCCTTGCGGAGAGCGACCCTAAGACTGTAACACCCATATAGAGCACCTCCTTATATTTCTATCCACGCTCTCCTTGCGGAGAGCGACCTGTCAACATATCGGCATCAGGATCGACAAAACCCATTTCTATCCACGCTCTCCTTGCGGAGAGCGACCATAGAGCAGGCGATAAAGGAATACGAGAACTGGCATTTCTATCCACGCTCTCCTTGCGGAGAGCGACAAAAATCTTACCGCATTTAGAGCGCAAAACATGTATTTCTATCCACGCTCTCCTTGCGGAGAGCGACGCAATATGATAATCAACAACCTGATGATTAGATATTTCTATCCACGCTCTCCTTGCGGAGAGCGACCAGGAGAAAAACAACGGACATGAGACAACGCTTTATATTTCTATCCACGCTCTCCTTGCGGAGAGCGACCGCCCCCCAGCCCCCCCCAGGGCAAGAGTTCTATATTTCTATCCACGCTCTCCTTGCGGAGAGCGACATCAAGTGCGCCATATGCAGAATTAAGGTCTGTATATTTCTATCCACGCTCTCCTTGCGGAGAGCGACCAACAGACGAACTATTTTTTTTGAACAGGCAGGATATTTCTATCCACGCTCTCCTTGCGGAGAGCGACGAAGTAGATTCTTGTTCCGTCTGCTCGTCCAAAATTATTTCTATCCACGCTCTCCTTGCGGAGAGCGACCTATTGAATTCGAGCTGGATTTCATCAATCAGGAATTTCTATCCACGCTCTCCTTGCGGAGAGCGACCGGTTATGTACGATATTGTATTCATGCCCGGGCAATTTCTATCCACGCTCTCCTTGCGGAGAGCGACAATCGCCGGACGGATAACATCAAACGGAACAAAATTTCTATCCACGCTCTCCTTGCGGAGAGCGACCAGATTGCCCATCAATGACGGTGTTACACTGTAATTTCTATCCACGCTCTCCTTGCGGAGAGCGACGTAACGAGAGTAGCGAGCACACCGACAACGGTAGATTTCTATCCACGCTCTCCTTGCGGAGAGCGACAGCATGTATGCATGCTCAACGGCCCACACAGCCAAATTTCTATCCACGCTCTCCTTGCGGAGAGCGACCAGTACCAGATTTTAGATGATATGTCAGGAGCAACATTTCTATCCACGCTCTCCTTGCGGAGAGCGACCTTGGCAACGCGGGAGTAGAATTACGTACGTCGAAATTTCTATCCACGCTCTCCTTGCGGAGAGCGACGTCAATGGCGGCGTTCTGTCAAGCTTTTTCGGCATTTCTATCCACGCTCTCCTTGCGGAGAGCGACAACTAAAAAACAGCTCCTTTCACAAAAAGTAGCGTATTTCTATCCACGCTCTCCTTGCGGAGAGCGACCGTCATCCGTCAGGGTATCCTTATCCGGGTCGACATTTCTATCCACGCTCTCCTTGCGGAGAGCGACGTAGTGGACACCGTTGAATTCGCCGGTTCGATGCTATTTCTATCCACGCTCTCCTTGCGGAGAGCGACAAAAATTAGCCGAAGCAATCAAACCATCGTAAGTTATTTCTATCCACGCTCTCCTTGCGGAGAGCGACACACCCATGACTTTACGGCACTGCACGACATATTTATTTCTATCCACGCTCTCCTTGCGGAGAGCGACGTTGAAAACCCCCTGCGTCAAGTTGTCAATAGAAGAATTTCTATCCACGCTCTCCTTGCGGAGAGCGACCCGGAAAACATTATGTTGCTTTTCGCAATAGCCAAAATTTCTATCCACGCTCTCCTTGCGGAGAGCGACGCACCCAGTCACAGTCTTTATCTGCGAAATAGAAAATTTCTATCCACGCTCTCCTTGCGGAGAGCGACGCGCCCCCAGCCCCCCAAGGCGAGAGTTCTAAAAAGATTTCTATCCACGCTCTCCTTGCGGAGAGCGACGCGGCGAGCATCACGCCAACAGCGAGCAGGAGAAATTTCTATCCACGCTCTCCTTGCGGAGAGCGACCACCCATCACTTTCCGGCACTGCACGACATACTTATTTCTATCCACGCTCTCCTTGCGGAGAGCGACTTCGTGGTTGGTGTTTGAATATCAATGGTCCGATGAATTTCTATCCACGCTCTCCTTGCGGAGAGCGACTGTTTCGTCAGAATTATGAGTGTTTCGAATGGATTATTTCTATCCACGCTCTCCTTGCGGAGAGCGACTAACACTTATCATCGGATTTTTGGAGAGGGTGAGTATTTCTATCCACGCTCTCCTTGCGGAGAGCGACCATCTGCTTTTTCAAGCAAGGCCGATCAGGTGATTATTTCTATCCACGCTCTCCTTGCGGAGAGCGACATAATTTCAAACTAGCAAGCTGTGCGATCTACTTATATTTCTATCCACGCTCTCCTTGCGGAGAGCGACAGCAAAAGTGCACAAAACAGTGGGGCACTTTTGCGCATATGGAACAAATTTTATGGGGATTGCATCTTCATGCTGACAGGCAAGGCTGTATTTTACCCTTTCTGCCCCTGTTTTTTCCATATTTTCTGGTGCGAAGGAAGCGGGAATTTTATGATTGCCTTCCCCTCGCACTAAGCAAACAAGATTCCATCCTGATCAAAATCCGGGTGCAGACCCACATGCTCGACTTTGCTTTTGTAATGGTTTCCCAGTTGATAAAAGCGCAGGCTGTCCGATTCCGAATCGATCAGTTCGGTCAATTTTGCTTTGAACATCGTGTATTGCGCGGCATCCAGCAGGCACTCAAATACGGAGTTTTGCACCCGCTGGCCGTAGTCTACACAGACTTTTGCTACTTTGCGCAGCCTGCGACGACCGGCGGCTGTTTCGGTGTTGACATCATAGGTTACAAGCACCAACATAACGGCACCTCACTTCCAGAAAAACGGTGGGTACACTTCCAGGTCGCCGCGCAGAGCACGGGCCAGCAAAAGCGCCTGAACATAAGGCACCAGCCCCCAGGGCAGTTTTTCTTTCAAAAACGGATGGGTGATCTCTTCCTTCTTTTTGTTCTGCCATGCGGTCAGGAAAGCTTTGCGGCCATCATCCGTCAGCAGTACGGCACCATTTTCCTGTTTTTGCAGGTGTTTTGCCGTGATGATCTTTTGATTGATGCAGCTGATGACCAGCCGGTCTGCATAAACCGCCCGCAGTTCTTCCATCAGGTCAAGTGCCAGACTTTTGCGGCCGGGGCGCGGGCGGTGCATAAAGCCAACATAAGGGTCCAGGCCCACAGCGGTCAAGGCGGATGCACACTCCCGCGCCAGCATGCTGTAGGCAAACGAAAGCAGCGCATTCACATTGTCCAGCGGTGGACGGCGGCTGCGGCCCTCAAACACAAAATCCTGCTTTTGCTGCAGAATCAGGTCATTCAGGCAGTCAAAGTAGCGCTGGGCTGCCTCGCCTTCCAGGCCGCGCAGCTGTTCCGGATCATCGCTGGTCTGTATCAGCGGCAGCGCGGCGGCCAGCTGGGTGGAGGTGCGTTTCAGTTTTTCGACCGGGACACGCTGGGGATGATCGCGGGTTGCGCGTTCCAGCACCCAGCGTGCGTTATACACTTTACCAAGGATAAAGCTCCAGGCATAGCGACAGCTCTGGGCCATGTCATCCGACACGCGGTACTGCGTCTGACGCAGCAGCACATTGCCGCGTTCTTCCCCCACGGTGCGGGCCTGAAATCTGCCATACGGGTCAAAAAAGCAAAGGTCAATGCCCCGCCGGGCACAAGCTCCCATCAAAGCGGGGCTGGCACCTGCGTAAGTAAAGCAGACGATGCCTTCCAGCGTATGCAGGGCATGGCGGTGGGTTTCCTGCTTATTGCGGGTAACAACAAGGTTTTCGCCATCCAATGTCAGGTAAGCGTCCTCATTGATGACAAACAGGGTGTTGAGCAGCTTTCTCATGGCGCGCCCTCCTCAATATGCTCCCGCAGATACGCCGCCGGGTCTGCCTGCTGATACAGCGTCGGCAGGCAAAGCTCTTTCAGTGAGCAGGCATTGCAATGCTTGCCGGGTTTGCTTTTTGGGGTATAGCCGCGCGCAAACAGGCGGTTCATCTCATCCGCCATGGTCTGCGCGGTGCTGCGCAGTTCCGGTGTCAGGGAAACATGTTCCCGCTGCCGGGTTTCTTCATAAAAGATTTCCCCTTCCGGCACCTCGCACACCAGCATTTCTTCCAGCGCCATGGCCTGTGCGCAGAGCTGCAAACGGTCGGCATCGTTTACCTTGCTGCGGCCATGCTTATATTCCACGGGCATAGGCTGCCACAGGCCGCGGCGGCCCTGCAATGACACGCCGTTTGGATTCTTGTGAAACTCTACCACATCGCAGTCGCCGGTCAGTTTTAAGCGGTGGCTGACGACCCTCATACCGCGGGCGATCAGCAAATCGCCGCGTTTTTCCGTCAGGGTAACATCATGGCAGCGGGTATGCTGCAGGCGTCCTTCGGCGGTGCGTTGGTTTTCGGACCATTGTTGTTCCAAGTACGCAAGTGCCCATTGGCGGCGGCAGAATGCAAAGTGCTGGATGCCAGACATTTGCAGATAGTCATCAGTATTCATCATACACTTCCGGTGTCAATCCGTTCAGGGTATCGCAAGTAATATTATAATCTTCCACCCGGTGTGCTTGTGCCACACTTTCTTTTAGCTCCACATGCAGACAGCGATGGACCTTTGCCGAGGAATACTGTCCGCTTTTGCAGTTATGACGCCACCAATACAGGCGAACCACCTCCATACTGCCATCCGGGCGGGCAGAGGAAATATCGTTTTCAAACAGTGTGCGCAGCGCTTCTTTGATGATTTCTGCATCTTCATCTGTAAAGCCGGTCTTTTCTGCCAGCTGGCAGTTAATGCTGCCAAAGGTTGTGTACACGCCAAAAGCCACACGGTGCTTCATACCCATGGTATCGCTTGACTTCTTTTCGCCAGTCGTACCGTTCACGCTCTTTGTGATCTGGATATCATCGACATCAATCGGGTCCACGCTGAAAGCCGGATGAATAGATACCGGGCCGCGCACGCCAACGGAAACACCATCGCCCTTGGATTCTTTCCCCTTAAAGGCAAACACCTGGCCAAAGCTGCGCACATCCAGCCAGGTTTCACAGGCAGCCTTTGCATAAGCATCTTTATCTTTTTCAGCCTTTTTCACTGCTGGGCAGCCGTCTGCACGGTCTTTCAGGCTTTTGAAACCATCATTGCAGCGGTCGTCCGACTGGACAAACACATTCTGGCCAAGGTCCATCATGCGGTTGCGGATCTTGCGTTTCAGGCACACATCCGAAATTTCACCCAGTCCCTCATACGTTTCGCGCGGGCGGTTTCCGTTCAGCGGGTCACCGTTCGGGTTCGCATGGTTTACAGCAATCACAAGTGCAAAGTCGATTTTATTCTGCAGCACAGCCATCTTTTATTCCTCCTGCTTTTTTGCTTTCGCTTTATATTCTGCATTTTCGGCCTTAAAGTCCATCATCTGGTCGGCATAGCCAACCAGATACAGCTCACCAAGTCTTTTGTTCGTAAAGTTTTCTGTGCCAATCTTATGTAATAATTCTTGCATCATCGCATACCTTTGGCTATCCATTCCGTTACGGTTTTTCATTCTGTTCAGGTACGGATTTAATTTTTTATCCAAAAGAAGTGTTGTTGCTGCCGGGTGCAGAGCAAACGCGGTTCTTAAACGTTCTGCATTTGTCAAACGTTTTTCGTTCTCATTTCCTAGCTGAATCAACGCCCGTCTTTCAATCTGTTCTGCACAGGCTAAAATTCTCCCAAACAAATAGTTTCGGTCTTTAATGGTTTCATCAACATTCATCGGATAATCCACCTTCTTATTTCTATGATAGTACCCACGCACAAGGGCGCAGGCAATGTTTTGTGTTTTTTGTTGTTCCCAATAATCCAGGCCAATGCTGTTTGTTGCCCGATCTACCGCGCTGATCATCAAATCCCGCGGGAAGCGCTCCCCATTGGTAATACAGGGAATCAGTCGTTCGATTGTCGCTTGTTTCAGCTTTGCATCCACTTTTTCGCCATAGGCTGCTTTTGCAATGTCCGCCGGGGCAGGCGCACCAACAAAGACAACTTTCTTGATCTTGGGCTTTTTGCCCAGTTCCGTCGGCTCCTCTACACTGCGGTATTCCAGCTGCCATTGGAACGTATCGTGCCAATCTTTTATATTGGCAAGCAACTTAGAGCCCTGCAGTTCCTGATAGTACCGGATGGACAACCGGCCAGGTGTAGCAGAATCCAAAATCATGACCGCCGTTTGGGAATTGTCCTTCAACTGGTGCTGATACCCCAGAATGGCCCGGTTAAACTGCCGTGCAATTTCTTCTTGGGTATCCGCAGGCAACCTTTCTGTATCTTCCTCAAAATCGTCCCAATCATCGCCTGCTAGTGGATTATATTCCTGGGCAATATCGAGAGTATCCCCCAGCACATTGGGTACCGCTTCGTTCTGTGTTCCCCAAACAAGTACAGTCTGGTCCCCTGTATTTACCCCTTGCTTGCTGACCAACCATCGCAAGGCGCTGTGTGCCTTTTGGGTTGTTTCATAACCAATCGAAAGTGCCTGCGCTGCATCCGCAAAGCGCCCGCGGTAAGTATAATTCGTATTGTCATTGCTGGATATCAGCTTTGCACGGTCACCTGGGTTGCGGATCTTATACGGGCTTAATGTAGAAACCGGCATTTTGATTCCCTGAACTGTGCAATAGTCAATATCTTTTAACTGTGTTTCATAAAAGCGGATAAAGCTTTCTCGGACTGTTGTATCACGCGACAAATCAACATTGTCAACGCGGAACCGGACAAAAGATTCCGTCTGGTCACTACCGGTCAGCGTATCCAAAATAGGGGGCTTGTCTTCTTTGTTTCCCTGCCATTTTGTTGGCAGAGTTCCATTTTCATCTATAAACAAAATATTTGCCTTGACCAGGTCTGCGATCAGGCATTCTTTTTCCAGGTAGTGCAGGACTGTACACACAGCCGGGTGGGCATAAGGAGATGTACACCACGCTTGTAACTGCTTGTGGTAAAGCGGCCATCCGGATTCTTTACTACCACCAAAAGTGGGATAATCTGCCGCAATATATTGCAGTTTATCCACTAGCGGGTGCGGCACCATGCCGGATGTCCGCGCCGAAGATTCCTCTGTGCAAGGAATGATCGTTGTCCTTTGATCTTGTGCCAGCAAGCCTGCATACTGAAAGTTTCCGTCCTTGTCCAGCTCCACTTCAATGTTGACCTGCTGCGTCGTGTGAGCCACCGGCAGTAGTGGAACTTTCCCAGGCTGCTGCTTTCCAATTTCTGACACGCTATTCTGGTAAGTTTTATAGCAATAGCTAAGCCAGCTCATTTCTGTATCACCTCCCTGTACAAATCATCGCAGTCGCTGACTGTTTCACCCAGCGTAAAGGTCTTTATCTTTTGCGGGTGGATATCACGCACAATTTCGCATTCTTCCGGACGGCAAAAACAGATTTTTCCGTTCTGCATTACCGGGTGCCAAAAACGTTCCTGCATCACGCCTTTCCCGTTTTCGTCCGCATAGGTAATGCCGTGCTCCATTAGGCCTAGGTCCAGGGATGAAACATCATCATAATGCCCTTTTCCCAGGCCAAAAATGCAGGGTTCAATATACCCCTGGCATTCGCGTGTTCCCAAAAAGATATCTCTTCTGCCGCCGCGTTCCAACATACGCTTTGCAATAGCGTAATGTTTGTTTTCATTGCGGTCTTTTTCCAGGTCTGGGCGATGTTCGTTCCATTCAAAATGTGCCCGCACCTGGTAGCAAACATCGGAAAGGTACGTATAGATGGAAAGATCGTTTTTTCCATTGTTATACATAATGGGACGGATGCCTTTGGATTGTCTTTCAATCGGGTTCATCACGCGCAGTTCATCAATTACCCAGGTGAACGTTGGTTTCCAATAGCAGCTTTCATAAATGCCCTTCAATGCCTGGTAGGTGGGCACCGGGTAGCTGAATTTTTCGCCGCCTACGCGGGTAATTGGGTCGCTGAACAGTGCATAACGCCCATATACCTGCATGGATATTGAATTTTCGTATTGCAAAGTCTAACCCTCCTTGTTAAGCAAATTGTATCGGCATAAATCCGGGGCTTGTCTGAATTCCCTTTTCGTCATCGTAATATTCCTTGTTAAGAATTGTCACTGCCCCTTCTTTTACTGTGTACAGTGCACCTTGATCTGCCAGGCGTATTTTTTCATTTGTTGTAATACCAACGGTAAAGCGTTGTGCGTCCCGCAGCATTTTGGGGGTAAGCGGTTTACTGGACGAAAGTCTTGTTGCCATATCTGCGCCATCTTCCCCATAGGGAACCACCACCGGCGTTGTAATGTCCTCCAAAGCATGGAAATTCCTTTCTGCCGTGGCAAACGCCTGCCGGAGCAAGTAATTGGGGAACTTTTGTTTTCCTGTTGTCTCTTTCCAGGCTAGCACACTTTCCTGATTATCTGACAAAAGGTCAAACAAATTCACTGTTTTTGGGGGAATGTACCCCTTTAATTCAACCGGATCGCCCATCCGTTCCTGTTGTTGGGACTCTGCATAATAAAGCTGGTAGTACCTCAAAATACTTTCCGGCTCTAACAGGTCCGCATCCCTTTGTAATTGCTGCAGCAGGTGCCGTGTGGCTTCCCTGCCGTTGCGCAGTTCCGGAAGTCGATCCAGATTTTCCAGATTGTAGGTTTTAACAAGATACACCGTGCGGCATTTCCTTTCCGCATTGCGGTTGCATCGGCCGGAAGCCTGGGCCACACTGGGCAGCGCAGCCATACTTCGAATGACGCAATCAAAGCTTACATCCACGCCTGCTTCTATCAGTTGGCTGCTTACACAGATCAAACGTTCCTGACCGTGTAAGGTGTTTAATTTTTGCTTAACTTCTGCGATAACATCTGCACGGTGCTTTGCACACAGGTGCGTGGTCAGGCAGTAAAGTTGTGTATGTTCCGGCTGGCATTGTTTCAAAGCCTCAAACACCTTTTCGACCGCCGAACGGGTATTCAAGATGACCAAAATGCTGCCATTCTCGTCTTGCTTGCTCCGTACAAATTCTGCGAGTTCTCCTGCCTGAAATCCATTTCCTGTTTCGGGCACTTCAATCTTTGTCCTTCGGAACTGCGCAAAGCGCAGCTGGTAATCCGGGACCAGGTCCACCGGCGATGCAAACCGCAAAGGGTTTGCTACTTCGCTTAGCGCTGGCTGTGTTGCCGTACACAAAACAACAACGCACCCCAAATAGTACGCCAAGAAATTTGCCGCCTGGTTGAACAAGTATGTATGGCAAATGGGCAGGGACTGTATTTCGTCAAACACCAAGATAGAATTTGCCAGTGCTGCCATGCGGCGCACATTCTGCCGCCTGCTGCAAAACAGGGTTTGCAGCATCTGTACCATAGTTGTACATATCACCGGCGCTTCCTGCCAGCGTTCCAGCTGGCGGAGAACTTCGGGGTTCTCTGTATCCAGCACCGCATCCGTATGGTGCTCCAATAGATATTCACTGCCGCCTAATGCCTTTTTGAACTCCTGTACATTCTGTCCGATAATCGACCGGAACGGTGCAACATAGAAAATATGCCGGGCCGAAAGTTTTTTGGCCGCATGCACACAATATCGCAGCCCGGAAAATGTTTTTCCTCCGCCTGTTGGCACATACAAGCGGTAAATACCCCGCTTTGCACATTCGCCTGCTGTCTTGCACTGCTCCGAAATTTCTGCACGCAAGGTATCTATTTTATGTCGGGGCTGCAAATTGTTCAGGAATGTTTCAACATTGCTTTCTATCAGATCCCATGGCGGAAGCTGCTCTGGGGGAAGGCATCCTTCTTGATTATAATAGTTGCCTGAATCCAACCAGTCTGCATCGATCAGGGCTGCAAACAAAAATCTGTGTGCCAACCCCAACATGACCTGATAGATACAAAGCCGCGGCTTCTTTCCTTCCTGCGTTCGGATTTTCCGCACAAGACATTCTACCTCCTGCGCAGCTTTGGCAAACATTTGCCGTATCTCTGTTTCACTTATGCAATCCGCAAAAAAGGCCCGGCAGCTTTCTTCATATAGCTCTTGAGCCTGCTCTGAATACATATGTTTTATCCAGGGTTCTACTCCACCCAGGTCGAAAAGATCCATACGTTCAGAGTGATGGGATCCGATTGCCAATGCTGCCATTTGCGCAGTCAAGCGAGAAGGTGGTGAAGCTGTTTCTCCGCCATAATTTTCCCATAGCCACCGCATTCCGGCGCTGGAATGATTGATTCTTTCGTTTGTCTGACCTCTTAGATGTTTTTGCACGTTGCTATGAGATTTCCCAGCGTCATGGAGCCAGCCCGTAAGACGGCCCAAGTTTTCAAGTCCCAGCGGCTGGCACGCCCGTGCGCAGTACTCGGCCACGTTTTCACTGTGTTGTTTTAGGGATTGTATTTTCCAGACGCCATTGATTTGTTTGGTATGACCGAGTAGCATGGTAATCATCTCCTTATATTTTTATTTTGGATTATGTAAAAGTTTCATTTGTAATCAATATAACATCATAAATAGGACTCTGTCAATCCTCTTTACTAAAAAATTTGCTTTTCATGATAAAATCATGTACACTACTTTATGTCAGAAAGCGACCTTAAGGCTTTCTGTGGATAGAAATGGATTTTATAATAGTTCCACATTTCTTCTTATTCCTAGCCGTCACAGCCCGACTGTGGCGGCTTCTTTGTTTCTTTTATTATAGCAGATCACTCATCGCATGATTCGAACTTTCACTCCAGTTCTGCAATCTTTGTCATACTATCCAAATTTATCCATGTAGAATTGTTAGCTATTCCCATTAGCAGATATTTTTGATAAAATAAGATATTATAGGGTTTATGAATTCACTTTCTTATATTACTTCTTCATCTTACCGAAAAATCATTTACGCAAGGAGTGAAAAGCCATGAAAAGGAAGTTATTCTCATTTTCAGCCAGTGTTATCACCGCAATAATGCTTACCGCTTGTGCTGCAGCGCCAGAAAATAAACCTGCTTCCTCCGCTGCTCTTTCCCCGACCAGTGAAGCTGTTGCCACAGCTATACCATCCACTAGCAATGCCAACTGGAAGTTACCGCCGCAATATGATTTTGACGAGATGATTCCTCTCTTCTCCCGCGAAACCCACACTGCCGGTTACGCCGCTGCCCGAAATCTGTACGCTGTGCGCAAGGGCGAACGCTGGAGCCTGTTTAATGCTGCCAACTGTAATGCTTTTCTGGAAGATTTGTCAGAAAGCATCCCGTACCTGTATGGTGAGCAGGAGCTCTCCATTGGGGTAGATGATACATACGATTACCAGAAGCTGAATGCCCTGGAAGAACAGATTAACCAGGAGCTGGTTGCCCAACAAATGCCTTTTATAACCATGCTGGGCGGGCACGGCGGGTATGGCATCCAGTGGATTTTAGGTGACAGCCAGATTTACCGTTCTGCTATTGGTGTCTATACATTTAGTGGCACGCCCATCGAACAGGTGTATGCTCCTGATTTGGTTGGCATCCAGCAAGGCATTTGGGATGATGAATATGCCGGTTATCTTGTTGACAATTCTGCACCTTTTGCCGTTGCGGATAAAAACGGTACAATTTTAACCGATTTCGACTACCAGGATGCCTGTATGGCCGGTGAATCTTTAATCGCGGTAAAGGATGCAGCCGGTAACTGGGGATATTGCGACCAAAGCGGTGCTTTAGTAATCCCCTGCATTTATCAGCCGCAGATGAGTTTGTCCATCATGAACGAAATTGTTGAATATCCTTACGCAGACTTATCTGGCATGGTAGTTGTGAAAAATCAATCCGGACAAAAGCTAGTTCTGGATGTTTACGGCAATGAGATAATTCCCGCTGGGCAATATGAAGATTTAGCCCCCGCGCGCGATGGCTGCGTATGGGCAAAACAGAATGGCCTTTGGGGCTTACTGCAAGTACAGGATTACACCGAAAACAATGCCGACATTATTCTGCCGGATGGATGCGTTGCACCAGATGTAACGCTTAGCCGAATTGATAGCCTTTGTACCTACACCACTGCTGATCATGGGCTGGTTATGCGTAAAGGTCCCGGTACAAATTATGAAAAAATGGATAATATCCCCTACGGTATCATCATATGGGAATGCGGCTATAGCAGCAATGTGCCTGACTGGGTTGTTGTATATTACAATGGGATTTATGGTTGGGTCAGTGATGAATACTTGGCTACCACTATTTATTCCACCAGTAAATAATAAATAAAAAAGCAGGTGTTCATGTAGAAACGATATCGTCTTCCACGTGAATACCTGCTTTTTATAGCTTCTTTTATTATATCTGTTCTGTGCCGCTATTTGTCTCTGTATGAAATAAATAGCCGCTATATGCATTTGAATGAAGTGTTCTGTTTGTTTGCTTTTTTACCTAAAAGAATCGCGTAGGAGGCTCTCTTAACGAAAGCGCCGACCTCTCACACCACCGTGCGTACCGACCGGCACACGGCGGTTCAACCGCATAAGTGCAAGGACTCGTAGTAGCGCCTGAGGATACTAAAATATCCTGCTTCTGCGAGTCTTTCGTTTGCAATGGAACCTTTTAATACAGGACTACCGGCGATACGCCAATAACCCAGTCTGGAATTGCCCCACTGGTACTATTCCAAAATTCTTTGTTTGAGTTTCATTACTCATCGATATAATCTTTATCGAACCACTCGCCTAGCGAGTGGTTTTAGATATACAAAAAAGCACCTTAGCTAAGCTAAGGTGCTTTTCCTGGTGACCCGTGCGGGAATCGAACCCACGTTAACGGCGTGAGAGGCCGCTGTCTT
>OGPR01002294.1_pt1 | contig 13461 bp, 8 predicted proteins | sample 1552981 | NCBI WGS metagenome assembly OGPR01 (sample SAMEA2580260, study PRJEB22360) | human gut metagenome | biome: human gut; feature: human-associated habitat; material: faeces | place: Denmark | collected 2008/2010 | reverse complement strand
CAATCCGCGGCGCCCCCTTTCCACCTAGTTGTTTAAGAACGTCCCCAATGACTACCTTACAGAGCTTCCAGCGCGGCGGCGATGCGCTTCATGGCGGCATCGGCGGATGCTTGGTCGGGCGCCTCGGCCAGCACGCGGATAACCGACTCGGTTCCGCTCTTGCGCACGAGCACGCGGCCCTCGCCTGCCAGCGCAACCTCGGCCTCGGCGATGGCGTTCTGCACGCCCATATTCTCGAGCGCGGCGTCCTTGTCCGCCACGTGCACGGCCACCTGCGCCTGCGGCAGCAGCTTGCACGGAGCCGTGAGCTGCGAGAGCGTCTCGCGCTCGGCACAAATCACTTCCATCACGCGCAGCGAAGTCATAATGCCGTCGCCCGTGCGCTCGATATCGCCAAAGATCGTATGGCCCGTCTGCTCGCCGCCCAGGCTGTAGCCGCCCTCGCGCATCTTGGCATACACGTGACGGTCGCCCACGCCGCTGGTCACGGCGCTCAGGCCGGCAAGCTCCAGCGACTTGACAAGGCCAAAGTTACTGGCAATCGTTGGCACCACGGTACCGCCCGAGAGGCGCCCGTGCTTGTTCAGATACACGCCGCACACGTACAGGATCTGGTCGCCGTCGACCACGCGCCCGCGCTCGTCCACGGCCAGGCAGCGGTCGGCATCGCCGTCGTAGGCAAAGCCCACGTCCAGGCCCTGCTCCACCACATGGCGCTGCAGACGCTCCATATGCGTGGAGCCGCAGTCGACGTTGATGTTAAAGCCATCGGGCGCGGCATTGATCACGCGCACGTCGGCGCCCAGCGCGTCGAACACCGGCTTGGCCACCGAGGAAGCCGAGCCGTTGGCGCAGTCGATACCGATCTTGACGCCCTGCAGCGAAAAGTTCGCACTTGCAATGAGCGAAGCAATGTAGCGGTTGCGGCCCTGCATGTAGTCCACCGTGGCACCGATGTGGTTGCCCGTGGCCAACGGAACTTCGCTCTTGCCATCGATGTAGTCCTCGATGAGCTCCAGTACGTCCTCGTCCATCTTAAAACCGTCGCTATTGACGAGCTTAATGCCGTTATCGCAAAACGGGTTGTGGCTCGCGCTGATCATGATGCCGCAATCGAAGCAGCCCTCCACGGTCTGATGTGCCACGCCCGGCGTCGGGATCACGTGCAGCATATAGGCGTCCGCACCGCTCGCGACCAGACCGCTCACCAGCGCCGCCTCGAACATATAACTCGAGCGACGTGTGTCCTTGCCCACGATGACGCGCGCCTTGCGCTCGCGGTTGGCGCCGTAATACCAGCCCACAAAACGGCCAATCTTATAAGCGTGCTCTACCGTCAGCCCAACGTTGGCCTCACCGCGAAAGCCGTCGGTGCCAAAGTACTTCATATCTTACTTATCCTGTTCGAACGTTTGAGCGGTTGGCGTGGTACGAACCTTAAGCTCTTTGTGCCCAGAGTCCTTCGAAGTCGTGACCGTATACTCGACCTTTATGTCTTGTCCAAGAAGCATGTGGACACCGCCCCATGCAACCTTCAAGCCATCGTGCGTCGCTTCGTTCATCTCGATAGAACCGGAGCCCGAAGTCTTAATATCCGAAATGCTGCCTCCCGCAGGAGCATAGAGATAAAGCCTCAGCACCTCATCGTCAATATCCTGGCTAATGCCGTTATGGCCCTGGAAATAACCAGGCATCTCGGCCTTCTCCTGGGGGGTCATCGTGTTCTTGAGCGAGGTGGTCACTCGATACGTCGTCGAGCCATCGGCATTTTCAACCGAAGAATCGATGGTGACTCGCTTATCGAGGAACCAATCCATCTTTGAATAGCTGTAGTTGTTCACATAGACGCCCAAGATCGGAGCCTCCGACGTATCGGTTTGGAGAGCGCCCGATATTCCAAGAGCCTTCGCGGCCTTTTCCTCGTCATCATTTCTCGAATACATGAGGATGCGACCCTCGGAAGCGCCCTTTTCGATGGCGGCAGCAATCTTAGTAATATCGCTGGAGCCCAGTTCGTCCACAATCTTGTTAAAAGCTGATCCGGCAACCGCCGCAAAAATGGCGTCCTGTTCCTCTACCGGGTAATTCCAATAAATATCGTGCAGCAGCACCTTTGCAGCGTTGCTTCCATCAACGACGGTGCCGTCAGGAAGCTGTGTGCCACCTACAACGCCGAGCATATACTGCAAAAATACCGGATCGACTGCAAATACGCCGTCGATGTCATCTCCGACAATGGCCTTCTGCATATCGCTGACAAGCTGAGCCGCACGCGGATAATCAGGCGTCATCGTAACGTCGCCCATCGTGTATCCGAGCGTGTTGAATCCGGTCAGGCCCCATCCGGTCGTGAACAAGTTTGCCTCTTCATCGGTGATGGGAAGCGGGCTCAAAGGCTCTTTCATCATGTCGACTTTGACAAAATCGCCCAGTTCGAGCTTACCGTCAGTCACCGACATCACGCCGCGAGAACCGGGGAAACCGCCGCAGGCGCGGATCTCGACGTTGCTCATCGCGAGCACAAGATAATGACGCGTCTGGCCGTTGGCGCCGAGCATCTGGGGAAGGACGGGGGCGACCTTCTCCGCCGCGTCAACCGCACCGTTGAGGGTGGCAAAGCCGTCCTTGGCCTTATCGACCAGCTCGGTCACCTGGGAAATATGAGTATCGCCAATGCCCTGGACCTTCTCGTTGGCGCTCTTGAACACCTTCGAGCTGCTGGAAAGCGAATCGGCGACCGCCTGCAGCGCGGACACGTTAATCATGCCGTCCTGGAACAGCTTGCCGGGCGTGGCCTGCGAAAGGTTGTCGGCCATGGAAACCAGCGCGTTGCTCGAGACATCGGACAGGGCGTCGATCATGGTGCGGGCTGCGTTGATGTCACTGCCATACACCGGGATAAACGATGCCGCCGTCCACAGCGGGCTCGAGGTCTCCGCCTTCATGCTGTCGCAGAGCTCATCGATCTTCTTCGCGTCGTCAGGCAGCGTCGAAAAATCGCCCGACGTGACCTTGTCCTTAAGGCCACCGACGATCTCGACAGCCTCCTTCGCTTCGCTCTTTACGGTCTTTGCCGAGTTAAGCAGCATAAAGCCGCTTGCGCCAAGCGCAACGAGAAGCACCGCGACTACAACGGCAATAATGGCGCCGGTGTGACGCTTTTTGCGCTCGCCCTTGCGATGGCGATGACGGACCAGACCGTCAGAGGTCGAACTCGACGAAGCGTCGCTACCGTAGTTCAAGCCAAAATCGTAATAATCTTCCTTGGAACCCGAGCCCGCAAACTCGGCACCGCTATCATCCAGGCGGGCGAACGTGCCAGTCTCGGAGGCGCCGGTGTAAATCGTGCCAAGGTTACCCGTAAGCCCCGCGCCACCGGCAGAAGGAGTATTGTTGGCGGCCTTGCCGGCATTAACGTTGCCGGCAGCATTCGCGGCGTTGGCAGCACCTGCGTTGTTCGCAGGCACCGAAGGAGCCCCGCTCGGCTGCGACGCGGAGGTTGCACCGCCCGCAAAGACATTCCCTTTTGCACGGCCGGTCTTTTTTGCCTTTTGAGACTGCTCGTACAGAGCGGTAAACATCGCCGTCTCGCCCGGGGACACGCGCTTACCGGAACCGCCCTGTCCAGCGCCGCCCGGCGTGCCGGCCTTACCAGCCCCGTTCGGACGCGGCGGAACTGCAGGACGGCCGCTATCGCTGCCCTTAAAGTGATTACCAGCCATAAAGAAATCCTCGCAATTGAGTCGCAATGAAAAAGTCCATAACGTTGCTAGTTTATGGCATTTTGAGCATCGACAGCTAAACTCCAGACACGGACATCAATTGGCGAAAATGCGGCACAACACCTTTTCTGTCTTGGCGGCGGCGCTAGCTACACCGTAAGGAACATCATCACGATGATCATGACAAAGCCGATAAGGTCGGTCGGCAAAAACACCGTGCCCAGCATAACGGCGCTGGTGATGGTCGCCGAAACCGGCTCCACAGTTCCGATGAGGCTCGCGCGCACCGAGCCGATGTCCTTAACGCCCTGCATATAGAGCATGTACGCCAAAAACGAGCCCACGACCACAAACACCGCGAGCGCCTCGACGCCGGCAGCGTCGAGTGCCGGCACATGCGCCCAGGGCTGCACGAAGACGCACGAGACCACGCCCGCCGTGAGCATTGCCGAGCCCGTGACGATGGGGCTGCCGTATTCGGGCAGGATCTTGGCGGGAATCACCGCCATACACGCGGCGCTGACCGCACACATAAGACCTGCTGCCAGGCCAAGCGGCGAGATATTCAGGCTGGTGGGGTCGCCGCCGGTGGCGATTAAAAAGGTTCCACCCAGAGCCAGGCCAATGCCGATGACTTCGCGAGTACGCGGCATGCGGCGATCGATCACGCAGGTGTAGCCCATGATGATAACGAGCTGCAGGCACTGGAGCACCGTCGCGGTTCCGGCGTTCGTCAGGCGCACGGCCGAAAGATAGCAAAACTGGTTGAACAGCAGGCCAAAAGCGGTAAAGAGCAGCAGCTGCTTGCGATCGGCGGGTGTGGTCCAGAGCTTGACCAGGCGCTCGCGGTCGCGCGTAACAACCACGGCCATAAAGAGTAGACCGGCGAGAATCTGACGCACGCTCATAAGCCACAAGGTGTCGACGTGGTAGGTATCGAACAGAAAGCTCGCGCTGGTGCCCGAGAAGCCCCAAAACGAACCGCCCACCAGCGTAGCCAAGACGCCCGTGATCATCTTGCGCGACGACGCATCGTTAAGGCGCTCGCGCCAGGCGCGACGGGTGTTGCGGCTGAGCTCGTCGGTGCCCTCGGGCACATCAATGTTCGATATATCGGTCATCGGCACCGAAGCCCCTGCGCCTTCGACCTGCTCGACACACTCTTTGCTCATTCCACTCCCCCGAAACAGCCTGGAAACAATTCGGCTTACCTTACCACGGCGAAGTCACCAGCTGGAGGCTTGTCCGCTTATCGGTAGGACAATTCCGCAGGTGTCTTTCCATAGCTCGATACCGCAATGGCCTTGCATTATGCGACAGCCAAATCGCGGCAGCAGGCTCTTTTAAAATGGATATGACGAAGCCCCCGAATTCCACAATGTAAGCGATTTTTAAAAATGTTCTTGCCACCGAGTTCAGGCTCCGTTATATTATCCCTTGCGCGCTTGCGCACCCTTGATCGGGCGTTTAGCTCAGGGGGAGAGCGCTTCCCTGACACGGAAGAGGTCAGAAGTTCAAATCTTCTAACGCCCACCAAATGTTCGCAGCTCAGAGGCTATGCCCTCTGGGCTGTTTTGTTTTATGTCGCCAAATCCGCTGGCAGCTCCAACCGCCCAACTGGCCAAAAGCCGACCATCTACTTGCCGATCTATCCATCGGTATAACCAATCAGTCCGCACCACAGCTTCTCGGCAAAACGCCACGATGTCTGCGCCCTGCGGTATCCTTGAGCCACTTACACCTGCAGCACCAAGGAGCCACCATGCGCACCGAGCTCGATGTTCCCTTTTCGCACAAAGAAGAAGCCAAGGCGTTGGGCGCCAAATGGGACCGGACCAAGAAAATCTGGTATGTACCCAGCGGCGTCAACCCCGAGCCCTTTGCCGAGTGGCTGCCCGGTATTGACCGATCCGACCCCTCTGCGCCGTATATATATCTAGTACTGGGCAAGCGCGAGTGCTGGAAGTGTCACAAAGAGACCTCGGTCGCGGCCTTCGGCATTCCCTATCGAGCCGATAACGACGAGAGCATCGCCATCGCGCACGCGCCCAACGAAGCCGGGCACATTGCCATCGACACGGCCAACGCCAACGCACTCGCCATCGTGCCCGCTCTTGGCTGCGTGCCGGGCGAGATCCGCGACTACCTTCATAAGCGCTGCGGCTACAAGCCCGTAGGCGCGCGAGCCTCCAAAGCCCCGTCGCTCGGCAACACGTGCACCAGTTGCGACGCGCTGCAAGGCAGCCGCTATCTGTTCGAGGAGCCCTCGTCCCCGTTTGCCCTCACTGCCATCAACAAGCTGCCGGCACTGGAGTTTATACGCGTCGAAGTTGCCGGCGTCTTTGGCGTCCCGGCCACGCGTACCGACTTTGACCAGGCGCTCTTTACCTGGGCACGCGACCATCACGCCGAGTTCCACAAGCAGCTCGGTGAGGGGATTTATTTGTAGGGACGGAGAGGCCTTCACAGTCAGCTCCTCCGCATCACCTATCCCTCGTCGCCGGCGTCGTACACGATATCGAGGCCACAAACGGGGCATTTCTCCGGATACACCGGCATATGAACGCCTGTCTGTTTTCTCACTTCGTCGCTGAACCTGTCGCGCGCATCGATGAACCGAATGTCGAGACACGGTATTTGCGAGCCGCAGCAAGGGCAGGTGACGACAAACGACCCGCAATCAACCTCTACGCTCGGAAACATATTGTTGTCTATAAGGGCACACGGCAGTTTTCCGTACTTCCCCATCGCAATATCGCCTCGCCAGCTCATACACGCTCCCCTCTCGCTATACAAAACAGGAAGAGCATGCACCGGCGGGCATGCGCGAGATTGCATCGCCAAGCGATCCGATCAAACAACACGATCGTCAAAGAATGCCAAAGCCAAATACGCTAATACGGCAGAAGCCCCGCCTTTTCACGCTTCTTTTCCGAGCGATCGAACTCAATGCGATGGGCCTCAAGAAACACCGTATTGGGTCGCCACTGACGCTCATTCGGCTGCCTTAGCGTCGCACCCGCAAAGGAAGCGTAGCCGGTCTTATCCAGCAGGTACGATCCGCACAGCCGATATTCGCCGCAAACAGGCTCAAACGAAATCAGATGAGCATCGAATAAAGCATGTAAGTCGCGCCGAAGCAGAATGCCGTTGCTGGCAACCTGCGATTTGGGTCCCGAGTAATTCTCGATATGTGCAGCCTCCAGAGCTTCGCTGACGCCGCAGTCCGACACCGCGCAACGGCCATCATAGGCGGCAACGAGCTGCTTGCGGAACCATTGCTGCCCCAATCGCTCGCGCCTTAACGCATAGCGGACCTTTTCGTCGTCGGTCGTACCCTGTCCGGCAAACTCAATATCGACGGGCATGTGCTTCAGATAGCTCATGTCGGGCGCAAAACGGGGGTCCGGTCCGCCTTTATGAACAGGACCGTGCAGAACAAACCATCCGTTTTCGGGCTCGAACCGTTCAACAAACGCAAGGCCGAGCACCTTGTAGCCCACCTCGGTTGCAAATATGACTCCGACTGGAACGCCACATTCCATGCAGTTGAGCATTTTACTGTTGTAATTCTGGTCTCGAGAACCAACGGCGCCTGGCGCTTGGACCGAATACTTAATGACCCACGTACCATCGTCCAAATAGAGCGGAGGTACATCGGTGTAGAAGCTCTTTTTAGAGTTATGGACCGAAAGCGCAAAGATCTTATTGGGATCTTGCTTCACCCGATCCTGGCCCGGCCAGAAGATCCCTGAATCCCGCGTTACGGGAAAGAAGTCCGAGCCAATTCTCAAACGATACTGATACTGAGGGCTATCTTCCTTGGTGTGGTGCGGAAGGCTGGTCCAAACGCCGCCGCGCTGTTCCTCACCCAGAAACCACTCCCATGCCTCAACGTATTCGGAAGGCACGAGACTGCAGGCGCGGTCATAGCTTGGTCCATCCATCAACGGAACAGCAAGGTCAATGTCGTTCATCGCCAGCACCTACAACCATACGAACGCGAGTCATGCCACTCAATAATATGGCCGAGAGTCAATTATTACGAGATCTCATTCCGCGATCGGCACATCGTTGATGCTCTCGGTTTGCCGCTGGCGCGTTTGTACCCCGCTGCCCCACTTCCCTGTATACTGATGTAGCACGTGTTTCATCCGGGCTTGTTGGACCGGGTCGTTCATGGGAGGTTCTTGTGGCTGTTTCGAATCCGCCTAAGGGAAGCGTTTCTTCTTCGTCCATCAAGCCGGTTACGCGCAAGGCCGTGCGTTGCCAGCGCGAGGTCGCTTGGCTTGTCACGCAGGCAGCGGGCAGGCTTGTGGCGACCACTCAGGACGTCAATGCGCCTACGCCGAGCTTTGTGTTAGCGGCGGCGCTAGATTTTGTGCGCCAATTGGAGCTTGCCGCACAGGATGCCAGCGGCCACCTCGACTACCAGAATGTTATGGAGCCCGACCTGCAAACGTTCTGCCACATGGCCAAGTTGCCCGCCGCGCCCAATGCGCTTTCGGACGCAGGCTACATGTTTACGCTTTCGGGCGCGGACCTTATCCGCGACATCTATGCATACTGCAGCGAGCTCGCCGAGCGACACGTCTTTGACGCGGCAGAAGTCAAACCGGGAAATGTCATCAAGCTGGTTCTTAGGCTGTTCTTGATAGACGGGTTCGGGGCCATGCCGGCGTAAGCCGAGTCTTTAGCATCACCGTCGATTGGGCAACAACCGCTTTACCTTAATGGACGCCAATCGAGGGTCGATTATTGGGTCGCCTCGTCCACTAACGCATCTATCCCACGCGCTCCGACAGTCGATACTTGCGGTTGCGGCTCGTCGCCGGCGCCGTGGGCTCAAGCTCGCCTTGAGCAATGAGCGCGTTGACGCGCGACCTAACCTGGGAAATTGTGAGCCCTGTGCGCTCTGCCAGCTCGCGCGTCCCCAGCTCGCCGTAGTGTTTGAGTGCCGTCACAATTAAGCCCCCGCCATGATCGACCGGCTCGATCTTTGAACGGTAAAGTACGACCTTGAACCGATCGAATCCCGGGCAGAACAGGGGCTCGGCCAGACCATGCGCGCGCATGGCATCGATCATCATCGGGATGCCCGAGCCATTGCCCTCAACCGGCGAACCTGCGCCATCCGGCAGCGGAACAATCGACATGAGCTTCACAAGCGTCGCGTTACGGCATCGGGAGCTGCCGTCAAACAAGCTCTCGCGAGTCATTCCCCCGTAAAGGCCGCCAGGATTCGTCACCTCGACACGATCGTCAAAGACGTCGACGGCAATCGATTGTCCACAGAACCGATCCCCGTATTCTCGATGGATTACGGCGTTGGCGATTGCCTCGCGCAGAACCTCCTCGGGAATCTCAAGCGAGTCGACACGCGAGACGCCTTGGACGGTCGAGGTTCGCCGCAAATTCTCGGCGACGGCTGCGACGGCATCCGAGATCATCTCGCCCAACGTTCCCTCACAGATTGTGCGGTCCATGAATCTCAGCGACCCCGCCATGCCCTTCTGAGTTCCCGCATGGACAGCCACGTCAATGAAGAGCTTGGGATAGAACTGCTGAGGGTAGGTGCCCACAACTAGGAGTCCAGCCTTGGTGACATTGCCCTGGGAATCAAGGATATTTAGGCGCTCCAGCTTCGTTTGTTTGTCCGGCGCGCCGCGCATTGCCCGGGGCGTCAACGAGAAAGCCCGATCTATCGTACGGTCGACCAGCGTCTCGTCGAGATCGTCCGCGCCCGCACCCGCCACCGCGTCGCGATCGCTCGGAGTCGCTCGACCGTATGACGCCAATGCGAGCACCTCGGTCGATGAAAGCGGCACATCTTTGTCATCGATGCGCTTGTAGCTGCCGCCCTGGGCGCCCCGCTCTATGACATAGCAGGGCTTGCTCGACGGATCGAGCTCCTCAATCGTAATGACGAGAACGATGACGCCCTGAAGCTCCACTCGCTCGATCGTGTATTTGGGCGGATTGGCCAGCTTTCCTCGACCGCCCGCATCACCCATGCCTGACACAAATTGGTTGAGCACTTTCTCGGTCTCGAAGTTCTCAACCGGGACAAAACCTGCGCGCTCACTCACTCCGAGCACGATGGTTCCGCCGGCAGTGTTCGCGAATGCGCTCACCGTTTCCCACACGTCGCGGGAAAGCGTCGTGGCGCTCTCCTTCACTTCGACGTTAAGATCATCCGAGCCCATACGCCTTAAAGACTCAAGCAGACCGGTCAGCTCGTTTTCGTTCATCTGCACGTCCTTTCGCTCGGTCCCGCGGAGAATGCCGCGGATAGATTTCCCTCGTCTCTCAGTTATCTCTCGTAATTATCTCTCATTTATCTCTCTATCTCTCGGCTTAGAGATAAGAGATAGATAGAGATGGAATGTCTACCATTTGCTTCATTTATACATATTTTTGCTGGTAGAACAATCGGTATTGAGACAATACCATGATTACCTGTCTCTTTGCTGCTCAGTTATCTCTCATATTTTTCTCTCATCTTCCTGTCATCTCTCATATTAGAGACGAATGAGAGACGAGAGATACGCGAGTGATGGACGAGCGAGGATTTTCGGACGGTCGGATATCGAGAGTGTCCAATTTTCCACGCTCGTGCGGCGGGCACGCGGGACCTATGCCCAATCCGCTGGCATCGTCGTCAGTTCGCCGCAGAGTCGCGGCCCCATATGGGTATACTCTCGAGGATTCGACTCGATTCGCCCCCGCTGGGGCGTCAAAGGAGACTGCATATGTCCACCACCTCAACCGACCCGCGCGCCGCAGCCGCCGCGCTGCTGGTGCCCGACGCCACCTGCCATGGCTTTACCGTCGAGCGCTGCGAGACCGTGCCCGAGCTCGACTCGGACGCTTACGTGCTGCGCCACACTGCCTCGGGCGCTCGCCTGCTGTACCTGGCGTGCGACGACGAAAACAAGGCCTTTGCCATTGGCTTTAAGACGCCTCCGGCCGATTCCACCGGCGTGTTCCATATTCTTGAGCACTCGGTGCTGTGCGGATCGGCCAAGATTCCCGTCAAGGAGCCGTTTGTCGACCTGATCAAGAGTTCCATGCAGACGTTCCTCAACGCCATGACCTACCCCGACAAGACCATCTACCCCGTTGCCACCACCAACGAGCAGGATCTGTACAACCTGATGGACGTGTATCTGGACGCGGTGTTCAACCCGGCCATCTATACCAAACCCACCATTTTTGAGCAGGAGGGCTGGCACTACGAGCTGGACCTGCCGGAGGGCGTCGAGGGCGAGGGCGAGGGCGGTGACAGCTTCGCGAGCCTGCGCGAGGGCACGCTGCGCTATAACGGCGTGGTGTTCAACGAGATGAAGGGCGCGCTGTCCGACCCCATGAGTGTGCTGGACGATGCCGTCAACGCCGCGCTCTATCCCGACACCGCCTATGCGCACGAGAGCGGCGGCGACCCGCGCGCGATTCCCGCGCTCACCTACGAGCAGTTCCTGGACACGCACGCGCGCCACTACAATCCTTCCAACTCCTACATCACGCTCTACGGCGACCTGGACGTGGACCGTGCACTGGCCTTTTTGGACGAACGTTATCTGTCGCAGCCGAGTGCCGCGAGCCGCCGCATGGACGCTGCCGTTGCCGCCGGCGAGGACCCGTCCACGCTGGCGCCCAATCCGCTGGACGTGCAGGCGCCCGTGACCTGCGAGTACAAGCGCATCGAGATGGCCACCACGCCCGAGAACGCCCTGGTAGGCCTGGGCCTGGTGCTGGGCAGCGCGCTCGACCGCAAACGCACGATCGCGGCGGATATCCTGTTCGAGGCACTGCTGGGTTCCAACGAGGCACCAGTTAAGAAGGCCATTCTGGCCGCCGGCCTGGGCGGCAACGTGGTGAGCTACACCGCGGCCGAGAGCCTGCAGCCCTACGAGCTCATCATGCTGCAAAACGCGCAGCCCGGCATAGCGCGCGAGCTGCGTCGCGTGTTCCAGGACGCCTGCCGCGACCTGTGCGAGCACGGCGTTCCGCGCGAGCGCCTGGAGGCTATCATCAGCAGCAACGAGTACGACCTGCGCCAGCGCGACTACGGCATCGCCGACGGCGTGGCCATTGCGTGCGACGCGCTGAGCACCTGGCTCTACGATGACGACGCCGCGACGCTGGCGCTCAAGTACGGCCCGGTGTACGAGGAACTGCGTGGCGAGCTGGACGGCAGCTATTTTGAGGATCTGCTGCGCGAGCTGGTGCTGCAGAACGACCACATGACGTTGGTCGAGCTGGTGCCGGTGGATGCCGCCAAGGGTTCGGAGGGTGCCGAGGCCGCCGAGCTGGCAGCCAAACGCGATGCCATGACCGATGCCGAGCTGGCCGACGTGGTCGAGCGCACGGCCGCGCTGCGTGCCGCACAGGAGGCGGAAGACACGCCCGAGGCCAAGGCCACGCTGCCGCGCCTGCGCGTGTCCGACATTGGCGAGGCGCGCCCCGAGCCGCCGCTGGTCGTGGACACGACAGCGCCCATCCCCTGTCTGCGCCACGACATCCCCACCAACCGTTTGGCCTACGCCATGCAGTATTTCGACCTGAGCTGCGTCGCCTTTGAGGACCTGCCCTATGTGACGCTGCTCTGCCGCCTGCTCAAACAGCTGCCCACGAGCGAGCACTCGGCCGAGGAGCTCGACAACTTGCTCGCCGGCAAGCTCGGCTTTTTGAGCTTTACGACCGAAGTCATGACGCAGCCCGACGTGGACGGCGTGCGCCCCTACCTGCTGGTGAGCGCCGGCGCCCTGTCCGAGAAGATCGATGCGCTGGCGAGTCTGCCGCGCGAGGTATGGTCGAGCACGCTTTTGGCAAACGCCGACGCCGACCGCGTGCGCGACGTGCTCACGCAGATTCGCATTGGGCTTGAGCAAGGCTTTATCAACAACGGCCACTCGGCGGCGCTCGGTCGCGCGATGAGTTACAGCTCGCCTTCGGCCGTGGTGCGTGAGCAGCTCTCGGGCGTGGATTTCTATCTGTTCCTGCGCGATCTGCTCGAGCACTTTGACGAGCGCCTGGACGGCCTGCGCGCCAAGCTTACCGAGCTGGCAGGCCGCGTCTTTGTGGCCGACGGCTGCATGGCGAGCTTTACCGGCAGCGACGAGGACTTTGACGCGTACTGGGATGCCGCGGGTGACCTGGGGCTGGGTGCGGGCGATGGTGCCGACCGCGGCGCGCTCGCGGTGCCGACGCCGTGCGACCGCCACGAGGCTTTCGTGATCCCCAGCGACATCTGCTTTGCCGCGCGTGCGTGCGATCCGCGTCGCCTGGGCATTGACGTGACAGGCGCTTGGGCCGTGGCTGCCAACGCGCTCTCCTACGATTACCTGTGGAACGAGATTCGCGTGAAGGGCGGTGCGTACGGCTGCGGATTCCGCGCAGCCGGCGAGCGCCAGACGGCGTTCTACACCTACCGCGACCCGGCGATCGATCCTTCGCTTGAGCGCGTGGAGCGCGCGGGCGCATGGCTTGGCAGCTTTGAACCCGACGAGGCCGCCTTTGAGGGCTTTATCGTGAGCTGCGTGAGCGGCATGGACGCGCCGGTGAAGCCATACGCGCTCACCAAGCGCCGCAACACGACCTACCTGGCCGGGCTCGATCCGCATGCGCGCGAGGAGCGTCGCGCCCAGATGCTCGCCGCCACGCCCGGTGAGCTGCGCTCGCTCGGCGCCGACGTGACGCGCATCGCAGCCGAGTCGCCCACCTGCGTCTTTGGCGG
>OGPR01002287.1_pt1 | contig 13506 bp, 8 predicted proteins | sample 1552981 | NCBI WGS metagenome assembly OGPR01 (sample SAMEA2580260, study PRJEB22360) | human gut metagenome | biome: human gut; feature: human-associated habitat; material: faeces | place: Denmark | collected 2008/2010 | reverse complement strand
GCAGCCGCCGGAGCGGTGCTTAAGCCGTCAGGCGGGAATTGTGCGGTGTTGCCTTCACTTTTTCTCTGTCGTTACGCGGTCTGCATTCCTGTTTTTGCCCACAAACTGCCCTTGTTCACGCAAAGTTTACCGGAATTTCCAGCTATTTCATGCCTTGTTCATCCGCAGTTCATTTTTATTCTTCATGATAGAATCTATCGGGGCCCCTATTACCGCCCCCAACTGGAGGAATTGTTATGCACGAAACCCAACAGCCGCGCGACCCCAAAAAGACGACCGGCATCGTATATGCCGTGATCCTTGTGGTGTTGCTGCTGCTCAATTTCTGGGCCTTCCCCGCCATGATGAAAGGCCAGATCAAACAGGTCGATTACGGCACCTTCCTGAACATGCTCGAAGGCGGCGAACTGAGCACCGTTGAAATTCAGGATCAGCAGATCTATTTTGTGGACAAAAACGATACCACCTACTGCACCAACTCCATTGCGCAGGACCTGCAGCTGGTCAACCGGTTGGAAAGCGCCGGCGTTTCCTTTGGCAAGGTGTACAACCAGACCACCTGGGTGGATACCCTGCTGGGCTGGGTCATCTCGCTGCTGCCCATGATCATCCTGATCGTCTGGTTCAACCGCATGATGCGCAAGCGGGTCGGTGAAATGACCGGCGGCGCCAACAGCATGATTTTTGGCGGCGGCAAATCCGGTGCCAAACAGTATGTCGTTGAGGATGGCAAGTCCATCAAATTTGCCGATGTTGCCGGTGAGGACGAAGCCAAAGAGAGTCTGCAGGAAATCGTTGACTTCCTGCATAACCCCAAGCGTTACGAGGATATCGGTGCCAAAATGCCCAAGGGCGTTCTGCTTGTCGGCCCCCCGGGCACCGGTAAAACCCTGCTGGCCCGCGCTGTTGCCGGCGAAGCCGGTGTTCCCTTCTTCTCCATTGCGGGTTCTGAATTTGTCGAGATGTTCGTCGGCATGGGCGCTTCCAAGGTGCGTGACCTCTTCAAACAGGCCAACGAAAAAGCCCCCTGCATTATCTTTATTGATGAGATCGATACCATCGGCAAAAAGCGTGACGGTGCTTCCGGTATGGGCGGCAACGATGAACGCGAGCAGACCCTGAACCAGCTGCTGACCGAAATGGACGGGTTTGACGCCGCCAAGGGTGTTATCATTCTGGCCGCCACCAACCGTCCTGAATCCCTTGACCCCGCTTTGACCCGCCCCGGCCGTTTTGACCGTCGTGTGCCCGTGGAGCTGCCCGACCTGAAAGGCCGCGAAAGCATCCTGCGCCTGCACGCTCAAAAGGTCAAAATCGGCCCCGACTGTGACTTTGCCGTGGTTGCCCGCATGACTCCCGGTGCTTCCGGTGCCGAGCTGGCCAATATCATCAACGAAGCCGCCCTGGGCGCTGTGCGCCACCACCGCATGGCCGTTACCCAGTACGACCTGCAGGAAGCCGTGGATACCATCCTGGCCGGTGCCCAGAAAAAGAATAAGATCCTGAGCGACAAAGAAAAGTGCATCGTGGCCTACCACGAAGTCGGCCATGCCATGGTTGCCGCCCTGCAGAGCCATTCCGCCCCCGTGCAGAAAATCACCATTGTGCCGCGCACTTCCGGTGCACTGGGTTTCACCATGCAGGTAGAGGACGGCGACCACACCCTGATGACCAAGGAAGAGATCCTGGCCAAAATTGCCACCATGACCGGTGGCCGTGCCGCCGAAGAAGTGGTGTTCAACTCCATCACCACCGGCGCATCCAACGATATCGAGCAGGCCACCAAGATGGCCCGCGCCATGATTACCCGCTACGGCATGACCGACGACTTTGACATGGTTGCCCTGGAAACCGTGAACAACGCCTACCTGGGCGGCGATGCCAGCCTGGCCTGCAGTGAGCGCACAGCCGCCACAGTGGACGATAAGGTCGTGGAAGTCGTCAAGCAGCAGCATGAAAAAGCCAAACAGATGCTGATTGAAAACCGCGGCAAGCTGGACGAGATCGCCAAGTACCTGTACGAGAAAGAAACCATCACCGGAGAAGAGTTCATGCGCATCCTGACCGCTGTTCCCCAGCTGCCCACCGGTGCCGTGGAACAGTAAAGGCAACACCGCTCTGCGCGTTTTCTTTGTAAAATAACGGTGCCCCCGCCCTATGCAGTTCATTTACCGCACGGGCGGGGGTGTTTTGTTGTAATTCCGTAGGGGCGCACACCATGCACCCATCCGTTTTATATCATCACACTACAGTGCTTTCTCACAAAGCACACCATGTAATAGCGCCATTTTATGGCCAGCCGTTACCCATTTGTAGGGGCCGCTGCTCACCTCTTTCCGAAAAACGCAATAAAAATGCTGTCTTTCTCCACATCAGGGAAAGGCAGCATTCTTCTTTATCCGTTCAGATCTTCGCCGTTGCTGGCAATCACATTTTTATACCATCCAAAGGACTTTTTCCTGTGCCGTGCCGCCGCCCTGTTCGAGTACCGGGAAAAGCACCAGTGATCCTGCCGGGCTTTATTTTGCCTGTGCGCCCTCTGGGAAGATGATCTTGTTCACAAAGAAGAAGATCACCATGGAAATGCCGCCATTGAGCACGGTGGTGCCAATGTTGTAGATGAAATCCGGCACCAGCAGGCCCGCAACCGCCACCCACACGCAGTTGATGGAGTTGACGATGCAGGTGATCAAGCAGAACGCCACCACATACCAGGCGATCTGCTTGGCCAGGTTGCCCTTGCTGCGGAACACAAAGTTGCGCTGGATGGGAAAGTTTATGCATTCTCCCACCACCATGGCAACCATGTAGGCGCAAAAGTACGGCAGACCGCCATGGGCGGAATCATACCCCAGGATGTTCCACTGGAAGGTTTCGCCAAACAACGTGACCGGGATGCCCGGCCAGCCAAAATCCACCACCGGCAGGCTGCTGAACGCCGCCGGCAAAAATTGCAGCAGCAGATATTTGAACACCGTAACCAGGTTGGATACGATCACAAACAGTCCGCCTTCGCGCACCCACTTGGCTGCGGCGGGGTGTTTTGCCGCAAAATTATTCCATAGCTGCATAAATAGCCCCTCTCTTTCCTCAACTATTGCGCAGGCGCTGTTCCAGCTGTGCGTTCAGTACCAGGTTTTTCACGGCTTCTATGATCACCCGCACAAGGCCGATGATCCAGAATCCCTGTAATTCCATCACAATGCCATCCACCATGCCCATGCTGATGGCACCGCTGGTCATTTTGGCCAGGGCACGCAGCGGCATGTTGTACTGGAACAGCACATTCAGGTCCGGCTTGCCGCGCTTGTAGCTGGCGTTCAGCAGTGCGGTAAGCACCAGCCAGATCAGCCAGCCCAGCGGGCTGCGGCTGTGGTTCAGCTCGCCCAGGGTCATGTTGCGGTCAACTTTAACTTTTCCCTGCTGCACCGGGCGGCCCAGCAGGGTGGCCCATTCGTCATCCGGCACGCTCTGCACCTTGCCGCTGGTATAGTGCGGCAGATGCTTGCCCGCATAGGGGTTGGGTGCGCCGGTACCGGCCACTTCCACCACGGCGGTCAGGCGGATGTCCGCACTGGACGCGCCGACCCGCAGCTCATAGCTGCCGCCTTCCACTTCCCAGCTGTCGGTCTTGGTGTTCCAGTAGCGGAACGCCTTGTCGTCCAGCGGGATGGTCACGGTCTTGCTTTCGCCGGGCTGCAGCTGCACCTTGGCAAAGCCTTTCAGCTCCTGTGCGGGGCGGAACACTTCTGCCCCAGGTTTTGCCACATACAGCTGCACGATCTCTGCTCCGGCGCGCTTGCCGGTGTTGGTTACGGTCAGGGTCACGCCATTGGACGAGGCCTGCAAATTGCTGTAGGCAAAGCTGGTGTAGCTTAACCCATAGCCAAAGGGGAATGCCACCGGCACACCGGCGGTCTGGTAATAGCGGTAGCCGACATACAGCCCCTCGCGGTACTGCACCATGCGGCCCGGCCCGGCAAAGTTATCCTTGGCGGGGGTATCCGCATAGGCGTTGACCCAGGTTTCGGCCAGCTTGCCGCTGGGGTTCACTTTGCCGGTCAGCACATCCAGCATGGCGCCCGCCCCCGCCTGGCCGCCCAGCGCACCATACACCAGGGTACGGCAGTGTTTGAGCCACGGGGTTTCCAGCGAAGCCCCTGCGCTGAGCACCACAACGGTGTTGGGGTTGGCCTGCTGCACGGCCTTTAACAGTTCGATCTGGTTGTCCGCAAGGCGCATATCGCCGCGGTCCAGACCCTCACTTTCCTTGATTTCATCCAGCCCCAGGCAGAGCAGCACCACTTCGGCCTTTTGGGCCAGGGCTACAGCCTCGGCCTGTTTGGCGGCATCCGGTTTGCCCTGGCGGTCAAAGCCGGGGGCAAAGCCCACGCTGGCCAGGCCGCTCTCTTTCAGGCAGTCCAAAAAGGTATCCATCTTGATGGAGTTAACCGCGCTGGAGCCAGCGCCCTGGTACCGCGGTGTCTGGGCAAAGTCTCCGATCACGGCAACTTTTGTGCCCTCGGCCAGCGGCAGCAGGTCGTTCTCGTTTTTCAGCAGCACAATGCTTTCGGCTGCGGCGCGGCGGGCCAGGGCGTGGTGAGCGTCCGCATCAAAGGTGCGGCTGTGGGACTGCACGGCGGCATGGGTATCAAACACCAGCGTCAGCAGCTCGTCCAGCCGGGCGTCCACATCCGCTTCGGTAATTTTGCCGCTCTGCACAGCCTGCATCAGCTCGCGCACCGCGTCCCCGCCGGGGGCGGGCATTTCCAGCGTGGAGCCGTTCTGCACGCCCAGGGCATGGTCATTGCTGCCGCCCCAGTCCGTTACCACAGCGCCGTCAAAGCTCCACTCCCCGCGCAGGATGTCCATTAACAGGTGGCGGTTCTCGTTGGCGTAAGTTCCGTTGATGAGGTTATAGCTGCTCATGATGGTCTTGGGCTTTGCTTCCTTGACCACGATCTCAAACCCGGTCAGGTACAGCTCCCGCAGCGTGCGTTCATCCACCACAGAGTCCGACGCCATGCGGCGCAGTTCCTGGCTGTTGACGGCAAAGTGCTTGGGGCAGGCCGAAATACCGTTGGACTGGATGCCCCGCACATAGCTCGCGGCCATTTTGCCGGAAAGATACGGATCCTCGGAGAAATACTCAAAGTTGCGGCCGCAGAGGGGGCTGCGCTTGGTGTTCAGACCCGGCCCCAGCAGCACGGCAACTTCCTGCGCGGCGGCTTCTTCGCCCATGGCCTGGCCGATCTGCTCGCCCAGGGCGGGGTCCCAGCTGCACGCCACAGTGGCTGCCGTGGGGAAGCAGGTGGCCGGAACACTGGGGTTTAACCCCAGGTGGTCCGCCGCGCCCGCCTGCTTGCGCACGCCGTTGGGGCCATCGGATAGGGTGATGGACGGGATATTATTTTTCGGCAGTGCACGGGTCCCAAAGGTAGTAGCGCCCGAAAGCAGCGCACATTTTTGTTCAAGCGTCAAAGCTTGCAGTTGTTTCTTTTGCATAAGGTGGTTCCTTTTCTTAAAAACAGCCTTGCGGCCCACCGCACAACCGCGCAAAGTCGGCGGCGATGGACCGCAGGGCAGCTGCACAGCTTACAAATTACACTTTACTGTGCCTTTTTCTTCTTGTAGCTTTTGAAGGTGAGAACTTCCAGCACGACCAGTAGTACAGCCAGCAGCACGTCGACCACGATCATAGCGGTACGCCAGATGGGGGTGGAAACAGTGTTGGCGGGGTCGTAAACGCGGGAGTTGACCACGGTGTACATGATGTTCTTGCAGGCCTGACGCATAGCCTTAACGCTGGTAGCACTGGTGGTATCGGTCAGGTGGTTGGTGGCAACATCGTAGTTCTTCAGCATCAGGTCGCAGCCGTTGCGGATGGCAATATCTGAATCCATGTAGTCAGTGAAGTGGAAGCCGTCGGTGATGACCATACCGCGGAAGCCCCACTCGCCGCGCAGCACGCCGTTCAGCAGTGCATTGCAGGCACCGGCCCACTGGTTGCCAATATAGTTCCAGCTGGACATGACGGCCTTGCAGCCGCCCACTTTGGCGCTGATCTCGAAGGGACGCAGGTAGATCTCGCGGATAGCCTGCTCGTCAGCCCAGGTGCAGAGCATCTCGTTCTGGTTGATCTGCTGGTCGTTCAGGGCAAAGTGCTTCATGTAAGCGTAGACGCCGTAGCTCTGGGCACCGGCAATGGAGCTGGCACCGATGTAACCGGCGAGGACGCTGTCCTCAGAGTAATATTCGAAGTTACGGCCGTCAAAGGCGGAACGGTGGCCGTTCATGGCGGGGGCGTACCAGCCGGTGACGTTCATCTCGCTGGCCATGCAGCCGATGCTCTCGCCGTAGCGGCGGGCCAGGTCGGTGTTGAAGGTGGAAGCGATGATAATCTCGGACGGGAAGCCAATGGAAGAAACGCCGGTAAAGTTGTTATTGATGGCAGCGGGGCCGTCGCAGTCGATGGTCGCGTACTTGTCAACACTGGCCTCGGCCTTGGTCTGGTAGCCGCCCAGGGCGATCAGGTCGTCCATCTCGGTGACGGTCATCTGGTCGAGCAGGGTATCCCAACGCTCGTCGTCGTAGTCAGCACCGCGCAGGTCAGCCAGCTTCAGGCCGTTGTTGGCACCGGTAACGGGCATCTCGTCGTTGGGGTCGTTGTGGTCCTCGGGGGTCCAGTTGTGGTCGTTGTACAGGGTGTTCATGCTTTCCTCAGACATGGTGTAGTCAGAGGGAGCAGCAACCGCCTCAGCATAGTTGGCGAAGTGATCAGCGCGGGATAGGGTGACGAGCTTGTCGTCAGCGAAGTCGAACTTGGTGGTAGCAGCTTCGGCGTCGGTGCTGCGGGGGTTGGACTCGTCATAGACGATGGTGGAAGCGACATTGTAGGTCTTGGAATCCAGCACCGTGTGGGAATCCTCGTTGATGCTGATGATATAGTCGCCCTCTTCCAGCACGTAGCAGCCCTTGTCCTTACTGTCAAAGCTGGCCATGTCCTCGGTGTTGAAAGTCAGGGTCAAGGTCTGGGAAGCGCCCGGCTCAATGGAGTCGGTCTTGCCGAAGGTGACGAGGTTGGCGGAAGCCTTCTCAATGCCGCCATCGGTGTACGGCGGGTTGAAGTAGACCTGCACGGCGTCCTTACCGGCCACACTGCCGGTGTTGGTGACGGTGACATCCAGGGTGATGGTGCCGTCAGCCTCGGTCATGGAGTCGATTTTCTGGGTAAAGGTGGTGTAGGACAGGCCGTGGCCGAAGGGATACTGCACGGTCTTGTCATAGTCGATCAGGCCCTCGGCGGCGGCAGTCTCGTAGAACTTGTAGCCGACGTAGATGCCCTCAACATAGTTGACGAAGTGCGGGGGAACCAGCGTTGCATCACCGCCAAACAGGCTGGCAGCGGTGTAACCAACGGAATCCGCATTGGTGTAGGCGAAAGCGCCGATGTTGTTGAAGTACGGTGCAGCGGTCAGGTCGTAGACGAAAGTGTCGGCAGAGTGGCCGGAGGGGTTGACCTCACCGGCAACAATCTCGCCCAGGGCGTTGAAGCCGGTCTGGCCGGTGCCGGGGCACCAGATAACGCTCTTGATCTGGGGGTGCTCATCGACGAAGCCCAGCTCGAGGGTGTTGGCAGCGTTGTAAACCAGCACAACGTTGTCGAAGTTGGAGCAGACGAGGTCGATCATGTCGCGCTCAGTCTTGCTCAGGGAGAGGTAATGCTGGCCGTCCTCGAAGTCCTTGTACTCGGTGGAGTTGTCGGTGTAGTTGGCGGTGCTCATATCGGTGGGCAGGTCAGCAAACTCACCGCCAACGCGGCTGATGACGACCATCGCAGTGTCAGAGAAAGACTTGGCGTTGTCGATCAGCTCTTGGGTGTAGCTGGCGGCGGTGGGTTCGGGCAGGGTCCAGTTATGGTTGCTGTAACCCAGCGCCGGGCGCTCGGCGCAGTAAGCGGTGTAGAAATCGCTCAGCTCGGTGTTGGTGTTGATGCCCGCGTTGTGCAGGCCATCCAGCAGGCTGACGGTGGGACGGTCGGCAGAGATCGCGCCGGCGCCGGTGCCGCCGTAGACAGGGCCGACAGAAGCCCAGCCAAAGACGTTCAGGTTGCTGCCGGACGCGAGGGGCAGTTCGTTGTCATCGTTCTGCAGCAGGACGATGCCTTCCTCGGCAATCTCGGTGCACAGGGCGTTGGCCTCTGCACCAGATTCTTCGGTGATAGTGCCGTTGCCGGTGACCAGGTCGAGCATGGTGCTCATGGGGCCAAAGGCAACCAGGTTGAGCATGATGCCGAAAGCCAGCAGCACGGCCAGGCCGGACTGGGCGCGCACCATGAATTTGGTGGGCTTGGCCAGTTTCTTGTTGACCGCCATAGCGATCAGTACGATAATGGCGGCGGCAACCACAACGCCAAAGAAGATGAGCTGCGGGATGCAGTTATTGACCACATCGGCAACGTCGTCCAGGTTGACGCCCATGTTTGCCAGGGTAAGAAGCAGGGTGTTCATTGTTTTCCTCCTTTTATTGTGCCGCCCTCCGGATGGCGGCTGACGGGATTTCCGCTTTTATTGATGATATTGTACCAAAACAATTTTCTTTCGGCTCATTTTTTGCACAAACTGTTGTTTCCGTTGCATGTTTTGCAAAAGTTTCAAAAACATTTCATTTTTTGTTGTGCATCTCTCACAAAGCATCTCGACCCTATTTTGTGCACCCCGCCCAAACACCAAAAATGGCCGGGTGCCTTATCCTAGACCCCCAGCCATCCATTCAGCTTTTCTGCGGCAGCAATACCCTTAGTGTAAACCACCCATTTTCCCAGTGCAGCGTCATAGTTCCGCCGCGCTTTTCGGCTGCGGCGCGCACACTGCGCAGGTCGCTGCCGCCATGGGTGTTGCGGCGCGGCAGGCCGTCCGCGCCCAGCTCCACTTCCTGCGCGCAGTAGTTTTCAAACCGCAGCATCACAAAGCCGTTCTGGGCGTACACCGCCACACGGATCAGCCGCTTTTCGTGGTCGGGCTCGGTCTCCACGCTCTCCGTTGCGTTGTCCAGCGCCGTGCCCACAATCGTGCAGATCTCCCCTGTCTCCAAAAAATCCAGCAAATGCCCGTCCGCCACGCAGGTCATCGTGATGTGGTGCTGCTGGCAGTACAGGCTTTTGGCCGTCAGCAGGGTGTCCAGCACCGGGTTGCCGGTCTTGTTCTCCGCCTCGTACTGGCGGATGCCGCTTTCCATGGCCGCCAGCGCCACATCCTGCTTGGCGTGGTCCCGCTCCGCCCGGATGGCCGCAATCTGCATTTTCAGCTCGTGGTAGCGCCGGTTGATCAGGCGGATGTTCTCCTTGCTCTGCTTGTACTGCTCGTACTGGCGGTGCAAAACGCCGTCCAGCTCCGCCAGCTCGCTGTGCAGGGCGGCTTCGCGCAGCTGCTCGTGCTGCACCGTCAAAATCAGTACCCCGGCCAGGTCCACCAGCGTGCGGATGTAAAACATGTTCATGTTGGCTTCGCTGCCGTTGGCAAAGCTCAAATTGCTCACGGCAAATGCGGTCAGCGCCATGACCACCGCCACAAAAGTTCCTGCGGGCGTTATTTTCAGCTTCCCGGCCGGGCCGGGGCGGCGGTTCTCCACAAAAAGCATCGCGGCAAAAATGCCACCGTACACCGCCGCCAACAACAGCAGCGAAAGCGGCTCCGCTCCGCCGCGCTGCGGCCACAGCACGCAGTGCAGCTGCCATTCCACGCTGGCCGCCAGCTCCGCTAAAATAAAAGCCCGCGCGCACACATAACCCGCTTCCAGCAGCGTAATGCTGCGTGTGACCCACAAAAACAGCAGCATGGAAAGAATCGCCATTGCCATGCAGGGGATCCACCACGCCAGCGGAACTTTCCCCGTGGCCTGCAAAAACGCCCCCAGCAGCACCGTCCAACCGGCTTCCACGCCCCAGATCACGCGCTGGTCCATCCGCGGCGGCAGCCTGTGCGCATACATCAGCGCCGCCAGCACTTCCGCCAAAGCGGTGTACAGGCGGGGAATATCCGGCAATGTCGTCATTAGCCCGCACCCCCAATATAATCCGCCAGCCCCGCCATAAAGGCCTTGCGCCGCGGGCGGCTGATCTGCAGCGTATACGGACCAACCTGCACCATATCCTGCTGCACGCCGGAAACCTGCGCCAGATTGACCAGATACCCGCTGTTGCACCGTGCAAACGCCCGGCCCACCAGCTTTTCCTCATAGTTTTTCAGGGTGCCCGGCACCACAAAATCTTCTTTTTCGGTGTAAAAATGCACCTTGTGGCCTTCGCTTTCCAGGTAATAAATTTCCGCCGCGTCCAGCCGCCGCATGCCGCCGTCCACCGCCACAGCCAGATAATGCCGCTCCCGCTTTTTCAGCTGTCCCAGCGCCTTTTGCAGCTGCTGCGAAAACGCAAAGTAGGGCACCGGTTTCAGCACATAATCCAGCGCCCCAACGGCATATCCGCGGATGGCATACTGCGCCATGTTGGTAATGAACACGATCAGCACCCCGCCGTCCCGCTCCCGGATGCGGCGGGCGGTCTCCATGCCGTCCAGGTGCTTCATCTCCACATCCAGAAAGATGATGTCGAACTGCGGGCGGTAATCTTCCAAAATCTCCATCCCATCCGCAAACTCCGTTACCTCAAACGGCGTGCCGTACTGCCGGGTGTACCGCTGCACATACCCCGCCAGCTGTTCCCGCACCGCCGCCTCGTCCTCCACAATCGCAATCCGGGTCATCTGCTGTTCCCCTTTCTCAACATCACACTGCGGCCCCGCACAGTCCACATCTGGTGCGGCTTCTTAAGGTGTATCTGAAAACAAAGAAAATGACGGATATTTCACAAGCGCAAGACGGATTTAAGGCAAAGAGCCGCGGGAATCCTTTATGGATTCCAAGGCTTTTTAACGCAAAATCCCGCTGCGTTTGTAGAAATAGACGACATTTTCGACTTTTCAGCTGCACCATCGATTGTTTTTAGTATAGCACATACAACCATACACAGTAAATGCGGAGTGGAGCAGTTTGTTTGCCCTCAAAGCGTTTTGTCGGTCGGGGCTGCCAGACCAGGCCAGCCCTGGCATGCCACAAATATACAGGTTCGTTGCGAATGCAGATGTGGCGTTAAACGGAACAAAGCACACCCTCCATGATTACAGTCCCGAGATAAACAAAAATCTTATCATCCATTGCTATCAGCCCGAACCCGGCTATTGTGCCTGTGTGCTGCAAGTGACGGAGCAATAAATCAGCGGGAAAAGCATCACGGAAATCGATGCGCATCTTGAAACCACTGCCCTGCCGGAAAAGCTTCCTGTACCTTGCTGTTTGTGCGCTCCGCCTCCTTTCTGCCGTCGTTGACTATTTCTGCCTTTAGTATATAGATCAACAAAAAAACGCCCTACACTTTCGTGTAAGGCATTCTTTGGTGCACCATCAGTGGGCGCGTTAAGAATTCAGTCCTGCGGACTGAATTTAGCGACCAGTCCCCGCGAGACGAACACGAGCGCTTGCGCGAAGTGTGAGTCCGTCCCGGAGGGAATGGTGCAACAAAAAAGCCGCAACATTCGTTGCGGCTTTTCTTGGTGCACCATCGGGGACTCGAACCCAGGACCCACTGATTAAGAGTCAGTTGCTCTCCTTAGTGGCTAATACTAAGGTTTTTGCCCCATACTTTGATCGGAATTACCAGTTTTATCTCTCTCATGCTGACTAATTGTTCCAATCCACAATTTTCACACATATTATACGCCAATTCATTCATCTTACCTATTGCGTTGTTTTGCTAAAGACCGTATACTTATTATATATTATTTCTTTCATACGATTTCCTTTAGGAGTGATAGAATGGGTTTGTTAAATACCAACATCTGGCAAGATCATGATTCTGAACTCGCAAGAATTAGTTACTCTGCAAGAATGTTATACCTATTACGTGGGGCAATTTGCCTAGATCGTATGGAACTGGCAAAAAGGTTAGGTGTAACTTGGCCCACTGCTTCAAATACCGCAGAGAAATTACAAAAAATCGGCGCATTACGTACCGTCGCACAAGAGGCTGTATCAGAAACTGGAAGTGGAAAAAGTAGTTATTCCCTAATGGTAAATCCTGATTATGGCTATTTTGTTGGCATTTCGATTGGTTCATCAGAAATCAAACTTGTTGTTCTCGATTTTAATTTTGATCCCTTGTCAAAAGTTTCATTACAAGATTATCTATGCTTCTATGCTGAGTCAGAGGGAAACCCAGTTGTATTTGATTGGCGAAAATATCTAATGCAGAGCGACGCTACAACTAATGGTTACATCAAAATTCCTACTCCAGAATCTGCAGAGCGTTTCAGTGCGACTATCAATCAAATAGTTAATGGATTGATTGCTGCAGACATAAATCAGCAAAACCAATCCCCCTCCACAGCAAAACATCTGCTGGGTATTGGATTCGCATTCACCGGTGCTGTGGATGTAGAAAACAAAACAGTCACCGAATCATTTAATTTGCCATTTTTGCGAGGCATAAGCTACAAAACCTTAATCTCACCAAGTAACCGTGAATACCTCGAAAGTCAAAATATTACTGTCTCATTTCAGCATAATGCCAAAACAGTAGCCATTGCTGAAAAATATTATTTGCAGAAAAACAACTCTCCACTTGGTGAATCCGAAGACATCGTCAGTATTTATTTAGGTACCGGTATTGGTTGCGGTTTAATTTTAAATAATCGTTTATTTACAGGTACCAAAAATTATAGTGGTGAACTTGGGCATATTCCTCTACTTATACAAAGCAACAAAGCTATCACGCTGGAGGAGTACATTCGCATTTATGTTTTTGGCGAATCTGATTTTGACACTTACCGCAAAATGAAACTATCACAGTTACGAGAAATATTGAATCAGTCTGTCGAGGCTCAAAAGCACTTTTCCCAAGCGCTCGGATATGCCATTAATACCGTGGCAACTCTGTTTAACCCTTCCTTAATTATTTTGTCAGGTAAACTCTCAGAATTAGCAAGTACTTGTTTAGATAGTATCTACTCATACCAGTTCTCTGCATTGCCATATGTCTTTGACAGCTACAAACTTCAAATTTCTGAGCAAGGCATCTGTTCACCTGCAATCGGTGCTGCAATGTATGCATTTTATGCACGCTACGATATAAACGTACAATTTTAGTAAAATCAACCATCCAAGAGGCAACCATCCACGCACGGTCCATCTACCGATGCGCAGGGTGGTTGTTTTCCGTCTAATTGAATCGCATTTCGCCCTTTTGTGCTTACATTGTAGTTATTACACAAATTTCTTATTATATTTTCTATACATATATTATTAGTTCTAATACGCAATGCTCTTTACACGCCGCCACAGGTAGGATATAATTATAACAAAGAAAGCGCTATCTTTGCTGAACCGTTCTTCCAAATTGAAATTTTGATACCTACAATTCTTTAACACCTAACTGGTATTATAAAGTGTTACGAT
>OGPR01002284.1_pt1 | contig 13526 bp, 3 predicted proteins | sample 1552981 | NCBI WGS metagenome assembly OGPR01 (sample SAMEA2580260, study PRJEB22360) | human gut metagenome | biome: human gut; feature: human-associated habitat; material: faeces | place: Denmark | collected 2008/2010 | reverse complement strand
CTTAAAGGGCTCAAAAATCGACCTGGCCGCCGGGGAAAATACGCTGGAGGTGGGCGGAGCGTCCGTGGCTGTGGGGGCAACGGGTTCCACCATCCTGAGCGGCAAGAATGCCTCGTCCATATCCTTGACTGGCGATACGGGGATTTCTGCCACCAAAGTGACCATGGGCGCGGACAGCGACACACTGAACATCACATCCACAAACAGCGACATGGTGGTTACAGAACCCCTTTCTCCCTATCCGTCTTCGGGCACATACCAAGGCACCAGCTACGCTGTTTCCGGCGGCACCATCAATGTGGGCAACGGCGATAACAGTGTCGTGATCAATACGCAGACCGGTATCGGTATGACCGGCAATGCCAAACTTATTGCCGGAACGGGCAATGATTCCATTGAAGTGGCCGCGCTGGCCCGCTACGGCTGGGCGGTTTATGGCGGCTCCATTGCGGCTGGCGAAGGCAACAACACCATCACGCTTGGAGGTCTGGTGGGCCTGGGCCGCAGCACCAACGCCAGCGGCAGGGTTACCGCCAAGGCTTCTCTGACTACCGGAAAAGGCAACGACAGTATTAGCATCCGCACTAGCGGCGGTGATGGCCTGACGAGTCAGATGGGCGTGGGCATGTATTATTCCAGTATCAAGGACACCGGCGGAGCCAACACCGTCACCATCAATTATGATGGCGGCAGCGGCGCCGTCAGCATACACAACAGCACCATCAGCCTCGGCGCGGGGAATGATGAAGTTACCATGTCGTCCGTGTATTCCGGCAATCTCTACGGATTTATACAAACAACACTATATGGTAAATCCATATTGGATACTGGTGCTGGTGACGACAAAGTTACCCTGAAGGGCAATGTGACGGGCACCAATAAAAAAAATATGAGCGCCGTCAACCTTGGGGCAGGACAAAATATTTTGAATGTTGAGGGTAACCTTGCCTACGCAACCATTGCTGGGGGCGCGGGCAAGGATATCGTGAGCATCATCGGCGAAAACGGCGGCACGTATGGTGTTGACGGCACAGCAACCCTCCAGCCCGCCCAAATATCCTACGCTACCATCAACCTGGGCGCGGGCGACAACGAACTGGCCATCGGCGATGTGGCGGGCGAGCAAAACGGCGCGGGCAGCGAAATTACCTATTCATCTGTGACGCTTGGCGCGGGGAATGATACGGCCCAAATCATCGGGCACCTGGATTCCTCTACCATCAAAGATGCCGGCGGCAACAACGCCATAACGCTTTCCAGCACCACGGCCGAAGGCATCATCCTTACCAACAGCAGCGTCACCTTGGGGTCCGGCCATGACACGTTACAAATTCTTGCATCCGGCACGGACGGCAAGGCTATCTTCGGCAGCTCCGGCGTTAGCACCGGGGCAGGGGATGACCTAGTTGAGATAGCCGGCGACGTGCATTCGCAAGTTGCCAAAGCTGTAAACATCAACCTGGGCGCCGGCAATAATACCCTGACTATTGATGGCGATGTAGGTTTTATGACCTACCTTGTTGATAGAGACAACTACACGTGGGCATCTCCCACCACCAACAACTATGTGACCATCACAGGCGGCGCGCAGTCGGACGACATTGCCGTCACCGGCACCATCAGCGGGGCCACGGTAAACGCCGGGGCGGGCAATGACAGTGTGACCATCGGCAAGACCCTGGGCGACAAGGCGATTCTGGCCGGCGGCAAAGGCAAGGACACCTTGAACGTGGCGGGCATTGCCACCGAAGTCATGACGGACCAGTACCTGCTCGACACAAGCTCAACTACACTGGTTGGTTCATCCGGCAAGATATCGGGATTCGAGGTCTTGGATGTGGGCAGTAATGACGGCTTGAGCACATTGCTGACCATCACTGGCAACCTGCCCACACTGCTGAGTGTGGATACCGCCGTCAAATACACGGTCACCACAACAGATGGAACGAACAAAACTTACAATGAAAAATCTCTGATCATCACCGGTGATGAAGAAGATTCCTACCGCCTTGGCGCGGACTGGACGGTGCTCGGCGTCACCACTGTGGGCGGCGTGGAGTACACGGTCTTGCAGCATTCGGACGGTAAGGCTCGCGTTCTGGTGGATAACGCCATGGCCATAAGGGAAACTACCAGCTACACCACTAATGGCGACATAGCCGATAACGCAAACCTTGTCGACGTCGCCATCTCGCTGACGGAAGCCTTTGAAAAAACATTCGGCTCCCTTGAATGGTCCACGCTGGATCTCGGAGATGACAACGATTCCGTAACCGTCACCGGCCGGACAGGAGTGGCCATCATCAATACCGGCGCGGGGGCCGACAGCCTGAATCTTTCCGGCGCAACGGAATCTTCCACTGTCAGCATGGGCGCAGGCAACAACAGCCTGACCGTAGCGTCGGCAAGCGCATCATCCTTTGACTTGGGGGATGGGGCCGACACGGTGCGCATTGCTGCCGCCAGCGACAGCATATTTGATCTTGGCGGTGGCGCGGATACGCTGACCGTGGCTGACGCCGCATCCAGCACCTTCAATCTTGGCGCCGGCAATGACGGCACAACACTTGGGGGCGGCACTGACCTCACGATTAACATGGGTACAGGGCAGGACACCCTTGCCATCAACGGCCCCGTGAGTGGCGTCACCGTGACCACCCAAAGCGGCGACAACTCTCTGAGCATTGCGGGCTGGGCCTACACCGAGCTTACGGCACAGGCCGGAGAGGTTTATGAAACTACCGGGCCCACAGGGTATCCCTATACATCCCACACAATAACCGTAACACCCACGGAGTACATGCCTACTAACGGCGTGGCAAAGAGCGTTTCCGCCACCCTCGGATCCGGTAATGACACGCTGCGTATCGGAGACAACGCCACTGCCGCCATGCTGGCGGGCGGCTACTTTGATGTGGGTGATGGCGAAAATGTGGTGGATGTGCATCTGCGGAAAGCCTACTACGCCAAAAACAACAATTACCACTCCCAAACCTCCAATGGGGGTTCAACCAATACTTATACAGATACGACGTACGAAGCCCCCGTTATTGCCCTGGCCGGCAACCTGGGCGAAGCGACCATTAGCATTGTTGAAGACCCTGCCCTGGTGGCGGCCAGACAGTCTTATTTGCATCTCCAAATCGGCTCCGCCCTCTCTGATGGAATGACGAAGCTCGGGGCATCTACGATCGACATGGGCGCTGGGGTCAATACGCTGTCCATCTACGGCGCCACACAGCTTTCAGACACAACATTTAAATTTGCCGATACATCCACCAATCTGATCAATGTCGGCGGCGATTCTATAAGTATGGCCGATACCGGCATTTATCTCGACGACGTTACCTTCGATCTTGGCGCTTCCGCCACACAGGGCACTGTTTTCACCAATCGATTCGATGCCTGGGGCATGCAGGGCATGGACAACAAGCTGACAGTTCTCGGCATAGGAGCGGGCAATATTACCCTGGCCGACCGCCTGGAAGGCGTTACTGAGGAGGACGACGTCCCTCTGGGCAATGATACTCTGACCCTGGCATTGGGAAAAGTGGCTGATTTACGAGGGCTGGGCATCAATCTGGGCTCCGGTGACGACAGCCTGACCATAACCACCAATGTCGTGGAAAAAATCGCCAACCTGACCATCAACGCGGGCGATGGAGAAGATTCCATCTACATCGACACGCGCACTACCTCGGCGATTGTGAGGATCAGCGATGCGACCGCCGGACACACCACGGTTCTACTGGGCAACGACAGCGATACACTCAACCTGACGGCCACCAGCGGCACCTTTATCAATACGGTGTATGACCTGGGCGAGGGCGACAATTCGCTTTCTCTTAGCAACAAGACGGGAAAGGCGCTGGATAATGTCACCCTGAAAGTTGGTTCAGGAACAAACAAGGTTTCTGTGGGCAGCGGTTACACTGACGATGTCCTGACCATAGACGGAAATATTACGGGAGGTGGTAGTACCATAAGTCTCGCCGCTGGTAACGACAGCCTTACCCTGAAGAATGGAACTTACAGCTCTTCGCTTACCATCAATATGGGTGATGGCGCTGATACGCTTACGCTTGCGGGCAATAACGCCATCACCACGACATCCACCGGCAAGGCCGCTGTTCTTACCGGCGGGGCGGGCACGGACGTGCTGCAGGCGGCTGGCCTGCTGGCTGACGTCGGCGACAGCGAGCGCATGCTGGCTCTAGGCAAGGACTATACCTTTGCCAAGACAACCGGCTTTGAAATACTTGATATCGGCCAGCTGGAAGGCACGGACAAGTCCGTCCTGCTCATTTCAGGCGAAAGTGCCATCAACCTCGGCGCTGAAGTACGCCTTACCTACACTGTTACCTTCGAAAACGGCGATAAAACGGATCCCTATACAGAGGCTGTGCTGCGCATCACCGGCAATGAAGGAGACATGTTCAAACTGTCGGACGGCTGGAGCGTGGTGGGCACCACCACCGTGAGCGGCGTGGCATACTCCGTTGTGCAGCGGGAAGTTACCGCCGCTGACGACACAAAAACCACCACGCGCATTCTGGTGGACAATAAATTGAATTATATGCCCGATACGGCCATCAGCAGTGCGGATGGGGTTACCGCCGGTGCGGGATTCAGCCATGTGGCAATCACACTTGAGGAGGCGCTGAACCGCTCCATAACCTCGCTCGGGTGGAGCTCAATGGTTCTGGACGACGACAGCGACAATATCCTGACCATAACCGGCACACTGAAAACCTCCTCCCTTGCCTCCGGAGCCGGCAAGGACAGTATCAACGTGCAAGCCATGGCGGAATCCACCGTCTCCCTCGGCCATGGGCAGAACTCCGTCACCGCCAACACGGTCAGCAATACAGCCATCACCATTGGCAAGGACGCGGACGTTTTGTCTCTGGGTGCTGTCGACGGTTCCACCGTGGTTATGGGCGACGGCAACAACGTGTTTGAAGCCGCAAGCCTCACGTCTTCCACCGTCACTGCCGGGGCGGACGACGATGCGGTGACGCTTGGCAGCATGACCGACTCCAGCCTTTCTTTGGGCCAGGGCAACAACACGCTGACTGTGAGCGATACGACAACCTCGGCCAAATTGTCTGGGGGGGCCTACAATGACAGCGTTACTCTGCACGATATTGCCGTATCCACCGTCAACATGGGGGCCGGAACCAACGAACTGAAGGTTACCGGAGAAGTGACCGGGGGCAATATCGTTGGCGGAACCGGTAACGATAATATGATATTTGAAGGAAATGTTGGCGACTCCACGCTTGCGCTCAATGCCGGAGACAACAACACCCTGAGCGTTGAGGGCACAATCAGCAATACAAAAGTTACCGCAATAGGCGGGGCAAATACGCTGACATTGGCGGACGTAACAACTTCCAGCTTTAGCCTGACCGGCGGCGACAATACGCTGACTGTATCCGGCCTGATGGAGGGTGGCTCCATAGCGATGGCAAGCGGTAATGACAGCATCAGCCTGCAGCAAGCCAAAGGCGTGAGCATTGACATCAGCGATGGCGGCAACGACACGCTGTGCATAGCGCAAATGCAGGGTTCTACGACTATCGCCATGAAGGACGGTGTAGTGAACGTGGGGGAGGCCCAGTTGAACCTGACGGGCAGCAGCGGGGCCGATACTCTGACCATGACGGGCCGGTTCTCATCCTCCGCCGCCAGCACGGTATCCATGCAGGGCGGCAATGATGTGCTGGTGCTGAGCGGCACATCCATTACCTCGCGATTCGGCGCAAACATGGGCGAAGGAGATGATACGATCAAACTGACCGGCGAACTTGCCGGACTGAACGCCCTGCATGTTGACGGCGGCGCAGGCTCGGACGTCATCATGGCAGAAGGACTGCTCAACCAGCTCACCACCGGAACAGCAGTGAACAATTGGGGGCTGACCCTGGATTCCGGCCTCCTGCCCACTACGGTGACAGGATTTGAAGTGCTGAATATCGCCAGCGCCGACGGCGGCAGCGTGCTGCTGACCATCGCGGGCGATGCGCCCGCCACATTGGGCGGCACGGCCGTCAACTACAGCGTGGGCGGGGCTGACTACACCGAAGCCGCCCTGGTCCTCACCGGCGCGGCGGGCGACAGTTTCAAACTCGGCGAGGGCTGGTCCGTGCTCGGCGAAACTACTGTGGATGGCAAAGGCTATACCGTAGTGCAGAAAGGTTCTGCACGTCTGTTGATAGACAGCGTGCTTACGCAGACAACGTCCGACACCAGCACCGCCGATTCTGTCATAGTTTCCGGCGCGGATCTGACGCATACCCATGTGACGCTGACCCAGGCTGTGACCGCCGCCGCCAAGCTGTCCTCACTTTCGTGGACAACCCTTGACCTTGCGGCTGCAGACAACACACTGCATGTATCCGGGGCGGTCAAGGCCTCAACCGTCACTGGCGGCGGCAACGACTCCATCAATCTGTTGGGCGCTGTTTCCGGCAGCGATATATCTCTCGGCAACGGCAACAGCACACTCACCACCGGAGCCATGTTCGGCCATACGGCAGTCGAGGCCGGGGGCGGCGCTGACGTGCTGTCTTTGGGTACGGTAACATCCTCCACGGTCAACCTGGGCGACGGGGCCAACACACTCACCACGGGCGACGTTGCCTACGGCACATTGTTGGCGGGCGCGGGCAGCAACACCATTACCCTGGGCACGGCGGCATCCAACTCCGCCGTGGGCATGCGCGATTCCTCTCTTGTGGCCGGGGATGGCGGCAATAACGTCACCGTCAAAGGGCTCACGAGCTATTCGACCATGCAATTCGGCTCCGGCAACGATACGGTGAGCCTAGTCGCCAATCTGGCGGCCCACAGGCATGACTATAACGTCATTGATCTCGGTGAAGGCGACAATAGCCTCAGCGTGACTGGTACCTACAGGTACGGATCAATCAACATCGGTGACGGGAAAAATACGGTCAATGGCGTGTCGCTCTTCAGTTCTAAAATGATCTTGGGCGATGGCGGAAACATTGTAAACGCTACAACGGTTCAAATGTCCACCGTATCCCTCGGCCTGGGGCAAGACGTGGTGACCGTCTCGCAACTGACCGGCAGCGCAGCGACCCGTTCGGCGTTCGATCTTGGTGGGGGCAATGACAATTTCGTTGTCAGCACTTCGGCCGCCAACAGCGACATCCGGATGGGAGCGGGAGACGACACGGTCAGCTTCGGCACTTCCGCCAAGGCCGTCACCTCCATCAGCAACGTGGCTGTGGATCTCGGCGACGGGACCAACAAGCTGTCCGTGTATGCCGGAACATCCACAGCGGCCAACAACCTCACCGTTTCCGGCGCGGTCAGCATCGACAGCGCCATGACCTTCGGAACCGGGGCGGACAAGCTGACGTTCGATAATGCCACCCTGACTTCAGGAATGACGGTCAACCTGGGCGCGGGGGCCGACACCCTTACCCTGGCCGGCAGCACCACGGGACAGGGCAGCTTCGACGGCGGCGCGGGCATTGACGTGCTGAACCTGGACGGCATGGGTGCAACCATCACCTTTGGCGACCTCTTCGGTACAGACGAACTGAAGCTCATGTCTTTTGAAAGCATTGACCTTACGGGTGACACGGCCAATATCCTGACGCTCACGCTGGACGACGTGAAAGCCCTGAACAGTGAGACGCTGGCAGAAAAACTGACGTATTCCGCCGGTGCAGACGAACACGAAATCGCTAAAGACAGCTTTGTATCGTACCTCACCGGCAATGCGAACGACAGCATCAATCTTGCCGACAGCTGGTCGGACATGGGCTCGCTGACCATTGGCGACATCTCCTACAAAGGCTACCAGGGCACAGGAGCGGATGCGAACCGCTATCTGCTGGTGCAGTCAGATGTAAACGTGGCGTAAGATCAATGAAAATGGCAGGGCTCGCACCACTATTCCGGCGCGGGCCCTGCTTTTGGTGCATAAAGGGTTTGAATTCGGAGCAGGACCATGTGGCTGTTACTCAAGCGACTGTTGCAACATCAGGGCGGGACCATCGCCATTATGGGGGCTTTGCTGCTGGCCCCTGTCATCACCATGCTAACCATAAGCGTGGAGGTGACCCGTTATCTTACAAAACAGACCAGGCTGGTGCAGGCGCAGACCAGCGCCGCATATGCCATTGCCAAAGAAGGCCGCACGGCCACAACGGCCCAGCACGACAGCCTGATGAACGCCTATATCCTGACCAATCTTTCCGCCGTGCGGGATAGCGGGGACAAAATCACCAACAAGTGCACGATGGTAACCCAAGACAGCAACCGCATCATTTCACGGTTTGAACCAAAATCCATTTTTGACAGAATATTGGACGTCACCCTGCCCGTGGCTTTAACAGAATCGCAAGTAGTGGCAGAACGTGCCTTCAAACCGTTGGAACTTATCATTGTCATTGATGGGTCGTCTTCCGTCAGCGCCATTTTGCCAGAGCTCAAAGAGGGCGCGGCCAGAATTATTGACGATGTCATGGGGGTCAGCGACAACAACACGTATATCAGTCTGATAGCATACTCTGGCTATGTAAATATCGGCTGGGAATATAAAGATGTGCTGATCACCCCAGAGTCGCGCAGACCATGGACGGCCAGCCAAAGGGCCCTGACCGCACAATATGGCTTTGACGACCTGCTGGACCCCCAAGGGCCGGAAGGCAAACGGGAAGGGGCCTGCGTGCTGCGCCCCATGCTGTTACCCTCCAAAGGGACCACGCAGGGGCTTATTAAAAAATATGTGGATCTTATTGAAACTCCACCAACAAATCCAGAAGAAGGCTTTACCCTGCTGATGAACGATCGGCGGCCTGTGCCTCTGGAAGAATCCAATTCGGCCACCGACCAGACTACGTATTTCCTTCAGTTCGGCTTCGGCGCGCCGAATGCCACAACGGTTGACCGCGACAGCCCTTTCTACCTTGATAACGGCGATGTACGCGATGTGGCCACCATTGGTTTTGCCCAGGATAAAAAAACACCCTATGCTTGGGCCGATGAAGCTCGCAACCCTTCAAAATTCCACTACTGGGGCAAAACTCACAATGCCCGCAAAAAGCTCGGTCTGCCGGGCGGATCGCCCAACTGGGGGGAACTGGTGGCCGAGGACAAGGTCATCCATGTGCCTTGGAATTGCTCCACCATGCCCATGCTCATCGCCTCGCAAGACAAAGACGAAATTCTTGACCGCTTGGACACCTTGCGCAGCGGTTGGATGACGGGCACAGACGAGGGCATAGCCTGGGCCATGCGGGCGCTTTCTCCTAACTGGCGGCGTATCTGGAATCGTGGGGCCTACCCGGCGGACTATAATGACGGCGTGACCACCAAGCGTATCATGCTTCTTGGCGGCTCTATGACCCAGGGGTATTTTACCGAGAGCCGCAATGCCGTCTCAGAAATGTGCAAACGGCTTAAAGAAAATGGCGTTGAAATATATATTCTTGTGGATAAAAGTGAAAGTCCTAATGCCCAGAGCGAAAAAATTTACAAAGAATGCGCTGAAGAAAACTATACCCTGGCCCCTTCCAGCAGCGCCCTTCCGGAGTATATGGAAATGCTGGGTCGCCGGGCGCAGATTGCCCGGCTCACAAACTAGAAAGCCGGCAAATAAACGCCAGCTGCCCGCACCGGACGGACAGGCACGGGCAGCTTACGGCGTAATGCGATACGGTGCTGCCCTTAAGGCACAACCAGCGCCATAACCAGACCAACCCTCCTGACGCGCCAGAAGCGCACAAAAATCTGCGCCTTGCCCCGTTCCGGGCCCTGCCCCGGCGCATGGGCCACAGGCATAGCCCCCTAGCCTTAATTGCTCAAACTCACCACACTGGTGCGCGCGGCGATCTTTTCCATCATTTCGGGAAAAGCCTGGGCGCTGGGGGCCAGCACATAGTTTTCCTCCGCACACTTGCGGTAGATGCGCTGGCTTTGGATATTGGGGTTTTCGCTTTGATCCACAAGGATGTAGAGCTCAATGCCGTTTTCTTTGATGCGGCTGCACATTTCTGAAACGGCGTTGCGCCCCTCCTCATAATAGCCCGCCGTCATGGAGCCGCCGATAAGCAGAATACGCTTGGTGGTCACGCCGTCGTGATAGTCCGCCGGATAACTGCCCCTGTCCCATATGTCGCGCCAGTTGGGCGAGAGGATGCGCATGGCCCAAGCTATGCCTTCGTCCGTACCTGTAGTCCACATATCCTTGAGCATATCTATGCGCTCCAGTATCTCCTGTTTGTCCTGCGAGGCCACCAGCATGGGCATGGTGGTGCAGTCCCAGGGCACATGGATGTAGAGCTGGACGCCGTTTTTTTTCATTTCCTGCCAGCCGGCCAAGCCGCCGGGTTTGCCCATTTTCTTGTTGGCGGAGTGCGTCGGGCCCCAATAATAGAATTTATCGGGGCGCTGGTCTTCATCAACTTCAATATATTCCGGTGGAACGCTGGCAACGTCAGTAATTTTCCCGTTTTTTACATAAAAGGGACGAGCGCTATCTACATGGGTCGCGCTGGGCGCACCCAAGCCTTGCATAAAGAACAAATGTGTCAGTTCCGTGGCCCGTTGGCGAGTGCCATCATCGGGGCCTTCCAACGGTACAGGCCTGCCGTCGCCCATGAGCAGGGTAAAGCCTTGGTCTGGAGAGGCCGGCGGCACTTCTATGTCGTCTACATAAGACTTTATGATGGCCCCGTTGGCCCGCTCCGGCAGATATTTGGGGCGCAGTACGCAGGCTCCCTGGCGCACCCCCTCAGGGCCGTTGGGCGATAGCAGGTCGTTGTCCAGCCCCAGCTCCAGCAGGGCCATGCGCTGTTCCTTATAATAAATTTTGCGTGATTCCGGAGTAATAAGTTTATCTTTGTATTCCCATCCAATATTCACATAGTTGGAATAAGCCACAAGGCTGATGTAGGTATTCTCTTTTGTGACGCTAAAGACTTCGTCTACCACTCTTGCCGCGCCTTCGCGCAATTGCGGCAAGATAGCGCTGACGGAAGAAGATCCGTCAATGATGATGACAAGCTCCATGGGTTTGAACTTGCGCAGGGCAGTGACCTGTGTTTCTTTAAATGTATGCGGTAATGCTACATCAAATAATTTTTTAAATACAGATTTTGGAGTGTATGACGCTAAAATGCGTTCTGTACGTACATCCACAGACACGCGCTTCAGGGTGAGCTTGTCTTCACTTTCGTTTATTGCAGCAATATTTGCATTTATGTATCCATTTAAAAGTTTATCTTTGTCTGCAGCGTCTGTACCTTCACCTTCCTTGGCTATGGCATAGGCGGCGGAAGTCATGGCCTGCAGCAGACGGGTCTGCTTGGTGACGGAGTCCGTCAACTGAATGCCTATAGCCATCATGGTGATCACCGGGGCCAGCAACAGCCCCCCCATGATGGCAATGGCGCCGCGGGTGTCGCCAAGTATTGTAAACCATTTTCTCATAACCAAACCCCATAACGACGGTGCGAACGGCAGGGCAGCCATTTCCCGTGCGAGAAACCAATGGCTCAACTTCGCGTCTTCGGCCAGTTACGGCGCACAAGGGCATGCCACGGCGGAAAGTTCGCCATGGCATGCCCTGCGCCGTTTCGGTATTATACGGTCATTTGCTTCACTTTGACGTAGAGTGTGGGATCCTGGTTGGAAACGTACACATCGTGCGTTGTGGTGCCGTACTGATTGCTGTAAGAACCGACTGCGGTCCAGTCGTCGGCGGCCATAAACACGCGATCAAGGTTGAAGGAGCCCTCCACAGTTACAAGAGTATCCGTGGCGCTGATGGCCGCCTCCAGGCCGCTGGCGTCAAAGTAGGTTACCTCCTCGCCAACTTCGTCGGCATTGAGCAATTGCACGTCCTCGTAGGTCAGGGTAAGCCTGCCGGCCGTGGTGGGATCGTAATAGCTGCCGTTGCCGGATCCTTCCTGAACGCCCGTGAGAGTTATTACCTCAAAGCTGCTCACGCTGATGTCGCCCAGAACATCCTTGAGGGTGATGTCACCGCCGTGCTGCGAAATATCCAGCGTGTCCTGACGTTTTGTATTCCCCTGAAAAGTGGCTGTACCGGCTCCGCCGTCATCGTTGTCGCCCAGTACCAGCCGCCCGGCCTTCCCGATCGAAGTGCCGTCAGTTGCGCCAAAATTGACGGTAAGGCCATCAAACAGTGTCACATCGTCAAGAGTTATGGCGTTATATTTATTTGAACTAGCATATCCGGCACTGCCGAAACTGATCTCACTTCCTTCGGAAACATTGCCTTTGAGGGTAAAATAGTTGTTATAGCTGGCGCTTTCTGCATATATTTTCAGCACGTTGTTGCCGCCGCCAAGGTCGATTTCCGTGTGTGACAGCCATGAAGTCCCGCTGTCTTTTGTACCTATAGTGACGGTATCATCCGCATCAGTCAGCGAGATCTTGTACCGTTCTTGCTGGTAGTAAGAAGAGCCGCCCGAATTGTCATTGCCGGCGCTGCCTGTAAGGGCGATATCTGCTGCGCCGTCGCCCTCCTCAAGGATAATGTCGCCCGTATATTTCCCTTCCACGGAAATATTCTGCACGCCCAGGATGTCTGCGGCAATATTGTTGTTGCCAGTGGCCACAAGCGTATTGATGCCGCCTCCCAGATCAATGGTGCCGCTGGTATAGCGCTTTGCCAAAGTGATTGTGTCATTTCCCGAGCCTGCGGTGATATCGCCGCCGATCTGCTTGTCGGCGACCAAACTGTTGTTTCCGTCACCCATATCAACGGTGGCGTAGCCATAACCCGTGCTCCCGGCAAAGCGCAGGCTGTCATTGCCGGACCCGCTGTTGATAAAACTGCTGGTAATTTGGTCGTTAATGGTAAGCGTGTTGTCTCCCCTCCCCAGAGAGATGGTGGAGTTTGCCACCGTTCCCGTAACGTTCAGCCTGTCGTTGCCAGCACCCACCGTGACGCTTGAAAAGTCAAGCAACCCGATGGTGCTTGTGTTGGGGAGGTTCGCAGTGGATACTATGGACGAATAGCGCACGTCGCCGACAGTGCCGGCAAGTACGCTGCTCAGCGTAATGCTCTTGCCGTAGACGTTTTCTCCTTCCGCAATGGAGGTTCCGCCGTCCTCCGTTTCGAACTGGCTGAAAGTGGCCTCATCCAGCAGCACATGGGAAACTTCACCCGCAGTATTGGTCACCTCCAGGACGTGCCAGGTTCTGCGGCTGACGGTTGTGGTGCCGATCAGCGACCAGTTGGAATCCATTTTGAATGTATCCCCTGCTTTACCGATGATGCGCGGGGCGCTATCGTTGAAAGTGGCCGTGCCGCCACCGGCAAGGGTGACCGTATAGGCAAAGCTATCAGAACTATATGATTGCACGGCATTTGCATCGGTAAACTTGAGGAGAAACCGGTCGTCCTCCGCAGCGCGCCCCTCGGAAAGATCGAAAAACTCTATCCCGGATCCGATTGAACTGACCTTACCCCATTGCGTATACCACTTGTAAGTTAGTGGTTCCTGTTGGGTTAT
>OGPR01002273.1_pt1 | contig 13581 bp, 8 predicted proteins | sample 1552981 | NCBI WGS metagenome assembly OGPR01 (sample SAMEA2580260, study PRJEB22360) | human gut metagenome | biome: human gut; feature: human-associated habitat; material: faeces | place: Denmark | collected 2008/2010 | reverse complement strand
TCGGTATCTTCTTGATCCCGGGGCTTTACGTGATCTTCGAGTCGCTGGCTACTTATTTTAAAAAGAGAAAAGAGAAAGAGCAAATTAAAGAAGACGAGTATGTGTATTGATAAGATGAGATATATAATGATAGGCTGCGCCTTGGCTCTGATTGCTTTGGCCGGTTGTAAGACTCCCGAGCTATCGATGGACGAGCAGATCTCGCTTCCGGAATCCGGCGAGATGGGAATGAACGACACTACGTTCGTGAAACCGCTCTCGTGGGATGTCTTTTTCCAAGATACCTTATTGCGAGGCTATGTGGATGTGGCTTTACGCAATAACCATTCCTTCCGGCAGAGCATGGAGCGCATCGCCATGAGCCGCGCGGCCTTGCAGCGGGCGAAAGGGCTTTTGCTGCCGGACGTGAATTTGAACATCGGAGCCTCCGTGAACCGTTTCGGTGAATATACGATGGATGGTGTGGGGAATAGCGAGACAAACGTGCCTTCTTTGCCAAAGGATAAGCATATACCAGACCCTTACCGGGATTTCGGCTTGAGCTTGAGCTTTCAATGGGAAGCGGATATCTGGGGCAAACTGACCCGGAAGAAGCAGGCCGCCGCCGCTCGCTGGATGGCTTCCGTGGAGGCTACCCGTTTTGCCCAGTCGATGTTGATCTCCGATTTGGCGATTCAATATTATGAGTTGATCGGCTTGGACCGGCGTAAGGAGGTGTTGCGGAACGCGCTGGCCAGTGCCCGTCGTTCCCATGAGCTGACCCGCCAGTTGAAGAAGGAAGGGGCGGAGACGCAGTTGGCGGTCGATCAGTTTTATGCTCGTGTGCTGTCGATCGAGAGTAAGTTGCTGGAAAACGATCAGTTGATCGGTGAGAAGGAGCGGGCGATCGCCTGTCTGTTGGGTGTTTTCCCCTTCGAGATTCGCCGGATGGGATTCGATGAGTTGCGTAAGTTGCCGGTTCCCTTGTCGGAAGGGATTCCGGCGAACCTCTTGACGTTGCGTCCGGATGTACGTTCCGCCGAGATGGGGTTGATCGCCTCCAAGGCGGATGTGATAGCGGCGAAGGCAGCTTTCTATCCCTCGTTGGTGCTTGGCGCCAGTGGCGGTTTCAATGCGTTTGATGTGGGTAAGTGGTTTCATTCGCCGGCCTCTTTGGTGTACGACTTGGCGGCGGGTATCACGGCGCCTATCTTCCGCCGCAATGAGATCCGTTCGATGTGGAACGAGGCGAAGGCTTCCCAGCGTATCGCTTTATCCCAATACCACGAGACCGCTTTGAACGCTTACACCGAGGTGCTCGATCTCTATTGCGCCAGCCAGACCCAAACGGAGCGTATCCGCTTGAAAGAGAAAGAATCCCTTGCCCACCAACGTTCCGTGGTGAATGCTGGCGAGATGTTCCAATTAAGCTATACCGGTTTCTTGGAGGTTCTTTCCGCCGAGGAGCGTTATTTGGATAGCGAGCTGGAGCATATCGATATCGTCACCGATTTATGCCGGAAGAAGATATTGCTATACCGGGCGTTGGGAGGCGGTTGTTGATTTTTATCGTGACGCTATTGTTATTGTACTGCAACCCGCATTGCAGTGTTACTGCACGCCGGTTGCAGTAGCGCTGCACGTGTGTCGCGGTAATACTGCAAAACGGGGTGCAGTGAGTACTTGATATCGTATGCCTTCGGCTTCGTTGCGATAAATCTAAGGAAGATGTGTTCTTTTCTGAAAAGAAGTGCTTATCTTTGAGGCTTATTGTTATCTTATAGTCTAGACCATTATGAAATATCTGACTCTACTCGTGTTTTTAGGAATCTCGTTGTTGTGCGAAGCCCAGCAAGATTCGATCGTCCCTTTTGAGAAAGCTTATAAGCGTACCTATAATATCCGGAAAGTATCGGGAGTGAAACCTACGATTGACGGTAAGCTGGATGAGGACTTTTGGACGAAGCAAGGCGAATGGTCGGATCGTTTCGTACAGATTATCCCCTATGAGCGGGCGATCACCCAATCTCCGACCCGGGTGAAACTTTTCTATGATGATAAATATATCTATATAGGCGTGTATTGTAAGGACGCCGTGCCGGATAAGATGAACCGTTTTATCGGGAACCGGGATGATAATAGTCTGGGCGATTTGATCAGTGTCGCTTTCGATACCTACCATGATTATCGGGCGGCGCCGGAATTTAATATCAATCTGGGAGGGAATAAGACCGATTTAATCGTTACCGACAAGTTGGATGTCAATAAGAGCTGGAACGCCGTTTGGGAGGGCCGGACGCATATTGATCGGGCGGATTCCAGTTGGACCGCCGAGCTGCGTATCCCGTTCAGCCAGTTGCGTTATAACCAGCGATCGGAGGATGGCGTTTGGGGCTTGCACGTACGCCGTATCATCCGTAGGAATAACGAGGTGCAAAATTGGAGCATGATTCCCTTGAAGAATAACGGACATGTCTTTTCGTTCGGTAACATGAGCGGCATGGACTCTGTTCCCAAGCCTCGCGGCATCGAGTTCTTGCCGTATGTAATGGGTAAATACAGGCAGGAACCCCGGATAGACGGCAGCCCTTATCAAAAAGGGCATAGCTGGGGAGGAAACGTGGGCTTGGACGCTAAGTTCGCCCTCTCGGATTATACGTTGGATATGACGATCAATCCGGATTACGGACAAGTGGAGTTGGACCCCTCCGTAATGAACCTTACGGCTTACGAGACGTTTTACGATGAGAAACGCCCCTTCTTCTTGGAAGGAAAACATATCTTGGATTTTGCGAACGGTAGCGATATGATGTTTTATACCCGTAGGATCGGCGCCTCTCCCTCTTATACGCCACGGGGTATAGACAACGTAGGTAGTTATGCCGAGACGAAAGAGAATGTGCCGATTATTGGTGCTTTGAAACTGACGGGTACGAATAAACGGGGCTTGACGATCGGAGTGATCGAGAGTGTAACGGCACGTTCCTCCTCCAAGGTTACCCGTAATGGGGTGGAGGATGTGGAAGTCGTGGAGCCTTTGACAAACTATACCGTGGCCCGTGTGCAAAAGAACTGGAAGGGGAATACCTTGCTGGGCGGTATGGTGACTTCGGTAAACCGTGCCTTGGATCAGCCTTATCTGGAAGATTTTATGGTGCGTAACGCTTTCACGGCGGGTATTGATTTTACCCAGTATTTCAAGAATCGCCTTTATTATATAGATGTAAAGGGAATGTTGAGTTCCTTGCATGGTAGCGCCGGAGCGATCACGGCCTTGCAGAATAGCGTGGCGCATTATTATCAAAGGGCTTCCTCCGCCGATTATCTGGGGGTGGATCCTACTCGTCGCTCCCTGACCGGAACAGGTGGTTATGTGAAAGTGGGACGGAAAGGAAACGCCAAATGGAACTTCTCGGAGACCTTTACTTGGTCGTCACCCGGTTTCGACTTGAATGATATGGGATATATGAAGGAGACAGATTATCTGATGAATGAGACGGAGATCATGTATCGGCAGACCGATATCTGGAAGATATTCCGGTACAACGCCTTTACCCTGTCCCAAAAGAATATGTGGAATTACGGCGGTACTCCTTTTAGCAACAACGCTTCCTTGCGTTGGCAAAGTATGACGATGAACCGGTATGAATGGGATGTCAAGGAAACCTTCGCTTGGAATTGGCTGGATAGCCGCTTGCTGCGAGGGGGACCGGATGTTCGCTTCGGTTCTTATTTCTTAACTTCCGCTAAGTTCAATACCGATAAGGCGAAACGAATGATGTTCATGCTCAAATACGAGGGCGATCATAATTTCGAGGGAAATCGCTTCAATACGATCTCGCCGAGCTTGACATTCCGCTTGGGAAACCATGTCTATTTGTCCGGGCAACTGGATTATGCGTGGAATACGGATGAGATGCAATATGTGGCTACGACGAGTCCGCTTAGCTCGAGTAGCTTGACCCCTTATTATTATGTCATGGGCCACATGGATCAGAAGACCTATGGCCTCACGCTGAAATTACAAGTGAACGTGACCCCCGATATTTCCATTCAATTCTATGGCGCCCCGTTCACCTCCATTGCTAAATACGATGATTTTAAATTAGCGGCGGATACGAAGTCGCATACCTTTGAGAACCGTTTCCAACGTATTGATCCGGATCATTTAACTTATGCGGATGGAGTCTATACCATCGGGGAGGGAGCTGGGCAGATGCCTTTCAGGAACCCGGATTTTAGGTTTAACGAGTTTCGTTCCAACTTGGTAGCCCGCTGGGAATACTTGCCCGGCTCCACGCTTTATTTCGTATGGGAACACCGGATGTCCAACCGGGACAACTGGTATTCCTCCGGCTGGGGAAGTAATCTGGATCGTATGTGGGGACTCCCCGCTACAAATACGTTCATGATCAAAATGAATTATTGGTTCAACTTGTAAATATGAGTGAGATTCATTAGTTTTGTATATTGATAAAGATATAATAAGATATGGAAGAGAAGAAAAGATTGACTCGTTCGAATAATAAGATGATAGGTGGTGTTTGTGCCGGTCTTGCGGAATACTTGGATATCGATCCGACGATCGTACGGATCGTGTGGGTATTGATGGTTTTCTTCGCTGGATTCGGCGGACTGTTATACGTTATCTTGTGGTTGGTAATGCCTAAACAACAGATCGGGTAAAGGATGAATTTTGAAATATCGTCTTCGTTCAGTCCCACGGGTGACCAACCCGAGGCGATTGCGGCGTTGTCGGAAGGGATCAAGAGTGGTGTTCCTTTCCAGACACTTTTGGGTGTTACCGGTTCCGGTAAGACGTTTACGATCGCTAACGTGATAAAGGAAGTTCAGAGACCGACCTTGATACTCAGTCATAATAAGACGCTTGCCGCTCAGTTGTACAGTGAGTTTAAAGCGTTTTTCCCAAATAATGCGGTAGAGTACTTTGTCTCTTATTATGATTATTACCAACCGGAGGCCTATCTACCTTCTACCGATACCTATATAGAGAAAGACTTGGCGATCAATGAGGAGATCGATAAGCTGCGTTTGAGGGCCACGGCTTCCTTATTGTCGGGTCGTAAGGACGTGATCGTGGTCTCATCCGTATCCTGCTTATATGGCATGGCAGACCCTACGGCTTTCGCCGAGAAAGTGACGCATCTGGAACGGGGTATGCGTATCGACCGGGATAAGCTGTTGCGCCGGTTTGTAGACGCCTTGTACGTGAATAATAAGCTGGAGTTCAAAAGCGGCTGTTTCCGTGTGAATGGTGATACGGTGGATATTTTCCCGGCGATCGAGACCTTCGACGGCATGGCGTACCGTATCGAGTTCTGGGATGATGAGATAGACCGCATCTCCTCTTTCAATCCGTTGACAGGCGAGGAGTATGATGAGCAAGATGAGCTGAATATTTATCCTACCAATTTATTCGTGACCACCCAAGAGCGTATCAATATGGCGATCGGTCAGATCGATGTGGATCTGGGGACGCAGGTGAATCTCTTGAAGGAGATCGGTAAGCCCTTTGAGGCGAAACGCCTGTATGAGCGTGTCACTTTTGATTTGGAAATGATCCGGGAGCTAGGGCATTGCTCGGGTATCGAGAACTATTCCCGCTATTTCGACGGACGTGCGGCGGGAGATCGTCCTTTCTGCTTGTTGGACTATTTCCCGAAAGACTTCATGCTTGTCGTAGACGAGAGCCATGTGACGATCCCGCAGATTCGTGCGATGTATGGCGGGGATTATGCCCGGAAGAAAAACTTGGTGGAGTATGGTTTCCGTTTGCCCTCGGCGATGGATAACCGTCCGCTTACCTTCGATGAGTTCGAGTCGTTGACGCCTCTAGGCATTTATGTGAGCGCTACTCCCGCCGATTACGAGCTGATAAAGAGCGAGGGAGTGGTGGTGGAGCAGGTGATACGTCCGACAGGCCTGCTGGACCCGATTATCGATGTTCGCCCTTCATTAAACCAAATCGATGACTTGATGGAGGAGATCACGCAACGCTCGGCGAAAAACGAGCGGGTCTTGGTGACTACCTTGACCAAGCGTATGGCGGAGGAACTGACTACTTATATGACCCGCATGGGGGTACGATGTAACTATATACATAGCGATGTAGATACCTTGGAGCGGGTACAGATTATGGACGACCTGCGGAATGGCCTGTTTGACGTGCTGATCGGTGTCAACCTGCTACGTGAGGGGCTGGACTTACCGGAAGTCTCGTTGGTCGCTATCTTGGATGCGGATAAGGAAGGCTTTTTGCGTTCCCACCGATCCTTGACACAGACAGCCGGGCGTGCCGCCCGAAACGTGAACGGAAAGGTTATCTTCTATGCCGATAAGATCACGGCGAGTATGCGACAGACCATGGACGAGACCAATCGCCGGCGGGAGAAACAGATGGCTTATAACGAGGCGCATGGCATTACTCCGAAGCAAGTCATGAAAAACAGTGTATCCATGCTTGCCGAGAAACAACAAACGGCGGAGCCTTACGCTTATATAGAGCCGGAACCAAGCTTGGTAGCGGACCCGGTCGTGCAATACATGAACCGTACGCAGCTTGAGAAGGCGATCGAGCGGACTCGCAAACAGATGACAGAGGCGGCGAAGAAACTGGATTTCATCGAGGCTGCCCAATTCCGTGACGAGCTGGTGAAATTGGAGGATTTACTGAAAACGAAAAAGGATTAGCTTATGAGAAGGGGAATGCTACTGCTCGGTTTTTGGGTGTGTGTATGTATGGTGTTTTTAGTGAACGCCCAAGAGCATACATCCCGTAAATTGTATTGTACGGATGAGGATCGTGCTATTTTCGATCGGTATTGTACTCAGATGGAGCCTAAGAAGTCGTTACCCCTAGACGAGCTAATGATCCATACCGCCCTTTTCTTCCGGGGGACTCCTTATGTCGCCTCTACCTTGGAAAAGGAGCCGGAGGGCTTGGTGGTCAATCTGCGGGAATTGGATTGCACCACATTCGCGGAGACCGTATTGGCTTTATCCCGTACCCTGCGAGAGGAAAAAATTACCTTTGAGAACTTCTGTGAGAATCTACAACGGCTCCGGTACAGAGAGGGTACGATAGGGGATTACACGGATCGTTTGCATTATATGACGGACTGGTTCTATGAGAATGAGCGAAAAGGAATCGTGAAAGATATGGGGAGGGAGATCGGTGGTGTCTCCCTGCCTTTGGATTTATCTTTTATCTCTACGCATCCGGATAGCTATAAGCAACTGAAGAACCATCCGGAAAGAGTTCGAAGGATGGCCGATAAGGAAAAGGAGATAAACCTACGTCCTCATTATTATGTGCCTAAACAAGAGATCGACAAATGTTCGTCCGGAATCAAGAATGGCGATATCCTCTGTTTTGTTACTTCTATCAAGGGGCTGGACGTGACGCATGTCGGGATCGCCTATTGGAAGGATGGACAACTGACATTTATCCATGCCTCTTCTTCCGCTAAAAAGGTAATCATCCAAGCATCCTCCTTACGAGATTACGCCGAGGGGATAAAGAGCTGTAAAGGGGTATTGGTAGCCCGCCCGCTATCTATTCATTGAAATAACTCGAAGGCAAACTTGAATCCCATGCTTTGGTAATGCCAGCGATCGAATCCGGCGAATATCCCGATATTAAAGATATGGTTCCCGATCCCGTATCCGACTTCCGTATAGCTAGGCAAGACCGGTGTCCATAGCTGGCTCCAATAAAAACGTTCGGAGAGGATATAGCGTGAGGCCGTTTGCATGAACTTTTTCGTGGAGTTGATGCGGAGGATCTTGAATAAGACAAAAGGGCTTTCATACATGAAATGCGCTTGTATATACTTATCGGAGGCATTGAACCACTCGCCTTTCAGTAGATTAAAGACTCCGCCAATCTGATCATCCCACGTATCGGGAAAATTCCTGCGGGTGAAATACCTAAAGTCCGCGAAATAGGTAGACTTCTGTTGCGTATAAAGACCGGCGCTGATATGATAGTTCAATCGTCTGCATAGGCCAAGCATAAGGCTTTGATGCACGTCCGCCTCTATACGTCCGTAATCTCCCGAGCTTTTCCCGACTCCGGGGATACCTCTCGCTATTTCGATTGATATCGTGGGATAGTAAGAATAGACATACTCCTTCCGGTATCCGTCCATGCGATAATATTGGCGGGGGGTATAGGAGAAACCGAGCGTGGGCGTAAAGTCATTATAATTTTGGCTGAGTATTCCCTCTACATCATCCCCGGGATCGATCTCCACTCTCTTTTTAGAGGGGATACGCCGGTGGTAAGTGATACCCGTCGTTAATTGAAACCCATTGAATAACTCGATGGAGTTTTTTATTTCCGCATAGTAATGTTTGAAATACTCAAGGTTTAAATCATCGAAATTGAAGGTGGAATCCTTCAATTCCTCATTGATCTTTTGGGTGATCTCGGAAGAATAACTCTCATTACTGTTTCCTACTTCTACCGATAAGATTCCCCGTTTCTGCGGCGAGTATTCCCAATCGCCTCCGACCTTGAAAAATATCTGCTTGCGCTTGAATACGTAACCAATCTCCGGACGGAAACGAATTTGTTTGTCACGGGCGAATGTCTTGCTGATACGGAATCGCTGTTTGTAAGTGATGCCGTTACGGGCGGAATAACCCAATTGGAACGGATTTAGAAAGCCGGAATATTTAATACGGGTCGTTTTATAATCCATATTGACCGTATTCGTCAACTGCTCCGTTAGCTTAACGTACTTCTGGAGATCATCGGCCGTATCGATTTTACTTATATTCTGCTCTTGGGCTTTACTGTATAAGTGGGCTTCATCCGGACTCAAGGGATTGTCACGATGGATATTCCAATACGTGGAATCCCTGATAATAGGAACCGTATCGGACGAGAGTTTGTAATAATTGGTCAGGTCCAAGGATTTCCACTTATGGCTTTCGTTGTCCTCCTCCACCCATTCCACTTCCTGATACTTAAAGGAAGAATGGTAGGTGGTTGCCACCGCGTTTCCCAATACCCTGTATCGGAGGAATAGATCCGCCTTCTCGGGTAGGATGAACCGCCTGAAATCCCGTCCGTAGCTCATGACTAGGTTGAATTCGGCGAAAGAGTAACGACCGTTCATATCGATCTTGTCGATCGTCCATGACTGGTCGATGACATATAAATCCCCGCATACCAATTTCTGGCTCCATTGCTTCGGCAGGAAACGGATTTTGTAAATCGTCAAGCCGTTGATAGTCTCCAGCCCTTCCAAGTTGAACGTATAAAACTTAAAAGCGTTGCTGGCTATCGGCATGAAGATGGCATCATCGTAAGCGGTGGGGGAGTATACGTTCAAATTCAAGAAGGCCAAGGCCTCCTGCTGCTTTTTCCCGTTGGGTATGCTGTTTCCGTTGACCGCCTTTAGATCATGAAGATAATTCTGCGGGGCGTTAAATTTAGATTGGCTGACCATTTCAAAAAGCATATCCTTATTTTTCCGGTCGATAGTAAAGATATGATGGGCGAGACGTATTAACATATTTTGTTTTAAAATTTCTGTACGTCCTTTGATATAAATCTCAGCCTCGTATTTCGATACCGTATTTTGGTATTGGGCCGCTTTTTCGATGACAAGGTGCATGATCGAGTCCGCCCGTTCTCTCGTTTCTCGATTCCCCTTGCCAAAAGACAGGATCTTATCACTATAAGTATCAGTGCTCTTTGCGAAAATACTTATAGAGATTAAAATCAAGGTAAGTATCGAATATAACTTTTTCAACGATTTTACATTCTTTCCAGACAAACATAATGAATAAATTTCAGTTTAGACGTGAAAGAAAGTAAAATGTTACAATATGGTGTAATTAATCGTACAAAAGTTTTTATTTTATCAAAAGAAAAATCGTATATTTGTGCTTCATAAGTATGTTATATAGCAGTCGTGGTTAAACAGCAAAAAGAAGAGGTCGATTTATCGGCCAGTTTATCAGAGGTGTGGAGGGTTCTGACCGATAAGGAACGTGAGATCCTCCGTAGTAATTCGACGATCCAGCATTTCAAACGTAACGAGTTGATTTATTGCGAGGGCGACGAACCAAAGGACATGATGTGCTTGTTAAAGGGTAAAGTGAAGATTTACAAGGATGGAGTAGGTGGCAGAAGCCAGATTATCCGAATGATTAAGCCTGTGCAGTATTTTGGTTACCGGGCTAGTTTCGCTCAAGAAGATTACTTGACGAACGCTTCCGCATTCGAGGCTTCTACGGTTTGCATGATTCCTATGACAGTGGTTACGGGCCTTTTAATGAGCAATCCGAATTTGGCTATGTTTTTCATCCGACAATTATCCATTGATCTCGGTATCTCGGATGAACGTACGGTTAACCTTACGCAAAAACATATTCGTGGGCGATTGGCTGAATCTTTGTTATTCCTGAAAGATAGTTACGGGCTGGAAGAAGACGGTGCTACGTTAAGCATCTATTTGGCTCGTGAAGATCTGGCAAATCTATCTAATATGACTACATCGAATGCTATTCGCACGTTGTCCACCTTTGTGGCGGAACGTATCATTGCTTTAGACGGTAGAAAGATTAAGTTGATAGATGAAGATCGGTTGAAGAAGATCAGCAAGATGGGATAATTAGATTATTGATCGTAAAAATAAGAAATAAAGGGGCCTTTTTAGTAAGGGCCCCTTATTTTTTATAGGATCGCTTGGCGTAGACGTACCAAACGTGTCAAAAGATCTTCCAATAAATCCAGTTTTAGCATATTGGCCCCGTCGGATTTGGCTTGGCTTGGTTCCGGGTGGGTCTCTATAAATAGGCCATCCGTGCCCACGGCTATCGTCTCGATAAGGGCGGGTAATCCACCGGTCACGCCGGAGGTTTGGTTCGGTTGCTGCAAGGAATGGGTTACATCCATAATGACTGGGAAACCGAATGTTTGCATTTGCGGGATACCCCGGAAATCGACAACAAGGTCGGTATAGCCGAATGTCGTTCCCCGCTCGGTGATCATGACATTATCATTTCCCGCATCCACTACCTTTTGTACGGCGAATTGCATGGCACCCGGCGAAAGGAACTGTCCTTTCTTTATATTGACGATCTTCCCGGTCTCGGCCGCCGCTACCAATAAATCTGTTTGACGGCATAGGAAAGCCGGGATTTGAAGGACATCGACATATTCGGCGGCCATGGCAGCTTCCGTTGTCTCATGGATGTCGGTAACGGTGGGAATATTGAACGTCTCGCCCACCTTCCGTAAGATCTTTAACGCCTTCTCATCCCCGATGCCCGTAAAAGAATCCAGACGGGAGCGATTCGCTTTCCGATAGGAGCCTTTGAATACATAGGGTATATGCAGTCTTTCCGTGATACCCACTATTTTGTCGGCGATACGTAACGCCATATCTTCCCCCTCGATTACGCAAGGACCTGCCATCAAGAAGAAGTTCTCGCTTTTATTTAGATCGTTTATTGTTATCATAGCTGATTATTTAGAATTCGCATTGTTGTCGCTATTTTTTCTTCGGTCGGTAGAGTGGCGTCTATCCAATGAATCTCGCAACCCCGGCGTTCCATGCCCCGGAACCAAGTCATTTGCCTCTTGGCGAATTGATGGATCGCTATCTCGAGTTGCGAGACCATCTCCTCAAAAGAAAGTTCCCCGATAATATATAAAGTAAGAAACTTATATTCTAATCCGTAATAGATCAGGTCCTCCGGTTTAACACCCGTAGCCAAGATCGTACGAACCTCATCCACCATTCCTTCGTCCAACCGGGTCCGCAAGCGTCTGGATATTTTTTCCCTACGTAATTCCCGGTCGATATGGATACCGATGATCAGGCTGTTGATCGGATTATATTCATTTACGTCTGGTGCCTGAGTCTTATAATACTCCTCGATCTCGATCGCACGGATAGCCCGCTGGGCGGTGTCCACGTCCGTTTTATTATGTAATATCTTATAAGAGGCGAGGATGGTTTCCAGCTCCTCCAAGGTTTTATTCCTCAAGGATTCCCTTAGCTCAGGATTTTGAGGCACGTCTAATAGCTTATATCCTTTTAGTACGGCCTCTATGTACATCCCGGTTCCTCCGCATAAGATCGGGAGTTTACCCCTCCGCTTCATATCCTCATAGACCCGGAAAAAGTCATGCTGATACTCAAATACGTTATATTTATAGCCGGGCTCGCAGATATCGATCAAGTGATAGGGGATTTGTTTTCCATTCACGTTGTAATCGGCCAAATCCTTACCCGTCCCGATATCCATAGAACGATAGATCTGCCGGGAATCAGCGCTGATGATCTCCGTATCCAACTGGGCGGCGAGAGCGGCGGCGAAGGTCGTCTTTCCGGAAGCCGTAGGCCCTAGAATCGTGATAAGTTCATATGATTTCATGATACAAACGTACGAAAAAAAAGGCCATCCTCAAAGAGGATAGCCTTTTCTATGTAGAGTGGTAATAAATTACTTACCAGCGATAACGCGAGCCATCTCACAAACTTTGTTTGAATAACCCCACTCATTGTCGTACCAAGATACGATCTTAGCGAAGTTAGAATCCAAAGAGATACCAGCTTTAGCGTCGAAGATAGAAGTGTTAGCACAGCCACGGAAGTCAGTTGAAACAACTGCGTCTTCAGTATAACCAAGAACACCTTTCAATTCGCCTTCAGAAGCTTCCTTCATTGCAGCGCAGATGTCAGCCATAGAAGCCTCTTTCTCAAGAACTACTGTCAAGTCAACAACAGAAACATCAGAAGTCGGTACACGGAAAGCCATACCTGTCAATTTGCCGTTCAATACAGGTAATACTTTACCTACAGCCTTAGCGGCACCCGTAGAAGAAGGGATGATGTTCTCAAGGATACCACGACCACCTCTCCAGTCTTTCTTAGAAGGACCGTCTACAGTTTTCTGAGTAGCTGTAGCAGCGTGAACTGTCGTCATCAAACCTTTAACGATACCGAACTTGTCGTTCAAAACCTTAGCGATAGGAGCCAAGCAGTTAGTAGTACAAGAAGCGTTAGAGATAATGTCTTGACCTGCGTAAGTTGTATGGTTAACACCGTAAACGAACATAGGAGTAGCGTCCTTAGAAGGAGCAGACATGATAACTTTCTTAGCGCCAGCTTGGATGTGCTTGCGAGCTGTCTCGTCTGTCAAGAAGAAACCAGTAGACTCAACAACAACGTCAGCGTCAACCTCGTTCCATTTCAAGTTAGCAGGATCCATCTCAGCAGTTAAACGGATCTTGTTACCGTTTACAACCAAAGCGCCGTCTTCTACAGCTACTTCGCCGTCGAAACGACCGTGTACTGAGTCATATTTCAACATGTATGCCAAGTAATCAGCATCCAAAAGGTCGTTGATACCTACAACTTGAATATCGTTGCCAAAGTTAGCAACTGCAGCACGGAACACCATACGTCCGATACGGCCAAAACCGTTAATACCTAGTTTGATCATTGTAATAAAACTTTTTATGGGTTTATTAATAATAAGTCTTTATTTTTATCTCTTATCCATCGCAAGGAGTAGATATTCATTTTATCCTTGCTTTAACGACTGCAAATGTAG
>OGPR01002262.1_pt1 | contig 13643 bp, 9 predicted proteins | sample 1552981 | NCBI WGS metagenome assembly OGPR01 (sample SAMEA2580260, study PRJEB22360) | human gut metagenome | biome: human gut; feature: human-associated habitat; material: faeces | place: Denmark | collected 2008/2010 | reverse complement strand
TACCTTTCCCGTCATCGATCACCTGTATCAATGTCTTACCCGCATCCTTAATGTTCACTTGGATATTGGAAGCGCCAGCGTCCACCGCATTCTCGACCAACTCTTTAACGACAGAGGCCGGACGTTGAATCACCTCTCCCGCCGCGATTTGATTGGCGATATGATCCGGAAGTAAATGAATGATATCGCTCATTACCAGAACAAATACCAAAAGAAAGCAGCCAAGACAGCCAAGGCTACCGCCAGTTTCACATTCTTATACTTACGAGCCCGGGAATCCTCGCCCCGCCCCACGCTTCTCTTCAAATGTGAGGTGCCTTCAATAAAAGTTCCCTTGATATGCGGCTTATATTCCTCCAACGATTCCTCTACACCCATTTCACGTTTGACCTTACTTATACGTTCCTCCAAGGCTTCCTTATGGGGGTCCCAATAAATAGGCTTATGATCATATTGACGCGGTTTACGCATGTTATAAAACGAGAAAAGTGCCATAGCTTTACCTATTAATTATGAATACGACGCTAATGTACGAATTTATTGCTTCTTTTCGGAGCATCTTGAGCTTTTCTTTTCACGACCTGATAAATATCATCCTTATCTTTCGGACGGATATAATCAAACCAATAAAAGTCTTTCAAGTATTTCTGGTCGGGCTTCAAATCAGGAATAGGGGTCATCGTACCTGTTGGAGTCGGCCAGATCTTCAGTTTATCCAACTTATTGTCTTTTAGCCAGATCGTAAGGAAACCGCTCTTGGTCTCGTTCATGCCGACCATCGAACCGTCCTTCTCCAATGGGAAGAAAATCGATTCGGCGTTGCCCGACACATCGATCTGATTCACGACCTGTCCCTCGAAATAAGCCTTCAAGTCATTTCCCTTTAATTGATTGAACGCAGTAGAATCGATTTGCTGTATCGCGAAAGCGAATTGCTTCACGTGAGCGAAATCGATCGAGCTATCATTCATAAATATCAAGATCGTATCCCCATAGATCTGATACTGTTCATTCCAAACGATAGGGTCCGTATACATATATAATATAGAGTCTCTTGTATTAAACTGCATCGAATCGCAAACACCTTGCATATCCGTCCGATAGAAACGGACGCCGTAATAAGCTTTTACTTCCCGGTAAAGGGAGTCCACCGTAGTCATCTTCAAGGTATCACCATGCAGAAACAATGTATCCCCTTGGCTGAATTCCAAGAAACGGGCGCTATCCGTAGCGAAAGCATACTCGGTCTTCTCATTGTAAAAGCCATATTGGCCTTCCAGCATGACATGCTGCGCCGTGTCTTGCAGACTCATATTACCGAACGCTTCCCCAAAACCCAGTTCCCGGTTGTAGGCGATAGAGTCGCCCGTCAAGATACGGTCGCCGGAAACCACCTGAGAACGATCCAATAGCAAAGAGGTATTATTCACGGTATCGTACCAACCCCTGGAAGAATAGATCGTGCCGCTATCCGACACGATAATGGATGGTCCGAGTATCGTGGCGATCTTCGAGTCCGTATTATAATGCAAGGTATCGGAATACAACGTGAATTGCTCATTCTCCAGACGGACGCTATCATTGAAGATAGCCAATTTCGTACTAGGCGAATATTGCCCGTAAAAAGAAGAGAGCTGATTCAAGGAATCGACAATCAGACCTCCGTCGAAATAATATCCGATATCCGGGATTCGCTCATAGTTCAAGCTATCCGTAAACAAGGTAACCTGCCCATTCTCCATGCGGACATTCTCCCGCAAATAAGCGATCTGGGTATTTCCATCGTAAAACAGGTAATTTCCATACACGAACAAGGTATCCCCTTGTTCCATCCGAACATTACTAAACGCTTCCAAGGAATTGGTCTGCTCAAAGAAATATGCGCTATCGCAATACATATACGAACTATCATGGCGAAAACAAACATCACCATTCAGTACTTGAGCCTCGGCGTTCCTCTCCTTATCGAACGAAAGCGTATTCGCATGCTCCAAAAAGACCTTCGTCTTCTTGGGAGCGACACTATCTTTGGCGGCTACCACCGTGCTATCTTGCGTTTGCGCAAATACGCCAACCGATAAAGCACACGATAAGAGCGCTAGAAATAACCTGTTAATTAGTCTCATTCCTTAATCCAACCCGGATATTTGAAATCACAATTCCTCCAACCGTCACTAATACGCACATAGGTTGATTTTTGTTTCTTCGTGATCCAGTCGTTCAATAATTCCTCACGTTTCTTAGCCTCTACGATCGCTTTCAAAGCTTGGAAGTCATCGGCCAAATTCGCCTTATGTCCTTCCGTCCGAGCTTTCAGCTTAACAATAGCTACTACCTCTTTCTGCTTGTTCGTCAACATGGTAAAAGGCTTGGAGATCTCTCCGACTTTCATGTCATATACCACCTTACCGATTTCCTGTGGAAGTTCTTGCATCTCGAACTTAGGGGTTCCCATATTGCTGCTCTCGTAATCTTGGTTTACCATCAAACCCTTATTATTACGTGTATCCTTGTCGTAAGAGACGAATGTAGCGGCCTCCTCAAACGTGAACTTATTCGCCTGCAAATCATTGTACAATGAATCCAGACGAGTGGTAGCATCCGCCAACTCCTTATCGGAAACCTTCGGTTTCAATAAGATATGGCGGCAGTTAATACGGTCTCCACGCTTCTCGATCAATTGGATGATATGGTAACCATACTCCGTCTGTACGATCTGGGAGACACGTTTCGGGTCTTTCAAGTTGAACGCGACGTTCGCGAACTCCGGCAACAGCTGTGTCTTGCTCATGAAACCCAGCTCACCACCTCGAGACGCCGAACCCGGATCTTCCGAGTACAAACGGGCCAACGTGGAGAATTCCATCTTGCCGGAATTAACCTGCTCCGTGAAATCACGTAAGCGGGCCTTGATAGCGTCTGTTTCCTCAAACGGAATCTTCGGTTCCAAGGTAACGATTTGCACCTCTACTGTCGTAGGGATGTTCGGCAGGCTATCCTGAGACAACTGGCTGAAATATTTACGCACCTCGGAAGGTGTCAGCTTGATCTCGCCGATCAATTGATGCTGCATCTGTTGCACTACCTGCTGCTCCCGCACCATCTCCTTACGCTCATCCTTGATCTGGGAAAATTTCTTACCGAAATATTCCTCCAATTTCTCGCGAGACCCGATTTGGTTCACAGCCATGTTCATCCATTGATCCACGCTCTGGATCACTTGGTTCTCGTTCACGGTGATACTATCGATCTTTGCTTGATTCAGATATAGTTTCTGTATCGCCATCTGCTCCGGGATCACGCAATACGGGTCGCCATCCAAACGGACCCCCTCGTTTTGATTATACAAACGCTGCGTCTCAATATCCGAACGTAAAATAGCGTCATCTCCTACCACCCACACAATTTCATCGATCACATTGTCTTGCGCCATTACAATGCAAGAACAACAGGCAAGAAAGAATACACTTAAAATCTTTTTCATCATGTCTACCCATTTATAAAATTAGAGATCACGGCTCGGAATGGAATTCCACGTCACCGCTCCGGATCGCATCGTTATATAATTCGTCTTCAAATTTTTTCAAGAATTCAACTTTTCGTTGGTTGACCAGCATTTCCGTGACGTGCGGACTGGCATAATCATATGGCTCCACACTGCCGGAAGGTAAATATTCCTTGATATTCAACAGATAACAATAACTGCTATCCGCCACCTCAACATACTTATTCGCCTTCAGAAACGCATTCGGATTCGACACATGGATCGGTATATTATCCATTACCTCATCGAAATCAACCCATTTGTCGTAAAAGTACTCATAAATCGTGGCATTTTGCACACTATATTTCTCAATTTTTTCTAAAGAGGCCACATCTGTGGATTTGTACCACTTTTTGACGTCGGTAAGTCCCGGGGCATCAACCGGGATTTTCAAGAATAATCCCTTGATCAAGCCTTTATCCAAGATAAACTTTTTCTGGTTTTCCTCGTAATAGTTTAATTTATCACTTTCCCGGATATCAGTTTTCAGCTTCTCCTCCACCAATCGTTCCTGATAACGGTAACGAACCAAGGAACGCCTGTACTCCTCTACCAATTTATCGACCTCCTCTTTCTCATCCCCCAAGTTACGCAAAGCCACATCGTACACCAATACATCCTTTACCCATTTCTTGGTAAAGCTCTCGGCCAGCAACAGACTATCAGCGGAGGAAATCCCCCGGGGTATTAGCTTATTCACCTCCGAACGATTTAGGGTACGTCCTTTCACGCTAACCAAGACATCCGTAGTATCAGCTGGCTGAGAACCTTTACAGGCACCCAACAACACAACGAACGCTAGGAACATGAAGACTATCCTCATATCTATCTTTATTTTATTTCTTTAGTTTCTTCAATAATTTCCAGTTGACAGTCACCGGATATTTTTTATTCAAATCCGCAATCCACTTCGCTTCCAACACCTTCTGCTGGGCGGAGGGTTTGCTCCAGATCTCCCGGTTGCTGACCTCAAACAACAGAATCCCATCCCGGTACTCCTGCATCAAATGAGGGATCTCCGGATGTTTTGTCTCCAGATTCTTACGCTCGGCGGTCGTTACGATATCGCGGATAAACAAATCATAGACCTCTTGCATAAAATCACCCGCATACGTTTTTGTCGAGAACGGGCAACGTTGGATATAATAAGCGAACTCCGCTTGCGGGAAATCCTTTCCATCCAATTGCATAAGCGTCTTGTTCATATCCTTCGCTTTCTCATAAAACGCCTCGTCCGTGGGGAAACAATCATTACATAACGCTTGCAGCTCCGCATAGGCTTCCGGATAGAAAACGTATCCGTATTCTTTTTTCATACGATCGTCGAAAGCTTTATATAACTCGAAGTTACGTTCACCCTGCCCCATACGTCTCGACAAGGCTTTTTCCTCTTCCTCAAACGAAGGGCGTCCCTTCTTATCGATCAACTTAATGATATGGTAACCAAAACGAGTTTCCACCACCCCGGATAAATCACCCGGCTTGCTCAACGCAAAAGCGGCTTGCTCAAAAGGCTGGACCATCTCGCCGATCCCGAACCAAGGTAATACCCCCCCTTTTTTAGCGGAAGCCGCATCCCCCGAATACTCTTTCGCCAACTCACCGAAATCCGCACCCTCTTGTACTTGCTTATAGACAGCTTGCGCTTTTGCCAGAAAAGCCGATGAGTCCTGAATAGCGGAATCTTTCGGGAATGCGATCAAGATATGAGCGACACGTACCCGTCCCGGATTAGGTTTGCGGCTATGGACTTTTATTAAATGAAATCCTAATTTCGTGCGAACAGGTTCAGACACCACGCCAATCGGCAAAGAATAGGCGGCATCCTCGAACACTTTCAGGGATTGCATCGGGAGCAAGCAACGTACATATTCGCAAGCGACATGCTCCTTGTCCTTCTCGGCCAAAGCTTTTCCGACTGTTTCCATATCTTCTCCTTTCTGGAGACGTTCGTATACTCGCATGGCTTCTTGATATACAGCTACCGTATCTTTGGAGACCGTCTTCTCCGGCAAACGGAATAAGATGTGGGTCAACTCTACCGAGTGATCCCCCCGGTCATATACCGCACGGGCAGCCGCTTTCTCACCCTCCTTATCCGACATATAGCTATCGATCAACTGAGCCCGGTATCCATCCAGCTCACTTTTGAATGAGGATGTCTGGTCGATCCCTAAAGATTCCGCCTCCGCTACTTTTAGCTTAAAATTTTTAAATAGCTCGACATAGTTTTTGACGGACTTTGTATTCGATAAATCCACCTCTCCATTCTTCTCTGCGATAAAAATAAATTCAGATAAAGGCACTTGTTTTCCAGCGACCATCATAACGACCGAATCGGATGCGGTTTGAGCGTTAACTGTCACACAAGCGAATACCCCTAATGAAATAAGTAACTTTTTCATCAAAAATTCTTTTACCATAGCACGAATATACATTACAAAAATAACACTAATCTAACGGAGAGCCGACAAGAAAAGTATGCTATCCCATTAAATTAGTGTTTTTTATAAAACGTAAAACTTGTATTACTATTCACCGCGGCTATAATTCGGAGCCTCTTGCGTGATCGCTACGTCATGCGGATGGCTCTCTTGCACACCTGCGTTGGTGATTCGAGTAAAACGAGCTTTATGCAACTCCTCGATATTATGAGCCCCGCAATAACCCATTCCCGCACGTAAACCACCTACCATTTGGTAAATGACCTCATACAAAGAACCCTTAAACGGAACACGGGCAGCGATTCCCTCCGGAACCAGCTTCTTCACGTCATCCTCCACATCTTGGAAATACCGATCCTTGGACCCCTTTTGCATAGCTTCCAACGACCCCATTCCACGGTAAGACTTAAACTTTCGGCCATTGAAGATAATCGTATCGCCCGGCGACTCCTCTACACCCGCCAACAGAGATCCCATCATCACGGAAGATCCACCAGCGGCGATCGCCTTCACGATATCACCGGAGTAACGCAAGCCACCGTCGGCGATCAAAGGCACACCAGTTCCTTCCAACGCCTTCGCCACATCGTAAATAGCCGACAACTGGGGAACACCCACACCAGCGATCACACGAGTTGTACAAATCGAACCCGGACCGATACCTACCTTCACGGCGTCCGCCCCGGCTTCCACTAAATATTTAGCAGCCTCGCCCGTAGCGATATTACCGACCACACAATCAATATGCGGATATTGCGCCTTAATCTGTTTCAAGACATCCACCACACCTTTTGAGTGACCATGTGCCGTGTCGATCACCAAAGCATCCACCCCGGCATCCACCAAAGCGGCTACACGCTCGAAGGTATTGAACGTAACGCCTACACCGGCAGCTACACGCAAACGACCTTTCGAATCCTTGCAAGCCTTCGGTTTATCTTTCGCTTTCGTTATATCTTTATAGGTAATCAAGCCGATCAACTTATTATGGCTATCAACCACCGGTAACTTCTCGATCTTATGTTCCTGAAGGATCTGAGCGGCGGCCTCCATATCCGTAGATTGTCCGGTTACGACCAAATTCTCTTTCGTCATCACCTCATCGATAGAGCGGTTCATATCCTTTTCGAAACGCAAGTCACGGTTCGTCACGATACCAACCAAATACCCGCCTTCATCCACCACGGGAATACCGCCAATCTTATATTCAGCCATCATTGCCAAGGCATCCGCCACACGTTTGCCCTTCGTGATAGTCACCGGATCATAGATCATTCCATTCTCCGCACGTTTAACGGTCTGGACCTGCTTTGCCTGCTCGGCGATCGTCATGTTTTTATGAATCACACCAATACCTCCCTCACGGGCGATAGCGATAGCCAACTTGGCCTCGGTAACCGTATCCATAGCGGCCGATACCATCGGTATATTCAATGTGATATTACGTGAAAACTTTGTCGTGAGATCGACATTACGAGGAAGAACTTCCGAATAAGCTGGGATTAACAATACATCGTCAAACGTTAACCCATCCATAACGACCCTGTCTGCAATAAATGACATAGAACTTATGCTTTAAAAATTATTGCGTGCAAATATACGACTTTTCACGCAATAAATCGATACGGGAGAAATTAAAAATTCGATTCAGAAGAAAATAAACTTTCATCCGAACGAAAACAAAATTCCTTCCGAAGGAAAAATAAATCTCTTTCGGAAGGAACAATAAGCTTCTTTATTTGTTTTTTCTTTAGAGTGGAACCGGGCCACCCTTCCATTAGTTTGCCATTTCAGACAAGAACTTGATACGGACCAAGCGAATCTCCTCTTCCGTATAGTCACCGCCTAATTCCTCGATGGCGTCTTCCAGACCGTCGGTCTCCGAGTCCTTGAAATACTCGTAAATATCCTCGATATGATCCTCATCCATCACATCATTCAAGAAATAATCGATATTGATACGTGTACCGGAATATACGATCGCCTCGATCTCATCCAAAAGCTCGGTGAACTCAAGTCCGTTAGTCAACGCGATCTCGTCCAGCGCCACCTTGCGGTCGATCCGCTGAATGATTGAGACCTTCAACTTGGACTTATTAGCGACCGTACGTACGCGCAAATCCTCCGGACGCTCAATCTCGTTCTCCTCTACATGTTTCTTGATCAACTCAATGAACTCCTTGCCATAACGTTTCGCCTTACCAGCGCCCACTCCCGGGATATTCTGCAACTCGTCCAACGTGATCGGATAAGTAGTAGCCATAGCCTCCAAAGAGGGATCTTGGAAAATCACGAAAGGCGGAACTTCCAACCGCTTGGATAATTTCTTACGCAAATCCTTCATCATGGAATAAAGAACCGGGTCTACCGCACAAGAGGCTCCCCCACGAACCGGAACTTCCTCTTCCTCTTCCTCGAATTCATTGTCCTCGGTAATCTTGAACGATACCGGCTTCTTCATGAACTCCTTACCTTTTTCCGTGATTTTCAGCAAACCATAATTCTCAATATCCTTCGCTAAATAGCCAGCGATTAAAGCCTGGCGAATAACGGCGTTCCAAGTTTTATCATCCTCGTCCTGTCCGGAACCGAAGATCTCTAATTCATTGTGCTTGTAATTTTGGATTTCGGAGGTTTCGTTACCTACCAAAATATTTACGATATAATCTGCCTTAAACTTTTCTTTCAACGTACTGATAACCTCCAGTACCGCACTTAACAATTCCTTCGCTTCCACCTGCTTCTTTGGGTTCAAACAATTATCACAATTACCACAATTATCTTCCAGGTATTCCTCACCGAAATAATGCAATAGCACTTTTCTCCGGCAGACGGAAGTCTCGGCATAGGCCGCAGTCTCTAAAAGCAACTGTTTGCCGATTTCCTGTTCGGCCACGGGCTTTCCTTGCATGAATTTCTCCAATTTTTGCAAGTCCTTATAAGCATAGAAAGCGATACATTGGCCTTCTCCGCCATCCCTACCGGCACGACCGGTTTCCTGGTAATAACCTTCTAGGCTCTTCGGGATATCGTAATGAATCACATAACGGACATCCGGCTTGTCGATACCCATACCGAAAGCGATCGTAGCCACGATCACATCCGCCTGTTCCATCAGGAAGGCATCCTGATTGGCGGAACGTACTTGCGAATCCATTCCCGCATGGTAAGGCAACGCCTTTATCCCGTTGGCTTTCAAGATGTCGGCAAATTCCTCCACCTTTTTACGGCTCAAACAATATACGATACCCGATTTACCCTCGTTGGCTTTAATATACTTAATGATCTCGCGGTCTATATTCGTTCCTTTCGGACGAACCTCATAATACAAATTAGAGCGGTTGAAGGATGATTTAAAGACTGTAGCGTCTATCATACCCAGATTCTTCTGGATATCGTGCTGCACCTTAGGTGTGGCGGTAGCGGTCAGAGCGATTAACGGACGTTTACCGATCTCATTGATGATCGGACGGATTCTTCGATATTCCGGACGGAAATCATGTCCCCATTCCGAGATACAATGCGCCTCGTCCACCGCATAGAAAGAGATCTTTACCTGACGCAGAAAATCCACGTTCTCTTCCTTGGTCAAGGACTCCGGTGCTACATACAGCAATTTGGTACGTCCTGATAATATATCCGATTTCACCTGGTCGATAGCCGACTTATTCAAAGAGGAATTGATAAAATGGGCGACCCCATCTTCCTCACTGAAATTCCGCATCGCGTCCACCTGATTCTTCATCAAAGCGATCAACGGAGATATCACGATCGCAGTTCCTTCCATTAGTATGGATGGTAATTGATAACAAAGAGATTTACCTCCCCCCGTCGGCATTAATACAAAAGTATCCTTCCCGGCCAGCACGTTCTCAATAATAGCCTTCTGGTTCCCCTTAAAGGTACCGAAGCCAAAGTGCCGATTTAGCTCTTCTGTTAAATGATCCTTCTTTGCCATACTTCGTATTATTTATAGTAAACCGCCTACGTTTACGCGACCTGTAAACGGTTCACGTCCGATTTTTCAAATTTCTCTTTCGCATACTCCAACGTTACATGGAGTTCCTTTACTTTTTGAGATGGCATACTGTACATAGCGTCCATCATCACGGCTTCTACGATTGAACGTAACCCACGGGCACCCAGCTTAAACTCAAGCGCCTTATCCACGATAAACTCATAGACTTTCTCATCGAACGTCAGCTTAATGCCATCCATCTCGAACAATTTGACATATTGCTTGATAATGGAGTTCTTCGGCTCGGTCAAGATGTTACGAAGCGTATCACGATCCAGCGGATTCAGATACGTGAGGATAGGTAAACGACCGATAATCTCCGGGATCAAGCCAAACGACTTCAAATCAGTCGGGGTGATGTATTTCAGTAAATTATTCCGGTCTACGGTAGCCGTACCCAAACTAGCCGAATAACCGACCACACGGGTATTTAAGCGTTGAGCGATCTTCTTTTCGATTCCATCGAAAGCACCACCGCAAACGAACAGGATATTCTTCGTATCCACCGCGATCATCTTTTGCTCCGGATGCTTACGTCCCCCCTGTGGCGGTACACTGGCTACCGTACCTTCCAGGATCTTCAGAAGAGCCTGCTGCACACCTTCACCGGATACATCACGGGTGATTGATGCATTTTCAGATTTTCTTGTGATCTTGTCGATCTCATCAATATAGATAATTCCATACTGCGCACGTTCAATATCATAATCCGCAGCCTGAATGATCTTTAACAGAATATTCTCTACATCCTCACCGACATAACCGGCTTCTGTAAGTGTCGTAGCATCTGCGATCGCAAACGGTACATTCAGAAGACGGGCAAGTGTCTGTGCCAGAAGTGTCTTACCGGAACCGGTAGGTCCCAGCATCAGAATATTACTTTTCTGCAGTTCCACATCAAGATTCTTAGATGCGGTAATTCTTTTGTAATGGTTATAGACAGCCACAGACAGAGCCTTTTTGGCTTCATCCTGTCCAATGACATAGTCATCCAGAATCTTATGGATTTCTTCCGGTTTCAGCAGATTGATGTCTGAATCATAAACATCTTCTGTATCATACTGAGCCAGTTCCTCCTCCATAATCTCTGAGCAGATACCAATACATTCATCACAGATAAAAACACCTTCCGGTCCGGCAATCAGCTTGCGGACCTGGTCTTCTGACTTGTGACAAAAAGAGCATCTGACTTTTCCATCTCTCATTTTTTCTGCCATAAATAGTTCTCGTTTCCTTTCAGTTTGATATGGCACAAAAGGAACCCCCTGAAAAGAGGTTCCTTCTGTCTGCTTTATTTATGCTCGACAACACCATCGATCAGTCCGTATGCCTTTGCTTCTTCAGCAGTCATATAATTATCGCGGTCTGTGTCTTTTTCCACTACTTCGTAAGGCTGTCCTGTGTTTTCTGCCAGGATCTCATTCAAAGTCCGTTTCGTCTGGGCAATGTGATCAGCCACGATCTGAATCTCGGTTGCCTGACCCTGTGCTCCGCCTGACGGCTGATGAATCATGATCGTTGAGTGTGGCAGGGCATATCTCTTGCCCTTTGTTCCGCCTGCCAGAAGGAATGCTCCCATGCTGGCTGCCATTCCGAGACAGATTGTAGAAACATCACACTTAATGTATTTCATGGTATCATAAATAGCCATGCCTGCAGTTACAGAACCACCCGGGCTGTTGATATATAACTGAATATCCTTGCTCGGATCCTCTGCCTCAAGAAACAGAAGCTGTGCCACGATAATGCTTGCACTTACATCATTTACTTCCTCGCCAAGAAAGATAATACGGTCTTTCAGAAGACGGGAGTAAATATCATAGCTTCTTTCTCCTCTGCTTGTCTGTTCAATGACATATGGTACTAAACTCATATATAAATGCCTCCATTCGTCGATTCCAGTAGTAATTCAGAACGAACGCTTACTTAGGCTTCCTTTGCTTCGTCAGCAACGAGAGTTACGGCTTTCTGTACAGCCATATCTTTCTTCATCTGCTCTAACTCGCGGTCACCAAGCAGTTCTTTGATCTTCTCCACTTCCATCTTGTATGCATCAGCCATTTTCTTGAATTCTTCTTCAACTTCTTCATCTGTTGGCTGAATGTTTTCAACTTCTGCGATCTTTTCAAGAACAAGTCTTGTCTGGATTCTCTTCAGAGCCTGTGGTTTCATTTCCTCCTGCATTTTCTCAAGAGTCATTCCTGTGAACTGGAAGTACTGTTCCATAGTAAGTCCCTGGGACTGCATTCTTCTGGAGAAATCATCCAGCATCTGGCGAACCTGTGTATTCAGCATAGCATCCGGGATTTCCATCTGAGCGTTTTCGATTGCTTTATCTACAGCTGCATTTTCTTTTGCAGCACGTGCTTCTTTTTCTTTCTTTTCTGTCAGGTTCTTCTTGATGTCTTCTTTGTACTCTGCAAGAGTATCGAACTCAGAAGCATCCTGTGCAAAATCGTCATCCAGTTCTGGAAGTTCTTTTGCTTCTACTTTCTTAACGTCACACTGGAATACAGCTTCTTTGCCAGCCAGCTCTTTTGCCTGGTATTCTTCCGGGAATGTAACTTTTACTTCTACGTGATCTCCGGCTTTAGCTCCAACCAGCTGATCTTCGAATCCTGGAATGAAAGATCCGGAACCAAGTGTCAGCGGGTAGTCTGTTCCCTTTCCGCCTTCGAAAGCTTCACCATCAACAAATCCTTCGAAATCGATTGTTGTGATATCACCGTTTTCTGCTCCACGGTCTTCTACTGTAACTGTTCTGGAGTTTTTCTCCTGTTCTTTCTTCAGTTCAGCTTCAACGTCTTCGTCTGTTACTTCTGTTTCAGACTTCGGAACTTCTACACCTTTGTACTCACCAAGAGTAACTTCCGGTTTAACAGCAACTTCTGCTGTGAAGATGAAAGCTTTTCCTGGCTCAGCCTGTGTTACATCGATTTCCGGCTGGGATACAATCTCAAGGTCGCATTCTTCCAGTGCTTTGCTGTAGTGTTCCGGAATCAGAGCGTTTGCAGCGTCTTCAAGGAAGATTCCCTTGCCGTACATCTGCTCGATCATTTTTCTTGGAGCTTTTCCTTTACGGAATCCAGGAAGAGTGATTCTTCCTTTTGCTTTCTGATATGCAGCCTGCATAGCTTTCTCTAAATCTTCAGCAGAAACCTCGATTGTCAGTTTCGCCATGTTTTTTTCCAGTTTTTCCACCTGTAAACTCATGTTTCCTGTTCCTCCTTAATTTTCAGGTTAGATCTCTTATATTGTAACCGTTCTGTACTTCTGCAGTTACTTATATTCTAACTTTTCCTTTATTCCTGCGCCTTCTGGCGGCATCAGGCAACTGTATCTCCATATAATGAGATACAATTACAGTCATTATCGTAGTATAGCACAATGTCTTTAAAAACACCAGTATTTTTTTATGAAAAAGCCTTGTTTTTCCTTTATTTTCGGCTATATACCACAGATTCCGCAATTTCATCCGCTGTTTTTTCACCAAGAAGCTGTCCAATCAGGCTGAGTGCGAAGTCAACCGCTGTTCCGAGGCCGCGGCTCGTTGTAACATTGCCGTCGATGACAACACTGTCCAGAGAACGCTCTACTCCTTTTAATCCGTCCATACAGGATGGATATGCAGTCGCTT
>OGPR01002259.1_pt1 | contig 13667 bp, 12 predicted proteins | sample 1552981 | NCBI WGS metagenome assembly OGPR01 (sample SAMEA2580260, study PRJEB22360) | human gut metagenome | biome: human gut; feature: human-associated habitat; material: faeces | place: Denmark | collected 2008/2010 | reverse complement strand
CTCGGGCCGCACCGCGGAGGTGTGGGCCGGGAAAGTGCCCCTTCTGCCCCAGGCCCTGGAACTGGCACGGGACGGCATCATCCCCGCCGGGGCCTATCGCAACCGGGACTTTGCCGGGCCGGAGGCGGTGGCGGACAGCGCCGTGCCTCAGGCGGTGCTGGACTGCCTCTACGACCCCCAGACCTCCGGCGGCCTGCTGCTGGCCGTGCCGCCCGATCAAGTGGAGGCGGCCCGCGCCTTGCTGCTGGGCGGCGGCGACCTGGCCGCCGTGGTGGGCGAGGTGCTGCCTCCGCGGCCGGACGGTATAGCCCTGCTGCTGGAGTAGCGCACACGCGGCCCGCAGCGGCTTTGTCGCAGCCGCCCCTTATGCGGGTCTGCCGTGCGGCCCAGCCGGAATCTTGTTCCCCCAGCTCCGCTCCGCGCGTCTTGCGACCCGCCGGGCCTTATGGTATGCAAGTTCGCTTCGCGAGAGTGGCGGAATTGGTAGACGCACTGGACTTAGAATCCAGCACCATTGGTATGGGGGTTCAAGTCCCCCCTCTCGCACCAAAAGGCTTAAGCGCTTGATATACAAGCGGAACATAAAGCCCCCCCATGCTGCAACTCCGGTGGTCAGCATGAGGGGGCTACGTTGTTTGGGTTGCAGGAGGAGGGTGTCATGGAGCCTGCGCCAAAGACAGGGCAAGCGTTTTCTCCAGACCGCCGTACTCCTTTTTCTGAGGTAAACCTTGAATGGGCAGCTGATGCACCGCCTGAATTTCGGAAAACGCATCTGCTTGTGATATCCCCATTTACAAGGCTAAGCTGAAGGCACAAAGGTCATCGCGCAGCGCAGCTCAGGGCATTTCAAAGTTGAAATGCCCTGGCGGTTGCGTAAGCAGACGCCCGCCGGGGAGGCACAAGCGTAGCTTCAGCCGTTGCGACGCAGGAACTTAGCCCGTTACGGCGAAGGAAGTTACGGGCAAAGACAGCAGTGCTATGCAGTTGCACATTTAAGCGCCGGAACGAACGTACCGTAAACTTTGAGAATACATACTCTCAAAGATAATCTGCTTCAGGAATGCGGGCGCTATCAGCATTGACTTGGTGGGCAACTCGCCTTTTCCGTAGCTCTTATGCGCTGTGCCCGGGGCAGAATATTTTTTAACGGGCATTCTCCCTGTCAAGAGAATCACGTTATGGCAAAGTAATGGGGAAACCGTCGTCCTTGTTCCATGGAGTACGTTATGTTGCCACCCAAACGAATGCAGTCTGTTGTTACCGCCTTACCCCTGGAGCTCTGCCTGGCCAAAACGCGCACGTTGCCTGACGGACAGACCGGGCCGGGCCGGACAGTTGAAGAACACTGCCGTATAGCGGGCGCTGTGGCCCTGGAGCTTTTGGCCCGCATGCCTGCCGTGCAGCGCGCGTTATTCCCGGAATTGGCCTGGCTTGGCGCGCTATTGCACGATATAGGCAAGGTCTGCCCGGGCTTCCAAGCACAGCTTTATAAAGCCGCAGGCGAAGATGTGGCCGCCATGCCGGAATTGCGCGCGGCCAGGTATGACCTGCTGCAGATGAAGGGCGGGCACGCTGTGGTCGGCATGGTCAGTCTGCTGCATGTCGGCGCTCCGGAATCTTTTGCCCAGATAGTGGGAGCGCACCATGGCCGGATTCCGCCTAAGGCCATCCTTGTGGGCCCAGCGACGCAACCCTTGTTTGGCGGCCCTGCCTGGCAGGAAGGCCGAAGACTGTTGCTGGAGCGGCTTATGGAAGGGCAGCCGGGGTGGCCGGGGCTGTGGAGTGAGGCAGAATCCCGCCTAGTGACGGGCTTGACCGTGGTGGCCGACTGGATAGCTTCCGGCCCCCTGTTTGATGATCCCGCCAACGATTGGCGCCCCTTGGTGTCGCGTGCGGTGTCAGAGGCCGGTTTCATACCTTTTGCAGTTAAAGCGGGCCTGAGCTTCAAGGACGTTTTTTCTTTTGCTCCCCGCCCCATACAACAATCTTTTTATACCGCCGTGCACGGGCCGGGCATTTATACGCTGGAGGCCCCTATGGGCCTCGGCAAAACAGAGGCCGCCCTGTATGCGGCTTACTGCATGCTGGCCGCCGGAACAAGCTCAGGCTGTTATTTTGCCCTTCCCACACAAATTACCTCAAATCGTATCTACGACCGTATAAATGCGTTTCTTGGGCGTATCCTTGTCGATCATGGCAGGGCCCTGCTCCTTCACGGCAAGTCCTGGCTGCACGAGTGCTGCCGACAGATTTTAGGAGCAGAGGCCGCACCGGGGCACTCCTGGTTCAGTCAGGGACGGCGCGGTTTACTGGCGCCCTTTGCCGTGGGCACGGTAGATCAGGCCTTACTGGCAGCCATGCATGTGCGGCACGCCCCTTTGCGGGACTTCGGTCTTGCCGGGAAAACAGTTATCCTGGATGAAGTGCACAGCTATGATGCCTATACGGGGGGCATTCTGGATGCCCTGGTGAAGCAGCTGCTGCGCAATAACTGTACGGTTATTATTCTCAGCGCCACACTTACCCATGCGCGGCGGGCACTGCTTATGGGCGTCAATAGCCCCGCCATGGAGACTGCGGACGCGGTTACAGCCTACCCCAGCGTCAGCGCCCGCTCACAGGACGCCGCAACCTGCACGGTGGTGGCCTGCCCCTCGCCGCCGCCCGCCCGCGTGTTGCTACGTCATGTGACCAATGACGCTCCCGCTGTAGAGGAGGCTTTGAAACGGGCGGAACAAGGGCAACGCGTTTTGTGGGTGGAAAATACCGTAAGGACAGCACAAGATATCTACACTATTCTTGCGGCTCGGGCTGCGGCGCTTGCGGCACTGCCGGTGGGGCTGCTCCATTCCCGCTTTACCCCGTGGGACAGAGAGCACAATGAAGCGGCCTGGACCGCCCTGTTCGCCCCTGACGCGCCAGGACGCGGTCGCCAGGGCTGCATCCTTGTGGGCACCCAGGTAGTGGAACAATCGCTGGATCTGGACGCGGATTTTTTGCTGACGCGCTTCTGCCCCACAGACATGCTGCTGCAACGCCTGGGGCGACTGTGGCGACACGCCGCCCAGGCGCTCCGCCCGACGCCGCGGCCGCCTGAAGCGCGCTGCGAGGCCTGGTTGCTGCGCCCCGATCTGGACCTGGCCCAGGCGAATCCATCGCAGGCCTTTGGCCCCAGCGGCTATGTCTATCTGCCCTATGTGCTCTGCCGCAGCCTGGAGCAATGGCACACGCTCACGGAAATTTCGCTGCCCACAGATATCCGCCCCATTCTGGAAAGGACATACGCAGAACGCAAAGAAACAGCTACACCTCTGGCGCGGGCTTTGCAAGATATGCTGCAGGCCCGCGAAGACTTGAACGGCAAAGCCCGCCAGGCGCTTTCAGCCTTGGGGCAAACCGGTGCGGACACCACCCTGCCCACCCGCATCAACCAACGGCCCGAAGTGGAGGTGCTGCTGTTCAGAAGCTGGAATCCCACCTGGAAGGGGCTGCTCCTAGCGGACGAGAGCCAGATTGACCTGAAAAATTTTAATAGTAATTTGTTTTTTAATAGAAATAGTGTTTACATAAAACATAATATCGATTATAGAGCAATACAGAGCGCTCATCTAACATTAAATACAGTTCGGGTGCCCGCGCATGAGGCGCCCCCCTTTGAAGCTATCACGCCTCTGGACGCCTGGGTGGATTGCCGCAATCTGCGCGTGGCGTGCATCAGGCCGGACGACAGCCTCTGTTCGCTGGATGGCCTGCGACCAGAAGGTAAACGGTTGTTGTATCGTAAAGACACAGGTTATCGGGCAGAATGAGAGCAGTGCAGGCATGTTCTTCAACCTTGGAGAGACGCTGCAGCTGAGGTGCAAGGAGGCTCTATGACGGAAAAAAGATTCAACCTGGTAGACGAACCTTGGATTCCCGTGGCCGATTATGGATTGGTAAGTTTGCGACAAGTGTTTTTAAACCCTCAATTGCGCGCCATTGGTGGCACGCCTTTGGAAAAAATAGCTATAATGAAGCTGCTGTTGGCCATTGCGCAGGCAGCCTGCACGCCAGACGACAACGCGGCCTGGCAGGCCCTTGGCGTTGGCGGGATAACCAAGGCCTGCCTTGCCTACCTTGATAAATGGCATGAGGCCTTTTGGCTCTATGGGGAGCGCCCTTTTTTGCAGATGCCGGCTGTAGCCAAAGCCAAGCGGCTGCCTTATGGCGCACTGCTGCCCCATGTGGCCAGCGGTAACGCCACCTATCTGTTCCAGACGCAGCTTGGCCCAGAAATGACGGACGCCCAAAAGGCCATGCTGGTGTTGGTCAATATGGCCTGTTGTTTCAGTGGTAAAAAGGTGGACACCAGCACTGCGCTCTCGCCAGGCGTGACCAAAAGCGCCAGCGCCGAAGCCGGCCCCGCCTTGTGCTCGCAGGGGCTGCTGCACAGCTTTTTGCAAGGGGCTACCCTGCTCCAGACGCTTTGGTACAACCTGTTGACCACGCAGGACGTGGCCTCCATAAAAACGTTTACATCCGGCGTGGGCCGCCCCCCGTGGGAAGCCATGCCCCAGGGAGAGGCCTGCCCTCTGGCGGAAGGCCTGCGCCACAGTCTTATGGGCAGGCTGGTGCCCCTGGCGCGCTTTTTATTGTTGCAAGAGGACGGCGTGTGCGTTGTGGAAGGGCTGCGCCACCCCAACTATCTGCACGGCAGCGTGGCAGACCCTTCGGCGGCAATTCAGTTTAACGAAAAGAGAAACAAGGCCCTCTGGGCAAATCCTTCCAGGCGCCCCTGGCGTTCCTTGGCCTCAATGCTGGCCTTTGTGGACAGCAACCCTGCCATGACCAAACAAATCTACGTTTGTCTGCATCTCCAGAAAGGCCTGCCCAAACTGTACGCCGCACAGGCAGGAGCCTTCGGCCTGTGGTGCGGCGGCATCAAACTGAGCAGCAATGCCGGAGAACAGTACCTGACCGGTCAGGATGACGTGGTGGAATCGGAATTTACCCTCAGTACCGACTATGTGGGCGGAGAGCATAGCCTGTGGTTCTCTGCCTGGCAGCGCAACATGGGGCGGCTGGAGGCCTTGGGGGCAGCTCTTTGGGGTGCGGTCCACAACTATTACAAAGCCCAAAAGGAGGACAGAGCCCAGGACTATGCGCAAAACGCCTGCCAGATCTTCTGGCAACTGGCGGAACGCTGCGCCGAGGAGCTTTCAACGGCTTGCGCGCAAGAAGCTCCCGCGGCGGCCGAGGCCGTCATGGGGCGCATGGTGGGCAGCGCAGCCACCGCCTATGACACAGCCTGCCCCCAGGACACCGCACGACAACTGCAATTGTGGGCGCGGTGGCGCCCCCGCTTTGACGAAAAACCGGCGGCCGTCCGCACGGCCGAGGGAGCGAATCATGGAAAACAATAAACGTGACGACGCGCAACGGTTTGTCAGTACGGTGCTGTCCCGTTGCCGGGAAGACAAGGCCTTTGCCGCCAAGCTGCGGCGGGCGGACAACCCTGATACGGAAGATCAGGCTTGGGGTGTTCTGACGGGCCTGGGGGTGAATATAGAAAAAGATGCCGTGTACCTGCCCCATGCGCTGGTGGGCGCAGCGCTGGCCCGCCTCAAAACGGATGCGGACGGCACGCTGGAGCTGGGGGCCGCCGTACGGGCCTGCTTTGAGGACGGGGAACAGGGTGAACCGCGCTTGCGACGGATTTTGGCCTGCGACACCCTGAACGAAGTGGTGGGCGTACTGCGGCCTTTGTTGCACCTGATAGGCACACGTAAGGTTTCGCTGGCCTACGGAGGACTGCTGCAGGACTTGCTGCAGTTCACCTGGCGGCGTCAGCGAATCCTGCGTCACTGGGCTTCAGTGTATTATATGCCGCGGAAAAATGTGGAAACAGCATCTGGGGATGCCGTCGCTCAACAGGAGAGTTGAAATGCTCTATTTGAGTCAGTACAGCCTTTCTTTTGCCGAGGCCCGTCGTCTGTGTCTTAAGGATACTTATTCCTTACACAAGTTGGTCTATGGCCTGTTTGAGGATGTGCGCGGCGGTAATTCACAGGAGCACAGCGGCATCCTTTTTGCGGACAAGGGCGGCCGGCGCATCAAGAACCTCTGGATACTTTCAAACCGTCCGCCGCGTGCGCCGACGCAGGGGGATTTGCAGACCAAAGTTTTGCCGTCGGCGTTCTTGCAGTTTCCATATTACGATTTTGAGGTGGTGATCAACCCGGTGCGGCGCAACAATCAAAGTGGCAAACTTGTCCCCTTACGTGGGAGGGAAGATGTGGCCCGATGGTTTTGCGACAAAGCGGGGGGCTGGGGCTTTTCCGTCCACGAACCGGCCTTGCAGGTGGCGGCGATGACGGTGGACAGCTTCTGTAAGGGAGGGCGCCAGGTCACCCTTGGCAAAGCCACTCTGTGCGGCAGCCTGCAAGTTACGGACAGCGAAAAATTTATCGCCGCAGTAAGTCAGGGCATTGGGCGGGGTCGGGCCTTTGGCTGCGGCCTGTTACAGATTGCACCTAAACAGTGAGGGATATTGCCATGCTCCACAATCCGTTCAAAGGTATCGGCATTGAGTTCCATATTTTGCAGTCTTTTCCCGTAACCTGCCTCAACCGAGATGACGTGGGCGCGCCCAAAACCGCCTTTGTGGGAGGCGTGCAGCGTGCCCGGGTCAGCTCACAATGCTGGAAACGACAAGTGCGTCTGGCATTACATGGTCTGGGCATACGCACAGGCATCCGCACAAAAAAGCTGGCTGCGCTGCTGCAGGCCGCATGCGAGAAGCTGGGAGCTGACCCCGCGCAGGCTGCAGCGTGCGCTCTGCCTATGGCGGACGCGCTGACAAAGGATACATTATTTTTTATTTCGGAAGGTGAGGTGGAGGCTCTGGCCCGATTCGCCGCCGAAAAAGGCTTTGCATTGCCTGTAGAGGCTAAAAAGGGAAAGAAAAAATCTTCCGCCGAAGAAAGCAACGGCGCAACGGCGGAAGGCGCTGCGGCGGCTTTGTCCAAGGCTGCAGTGTCGGAAATGAAAAAATGTCTCACCTGCGCCAAAACAGCAGCTGATGGCTTGGATATCGCCCTGTTCGGGCGTATGGTCGCTCAGGAACCGGAGCTCAATGTGCAGGCCGCTGCGGCCTTTGCCCACGCAATCTCCACCCACAAAGTCGGCAATGAGGTGGAATTTTTTACGGCGCTGGACGACATCGGTTCTGAGCCCGGTTCCGCCCATATGGGCAGCCTGGAATTCAATGCCGCCACCTATTATCGCTATGTGAGTCTGGACCTTGGCCAATTGTGGGAAAATAGCCGCGGTGAAGACATGGCGCGGGCCGTGGACGCTTTTGTCAAAGCCCTGTACCTGGCTGTGCCGGCGGCGCGGCAGGCTACCCAGTCCGGAGCTTGCCTGTGGGATTATGCGCGCGTGCTGCTGCGTAGGGGGCAACGCATGCAGGTAAGTTTTGAGCAGCCCGTGCGGACGCAGGGCATGGGGTGGCTTGAACCCAGCAAAAAGGCTCTGGACGACGCCCTGCTGAGGAATGAAGCCCGCTGCGGCAGCTTTTATGGTAAACTTGCTGCGTACACCTTCGGCGGTACGCCGGAGATCTCCATCGATACCCTGGCAGAGGGCCTGACCGCAGCGGTATCGCAGATGGAGCAAGGGGGCGGGGCATGAGCACGCTGCTCCTGTGGCTGGAAGCGCCGCTCCAGTCCTGGGGGGCGGACTCACGTTACGGAAACCGGGATACCTTGCCCTTTCCCACCCGTTCGGGGGTGTTGGGCCTGCTCTGTTGCGCCGCCGGACGCGGTGGTCCGCAAGAGGTCTGGTTGCGCCGTATGGCAGCATACGGTCAGACTGTGGCGGCCTATGCCCGCAAAGGGGCTTTTGGGCCCCAACGTCCGCCGCTGTTGCGAGATTTCCAGATGGTGGGCAGCGGCTATGACGCGGCAGACCCCTGGCAAAATCTGCTGACGCCCAAAACCATTGAAGGCAAAAAACCCGTGGGCAACGGGACCAAAATGACCTTCAGAAACTATATCCAGGACATGGCCTTCGCCTGCGCCTTGGACATGCCGACGGAAGAGGCCGCTGTGCTGGACGCCGCATTACACGAACCGGTCTGGGAACTTTCTCTGGGCCGCAGGAACTGCCCGCCTGCCGACATTGTGGGGCGGGGCCTGTTCGCTGATACGCCGGCGGCGCTGCAGGCGGCGGAAAATTTGGCCGCAGAGCGACGTCGTGAGCGTATCTTCACCGTTTTTGAAGGAGCCCGCGAAGACGGGGATGTCCTCACCCTCAACGATGTGCCTGTACGCTTTGGCCTGCGCAAAGTGTATCGGGATCGCCAGGTAACAGTTGTCCCGGTCGCTTTTGACAACCGCCGGAAGGCCTGATCTTTTCAGTTCCTTTCCCCACGCCCGTGGGGGTGTTCCCAGGAACTTGTCATTTAAGAGATATTCCCCACGCCCGTGGGGGCGTTCCACTCTCTTGCCATTGCCATGTACCCGATGCGGGTCTTCCCCCCCGTGGTTTCCCAGCGCAGGAGAATATCATGACATCACAGCAAACCGTTGCAGCAAGGGAAAAGACAAAACGGCTGTTTGTACGCATTACGCGCGATATCTTGCCCCGCGTGACGGACAAATACCCCTTTATTTATCTTGAACGTGGTCGCCTGGAAATTGACGACAGCAGCATCAAATGGGTTGATGCCCAAGGCGCATGGTTGCGTTTGCCTGTAGCTACACTCAATTGTCTTTTGCTGGGTCCAGGTACAACAGTAACCCATGAAGCCATCAAAGTTGCCGCTGCTGCCAACTGTTCTGTTTGCTGGGTAGGCGAAGACAGCCTCTTGTTTTATGCCGCTGGAGTCTCGCCTACGTCGCATACACGCAATATACAACGCCAGGCCATGCTGGCCTGTGACCCCAAAGCCTCTTTAGCAGTGGCCAAAGGCATGTTTGCTCGACGCTTTCCCGATGCAGATCTTGAAGGGAAAGAACTGCAAGAGCTTATGGGCATGGAAGGCATGCGGGTGCGAGCATTGTATGAGGCCAAGGCGCAGGAATACGGTGTCGGTTGGAAGGGGCGGTGCTTTGTGCCAGGGAAATTTGCATTAAGTGATTTGGTTAATCAGATCCTTACGGCAACGAACGCGGCCCTTTACGGAATTGTGGGGTCTGTCATCCACAGCATGGGGTATTCACCGCATTTGGGTTTTGTGCATTCTGGCAGCCCACTGCCCCTGGTGTATGACCTTGCCGATCTGTATAAAGGTGAATTATGTGTGGATCTCGCTTTTACGCTGTGTCGCGATCTGGCTGGGAAATATAATAAATACGCTGTCTCAGAGGCTTTTCGTGAACGGGTGCAGGGCATGGACTTGCTGACGCGGGTGGTTGCAGATCTGGAAACCTTTTTGGGGGAAAGAAGTGCTCGTCGTTATTGCAAATAATCTCCCGCCTGCGGTACGTGGCAGGATGAAGCTCTGGTTTGTGGAGCCCCGAGCTAATGTCTTTGTTTCTGGCGTCAAAGACAATGTGGCGCGCAAGGTCGTGCATTACTTGCACGAACATTGCCCGCAGGAAAGTGGCTTGCTGATTTTTCAGCGCCTGCCGAACCCGCCAGGTTATCGAATTTATGGGCTTGGTGACCCTAACCGTGAAATCGTCGAGATTGACGGCCTGCAACTTGTGCTTGAGCGCCTTGCAGTTCAGACATAATAACGTGGCCGCGGCGCTGATCTTTAATTATTTCACGCTGTCTTCCCCACGCCCGTGGGGGTGTTTCTGAGCCATCCTATTTTTGATGTGCGAGTAGACCAGTCTTCCCCACGCCCGTGGGGGTGTTTCTTTTGCTAACGAGCCTGTTTTGAATGGCGATTTGTCTTCCCCACGCCCGTGGGGGTGTTTCCATGGGCGGAAAACACGAAGAACACAAAAATGTGTCTTCCCCACGCCCGTGGGGGTGTTTCCATTGCCTAGACCTAGACAACAACTAACATCACGTCTTCCCCACGCCCGTGGGGGTGTTTCTCAAAGCCAAAGTCTACTTGCGGCCCTGTGAGTGTCTTCCCCACGCCCGTGGGGGTGTTTCTTTACAAGTGCTTCCACGACTCCTGCGAAGGGAGTCTTCCCCACGCCCGTGGGGGTGTTTCTATACAACTATGTGTATAAAAAGTATTTTGTATGGTCTTCCCCACGCCCGTGGGGGTGTTTCTTGAGGATGTGGGCCTCTAGGTCATACGCAAATGTCTTCCCCACGCCCGTGGGGGTGTTTCTTTTCGCATCTCCCTCTCCCTGCACACTGCACAGTCTTCCCCACGCCCGTGGGGGTGTTTCCGTCCTGCGCTCTCCATGGTCTACGTTTGTTCAGTCTTCCCCACGCCCGTGGGGGTGTTTCTAAGGGCGTGTCACAGAGCGATCTCGCCAGCATGTCTTCCCCACGCCCGTGGGGGTGTTTCCGTCTCGGGGTCAACGGCGAGAATACGCGGGCCGTCTTCCCCACGCCCGTGGGGGTGTTTCTTTAGCCACGTCTAGCCCGCTCATGCACAGGTAGTCTTCCCCACGCCCGTGGGGGTGTTTCCATAATCCCGGCCTCAACCGAGTTATCGGCGGTGTCTTCCCCACGCCCGTGGGGGTGTTTCCAGCGTTGTGCCGTCCTTCTGGTTCGCCCCAGCGGTCTTCCCCACGCCCGTGGGGGTGTTTCCAAAGCGCGGGGGAAGCTCGGGCTGACACATCGGTCTTCCCCACGCCCGTGGGGGTGTTTCCGTGAGCATAATCATGCCCTCGTTCGTCATTGTGTCTTCCCCACGCCCGTGGGGGTGTTTCTGCCTCGCGCCCCTGGTCGTAGCTCTTGAAATGGTCTTCCCCACGCCCGTGGGGGTGTTTCTCAATTCTTCTTCAAGATTATCAGCTTCTTCCCGTCTTCCCCACGCCCGTGGGGGTGTTTCCTCCTGTAGCAACTCACCCTCGGCGCGCCGACGGTCTTCCCCACGCCCGTGGGGGTGTTTCCCACTTTTGGCCTTTCTCTCGAAGAGGTTAAAAGTCTTCCCCACGCCCGTGGGGGTGTTTCTGCCTTTGTCGCGAGCTGGACCGCCGCCGGCGGGTCTTCCCCACGCCCGTGGGGGTGTTTCCCTCGCAGGCTGCGAGGCTAACCCCCCGACGCGGTCTTCCCCACGCCCGTGGGGGTGTTTCTCGTGCAGAGGTTCGGAGAGACCGTTGTCCCTGGTCTTCCCCACGCCCGTGGGGGTGTTTCCATCACAACTCGTGCTTATGTGAAGGAGGAGAAGTCTTCCCCACGCCCGTGGGGGTGTTTCTGAAAATGCACTTGACCGGTAATTTCGCGGCCTGTCTTCCCCACGCCCGTGGGGGTGTTTCCACTATAGAGAGACAAAGACAAGTCAAGAGTAGGTCTTCCCCACGCCCGTGGGGGTGTTTCTATTAACAACGCCCGTGGGCTTGTGTCTGTTATAGTCTTCCCCACGCCCGTGGGGGTGTTTCTATTCGAAAAGAGCTTCAAGCGCCCTATATGTGGTCTTCCCCACGCCCGTGGGGGTGTTTCTCTCCCGGAGTAATCGCCGGGGCGGCTCTGGTCGTCTTCCCCACGCCCGTGGGGGTGTTTCTGAAAATGAAGTGGGCTGCTCCTTGCTCACGGAGTCTTCCCCACGCCCGTGGGGGTGTTTCTATTTCTCCAATTGTTTGGGTTAAGATGGTTGCGTCTTCCCCACGCCCGTGGGGGTGTTTCTATGGGATAGTGTGACGTGGTGAATATTATGAGGTCTTCCCCACGCCCGTGGGGGTGTTTCTATTCCCTCACATCTGGCAAGTGTGAGGCACGCGTCTTCCCCACGCCCGTGGGGGTGTTTCTGTTCATCTTTCCACAACCTGCGCTTAGAGGGGGTCTTCCCCACGTCCGTGGGGGTGTTTCTAAAAAGCACGGTTGTCAGTATATACAAGCCGGGTCTTCCCCACGCCCGTGGGGGTGTTTCCGTCACAGAGAACAAGCCTACCTTGCTAGCAGAGTCTTCCCCACGCCCGTGGGGGTGTTTCTCCGCGCGGGTCAGAAAATCCGCCCAGTCAATCGGTCTTCCCCACGCCCGTGGGGGTGTTTCCCACTTTTTGTTGACGCCCTGATTCCCAACGCGGTCTTCCCCACGCCCGTGGGGGTGTTTCCGCCGGGAAGTTTATCAAGCTGGCAATGCGCGAGTCTTCCCCACGCCCGTGGGGGTGTTTCTCAAGACCTGTGCTGGAGCGCGATTGTGGCCGAGTCTTCCCCACGCCCGTGGGGGTGTTTCTCAGGGACGTCATGCGCGTTTTTAAAGTTTCCTGTCTTCCCCACGCCCGTGGGGGTGTTTCCAGCACCATCATGAGCGCCACGTCTTTGTCGTGGTCTTCCCCACGCCCGTGGGGGTGTTTCCGCATACAGATGCGGCGGCATATGAGATAATCAGTCTTCCCCACGCCCGTGGGGGTGTTTCCTCGCTCATCTTCATGTCTTACCCTTTCATGTCGTCTTCCCCACGCCCGTGGGGGTGTTTCTGTCTGTCAGCCACTCCACCAGCGTTTCACCAGGTCTTCCCCACGCCCGTGGGGGTGTTTCCCCGTAGGACCGCAAAGCATCAGCATCGGTCTGGTCTTCCCCACGCCCGTGGGGGTGTTTCCAAGCGCGAGCCATGTATCGCGCAGAAGTGGGCGTCTTCCCCACGCCCGTGGGGGTGTAGAGAGGTGGTGCTGCTGATGCCCTTCCTCCTGCCGACTGATTTTTTCCTCAGCATTGACATCCGACATTGTGTGACATATTTGCATATCACACAATGCGTGACACTTTGAGAGGCCTTCCTTGAGATTTTTCAAGCTGCGAAATTTTGAACGCTTTGCCATTAAAGAAGGCATACCAGACGAAGCCCTGAAAGAGGTTGTTGCTCAAATGGAAGCCGGGCAGATAAACGCCGCCTGGGCAGCTTGGTATACAAGCAGCGGCTAGCGCGGCAAGGCGAGGGCAAGTCTGGCGGCTACAGGGTTATTCTTTTCTATCGGCAGGATGAACGAGTGTTCTTTGCTTTTGGGTTTGCCAAGGCCAACATGGCAAACATAAGCCAAAAAGATCTGACCATCCTCAAGGAACAGGCCAAAGTGCTTATGCGGCAGCCGGAAGAAGCCCTGGGGATCATGCTGGAAAACGGCGTCATCATAGAAAGTTAGGAGCACACCATGCGGAACAAGTACCAAAGCGAAATCGCGGCTTCTGTCCACGAAGACATGCGGGACATGTTCAAGATTGGCGTCATCGACAAGCAGACCATGCGCACGTTTGATGAACTGTGCCTTGTACCGGTGCAGCCCATGACGGCGGAAGAAATCCGCGCCCTGCGCGAACGGGAAGGCCTCTCCCAGCCTGTGCTGGCGTGGTATCTGAATGTTTCCAAAAATCTTATTTCAGACTGGGAACGTGGCGTCCGCAAGCCCGGCGGGGCCGCGCTCAAGCTGCTGAATCTGGTCAAAACCAAGGGTGTGCAGGCAATCAGCCTGTAGCCCCAAGAGCGGGAGCGCTCAATTGTAAGTAGTCGCCCCTTAAAAACAAATAATCTCTTGAAATACATTTTCAGTGTATTTCAAGAGATTATTTGTTTTTAAGGGGCGACTAAGGTACGACCGTCGCGGTTCTGTGAG